>Ga0209916_1000785_pt1 | contig 40142 bp, 48 predicted proteins | sample ThiBio_1000_plan_FD_183956 | JGI IMG/M metagenome (GOLD analysis project Ga0209916, IMG submission 183956) | Wastewater bioreactor microbial communities from Cape Town, South Africa - Thiocy_solids_2 (SPAdes) | ecosystem: Engineered > Bioreactor > Thiocyanate-remediating > Anaerobic-Aerobic ... | reverse complement strand
TCTACCGGGTCGCCCGCAAGCACGCCGGTCAGCAGGAGCTGGGCTGGCAGTTCACCATGCGCCAGCTTTACGAAAAATCCGGCGCGACCTCGCGCTTCTCCGACTTCGCCATCGACGTCCGCAAGGTCGTCGAGGCGGATTCGCTGCCCGAATACACGATGGTGCTCCACAAGAACGAGGAGGGGGACGAGATCGTCCATTTCCTCGCCCGCGACCGTCTCTCCGTCGAAGACCCGCGATTCGAGGGACGCAGGCACCCGCGACGCCGGGTCGCCCGCGGAATCACCTCGGAAGGCTTGAAATTCAGCGAATCGGCCGAGTAGGGACACGGCCTATTGGACGCAACGGCATCATCCGATCACGGCCGAGCACGGCCTATTGAGCGCAAAGTAGCCGGCGGACGGCGAAAGGATTCGGCCTATCAGGCGCAAATCGGCCCCCGAATCGTTCGATCGCGAGATGCGGCCAGCCCGCGGAGCGGGAAATGACGGGTCGCGAGCGGTTATCCCCCGCGCCGCCCCAGGGGGACCGGGAGCGAGTCCGGCCCCGGAAACATCGGAAACGCCGCCACGGCCTATTGGCCGCAGCATTGCGGAGCGTCGGGCCCCCGGACGTCCGCAGAAAACACCCCGGGGGGCTGTGAATTGACACGGCCTATCAGGCGCAGCCGTCCCGGCCTATTGAGCGCAACCTGCCCCGGCCTATTGGGCGCAAAGGCTCGGCCTATCAGGCGCACGAATCGCCCGATTTCCCCGGAGGATCAGAGGGATGTCGAGGGGCTAACTGTTTAACTTCAAGTATTCTTATTAACTTATTTAACGCCAGCGGTCTGTGGACAACTTCTGCAACCGATTCGCGAGCCCGGGTCCAGCCGGGGCGTTGGACGAGCAGAAAAGGGCATTCAGGGAAGGGAGATCGGGTCGAAGGCGGGAGCATCCGGTTCGCAGACCCGAGAAGCCGTCGCCCGTGGACCGAAGAAAATCGGTGGCGAATCGGAACGGCAGGGTCTATTCAGGATGCTCACCTGAATTGTGCGAATGGAGAAGGAATGCATGACCTGTGGAGATTTCACCGCCGACGCGCGGGTGCTGAAGCTGTCCGGCATGGCCGTGAGCGTGGCCTGGAGCCTGCTGCCGCTGATCACCCTGGTGACCGCTCACCTGCTACAGGCGGACCTCCACCGAGCAGCTGCCGATTGTGGGCCATTCCCGTGCCGCAGTGGCCTCGAAGCTTGTTCACCGATCAGCTTCCGAACAGGCGTCGACCGAGTACCTGAATCGAAGTCGGCCGCTCTTCATCCACACACAGTTCAGAGCGATTTGACCGAGTTCGCGAGTTGTACCGACATGAGTCCCTCCGCAGGGGACTGCAGGATAGGAGCCGATGCAGATCTTGCGCAATGTTGATTTCCTAGAGACCTTCAAGGGGAGGGGGAGGTTCCTCTCGATGGCCTCCGCCAGACGCTTCGGTAAATGCGTATGGACTTCCAACGGAGTGGGGACAGGCTGACCGAGGAACTCGACGCGAGCCTCTCCCGGATAGCACAGCTTTGGACACATCTTTTGGGCTGGGCTAACCAGGGCGATCAGGAAGAAGCCGAGGGATCAGATGACGCGCCAGGTCGAGCAGTTCATTCAGGTCTTCCGACTGCATCAGGTCGTCAATCGCCAACAGCCGCCCCAGCCCCTCCAGGAGCGCAGGCGCCGTCGATTCCACCTTGTGCTTCATCAAGCGACCCGATAATCGAACCAACGACCTTCGCAGCCGCGACGCCTCCTCGCTTTCCTCCCGTTGGAGGTGCTACACGGTCAGGCACGCCTGCCTCTCCACGCACAATCGTCGTAAGAAGGCCGGACCATGTTCCTGTTGCCACGATTCCGCGTTCATCCCCGCCAATTTCAGCAGCTTGTGATAGCCCTCGATTCGCCAGCGCCAGAAACCGCCGATCAAGCTTCGTAAGCAGGCAGCGATGGAGCCGGATCTTGATGCGGCTCGGCTCGTATCGCACCCGCAGAGTTACGAACGATCCGCAGCTTCTCCCTATCCCCGCTCAAGCAGTTGAGGATTACATCATCATTCGCAGATTCGATCGCCTCCACGGTGTTAAGACCGGCCTTCACCAGATCCTGATAATCTCCTCGAGCCAGCCGCGTTCCTGCATGGCGCGCAATCTCGACGGCGCCCCCGGGCACACCAAGTTCCAATCGGATTAGGAGTCTGGCTACTCGATCGGCCAGTTCCATATCCGGGTAGAGGAAGTGCGCGACACGGGCAACCGCCGGCAGAAGATCGCAGGTTCGAGTCGAGACCGTCCGCACCGGCCCGGCTGCTCCGTCCCACGCTCCGCCATGCTGGGTCAGCGCACTCTCGATCTCGGCCATCGGCGTAGGGCTGATCCAGAAGAGGCATGCCGACCCCTTCTTTGCACGCATCGTGCCGGTGTGCTCGTCCGAGACGTAGCGACGAAGGCTGCTCAGCAAAGTGCTAGGAATGCCCTGAGTGCCGAGAGTCCTGAACCATGTCTGTGGCTCCTTTTCTTTGCTCCTCCTGTTCATCGGGAACGAGAGATCGTCGAGTTCGCACGTGAGTTGAGTCGCCGCGATCAGGACTGGGTCCGTAATCTCGCTCGCGGATAACGGGGTCAATGTAGCGACGAGGCGGATGATCGACTCGACCTGGACTCCGGCTTCGCCGGCGAACCGACCGAGCGGCGTGAGGTGATAGTGGCCTCCATCTCCTGTCTCGATGAGGCGATGTTGTTCGAGCTCCGCCAGCGCGGCTCCCAGTTCTTCCCGGTTCCACGACCAATTGTCGACTGCCTGGCGCTTCTGAAAGGCCCCGAAACTCCCCTCGAGAAAGTCGATCACGTCTGCGGCCGGGACGCCTTTTACCTTCGTGCTGCGTGCCGCGGCCAGGACGCGCAGGATCAGCGTCCGAGGGTCGGTCCCGTCCGCGACGAAGCGCGAACCCAGATCCTCGGGCGAGCCCTTCACGTACCGATTCCAGCCGGTGTGTTCTTCCCTAGAGTTGAGAGCGAGGAGGAACGATGTGCCCCTCTCGCTGAAGCCGAGCCGGCCGGCCCGTCCGACGATGTTTTTGTATTCGGCGACGGTGTACGGCTTGTCCCCCGGGTGCATCAGTCCGGCGATGATAACGGCCTCCGCAGGCGTGTTGACGCCCATCGCCAGAGTCGTCGTCGCCGCGATGACTCGAATCGTGCTCTCCCGCTCGCGGAATTGCTCCTCGATCACGAGCCGCTCGTCTCGGTCAAGGTCGGCCGTATGGAACGCCACCCCACGTCCAAGCGATTCGCGCAGCGACCGCGATGCGACCGACGACTCAGTCCTCGGCAGTGAGTCAAGCGCCTGCTGTGCCGGGGGCAGGCCCAGCGAATCGGCCAGGTAACCGGCGCAGCCGCGAGCCTCACCCTTAGTTTCCCGGAAGACGATCACTTGTTTTCCTTCGCCCACGAGCTTCCGTACCAGAGGTACGATCCAGTCCTGACTCGAGTCCTTGCGGAATTCCCGCCTGATGAGCGGCCCGGCGATCTGCTCCTGGCCCGTCGAATCGACGTACCGGAAGCGGCCGTCGGCGAGTAGAATCCCCTCGTCTAGCGGGACAGGCCGCTCGGTCCGACGGAGCAGTCTTGCTCCGAGCCAGCGCTCCAGTCCGTTGGTATCACCAATGACGGCGGAGAGCGCGATGAGCTGCGGCTCGATGCCGTTCTTCCGCCTCATCCGGATTAAGGTCAGGAGGAACTCCAGGTTGGCGCCGCGCGACGGGTCCGCAACCATTTGCACCTCGTCAACCACGATGGTGCCGAGCTGCGCGAGGAGATGCGGCGCAGCGACCGCGAGCGATGTGAACTTCTCGTAGGTCAGAAGGCATATGTCGTAATGGCCCCGCATCATGGCAGGGATGTCGTCAGAAATCTCTCCGGTAGCCCGGACGACGCGAATGCCGTAGCCCTGATAGGTCCGTGTGAATTGGCGGTGCTTGTCGTTGACGAGCGCCTTAAGTGGGAACAGGAAGCAGACCCGCCTCCGCTCAAGGACGTTTTGCAACCCCGCCAGCTCTCCCACCATCGTCTTTCCGGAGGAAGTCGGGGCGGAGACGACCAGGTGATCGCCCCTGAGCAGCCCGTACTGGTTAATGGCGTCGAGCTGCAACTGATTCAACGACGTGATCGATCCGGCCCAGGCTGCCAGCAACTCCGTGGGGAAGCCATGCGCCTCAAGGCTCATGACATCGGTGGTGACTGGCTGGACGCATTGGGACGGGAAGGCGGTCGCGTAGGCATCGCGCGGGGTGAAGACGGGCCAAGTTAGCTCGCCGTCGAGCTGCCCACGGACAGTCGGATGCTGGTCTTTGCCGAACCCGGTAGCGGCATCGGCGGTGACTCTCCGCGACACGTACTCCAGCAGCCGGTATACCTGGACCTTGCCACCGTCGACCACCTCCTCGGCCCCCTGCAGCGCCTGGATGAGGTGGTAGCTGAGCAGGCCGTGTCGGTATCGTCCAGCTTCCCACGCCCGCTGATTTGCGGTCGCCGCGGTCAATACCAGCCGACCGCGTCCGGAGATGTGTTCGAGCAGGCTCTCTCCGGATTCTGTCAGCCGCGGTGTCGCGTCGGCAACAAAGACTTTGGCCCCCATTTCGCCCGAGAAGCAGCAGTCCAGGACGCAGAGCAGGCGTCGGGCGGGGATGCGGGAGAACCACTCGGCCAGCAAAGCGAGGGGGATAGCCGAATTCGTCAGGTCTCGCGGGTCCGCGTCAAAGGTCATCAGCTCATGAGTCGTCGAGCCGTGGCCCGAGAACGTGATGACCACGACGTCGTCAGGACTGCATGACTCCATCTTCTTGAACCAGGCCTCGATTGCGGACCGTGTTGCGTTTTCGTCATCGAGGAGAGCTGCGCCGGGGCCAAACGTGTCGGTGAACAGGGCGTGGAGCGCGACCGCATCCCGGCGTGCACAGGTAAGCCAATCAATGCGGCGCGAGGCGAAACGGTCGATACCGATAAATAGGCCGTGCAACGCCATCCTTCCCCCTTCCGGTTCAGCGTCGGAATCGCGATCTACCCGCCCTGCGTAGACGTCTCCGACTCAGATCGCTTTCAGTCGTCGATTTCGTCCCATTTCAAGCAGGCGCTCAGCAGTGCCGCAACTTCCTCCGTCTGCTCCGGCGTCCGCGAGACCGGCTGATACCCGCCCTCGCGGTGCGACCAGTTTTCCGGGCTGTCAATGTCTGCGTAGACTTCGTCCTCGGTGAAGATTCGGCCCCCGGTGAAGTCGGTAAAATCGGGCTGGGTGTTGTCGTACAGGTACGTGAAATCCATTAGCGGCGGTTTGTGCTTGGACAACGGTTCTTCCCGACCGTCGAAGAATTCCTCGCGGACGGCGTTGTCGGTGTGGATCAGCCCCTCGTATTTCGTCCAATCCTTCCCTGCCAATTGCCCGGGAACCTTGCCCAGCGGACATTCCAGTCTAGACACGATAGGCTTCGCCTCCTGGTTCAGATCCAGCAGCCAGGTGACGCGTCCCTCCTCCCTGGCGGTCTTCTCGCTCTTGTCTCCGTTCTCGATCGGCTTGGTTGGGTGTGAACGCGCGATCGTCATCATTGCCTGTGTGACCGCCCATCCTCCGTGATCCCGGCCCGGTTCGCTGTACCAGTCCATGAACGCCTTCATATGGCCGGTGGCGTTGGCCGTGAACGCGACGCCGCCCGGGAAACGGTGGTCGTGCCACCAGGTGCCGTCGCCGGCGGCGGCGAAGAAGTCCAGGTTGAAGCGGAACCCGTGGTACGCCTTGGTCTGCGGATTCTTGAGGTAGAGATAGTCGCTGGAAATAGTGTTCTCACCACGACGAGCCCGCCGTTCCGGCTTCCAACCGCTCAGCTCCAGAAGTCGGTTTGCGAACCGGCGCAAATTGTCGTCCGCGCTCGCCTCCATTACATGCGGCGAACCAAAAACAAGCACAAAACTATGCGGCGGGTTGCTCGGGTTCGTCACGGCCCGCTGCTTCCACTGCCGCTTTGCGGCGGCAATTCTGTCAGCGATGGCTCGGTCCCCGCTCGGCCCGTCCTCAAGGTCGCGCTCTCGAAGTATGCAGAAGAAGATCTGCCCCTGGCTCGCCGCGGCCCGGCCGAACTGACAAGGCTGGCGCGTCTTGCACCAATGCTGGAGGGCCTCCTCGATCTCATGTTCCTCGGCGTAGGGCTTATGCAGCAGTGCGCTGGCCTCCGCCATGTCAGGGCTGAACCCGCGGGCCGGGCGGTCCCTGTCCGGACGAAGGCGGTAATGAAGGTCACGCAGGGATTCGGTGCTCAATGGTGCCTCCGTCCACATGGTTCGGGTCAGATTGAATCTGTCGTGGCAAAAACGACCTTGTCTGGCGCCACTCCGGAGGATGCGAGTAACTGGGGGCGGGATGAGGCATCGAGATCCCCAAGTTGCAGCCCGGCCATCTCGAACGCGGCCTGAAGGGACATCCCCTCCGATAACTGACGGTAGAAGGTGATCGCGAATCTGACCGCCTGATCGTCGGGGATCACTCCTTCCACCCCGATCGCAAGATCGACGACCCCACGGGCCGTGATGTGACGGGCAAGCTCCAGCGACCGGCACGTGTTGAAGAAAACGAGTCGGACCTTGGAAGGGAAGTTACGAAAGAGCGTCTCGACCTGACCCAGATCCAGCGAGAGCAGCTCGACCAGAGCGTCGCGGTCCCGTACCAGCACCATTCGCCTCTCCTCGCCGTGTCCGACGAAGTGCACAATCGCGGGCCGGTTGCGATGGCAAGCGATCATGTCGTCGATGCTCGCGGCGAACACCGGGTGCGCGAAGCCGAACGAATCCCGGAGTTGGCCGAGCCTGACCGCCTCTGTGATGCCTTTCTCCTCGCGAGGCACTTGAATCTGCGATCTTGGGCCGCCGCCGCGGTCTCCGGCGACGAACTGGATAACCAACTGCGCCTTTGAGTTCCCGCTTGTGACGGTGGACAGAGGCCCGTCGCCGGTTGAAACCGAGGGAACCAGCGGCGCGGCGGAGATGCCGCCGGATTGGCCTGGCGCACGTTCTTCCTGAAGAGATAGTGCTCGCTGGTATCGCGGGGTCCATTGCTGCGAGAACTCATAGGTGTCGACCGGCGGGTTCATCCGCGGGTTGATCTGCTGTCCAATGGTCACCGCACCGCCGGTCGGACCAGCGTAAAACAGGTGAATCCGGCGGCAATTTGGCACACAGGTCCTGATCACCCTCAACACCTCGCGGAACTGGCTGCCTACGACGCCCAGTTGAGTCGGTGACTGAAGCCACAAGACGTCCGGCTTGTTCACCGACAAATCGATCTCAACGACGCCCTTCACCACGGCCCTCGTGTCTTCGGGCGCGATCTTCGCGCTAAGCGAGACGCGTATCACGGCATCGCCGGTCTTGTTGACTTTCCTGGTCGGCAGCCCTTTTACGATGATGTCGTGGTCCGCGTTGGCAGCGTCGTCGAGCCACCGCCACGTTTTCCTCTCCCGGTGGTACTGGTAGCACTCCACCTCGACCCGGTCCGATAGAGCAAACCCCAGATGCAGGGCCAACGGGATCTGCGCGAAGCTGAAGACCGAGAATTTCGGCAGCAGCTCCCGGCCCCTCTTGATTGCGTCATCCACGATCCTGGACTGCTCGGCCGCCGACTCCGCCCATGGGGAGTCTCCGACCCGTGGCCGCACCCACAGCGGCGCGCCGAACGGACGGCGCGGCTGCATCGCCGTAGCCACGTCGCGCAGGTTGACCGGCGACATAAGGTCTTGGACCAGCACGAACCGGCCCTCCGCAACCGCTTGCTCAATCTCCTTCTCGCTCGCCCCCGACGCGAAGAACAGGTGCTCGTACCCATTTGGCGCACCGAGGATCTCGGACCGCTGCTGGATGGTCAGCCCGCGCGCCATTTCCCACAGGTTGTCGCTGCTGATGTGGTCGATTGTGATCGATGGATACTTGTGCTTTTGCTTCTCCAGTGTCAACGGGATGTCCGGCGGCAACCCCCGGCGTGCGTTGTACACGAATACCCACTTCTTCAGGCTCGACTTCCAGTGGTCCACGGCACCGTCGCAGTCTTCCTCGATCTTCGCCTGAAGTTCCGCCTGCTTGAGCTCGTCGGGCGAATAGACCTGAAAAACCGTGCCGGCGTCGTGGAAGAGGCCGTCACATTTCCGGTCGCCGATATTCCCATAGGGACGGATCTGCATGAACTCGGGGCGGGCGCGCTTGATGATGTTCTCGAACAGCCGCTGGAAATCCGCCGGCGAGCTTTCGTGGCACTGGTACTTGAACCAGAGCCAGTGGTTCAGGGTGATCGGGTCATATCCGGTCGGAATCATGGAGCGGTCTCGGTCAGGATCTCTTGGCCGCGAGCATCTTCTCGAACATTTCCGCTTGCGCGCGGGCGTCGGCCAGCGCGTTGTGGTCGCCGGGCTTGACGGGCTGGAATTCCGGCCGGATGCGGCTCGACTTCGTCTCCTCCCAACCGCAACCGACCAAGCCCATGTAGTAGGCCTTGACGTCCAGAGGGGCGAAGCCGAACGGGTTTTCACCCAGATAACGGATGAGGTACCAGTTGACGAAGGACCAGTCGAAGCCCGCGTTGAAGCCGACGAAGACGGGCGTCGCTTCCCCCGCGACTTTCTTTATCCACTCGGCCAACTTCTTCACGGCGGCCTCGGGGGGCTCGCCGGTGTTCGCGAGTTTGGCCAGGTCAAATCCGCTTACTCTGAGCGCGTCCGGCACGAAGTTGTCGTTGATCGGCTTGATCTCGACGTAGAACGCCTCGGTCGCACAGCCGACGACGCAGGCCCCGAGCGACAACATGCTGTAGTCGCCGGGGATCGGCCCCGCGGTCTCAACGTCCACAGAGATGAAGCACTCTTCCTTACCGGCCATTGTTCTCGACCTCCTGCATGAGAGGCGTCGGCTCCATCGTCTGCGCGTGCTGAACGATGTCCGCAGATGTCAACGGGCGTCGCGCGGCGTACGCATCCCGCATCGCCGCTGGCACAAGTCGGTCGGTGATGTCTGACCAGGTGTAGGTCGCCCCGAACCTCTTCTGCGCGTCGGCCCCGGTCGCGGCTACCAGCTCGCGGAAATGCTTGGGGGTTATCTCCACCTCCGGGAGCGACTGGCGGAACAACTCGGCCCGCTGCTCGTCATCCGGCCGCCGGAAGGTTAGGTGCAGCGCCGCGCGCCGCCGGATAGCCGGGTCGAGGGCGTCGGGCCTGTTGGTGATGAACAGGACGGCGATGCGACGGCCGCCGAGCCGCAGGCCGTCGATCCGTTGCAGCAATGTGTTCAGCCCGGCCTTATCCTCGTGGTGCATGTGCTGGTCCACTCGCTTCGCGGCCAGCGCGTCGGCCTCGTCGATCAGCAGGAGCAGAGGCTGGCCTTTCAGCGCGTCGGCCCGCGCCTCGGCTTGCATGAAGGCCTGCACGATCAGGTCTGTCATCTCGCCCACCATGCCCGTGCCGCGCACCTGCGTGTTGACCTTCAGCAGGTGAACCTTGCCGCCGGCCAGCCCCGCCAGCGCGTCGCCGATGGTCTCCGCCAGCACGGTCTTGCCGCAGCCGACATCTCCTTCGAGAAGCACCAGCGGCGCGCGGCGCGCCATGATCTGGCACGCGCGAATCTCCCTGCCGTGGTGCTTTCGGCTCCACTCGGCCAGCCGGTCGGGGTAGAGGAGTAGTTCGAGCTCGAGCAGCAGGCGCTGCTTGTGTTCGTCGATGCCGACCAGCCGGTCGTACCACTCCCGCGCATCGGGGTTGGGATAGACTCGCTCGGCCTCGAAAAAGCGGCTGGCGTGCGACATCTTGGCGCTCATCTTCTGGCCTTTTTCCTTGCCGATGCCAGCGGCCGGGTCCGGCCGCACTCGGAGTCGGATCGCGTCCGGACGGTCGCCGCCCCGCACGCCTTCGAGCTTGGACATGGCGTCGACCAAGTCCGGCTCTCCGATGGTGAAGCCCGCTGCCTCAACATGCTGCCGGAGGATCAATGGGAAACATCGCCGCTTCGACATATTGCTGTCGCGCGCGTGCTGCTCCGCCTCGACGATGATCTCGTCGGCACTGGCGTTCAGCATGCCGAGGGGTTCCCCGCCGCTCCCGACCAACTGCATGTAAACCATCGATTCCTCAACGGATGAAGCGGTCGCGAGCCACGCCGAAGTCGTCCTTGGAGTACGTCTTGTCGCTCTCCCAGCGGCCCTTGCTGTAGTCCAGCACACCGCCGGTGGTCCACGGCAATATCAGACGATCCTGAATGTCTTTCTTGTCCGCGGGTGCGAGTTCCCACCAGCGCGGCTTGTATTCGACCCGGAAGTGAAACTCGGCCCCGACCAATTCCGAGCGGTAGCGGATATTGCCGGATCGGTCGTCGGCCACTCCGAGGCCGCCGATGATGACTCGATACGAATAGGCATCGAGCACTTCGTTTGTGCCGGCCCGGGTCCAGACGAGAGAGACTTTCTCGATGACTTCCTCGTCCATAAGCACGCGCACGTCGCTCATCACTTTGACCGCCCAAGACTCGTAGCCGTAACTGTAGGTGTCGATGATGGCGAGGAGGTCCGCCTCGACCTTTCTCGCCACATAGACAATCTTGCTGAGGGTTCCCGTCTGGGTTCCCGCGCGGGTCTGAGTCGCGGACATCTATTAGTCCTCCTCGTTCTCGGAGAGATCCCGGAAGGCATCGCCGAAAACCCGGCACCAGTGATCGACGGCCGAGTCCTCGTCGCCGGCGTTCTCCGCAACGCGGGCGTCCATCATGGCGTCGTATGCCTCCTGCACCCCGTCGAGGAACTGCTCACGCGTCGCCGCGGTCCACTCGCGGGTCACGTTGTTCGAGGCGTTGACCGAATCCAGCACGATCACCTCGTCGCTCGGCAGAACGACCCGGCTTGGGACGTAGTAATCGCCGAAGACGATCGGTTGACGCAGTTGGTGACGGCGGAGGAAGTTGAAGATCTGCCGGAGGCTCGACTGCCACTCCGCGGTAACCCCCGTCTCTGCGAAGGCCGCAGCCGCGATCAGCTCACAAAAGATCGATGGCTGGACGAGTTCGCCCTGCAAGTTGTTCCACCACTTCATCATGCGGACCAGCCGGTTGAAGTGGACCGGGCCGGACACGACCTTGCTTTGGACGGTCCGCCGCGACACGAAGTCGTTGTGGGCCGTCACCGAGGTGAGCCGCCACTTGTCTTTGCGGGGAATCCAGCCGGCGTTCTCGATCTTGAGTGTGTCGTCCTTGATAATCGGGGCGACATCGACCCAGAGCTTGATCCCGCTGACGAAGCGGACCCGCACGGCGCTTTCGAGGATCTCGAAATCCTTCCGGTCCTTCTGGTGATAGATATCGATTAGCCTATCGTGTGTGAACTCCAGCAGCGTGCCGAGACGATCCTTGGTCGCCCCTTTGCCCGAGTAGTAGGCGCCCAGGTCTACGTCGAAACGGTTTTCCTCGGTCTTGCGGAGTGACGTGTGCTTGGCGTTCGACCCAGCCCGGAGCACTTTTTCGAGAGTGAAACTGCCGTCCTTGGAGACCTTGTCGTGCAGTTCATCGATCATGTGCTTGGTCTGACGGTTCGCCTCCTTGAAGTGCTCCTCCGTCGGCTTGATCCGCCGTGTGAACCGCTCGAATCTTCCTTTGATGGACATGGGAACTCCAAGTCGTTTACGCCCGGAACGGGTGGATGATCCCCCTCATGGCTCGCCCAGGTGCCAGTCGACCCATGGGATGCAATTGTTCAGTTTTCAGGGGATGGCGCGTACGGGAATCCGGGCTCTCCGACTTGACAGCGAGAGCCGGTGGGCGTACAAAGCCAATGGATCGCAAAAAACGACCCGTTCAGAAAGTATACGCGTTTGGGGCGGTGATGGCAACACCATCGGGCGACGACCGAAAGAAGGGGCGCCGACCTGTCGAGCGGCGGCTAGAGTTCATCGACTTCCGATTGTTTTGGGAGGGGCACATCAACCGCGGCGATCTCGTCTCGTTCTTCGGCATGTCCGTCCCTCAGGCGTCCTCGGACCTGGCGGAATACCAGATGGCCGCAAAGGGCAACGCGGTCTATGACAAGACCCGTAAGACATACGTAGCCGGCAAGAAGTTCAAGCCCGTCTTCTTCAAGCCTTCCGCCGACGAGTACTTAGCCCAACTTCGCCTGATTCAGGCCGGCATTTTGGCCGAGAATGAGGCGTGGGCCGTGCGGCTACCGTCCTACTCCATCGTCCCGATCCTGCGACGCCGTATCGAGCCTGGGATACTCAGGCGCATCCTCGATGCCATCCGCACGCGGGCTTCGCTCCGGGTCAACTATCAGTCGAAATCGAGCCCGCAGCCGAAATTGCGGTGGATCGCGCCGCATGCACTCGGTTTCGATGGCTTCCGCTGGCACGCGCGGGCTTGGTGCGATGAACACCAGGATTTTCGCGACCTCGTCCTGACCCGGATTCTCGAGGTAGGGGAAGTCCGCGCGGATGACGTCGATCCCGCACGAGACGCGGGATGGCAGCGCGAAGTCACGTTGAAACTGTCCCCCCATCCGAAACTAAAAGGGGGATCGCGACGCGCCGTGGAGTTGGATTACGGGATGACCGACGGCGAGATTTCCGCCGTCATGCGAGTGTGCATGGCTTACTACTTCATGCGGCAGCTCGGCCTGGACCAGGAGCATGCCGAGGTCGACACGGATCGGTATCCGCTCGTACTGGTGAATCGAATTGAGGTCGAAGAGGCGATGAAGGAAGCCGGCCGATGCTGATCCCCGGTGCGCGATCGTTGGCGGTGGAATCGGCTTTCGATGCCCCAAGCGTGCTGAACTCACCGTCGCAACCGGCTTGCGCCGCGCCCGCCACGCTGCTACCCTTGCTCCATGCCCGAGAAGCCGCCCCCAGACCCCGCCGACCACGCCGAGGATTTCGCCCGCCGCTGCGCCCAGGAACTCGACTACCTGACTGGCGACCGCATGGCTGAACTCGGCATCCCCACGGAAAAGACCGGCTCGCGCGTCCCCGGGCAGGGCCATGCCTGCTTCATCCCAGATGAGAGGTCGGGCGGAGGCAACGATCCGGCGGGTGGCGGGTGACCTGACGCTCGATTCGGGGGTCCTGAATCCCGAGCTTCTGGGTACACTGCCGGGTAGCGGAGAGTGGGCGAAAGCCCGGCTCCGCGACCGGTTCGACGCCGCCATCGCCCACGAGCACGAGGAGGCCCGCCGAGGCGGCAGCCACGTCGAGGCGCTGAGGCACGCCCCGGACACGGAGCTGCCGATCCGGGAAGGCGCCCGACGTATCCTGCGGGCCACGCGGCCGAAGGAGGGACGAACGCGATGATCCACGACCTGACGATCGGCCACCTCGACCCGGCGGCGCTCCGCGAGCGGAAGGCGATTGCCGTAAAGCCACTGGACCCGGCGGCAGTCGCCCGCGTGCTTGTCGGCTTCCCCGGCCTCAAGATCGAGGAGCAGGACGGCTACTTCGTCGCCCCCTGGCACGGCCGCGAGGATGGCGAGAGGGGGGAGGCCTTCGCCGCCCGTCTGCAAGCCGAGACCGGTTGCCTGGTCGTCGACCGGAGGAACGGGCGGATCGTCGAGTTGGGACGGGCGGCAGGCAGGGCTGCGGGCTAATTATCACGATGCATGTTCAATTCTTTGTGCCTCCAACCCCCGTCCTGAGACTTCCCCCGTCCGGGCCAGTACCATGATCGCGAGCCTGACAGATGGCGTCAGGCGGTGCCAGGTTGCGACCAGCTCACGGAGCGCCGCGTCCTCCCGACACATTTCCGACGGGATCCCGGTGTTGTTTTCGCAAGTCGTTTCCAGAAAACAGTTTGTGCGATTTGGTGTCCGGGTGCAATTCCCGCCGCCTCCACTACTTACGGCAACTGCCAGCTCCTGACTGCAGATGCCACAACACGACGTAAAGCCTCGCTTCGGCGGGGCTTTGCTCGTTTCTGGAGCTCGCGTCGCGGACGCCCCGACTGACACCCGGCGCCACCTCCTGACCCAAGACGCCGCCCGAAACGCAACCATATTGCAACCGATCGGCGTTCACGCATCCGTCGATGCCGGTGCGGACAGGGCCAGTATCTGTCCCCGAGTCTCAGCAGGAAGACCCGGCCAGGCGGCGACCACGGCCTGCAGGTCCGCGTCGTGCTCCAGCGCCTCGACCGCGGCTGGTGCCAGAGGGAACGGCAAGGCGGCCAGGGCCTCCGCCCGGTCCTCCATGCCAATATGGGTGTACTTGGCGGTCTGGCGAATGTCGGCATGGCGGGCAAGCTCCTTCGCCTCCATGATCGACGCGCCCGACCGGACCAGCCCGGTGATGTGGCTGTGCCGCCCGGCGGCGTGGAAGTCGGCCAGCCCCTCGGGCGTTTCATAGGGGATGCCCGCCCGCTCCAGGTCCTTCTGGACCATCGTGTAGGTTTTCCGCCACGCCAGATTCGGGAACAGGGGATCGTCAGGGGCCAGGCCGGCGATCCACCCCCGGACCAGGATCACGAGCTCCGGGTGCATCGGCAGCGTGTCCTTCCGCCGGTGCTTCGAAGACTTGGCCTCGACGGTGAGCGTCGGCGGGGACGCTTCCATCTGGAATGAGCTCGGCGTCAGGCTAGCCAGCTCTCCCCTCCTGAGCCCGGTCAGGTAGCTGATCTGGTAGATCCTCGCCCGCATCTCGCCGTCGTAGCCCTGGACCTCCACGCCGGACGTCCGAGCTGCCTCGACCAGCCGGGCGAACTCGTCGGGCTTCAGGGCCCGTCGCTTGTGCCGGACATCGGTCTCGGCGTTCAGCCGCTCCATCCCCACAAGCGGGTTCCCAGGCAATCGCTTGGTCAGGACGAGCCACTTGCCGAAGGCGTCTGCTGCCTGGAGATAGTGGTTGTAGGTCCGGGCCCCGATATCCTCCTCCTCGCGGAACTCGTTCAGCCAGTCGACGACCTTCTCGCCGTCCATCGCGGCGAGCGTCTTGAACTCGCAACCCTCGACCACCCGCCGGACCCGGGTCATGGTCAGGCGTCGGTGCTTGGCCGTATTGTTGGCGAGCGACCGGTCGAAGGCCTGGAGGTGCTCCTCGATCGGGCTCTGCTTGATCCCAAGGAGCCGCTCCTGGGCGGGGTCGATCATCCCCCGCTTCCGCAGCAGCACCTCGTTCTCGAGCTTGGCCGCCAGCTGCTCGGTCAGGGCCTTGTCGGTGAAGCCCTTGGCGAACTGCCGTTTGCCCTCGTGGTCGGTGTACTGAATGACGTACGGCTTGTTCTTCTTCCCCTTGTCGCGGCCCCTCTTGAAGATCGTGGCCATAGGCGATGCCTCCAAAGAGAAAGGGACGGTCTCCCGTCCCTGATTCTACGTTCAGTAGGTGGAGCGCGCCAGACCGTTACCGTCTGCCGATGAACGGCAGAGGCTCGGCGCTTTTCGGCAGGTAGAGAGGATGCTTGGGGTGGCCGTCGCGGGTGACGCCGAGGGCCAGCGGCTCGAAGCCGTACCCGGCGAGCCAGCCAAGCACGGTCTGATCCTGGCCCCGGTGCTCGCCATGGACGCCCCAGGCGCAGATCACCGGGCCGGCGTCCGGGACCGACAGCGTCCGGTCGAACCAGTCCCGGTTCTCCGGGCCCACCGGATCAGCGGCCCGCTTCATGTCGGCCGGGTCGGTCGCACGAATCGCGAACAGGTTGAGGACCGCCAGACGGCCGCAGCCCCACTGGCGAGCGAAGCCGATGCACCGGCGGATGGTCGGGTCGTCGTTGGTGGCGTCCGCGGTGCTCGGATTTAACATGACGAAGGTGGCGGTCCGCGAGCCGGAACCGACCTGCCGGGTCAGGAGGTAGCGGTAGCTGCCGCAGGCCGAGATGACGGCGTTGTCTTCCAAGGGAAGGGTCAAGGACGCCGACATCTGGCCTGCCTTACTCGTCGAACTTGAGCAGGAACTTCGGGTTGATGACCTTGAAGCTGAGCCGTCCCCCGATGTCCTCGTCATACTCCTCTGCGAGCGGCCGGAGTACCACCCCTTCCCGCTGGACCTTCGGGTTGAGGGCGCTGACCCCCTCCGAGAACGCCACGAGCTGATCGACGGTGTGATCAAGCACGATCGTCCCGAGCTGGGGCACCGGCTCAAGCCCAAGTTCGCTCAAGACTTCGAGCTTCTCGCCGTGGTCGACGAGCCGGTAGTTGTCTACGTTCAGGACGCTGAAGACCCGGAGAGTGACCACCGGGAGCGCGTACTTGTTCTTCTGGATGCCCGGCCCAATGACCTCGGCCTGGATGGCCAGGTCGTGGCCAAGCCGCTCTCGGGCGGCCCGTAGCTTCTCCTCCAGTCGCATGCCCTTGGCGACCCTGACGAGCACGTTCGACTCGTCGGCCTCGTCCATCCAGAGGTTCCGGCTACAGATACCGAAGGCCTCCTCGCGGATGAAGGCGGTGAACGACGTCCCGTCGAGCTTCTCGGTCACGTAGAACGTCTTGCCCCGGTGCCGCTCCAGCACGGTTTCCAGGACCTGCACGCGGGTCTCGTCGGTCTTCGGCAAGAAGCCCGGGAACTGCCCCTTCACCTTCCCGCCCATGCCGACCGGCAGCGGCGGCTCCCACTTCAGGACCCCGAGCAGATCGGTGACGTCTGCCCCCTCTTCGGTCGGGGCCCCGGGCGGCAGGATCGAGAGCGGGAAGCAGATGCCCTGGGAGACCTGGCCGCGCAGTCTGACCGTCTTGATACGGAACCCGGCCGGGAGCGTCACCGCCCCGGTGGCATCCGTCTGGGCGGGCTTAAAGCTACTGGCGCGCAGGAACTCGAACTCGGGCCGCTCGGGCAAAAGTGAGTCGATCTCGCAGTAGACGATCTTGTCGCCCGGCTGGTGCTCGCCCTTCTTGACGACGACCCACCAGCCGAGGACGCGGATCTTCTCGATCGCGTCGGCGTTCGGGATGGGCTCGACGGCGTTCACCGACTGGATGCTGGCTAGTTTGCGCATGGGTGCCCCCATTCTTTCGTTTTCTGCTCGACACGCTCGTCGTGCTGAGGGTTCGTGTGGGATCGAATCGGGATCATCTCGCCCGCCCCTTCGCCTGCTCCGGCTCCCGGAAAGGCGGCTGGAGCTCGCAGACTGGCAGCTCGACGAAGCCCGACCGAACCGTCTGGCCGGTCGGCTTCACGACGCCGGCGGCGACCAGAGCTTCCAGGAGTCCCTCGTTTTCAGCGTAGGACTTGATCAGCACCTGATTACAGCGCAGCGTCGCGGTCGGCACGTTGACGGTGGCCGTAGCGACAGGGCCTTCCTCGTCGACGAGGCTCAGGGCCACGCGGCCGTTGCCATAGCGGCGCTTCTGTACGGTGCAGTCGGTGTCGAGAAAGCGGACGCCGGTCATGCGGCCTCGCGTTCCGGCCAGTGGAAGGCGAGGCCGTTGCGCTGGATGATCTCGAGCTGCAAGTTTTTCCATCGTTCGGGCCAGTGCGTCGTGATATGCAGCAGTATTCCCTCGCACCAGACGCAATTTATCCTTCGCAGCAGGTGACTGCTGACGTGACTATTGTACGGCTCCTCCCCCGGGTCATCTTTGGTGGCCTTTCTGAGGGGGCGTAATTCCACCAATTCGTATAGGTCCCCCACCTGCGGCTCCAACAGGTGCAGGCTGTCGGGGTGCACGTATAGTTTCCCGAGATACGAGAAGTCGTGCTGCCAGAGCTCGCGGAACGTGTCGTCGCAGTCGATGAACCGACTTCCTGCATCGACCTCATGGTCGTCAATATCAAGGGCAAGCAGTTTCATCCCAAAATGCTTCGACATCCACGCGGCGGCCAGCGGGTCGTGATAGAAGTAGCGGATAGAATTGGGGCTTGCGCTCGTCTCAGATTCAGTCATAATGGTGTCTCCTATTATCCAGTAGGACGGAGCATAGCGGCTTTCGTGGTGACGCGCAAGCCCTATGCTCTTCGATCTCCTCCCGGACACCCCCGCTCAATCCACTCCCTGACCTCCGCCGCGCGCCACCTCGTGTTGCGGCCGATCCGCACAGGCTGCGGGACCTTGCCCGCCGAGAGCAGCCGCCAGAGCGTGCGTTCGGAGATCTGCATCAGCCTGGCCAGCTCTTCGGCGTTCAGAAGCATCGGCGTCGTGTCGGTGCTCATCGCTCATGCCCTCCCCGGTCCCGATCCTTGGCCTGGGTCGTCTTGACGCGTTCGCCCGCCTCGTCGAGCAAACGCTGAAAGTCGCTGCGCGTGTCGAGCGGAGTGGAAGGGGAGTTGCGCAGGATGTCGGCGAAGGAATCCTGCGGGTCGCGGGCAGGCTCATCCGGCTCAAGACGCATCTCGTCCCACGACGTCCTGAAGGTCACGAAGCGGTAGGGATTCTCTCCGCGCTGGGCGATCTCGGTTAGCTTCTGGCCATTCCCCATCGCTGTGTCGAGTTCCTGCGGCGTGACCAGTTGCTCGCGGATGGCGAACTGGAGCGCGCCGAGGTGGCTGCTGGAATCGATCCCGAAGTCCACGACCGTGGCCATGCCCGGCCAGACGTCAAGCTGGCAGCACTCGATCAGCTCCTGCGTCAGCGGCCTGATAGGGCGGTCCTGCTGGCCGTTCGGCTGCAGAAAGCTCCGCTCCATCTCGCTCAGCTCAGCCTCGGTGACCGTTGGAACGGTGCGAGGCGGCGAGGGTTGTTCCTGCGCCGCCCTCTGGCGGGCCTCTTCCTCCATCTTCGCCGTCTCAGACTCGCCGTACTTCATGACCCGGACCGCGCGGTCCTCGGCCATGACGTCGTCGCGCCACGCCTTCCACTCCCCGGGCGTCATCGGCCTGTCGTCATCCTCGATACCAGACGTGCCGCGCGTGGCCGCGTCGATCAACCGGTTCCGCTGGGCATCGGCGATCTTGCCGGGGTCGACCTGACCGAGAAGGATGTGGGCCTGATCCCGGTTCGTGATGCCCGTCCAATCGACTGAGTCCTGAAGAATGGCGAGCTTGGCTCGCTCGGGCATGTCTTTCCACGGCCGCTCGACGAGCTGGTGCCCCTTGTCGCTCCCGACGATGGCCGGGTATTGGCGGGCCTTGATCCGGTCAATGTGGTCGAAGACCTGACGGAGGCGGTCTTTGTCGCTGGGCATGGTCAAAGCTCCTCCTCACGGCCGGGCGGCTTGTCGATCTCTTCGCGGCAGACGCGGTAGAACTCGCGGACGGCCTCGATGCGCTCCTCTTCACGAAGGCACGCCTGAATGACCCAGACGCACCGCTGGGCGATCTTGATGCAGATGTTGTGGACCGCCGGATTGACGGACTGGTTTTCGATGAACACGGTCTTCTCTCCTTGAAGACGGGCGGGACGTCGGCATCCCGCCCGTTTCCTCGGTGCACCTGATTGACTGAAGACGGCTCGGCCCCGACGCCGATCACAGCAGCCCGGACTCGCGCATCTTCTCGTCGAAGGCGCGGGCCTCGCCGACCATCGTCTCGCAGAGCGTCTTGAAGAAGCCGGCCGAGAGTCCCTGCGCCATGGCGCAATAGGCCAGGGTGAAGCGGACGTTCTCGTCGCGGCCGACGCCCATCTGCCACGCCGGGAACATCAACTCGGCGTTGCGGTGGAGGAGGTAGGCGGTCGCCGCCGGGGGCAGTCGCCCTGCATCGAGAGCGGCCTCGCTGAGGGTGGAGATACCGATGAGTTCCCCACCCGAACCGCAGGAGACGATGATCTTCCGGACCCGAATGATCGGGTCGCGGAAATGCAGGACGATGCCGTCGTTGCCGATCCGCTCGTCGATCGACCAGCCAATCTCGGAGCAGAGCGCCTCGACCCGGCTCCTGCCGCTGCCGCCGTGCCCGTGCCCGTTCGTGTGCGTGAAGCCGTTCCCGCTGACGGCCGCGCGAACGGCCTCTCCCGCCATGCTCCCCATCCAGTCCCTGAGCGATCCCATGTCTGCTTCCTCCTCGTTAGAACCTGAACGAATCCATGAACTCCCGCTTCTCGAAGTACAGCCTGAGCGCCTCTTGATAGGCGGCGTCTCCCTCCTCCTCCCGGCCCTGGTCACGGAGCTCCTTCGCAGTCGTAATCGCCTCCTTGAACCGCCGTTCGTAGTCCCGCTTCCGTCGCTTAAAGGCTTCGAGCCGGGTCATCAGCCATTGCCAGACGCCGACAGTGACGACCACGACCACTCCGAAAAGCGGCAGGCAGATGCGAGGGTCGTTCTGAGGCTGGCTGTCCCAGACCTCCGGGTGGAGGAAGGACCAGGCGAGGAGGTAGACCTCCCATCCGACGAATGCAATGAGGGCAACGGCTGTCAGGCCCTCGGAAAACCGCTTCATCCTTTCCTCCTGTCAGGTGATTACTTCTTGAAGACGGACTCCAGCCAGGCCTCGACGGCGCTCTTGCCCGCCTCCTGCACGAACTCGTTCTTGAGCGCGGACTTGGTCATGTTGCCGATCTGCTTGGTGGTCTGGGCGATGCTGCAGGAGATGAACCAGAGGAAGAGCCACCCGACGACGCAGAACCCGCTGAACGAAAAGTCGAACGGCCAGATGAGCGCATAAAGCATGTCGTTGCCTCCTGAGCAGTTGTCGCTTTGGTAAAGAACGTGGTTGAGTGATGATGCTGCGGCGGCGCGCAGCGGAGTCCGGCCGGTCCGTCCAGTGACGCCGGGCAGTCCCGCCGCAGCATCGATTGCGGGAAACCTCTATCCGTAGGGATGGCGATTCAGGCAGATAGTGCGCGGCGCGGCGTTACATCTCCCGGCCGCCGCGCTCCGGCTCGCGCTGGTGGTCCTGCTGCTGCACGTCCTTCTGCGGATCCTCCTGGACCTCGCCGGCCCTCGGGTACATGACGAAGGCGTTGCCGTGGAACAGCGCTGCAGCCATCTCGTGCGCGCCGTGCGACCCCATCTCCTTCAACTCGGCCCAGATTTCGCTGGCCATCTTGCGGGGCTGAAGGCCCGGGGCGAACGCCTTGACCGCCTCCTTGACGCCCTCGACGCTCGCCTCCACCGCCCCCATGGGCGGCAGGTGTTGCTGCATCATTCGTTCGAAGTATTCGTTGGCCATGGTTCACCTCATCTGCCAGTAATCCGCCGAGAACGGGTCAGCCGAACCGCTCGGCTGAGCCAGACCGCTGGTAGGGGATGATCCCCCCGCCATCTGCGTCAGGGCCAGGGCAACCAGCCCGGCCCCGACCAGGAACACCACTGCATCGAACAGAGCGCGCACCGTCGTGATGCGGCGCTTCGGCCGACCGCCGAAATTCGGATTTTCGAAGTGCCGCACGATGGAAGTACGGATCGGCGGAACACCTTGAAGGAAGGTCAACGCCGTTCGCTCCGACAGGGACATAATCTCTTCCGGGCGGAGCAGTTTCCGGCCCGCCTGCTGCCAGTTCTCTGACCAGTTGTCCGAGTAGCTGTAGTGGATCCCCCCATGTTCGCCCTCTGATCTCGACGTCCCCCCGGTCCTTCCGCCGCTGGTGACTACCTGAGTGAATTCGCCCAGGCGGTTGCTCACGTATTCGGCCGTCTGGTTGTCGTTCACCGCGAAGTAGATTTGCGTGCAATTCGCGAGTACGGTCTGGTCCTGGTCCTGGGGCCAGCACTTCTTGAGCTGAGCAAGGGCCTGGTAGACCAACATCAACCTGACGCCGTAACCGCGGTACTGGGCGAGAGCGTCCCCCAGCGACTCCATATGGCCAAGAGACGCCGCCTCGTCGATCACAAAATGCACATGAGTCCTCATCGCTGGCCTCCCTTCACGACGGCACGCAGCAACGAGCCAATCCACATGCGCAGCAGCGCGGCCTGAGCCCTCATGTGCTCGGGTGGTATGATCAGGTATATGGTCATGCGACCAGAAGTCAGCTCCGCCGGGTTAAAACTGCTGGCCTTCGTGCTCTCGGAGACGGACGGCGTGTCGAGGAACCGGAGGTGGCGGGAGGCGCTGGTCAGAACTGAAGCAAGCTCCTTGTCCTTGTGGTTGGACAAGTCGTGCCCTTTCTGCGAGAGAATCCCCTGCCACGCATCCGACTGCTTCATGACTTCCAGCGCCTTCTCTCGCTTTTCCGCATTGCAGATGAAATCTTTCACCATCGGAAGCGACCCGGTCTCATCGGAGTATGCCACGACCATCGCGGCCATCGACTCGATCCATTTCTCGGCCGAATCGTTCCAAAATGGATCCTTCTCGCTCCCGGTCCGGACCACCAGCGCCTCGGCCAGGTCGCGGCAGGAATCGATCGCGTCCGGCTCGTTCGGATCGATGTGCTGGAGCGGATTGAAGGTGTCAGGCTGACGGGTGTGGCACTTGAAGGGATCCAAGAATACGACGCGATGGCCCATCGCTCTTCTCGCCCTCGCCGTCACCCTGGCCAACTCCGATTTGATGTCCACGACGACGCATGAATCGCGGCAGGAAAGAAGGTGTGGGATCACCAGTCCGGTGGACTTGCCCGAACCAGGCGGGGCAATGATCGCGCTGTGAATGACGGGGATGCGAACGGGCTTCGACTCGCCTTTCCTGAAGACGCCGAGGAAGCGCTCGCAAGCTGTCCTGGACGGCACGCGGGGATTGAACAGCGACGCGACCGCGCGTGCGATCGACTGGCGGCCCGAATTCATCCTGCCGATCAGGAGTCCTGAGTTACTCATCCTGGGCCCCCGGGAGGTCGGTGATGTCAGCGAATCGAGCCGTGCCGTGGGCATAGAGTGCGCGGCCTTTCCGGGCCGCGCCGTAGGCCGCTCCGATGGCGATCGCCGCCCATGCCCACGGGAACAGGTACAGGGTGAGCACCACGCTGTAGGCAGCCAGCAGGACGGATGCGATGAGGACGAGGCGGATGATCATGTGCATTGACGATTCCTGATGGTTGTGGCAGGGTGTGCGGGCAAGCCGTTTGCTATTTATCCTTTAGGTGGCGAATTGTTCATGTTGCTCCCCGGTGTCAATGCCGCCACTCCACGCGCAAGCAGGGTAGGGTCTGCCGAATAACCAATGAGGCAGGGACGGGGAGCAACATCACTTCCCCGCCAGCTCCTTCCGCAGCTTCCTGAGCTCAAAACGCACCTGCAGGAGTCGCCTCTCCGCCGTCGCACGCGTGGCGGCGGCTTCGTGGAGATGGACGGCGACCAGGAGCAGGCAAGTGACGACGGCCAGCACCACCAGCACGGCGATGAGGATGAGCATGGCTTCGGTCATGAACTCTCCAATATGCGTTGACGGACGATGATCATCATGGCATGGTATCGTCCATACCACCCCAGCAAAGGGGGCTTAAGCGTGATGTAAGCACGCGTTTCGAGGTTTACGTGCCAAGCATTTGAGTCAGGTAGCTTGGCCTCGCCCTTCGCGGCTTTCTGGCTCCGATCCAGCCCCGCTGCTTCATCTTCCCGATACCATCACTTCTCCCTCATCGCCCTCATGAACTTGCGCAGTCCGGGCTTCACCGCTCGTCGCCGCTCGGCCATTGCATGCATGGGGGGCGCCCGATGTGGCTCCATCGCTGTGGGCTGGGCACGAGAACCAGAGGAGAAGCACCAGAACACGCTGTAAAGGTGGAGGATCATGGCTTCGGTCATTGCGCGGATGCCCCGAATGAATTAGAGTTGGCGTTACTGCGGCGGCGTGGAAGGTAAGGCCGGTTCGAGCCCGGCCCCGCAGCCTACGCAACCCTGCCGAGACGCAGGGCGCGTGACGGGGGCGTCATGTAGGCGCCCCCAGCGTTTCACCCCGCCTTCGCCTTATCGCGGCACACCGCAACCAGTGTTCGCGCATCCAAACCCTGATCCCGTCCCTTGACCATTTCCTTGGTCGCGTCCTTGACGGCCTCGATGGCTTCGTCGAGGGTCAGATCGTCGCCCGACACCATGACTGTCACGCCGTTGGTGAGGGCGATCTTGATCTTGCTGGCGCGCACGGCGGAGGCAGCGGACCCTCTCTTTTTGCGGCCTTGCCGCTCCAGCTCATCGCGGGTGGCCCCGTTCAGGGTCAGGGCGAGCATCCCGCCCTGCTGGTCCTTAGCGAGCTTCGCGATGGCGTAGGCCTTGGCGAACCCGAACTTCCCGTCGAGGAACGCGTCCAGTGCCTCCGGGATGAGTTCGTCCGGGCAGAGCCATCGTGTGATGGTCGACGGGTCCTTGGACAAGTGGGTGGCGAGCTGGCGCTTGTCCCATTCCGGGTTGAGGGCCATGAGTGATTTGCACGACCGGTAGACGTCCGGTTCGGAAAGATCGACCCTCTGCATGTTCTCCGTCGCGTTGATCGTCGCGATCTGGGCTTCCGTGAGGGTAGCGGGGTAGATCAGCACCTTGAGCAGATTGATCCCGCCAAGCCACGCGGCGGCGACCCGCCGATTGCCGTAGATCAGTCGACGCTTTGCGCCGAGGTCGATCGCCCCGACAGGCTGAAGCTGGCCGTGGAGCACCATCGACTGGTTCAGCTCCCGCAAAGCTTCGTCCGGGCCGAAGCCCGTCCGGCCGTTGCTCCCTTGGGCAAGGAGTTCCTCGTTGGTCGGGAACCAGTCAAGTGGCCTCATGGCCAGGGTGGGTTCGAGGGGGGCAGTCATCATCGCTCTCCCTTCTCAAAGAATCACCGGTCAGTCAGTGCACGCCGCTCCCCAGTGCTCCGCGCGAGGCGGGCACGTCAGGCATCTGGTTCATGCCGTGGGAGGGCGAAATGTGGCGGGCTGTAAGCAGATGCGCGACCTGGCACCTGTGCGCGTCGTCAGGCAGATTCCGGCAGCTCGAACCCCTGCGCCAGAAGCTCGTCCCTGACGATCTTCCGAGCCCGGTTCAGTCGGGACCTTGCGGATGCAAAGCTCTGGCCCGGAATCTTCCCGATCTTTCGGAGCGACAACCCGTCGATGGCGTGGAGCAGGAAGACGGTTCGGATCTCCTCCGGCAGTCGTCCGAGAGCGGCGTGGATAGCGTCGAGCCGATGCCGGTCCTCTTCCTCCTGCTCCAGGGCGGGGAATGGGAGGACCGCCGGTTCCGTCCCTGTCTCGATGGCTCGCTCCCGCCGTCGGCGGCGCATTTCGGCCTGGGCCGCCCGGATGGCGACGGTCCGCAGCCAAGCCTGCCGGTTCCTGATCGTCGTGGCCCGCCCGTTGGCGAGCCACTCCTGGTCCTTGAGTAGCGCCGTCTGCACCGCGTCCTGGGCGACGGCGAAGGGGAAGCCCATGCGGATCAGCATGGTGAGCAGATCGGAGCGGTCGCGTTCGAGGTCGTCGGCAGATCGGTCCGAGTCGAGCATGGCGAGCCTCCTGTCGGTTCGGTATGTTCATGGCGGTCCGTCGGGCGCGGGAAAAAGCACCCGTTTGCCGACGAGTCGAGGGCTCGAGCATCCATATAGGGGGGATGCCCGCGAACCGAGGGAGATAGCCGCCCTTCGAGTCTCCCGTCGCACGTCCTTCTCGGCAGCGACAGAATCGTAAGTCGTTTGGCAGCAAGAACCAACGAAACTTGAACGCGAGTTCGACGCAAGTTAAACGCAAGATTCTCGGGGTGAGAGCATGCGGCAGAAGGGGGCCAGATCGGTTCTGCCGGATGGGGCCAAGATCGACAGCCTGCGCAAGGAACGCGGCTGGACGATCGAGGATTTCGCCGAGGGGGCGGGGTTCAGTTCCAGGACGGCTCAAACTGCCATCGCTGGAAAGGGTGTTGATGTCACAACATTATTGGAAATAGCCAGAAGACTGGGCGTCCCTTATGAGTCGCTGCTGCTCAAGCCCGCCGGGTTGCTTTCGACAACCTCCGCTGGCACTGCGAGCAACACCGAAGTTGGTTATCTGATACTCAAAGTCCCTTGCGCCATCACCAGCCAGGCTGGAAATTCGCTTGGCCAGGTCCCGGATATCCTCGAAAAAATCAAGAAGGGTTTCCCCGAAGGCATCGACGTCACGTTCCTTGGGATGACCGGGATGTCCATCCTGGTAGCCATCGCTTTCACGCCTTCGAATGCCCTGGCTCTCAGCGATATCCCTGACGAGCTCGGGATCGAAGAAGTCAGGGTCACCGACCGCCGAACCGTGGAGGACAGCCCATTCGTCCGTGGGACCGTCGGGCGCATTGCCCAGTGGATACGGGCGGGCATGCGTGGCGAGAACCCGATCGCATACTCGCCGATCGGCGGCTACGCGCTGGACCGGGTTGTTCAAGGCAGGGGGAAGTTTCTACTTAATGTCGCTTCCGACACCGAGGGAGGCGAGATCCCTGTTGAATCCGTTGCGCGATTTCTGGAACTAATCCTGCCGGATCATCAGAGCGTTTCGGCGGTTGGTAAGCGTAGCGACGATCAGTTCCGGTTCGCTGTCCCAATGACTTCCAGGAATGAACTGCTCCTGGCCGTTATGGGATCTGCCATGAAGAAGCGAGTGATGACGAAGGCTAGAATCCTCCACTACGAATTCGACGGCAATCATCACAATTCCAACGTGTACAATCTCGACGACAGGACGATCAGCTACGTTGCCGATGGCGTCGTAGCCCAGCGGATGAGACACGACGGAGGCTATGACTGGCTCTGGCTATGCAAGATGCTCGGCCTGCGCAACGATGACACCGACGCACTCCTGGAGGCACTTCGGACGATCACCGACGCGATCCTTGAATACGCCGACAATACGGACGCCCCACCGGGCTGAGCCGGGGGCGATCTCGGTTTCAGCTTACCTTTCTCCACCCCTCCTTCCGGGGTTCGCCCCCGACCGCGGCCTATCTGGTGGCACCGTGAAGCGGCCGTCGCCCCTGTGAAGCTGCCAGAGCCGTTTCCCTTCGGGAGCCTCGGCTCTTCGCTTTCCGCTGCGCCACACGGGCGCCTGTGGCCGCTTCGTTCGCGTGCCACAAGGCCTCGATGGTCGAGGCCAGAACACAGAAGGAGAATTTTATGAACAACATTCAGCAACAGGCCGCCAACGATCAGGCGGTAGGCATCATCCAGACCAGCTACACCGTATCCATCACGTTTACGGTAAAGCCCAGCGCGGAGCAGCGTGCCGCCCTGAAGTCGGCGGGTTACCTCTTCGACAAAGGCCGCTGGTTCCGCAACCAGTCGGATAGCAACCTTGCCACGCAGGCGAGCGTTGACCAGTTGATGGCGGCGTAGTAACAACGAAGGGCGAGACTCTACATCTCGCCCTTCACTTCCTAACAGTCACGAAAGGAATATCCACTATATGAACCAGATTATCGACCGAATCAACAAATTACTGGCATTGGGCGAGCGAGGCGGCACCGAAGCCGAGGCCACCGCAGCCATGCAGAAAGTCCACGAACTGCTAGCCAAGCACAATTTGAGCTTGGATGACGTCAAAAGTTCGCCCATCGAAGAAGAGGACTACATCAAGGACGAGGCGGATGCGTCGCCGCGCCAGCCGTGGCAGGACATCGTCTGGACTGGCATCGCGAAGCTGTACTTCTGCGAGCACTTTAAGAGGAAATACAAGGGCGTGACCAGCCACCTGCTCGTTGGCAAGCCCTCGAACATCGCGGTGGTCAAGTACGTCGCGGCCTACGTGGTCCGGACCGGCGAGGATCTCGCAAGGAAAGCTGCTGCAGCGAGCGAATCGAAGCGGACGTTCAGCAACTCATTCAAGAGAGGATTCGCCTACCGGATCTATCAGCGGGTCGAGGATGAGATCAGGAAGGCAAAGGCCGGAGAGATGACAGACAGCGCCACCGGCACGGCTCTCATCCTGGCTCCGCTCTATGATCGCACGAAGCGTGAGATCGACCGCTTTATGTTGGACGACGGAATGAAGGTCCGTCAGAAGACAACGCGAAGCTCGGGCGTGACCGACCGCGACGGCTACTTGGCTGGACGCACAGCAGCGGATTCCGTGTCACTACGTAGTAATGGCGTTGGACAGCACCCGGTCGCCGCGATATCCGGCCCCAATTCCTAGTTAATGTGCCAGGCGATCGCCCGGCCCCCTTTCTCACAAGCAAATGGAGCAACACCATGTCTAATACGCTTAACATCGAAGTCAAGAAACTCGAAAAATCCCCTTTAAACGCCAGGAAGACCGTGTCTTGATCGGCCTGCGAGGAGATGAAGGCGTCCATCCTCGCCCACGGCCTGATGCAAAACCTCGTCGTGACCGAGGGCAAGAAGGGCAAATACCACGTCATCGCGGGCGCCCGCCGCCTCGAAGCCCTGAAGGCCCTACAGGCCGAAGGGCACTTGCCGAAGGATCATGCCGTTCCCTGCCAGGTTGTGGACGTGGAGCAGGCTTACGAGATGAGCCTGGCCGAGAACGTCGTGCGGCTGGCGATGCACCCGGCGGACCGCTTCGAGGCGTTCAATTCCCTGATCGAACAGGGGCTGACCGCCGAGCAGGTGGCCACGCGGTTCGGCACCACGCCCAGGCAGGTGGAGAACTCGATGCGGCTCGCCCGGATCGCCCCGGCCCTGATCCAGGAGTACCGCGACGAGAAGCTCACCTTCGACGCCCTCGTGGCATTCGCGGTGATCGACGATCACGCGAAGCAGCTTTCGGTCTACGAGTCGCTCAACGACGGGCAGAAGAAGCGTCCCGGCGAAATCCGGTCCATCCTCACCGAGCAGCTCGTGGAGGCTGAGGACAAGATCGTAAAATTCGTCGGGATTGACACTTACATCGAGGCAGGCGGCACGAAGCGGACCGACCTCTTCGGCGAGGAAGTCTATCTGGAGAATCCCGAGCTGCTGAACGCGTTGGTCAGCGAGAAGCTGAAGCTGGCCGAGAAGGAACTGCAGGCCGAAGGCTGGGGCTGGGTCCAGGTCGATCAGGAGCACGACTGGCAGGTGACGGCCGGCTGTAGCCGCATCGAGCCTGAGCCTGTGGACGCCCCGCAGGAGCTGCTGGACGAAAAAGCCGCCGTCGAGACCGAACTGGACGCCCTTGAGGAGCGATGGGACGAGGCCGACCCCGACGACGACGCGCTTCTGGAGGAGATTCAAGGCAAGCAGGCGGATGCTCAGGAGCGGCTGGACTCGGTCATCGAGCGGCTGCAAGCCTACGCCAAGTTCGACCCCGATCAGGTGAAGCACGCCGGGTGCTACGCGTATATCTCCCACTCCGGGGTGTTCACCGTTGAACGCGGTCTGGTGAAGCGGGAAGCGAAGAAGGCTCTGGCCAAGGCATCCACTGCCCCTCTCGACGACGACCAGCCCGCCGAGCAGCCCAAGGGCATCCCCGAGTCGCTGAAGCGAGACCTGGCTGCCTATCGCCTCGGCGTGGCCCAAGCCGCCATCGCCTCCCGCCCGGCCATCGCCTTTGACCTGCTGGTCTTCAAGGTGGCGAAGAACGCCTTGTCGATGCGAGGCCCTAGCGACGGACCGAACGTCAGCCTCAGCCGCGAGTTCGCCATGTATTCCGGCAAGGACGCCCGCGACTTCCTCACGGCCCAGACCGAGCCGGTCGCCGAGGGGCTGCCCAGGGGCTGGCTGGAGGCCGGGACGGAGGCCGACCAGTTCCTCGCCTTCCAGCAGCTCTCCGACTACCAGAAGGAATCGCTGCTGGCCTACTGCGTGGCCCTGACGCTCCAGCCGAAGCTTGACGAAGGCAAGGAGCCGACCGCCTACGACGTCGCCCTGGCCCAGACCAGCGTGAACGTGGCCGAATTCTGGCGCCCGACGAAGGACAACTTCCTGGGCCGGGTCACCAAGGACCAGCTGCTCGAGATTGGCAGGGAGCTGATCAGCGGCGAACGCGGCGAAACGTGGGCCGGAAAGAACGCCAACGAGAAGAAGGGCGACATCGCCTCTGAGCTGCACAAGGCGTTCTCGGACCCGGATCACTACGGCGGGTCGCCTGTGCAGATAGGCCGGGTGAAGAACTGGCTGCCGAAAGGCATGGCGTTCATGGCCGCGACCGAGCCCAAGCCCGCGAAGGCGAAGAAGGGCAAGAAGGCCGCATAGCGAAACCGGGGCGGCTGGAGCCGCCCCACTATTCACGGAGGATTTATGACCATTTTGAACACCGCACCGCTCGATGTCCGGCGCATTCTCGAAGATTGCATCGATAGCTTGGAATACGTCAACAGGGCACATCCTGACGTGACAGGTTACGGGGTCAGAAGGGAGCGCATAGCGAAAGCAAAGGCATATCTAGCCACATTGCACGACCGGCCGCAGGGAAGCGAGGCCGCATGACCAGAGCAACACCATCGCAGGAAGCCCTCGTCGCAGCGGCCTTCAAGAACGTCCGCTACGACGAAAAACCCGCACCGAAACCCGCCGCACCGCCGAAGCATGCCATCGCGGCGAGCGCCAAGACCGAACCTCCCCCGACACCAGCCGATCCCAACGCGATCACGCTGGGCAAGCTCGATCTCAACCAGTCCATCGACGTTACCCTGAACATCGAGAAGTTGCTGGAAGGCCGCCTGCTCATCCAGGGAGCTTCCGGCGCGGGCAAGTCGTGGACGCTCCGTCGCCTGCTGGAGCAGAGCTCAGGGCGCATCCAGCAGCTAGTGATCGACCCCGAAGGCGAGTTCAAGAGCCTCGCCGACGAGCTCGGCTACCTCTACATCGAGGGCCACAAGCTGAAGGGGGCGGCGATCGCCGAGATGGCGAGGCGGGCCAGGGCGAACCGAATCTCCATGGTCGTCGACCTGTCCGACGCCCGCCGTGAGGAGCAGATGATGGCCGTCGCCGCCATCTTCCACGCCCTGATCGAGTGCCCGCAGGAGATGTGGCACCCGGCGCTGGTTGCCGTCGACGAGGCCCACCTGTTTGCCCCGTGGGGCTCGCAGGGGCAGGAATCGACGGCGGTCCGGAAGGCGTCCATCGCCGCCGTGGTCGACCTGATGAGCCGGGGTCGCAAGCGCGGCCTGGCGGGTGTGCTGGCCACCCAGCGTCTGGCCCGCCTCAGCAAGTCGGTCGTCTCGGAGATCCACAACTTCCTGATCGGCATCAACACGCTGGACCTCGACGTCAAGCGGGCCGCCGAGACGATCGGCTGGGAGATGCGGAAAGCCTACGACCGGCTCCCGACGCTGACCCCCGGCGAATTCGTGGCGACCGGCCCGGCGTTCTCGCTGAGCCCGGTGGAGGTCATGATCGGCGACGTGAAGAGCCGCCACATCGGGGCCGCCCCGCGACTGGCCGAGGTGCAGCAGCTCGACGCCGAGGCTGCCCGGTCCATGCTCGACATCGACGAGCTGGTCGAGATGAGCCGGGCGGACGAGCATGAGACCACGCTCCAGCCGGGGTTCAAGGCCGTTCGGGCGTTCATCCGGGACGACTCGTTCCCGCTCGCCGGAAGGGCGTTCGAAGCCCTCAAGGGCCTCATGCCCGACGGCACCACCGTCCGGAGCCTCGCCGATCACCTGCAGGCGGACGAGGATGGGCTGATCGCCGCCTTGGCCCTGCTGGAGTCCTACGGAGGCGTTGAAATCAACGACGAGGGCGTGCGGGTCGCACCCAAGTTCTTCTGGGAGAAAAAGTTATGAGATTAGAACGAGAAATTGAGAAGGAGCTGGATGAGGCTGAATCGAAGGCATGGGACGCCCTTGGCCGCTACAAATTCCAGATGTTCGGTTACTGGGCAGCAATCTGGGTACACCTCAACAGGATTGGGGGATTCGATCGTCCCAACCCTTGGAAGAAGCTGGTGCTCATGGCCCGCGACACGGAAGCGAGGGCTGCATGACTCTCAAACGCGTTTCTTTCAAGAAAGGCCGGGAACACAAGCCCCGGCTCTCCAAGCCCTATGTGCCGGGCCAGCACGACGAGCGGTACTGGACCGACGAGGAAGACCAGATCCTCCGTGACCACTACGCTGAGAAGGGTTTCGCCTATTGCGCCAATCGCCTCCCGAACCGCTCGAAAGGTGCGATCTACGGGCGTGTCGGCGCGCTCGGAATCAAGCGGAACGGCAAGCAGCAGCGGAAGAGCCGCAGTCGTGAGGAACTCGCCGAGCTGAACGCGAGGATCTCGGAACTGTGGCCGACGCTGGAGATACCCAAGGGCGACCTGAGCGGGATGAATGAGCTCGCCCGGCTCCTCAACGAGCCCCGTTGGCTCATCAGCCAGCGATGCCGGGTTCTCGGCCTGACGCGGCCACGCAAGAAGGAACCGCGCTGGACGGCCGCCGAGGACGAGCTGATGAAGCGGGTCCCGCTTCACGACCCGGACAAATGCTCGGAGATCTTCCGGGCCCACGGTTTCAACCGCACCGCGACCGCGATCATGGTCCGGGCGAAGCGGATCAACCTGTCGCGCCGAAACCACGGAACCTTCTCCGCCCGAACCGCCGCCAAGGTAATCGGCTGGGATAATAAGACCGTCTGCGAATACTGCTTGAAAGGTCTGATCAAGAGCGGCCGCCGCAAGACCAAGCGGCTCCCACAGCAGGGTGGCGACCCGCACAGCATCGAGAGGGCCGACCTCCGGCAGTTCGTGATCGAGAACCTCGAGCTGATCGACTTCCGCAAGGTCGACAAGTTCGCGCTAGTGGACCTGCTGGTTTCGGGTGATCAACCCATGGAAAGGCAAGGTGATGCCCCATGAAACAAACCGCCCGACGCAGGGCACCCTCTTCGACGCCTCGCCCGAGAAGCCCGATTCCCACCAGCTCCTGCCGCTCGACCAGTACGACGTAATCGCCGTCGGCTATAGCGGCGGCAAGGACAGCCTCGCCGCTCTGCTGGACCTGCTCGAACGCGGCGTCCCGCCCTCGAAGATCGAGCTTCATCACCACGACATCGACGGCCAGGGCGAGGCCCTGATGGACTGGCCCTGTACCCGGGCCTACGTCAAGGCGACAGCTGAGGCCCTGGGCATCCCCGTCGTGTTCTCTTGGCGGGAGGGCGGCTTCGTCCGCGAGATGCTCCGGGACAGCAGCCCGACCGCTCCGGTGGCTTACGAGCGAGGAGGAGAGACGGTCCGCCTGCCGACGAAGCGGGAGACGCTGGGCACGCGGCTGAAGTTCCCCCAGGTCAGCGCCGACCTGTCGGTCCGATGGTGCTCGGCCTACCTCAAGATCGACGTGATGGCCCGCGTCCTCGCCAACGACCCGGCCTACCAGGGCAAGAAGGTGTTGGTCGTCACCGGCGAGCGGCGGCAGGAGTCGTCGGCTCGGGCGAAATACGCCGAGAGCGAGCCCCACCGCACCAACACGAAGGCCCGGACGGTGCACCAGTGGCGGAACGTGATCGACTGGAGCGAGGAGCAGGTCTGGGACATCATCCGGCGCTGGAACATTCGCCCGCATCCGAGTTACAGCCTTGGTTGGGGCAGAACCTCTTGCCTCGCCTGCATTTTCGGCGATGGCGACCAGTGGGCGAGTGTCAAATCCATCGCCCCCGAGCGGTTCAAGCGGATCGCCGTGCTTGAACGCGACTTCCGCAGCACGATCAGGAAGGGCCAGACCGTCGAGGAGATCGCCGCGAGAGGCAGGGAGTTCGTCTCGGACAAGCCCTCGGAGCTTCGGGCTCTGGCGATGTCACCCGATGCCTTCACGGCGGAAATGTTCTTCCTCGCCCCCGGAGAGGAGTGGACGCCGCCGGCTGGGGCCTACAAGCGGTGCGGCGGGCCGAGTTGACCGGATGTACTGGCGCCTCTCATACCGGGCCGACAACGCGGCCCTGCCGCTGGCGAACCGGCACTATAGCCGCCAGAAGCCTGATACCGGCCAGTTCGTAGCCCCAGGCCGCTGCGTGGTCCTGACCGGGCTGGACGCGGACGCCCTCTGGGTCAGTCTCTGGCAGCGCCCCGAGTTCGTCGACCACGCCTGGAAAGACGCCTGGGTCTGCTCGCTCTTCCGCAACGAGTCGGCCGAGCTCTCGTCTGAGCTGATCAGTCAGGCGGTCGCCGCCACCCGCTTCGGCTGGCCAGACGTTCCCTCGCAGGGCATCGTCACCTTCGTGGACCCGGCCAGAATCCGCCGGAAGCGCGATCCGGGCCGGTGTTTCGTCCGAGCCGGGTTTCAGGCATGCGGTGTCACCAAGGGCGGACTGCTCGCCTTCCAGCTGCCGCCGGAAGCCATGCCCGCCGCGGAGCCGCCGGTTCATGGCCAGCTTGCGCTGCTATGAGCGCGTTCAATGTAGGCCGGGTCGTGAACGCCCCTCCTCGAATGCCAGCCCGCCCAGTTGGCCGTTCGGGAAGCTGAACGGGGCGGACTCCGCCGTGCGCTGTGCCAAGCAGAAAAGCGGTTCCCCCGCGAGCGGTCTCCCCCACTTTTCAGCTTGCAGCGGACTCCTGAGCCCCGTTCGGGCGCTCCCGTAAGGCCCGAAGGGCGGGCCGGAAACAGAAGAAGGAGAAAGACCATGCTCAACATCGTTATCGCGGCCAAGACCCGCTTTCCGCTCGGCAAGATCTGCATGACGCCCGGCGCCAAGGACACCTTCAGGCCGGAGCAGATCGCCGAGGCGATCCAGCGCCACTCGGGTGGCGACTGGGGCGACATCTGCCAGGCCGACGCGAAGGAGAATGAACTCTCGCTGAAGGAAGGATACCGCCTGATGTCGGTCTACGCGTTCGGAGATGACAAGCTCTGGGTGATCACCGAGGCGGACAGGTCGGCCACGACCGCTCTGTTGCCGGATGAATACTGAAGTTGGCAGGGGCGGCCCGTGAGGTTGCCCCTTTCTTTTTGACAGCTTCGGATTACTGCGCTAGCCTCCTGCCCACACAGCAAGGAGGCATTATGAGTAATTCTATTGAAGCGATAGCAAAAGTCTGCCACGAAGCCAACCGCGCCTATTGTCAGACGATTGGGGACAACAGCCAGCCCGTTTGGGAAGACGCCCCTGAATGGCAGCGAAAGAGCGCCATAGAGGGCGTGAAATTCAACATCGCAAATCCCGATGCGCCTGCGAGCGCCAGCCATGATTCTTGGCTTGCCGTGAAAAAGGCCGATGGCTGGAAGTACGGCCCGGTCAAAGACCCGGAGAAGAAAGAACATCCTTGCTACCTACCCTACGAGCAGCTGCCGGTTGAGCAACAGAAGAAAGATGCTGTGTTCAAGGCCATCGTCGCAGCTCTTGCATAGAGGGTCCGACGATGCCGCGCAGGAAGACCAAGTCCAAGGAAGTATCCGCCCACGAACCCGCAACCGAGCCGACCCCGGTAGCCGAAGTCCTCGACCGCTCCCCGGCGGTCGCCGCCATCCTGGATGCCCGCGAGGCCAAGACGCACGTAGAGCCCGAGCGGTCCCTGCCCGAGCCCGACGATGCCGTCGCGGCGTTCACCCGGCAGCGCGAGCGCGCGCAGGCCGTCGGCACGGCCCGCTACAGGAAGACACCGGACTTCCTCGGCGGAGTCGCCACCGACGTCAAGGTGATCGACGAGCCGCAGGCCGCCAAGCCCCGGAGGCATGTCGAATTCGGCAGCCTCCCGCCCTCCGTCAAGACGATATTCCGCTCGGAGGAGAAGGGCTTCCGCCTGATGGAGGACTACGTCAACCGCGAGCGGCAGATACAGTTCCTCGAGAAGCCTCCGCAGGAGGTCATCGACGAGCTGATGGCCAAGGGCCTGCAATACAACGGCGAGAAGCAGCGGTGGCGCATCAGCCTGGTACCGCCCAAGCCGCCGGAAGGCGAGCTCACCCGTGAGCAGGTCGCCGGGTATGCAGCCGAGATTCGCGACATGACCGACAGGCTCGCCCTGGGCCTGAGCGGGAAGGCCGAGCGCCTCGGCTACGAAGTCGGCGGCAGGGGCGTATGAAGCCGCTGGACGTCCCGCAGGGCGAACGCGACTTCCAGCCGAGCCCCACAGAGCCGATCGTCCACGGCGTGGGCCAGGTGCCCGCACCGAAGCCCGACGAACCCAAGGAACCTGAAGTCGGCTAACCGGTGGACCGGCCGGGCTCAGCAGGCGGGCGTGAGACGCTCAGGCGGCACGGGGTCGAGCACTTCCGCGAGATCGGCCGCAAGGGCTTCCAGAGCTTCACCGACCGCTACTTCCAGGGAGATCGCCAGCAGGCCGGGGACTGGCTCCGCACCCGAGCCCATGAGAAGCGGCTCGACAGTTTCGTCGAGCGGGAGCTGGCCCGGCGGCTGGAGAACGGTGAGAAGACAGTCTGCGAGGAGATGCCGTGCTTCAGCGAGCCGGATGAGGTGCCGTTCTGAGGCTAAACCTCATCCCAAGCTCGCGTTGAGCGTTCTTTTCATGGGCATTCCGGAAACTCCATTCGGTGGCTCGCCGCCCAATCAAAGAAGAGCTTGTTCGTGGCGCGAAGCACGTTCATCATTCGGGGTGAGTGGCACTTCCTGCCGCCCCTGCCGTGGAGGAGCGTGAGCTGGTCGACGAAATCCTTGACTGCATCGAACATCCATCGAGCGGTCCCCGGGCCATTCGCGAGGAACTGATCGAACTCGGGATATCGTCCGTGGGACGCGATGAACTCCTCTGCGAGGGCTTTCCCGTCGATTGGTGATCCATGCAGAGCCGACGCCTTCGCTTCCGACCATTTCGCCAAGGCCGCCAACCAGGTGTCTTCCGGGTAAACGTCCACGTCGATGAGGGCCAGGGTGTTCGGGTTGATCGCCTGAACATTGACCTTCGGATGGTTCGGGAACTCGATGCGCCCACCCGCCGTGGAGAGCGGCTCGATCTGGCTCTCCTGCATGTCCGTGAAAAACCCCCTCTGGAGGTAGAGGCGGCGAAGGGTCGGCGGAGCAAGAACGACCTTCAGGCCGTAGGCTTCCGCCGCGACGTCCTCCAGCCAATAGACGGCGCCTTTGGGCGGCGCGCCGTCGGGGGCCTTATCCGTGGTCGCGAAATAGATTGCGGTCTGTGGATTCACGGTCCAATCGAGAAGCGTGGTTCTCAAGCCATAGTGCCTAGCCGCGGCGTAGCCGGCCGAACTCATCAGGTGTGGCCAATCCTCGGCTCCAGGGCTGCCCCAAGCCTCCGAGTAGATCGAATCGACGACGGCTGCCATGATGCTCGTCGCGTGGCTAGCCAGAGGCCGCTCTTCAGGAGGGATGCGATAGAGCGTAGGGGTGGGCTTCCAAGTCGTGTTCGACTGCCCCCGGTAGAAGATGCGGACACCGGGCTGAACGATCGTGTTGCCCGGGACGGGTTCGCCTGGCAGTTGACTCGAAGCCATGTCGACGTAAAGCCGTAGCCAGGCGTTGGCATGCCGCGATGTTGGGGCATCCCAGGCTCGAGGCCCAATCTGACGGACCTCGTTAGCGAGCGACATCTCCTCGAGGAGCAATTTCTTCAGCTCTTCGTTGGTCGCCATGCTGCCGTCCCCCAGTTGAAACCGAGAAGTCGGACCGTCAACGCCAGGCCGATTGCCCCCCTCCGCATCCCTTGCTTTCTCCAACTGGACTCGAACTGCCAGCAATCTCGCAACCTTCAGCTAGGGCGTCCGGGCGGTGCCTTTCGGGGTCCGCTTCGCTGCCGTCGCTTCGCGACCAAACCCTCTCGTCACCTGACGCAAATCCGGACTGACCAGGCTGTCCAGGCGGTTCGCTCGACAAGGGACCGCGCGCCAGCTTCCGCGCTCCTTCGTCGCTTGTGCAGCCGTCGCTTGCCCTCTACCGCCCGAGGGGATTGTCGCAGCAGGTGGCGAAAGTGGCTTAAGAGGGTTGACAGTTGGAGGTGGAAGGGGAGGCCGTTTCGTGGTGGACTGGATCACGACTAAATTCACCAACCACACGAAGGGCCTCCCCGATGATCACCCTATCAATCCGCTCGCTGGTCGGCAACGCCGCCGCTGTGTTCAGCAAGTCGTACGGGGCGGTGACGCGGCGGGCCGAGGAGCTCCGATGCAGCCGGCAGACCCTCTACGACCACGCTCGGCGGGTCGAGCGGCGGTTGCAGACGCCGGAACCGGCGGCCGCTCCGGAGCCGGTTGAGCTCGAGGTCCCAGCCGCGGGGGCCGTGCTCGACGAGGCGACACAACGGCGGTTCGCCACAACCGCCTTCGCCACCGGGATCAGCCTGCGTCAGATCGAGGACCTGCTGCGGGTGATCCTGCGCGACGACGCCCCCGACCACTCGACCATCGGCCGCTGGGTCAAGCAGGAGGCTGAGAAGGCCGCCGCCGTGCTCGAGGTCCTCGACGCGGCCGCCGCGCCTCGGATCCAGACCCTCGCGATGGACGAGATCTTTTTTGGGGGCGGCCGACCCTGGTGGGGATCGAACCGTCGAGCATGACGGCCGTCTTGGCTCACAACGCGTCGGATCGGAAAGCCGAGACCTGGGCGGGCCAACTGGCCCCCTTCGAACGCCTGGAATTCGCCGTCTCCGACGCCGCCAAAGGGATTTCGGCGGCGGTGAGCCGCCTCGCCAGGGCACGCCGCGACACGCCCTCGGCCCCGACCCTGGAGCATGGGCTGGACCTCTTTCACACCACGATGGAAGCCCGACGCGTGCTGGCCCGGCACTGGCGACACGCCGAAGCCGCCTGGGAGAAGGCCGAGGCCGCCGAGGCCGCCGTCGCGCGGGCGAAACGCCAGGGCCTCGACGCGCGGGGCGTCTCTCGAACCGCCCACGCCGCGTGGCGGTCGGCGGTCGCGTCGTTGGAGCAGTTCGAGCGTCTCGAAGCGGCCTGGAACCGAGCCCACGCCGCGTTGGACCGGTTCACGCCCGAGGGACGGCTCAACGATCGGGTCCGAGCCGAGTCGGAGATCGCCGCGACGCGGCCGGCCCTGGCCGGCTCGGAGTGGTCGAAGGTCCGGAACTTCCTGGACGACCCTCGGAGCCTGAGGTTTCTGGATCGGATGCACCGCCGGCTCGAAGAGGCGGAGCCTCGCGCCGACTGGCGAGCCTCGCTGGCCTGGCGTTGGTGGCTGCGTCACGGCCGGCCCAAGCCCGCCGATCCGCTCACCGCATCGATCCGGTCGGTGGGCCGCCACGGCGAGTTGGCGCCGCGGGAACAACGGTCATACGACCAAATCGCGGCGGTCTTGAAGGACACGGTCCGAGCCAGCAGCGCCGTGGAGTGCCTGAACAGCGTGCTGCGGATGCAGCAGTCTCGCCACCGGCGGATGACCCAACCGATGCTCGACTTGAAACGGCTGTACTGGAACAGCCGAGTCTTCCGCTCCGGCCCCCGCAAGACCACCAGCCCCTACCAGGCGTTGGGCCTGCCCCTGCCCAGCTTCGACTTCTGGGACCTACTCCAAACCAACCCCGCCCACTTGACGCAACAACTGTCAACCCAAGGAAATGCCGAGTGAGACAATGCCCGCCCGAGTACGGGTGTCTTCGCTCACAAGTCTATTGGGGTCTTGCCTTTAGGCAGGTGAATGACGGCGAGTGCCGCATCACCAGCCCTTTCAATTGGCAGACAGGACCCGAAGCCATGACCACGACCCTTTCCCGCGACGACCTCCGTTCCGTGGCCCCGTCCATCTTCGCCCGCCAGCCTTACGAGGCGATGAGCCAACGCTACAAGTTCATCGGGACCGACGGCGTCCTCGACATCATGGACGGCCTCGGCTTCCGCCCCGTGCAGGCCGTGCAGAGCCGCACCCGAATCGCGGAGAAGCACGGCTACACCCGTCACTTCATTCGGCTCCGCCACGCCGACCACCTCGCCAACCCGACCGGCCAGGAGGTGCCCGAGATCGTGCTGGAGAACTCGCACGACGGGACCGCCGCCTACCGTCTCCACGCGGGCATCTACCGTTTTATCTGCTCGAACGGCCTTCTGATCGCCACGGCCAACTTCGGGACCATCAGCGTCAAGCACGCGGGCGGCAAGGACTTCGAGAGCCGTATCGTGGACGCGACCCGCGAAATCGCGGAGCACACGCCCGCCGCGTTCGCGACCGTCGAGCGCTGGAAGCAGATCATCCTCCCCCGCAAGACCCAGCTCATCATGGCGGCGGAGGCCTTCGCCCTGAAGCCGAACGAGAGCATCAAGCCATCCTTCCTGCTCACCGCCCGCCGGGAGGAGGATTACACCGACGAGGAGGGGCGTCGGGACCTCTGGCGTACCCTCAATGTCTTGCAGGAAAACACCTTACAGGGCGGTATCCAGGGCGTCCGGCCCGGCGGGAGGCGGACCCGGACCCGCTCCATCCGCAGCGTCGCGGCCACAATCGGCCTGAACCGGGGGCTCTGGCGGATCGCCGAGGAGACCGCCCGGCAGATCGCGGAGCTGAACTGACCGGACCGGGGGCGGGACAGCCAACCGCCCCTTTGGTTCCCACGGCGAGGGAGAGCCGGAGGAGAATTCAGGTAGCGACCCGCCCCTTACTTCGAGGCCGACCGATGAT
>Ga0209916_1000784_pt1 | contig 40183 bp, 40 predicted proteins | sample ThiBio_1000_plan_FD_183956 | JGI IMG/M metagenome (GOLD analysis project Ga0209916, IMG submission 183956) | Wastewater bioreactor microbial communities from Cape Town, South Africa - Thiocy_solids_2 (SPAdes) | ecosystem: Engineered > Bioreactor > Thiocyanate-remediating > Anaerobic-Aerobic ... | reverse complement strand
TAGGCCGCCAGCGCCAGCTGCCAGTCGCCGAAATCGAGATACAGCTTGCCCAGGTAGTCGAGCGCAGCCCGGGTGGCGGCGGTGAAGTCGCGCCGGCCGTCGTACCAGTTGTCCTGCTTGAGGCCATAGAGGCGGCCAGTGGAGGGAATGAACTGCCAGATGCCCGAGGCGGCAGATGGCGATAGCGCGGTGGGGTTGAATGCGCTCTCGATCATCGGCAGCAATGCGATTTCCATCGGCATCGCACGGCGGTCGACTTCCTCGACGATGTGGAACAGATAGCGGCGCGCGCGGTCGACCATGCGGCGCACGGATTCCGGCCGCGCCGCGTACCAGGATTCGTGCACGGCAACGAGCGGGTTTGGCGTGGCGTCTTCGATCTTGAAGCCGTTGCGGATGCGCTGCCAGACATCGTCCTGGCTGGCGCTGGCGGAGGAAACGTCGGCGGCTGTGCTGCTGGCGTCAGCGCCCCATTCCAGGATCTGGATGGCGGCGAGGGATTCCGTTGCAGCAGCAGGGTAGCTGAAAAGCAGTGCCACCACGGCCAGGCTGAACCGGTTTAATTTGATGCCGGCCGGTCGGTGACGGGCCAATTTGATTCCGGGCAAGTCGGTCTCCCGTACTCAACAAGCGCTCATCCTAAGGGGTCGGACCGGGGCGGTCAACCATCCCAGGCGTCCTTGGCGGCGCGGATGGCGCCGAACGTCTCGGCCGGGCTGGGATGGGGCCGATTCAGGTAACGGGCGGCAAAGGCCGTCATATCAGGATCGTGAAAGCGCAGAAACGGATTGGTGGCTTTTTCCAGAGCCAGGGTGGACGGCAGGGTGGGCTGATTGCGTGAACGCCGCGCGCGATCCTGCCGTTCGCGTTCCAGCAAGGCGGGATTGCGGCCGTCCAGGGTTTTGGCGAAGTCGATATTGCTCAAGGTGTATTCATGCGCGCAGCAGACTCGGGTAGCATCGGGCAGCGCCAGAATGGCATCGAGGCTGGCGGCCATCATGGCCGGGTTGCCCTCGAACAGCTTGCCGCAGCCGCAGCCGAATACGGTGTCGCCGCAAAACAGGAAACCGTGGCCGACGTAGCTGAGGTGGTCGAGCGTGTGGCCGGGCGTGGCAAGAACCTCGAAACGCACCTCCGGCTGGGCCAGCGCCACCGAATCGCCGCCGTGCAGGGGATGGCTGACGGCGGGAATGCGGGGGTTCTCCGGGGCATAGACGGCACAGCCGTAACGTTGACGCAGCTGGGCGTTGCCGCCAGTATGGTCGCGGTGATGGTGGGTGATCAGCAGCGCCGTCAGCGCGAGCCGATGCGCATCGAGAAAGGCAATCAGCGGTGCCGGATCGCCGGGATCCACGGCGACGGCGTGGCGGCCGTCGTGCAGCACCCAGATGTAGTTGTCCGCGAACGCGGGCAGGGGGATGAGGGTCAACATACATGCGGCAGCAGGACAGGAGGAATGACTATGTTATCCAAGCTGGATGAAGAATGGTTCGATACGCCGCTGGGAAAGCATTTGCTGTTCCGCGAGCGGCGCTATTTCGATCATGCGGTGTCGGATGTGTTCGGTTTCAACGCCGTTCAGGTGGGGCTGCCGCAGATCGATTTCCTGCGCAACAGCCGCATTCCGCTGCGGCTGACGTGCGCGGTGGAAACCCCTGCCCAGGTACGGGCCGATTCCATGTTCCTGCCGTTCGAGAGCCAGTCGCTCGACCTGCTGTTGCTGCCGCACGTACTGGAGTTCAGCGCCAATCCGCATCAGGTATTGCGCGAGGCCGAGCGCGTGCTGCGCCCGGAAGGCCGCCTGGTGCTGGCCGGCTTCAATCCGCGCAGCCTGTGGGGGCTGGCACGCAGGTTGCGGGGCGGCGAATGCGGTTATCCGTGGAACGGCAGCTTCTTGAATATTTCGCGGGTGAAAGACTGGATGGCGTTGCTGGGACTCGAGGTGGCGGCCGGCAGCATGTGCTGCTACCGTCCGCCGATCAACCGCGCAAACTGGCTGCGGCGGCTGCGCTTCATGGAGCCCGCCGGCGATCGCTGGTGGGCGATGGGCGGCGGCGTGTATTTTCTGCAGGCGGTGAAGCGCGTGCAGGGCATGAACATCATCCTGCCGCAGTGGAAAACGCCGGTGACGCAACGTTTTCTGTCGCCCGCGGCCAAGGTGATCAATCTCAAACAGTATCGGGTCCATCGTGAACGCTGACACCATCTACATATACAGCGACGGCGCCTGCAAGGGCAATCCCGGCATCGGCGGCTGGGGCGCATTGCTGGTATCGGCCGGACACCGCAAGGAAATCTACGGCGGAGAGGCCGCCACCACCAACAACCGCATGGAAATGACCGCGGTGATCCGCGCGCTGGAACTGCTGAAGCGTCCCTCCACGGTCGAAGTCCACACCGACTCGCAGTATGTGCAAAAAGGCATCAGCGAATGGCTGCCCGGCTGGAAGCGGCGCAACTGGCGTGCCGCCGACGGCAAGCCGGTGAAGAACCAGGATCTGTGGCAGCGGCTCGATGCCTTGAACCAGCAGCACCGCATCGAGTGGAAATGGGTGCGGGGCCATGCCGGCCACCCCGAAAACGAACGTGCCGACGCGCTGGCCAACCAGGGCGTTCTGCAGGCGCAACAACACTGAAGCTGAAACCATGCGGCAAATCATTCTGGATACCGAAACCACCGGCCTCGACCCCGGCCAGGGGCATCGCATCATCGAAGTGGCGGCGGTGGAGATGGTCAACCGGCGGCTCACCGGCAACCACCTGCACCGTTATGTGAACCCGGATCGCGACATCGACGCCGGGGCGATGCAGGTGCACGGCATCACCCCCGAATTTCTGCAGGACAAGCCGCGTTTTGCCGGCATCGCCCGGGAGTTCGTCGACTTCATCCAGGGCGCCGAACTCATCATCCACAACGCGCCGTTCGATGTGGGCTTTCTCAACATGGAGCTGCGCCTGCTGGAAATGGCGCCGCTGGCGACCTGGTGCGACGGCGTGACCGACACCTTGGCGCTGGCCAAGACCCTGCACCCCGGCCAGCGCAACAATCTGGATGCGCTGTGCAAACGCTATGGCGTGGACAACACGGCGCGTACGCTGCATGGCGCATTGCTCGACTGCGAACTGCTGGCGGCGGTGTACCTGGCGCTCACGCGCGGCCAGGAAAGCCTGTCGATCGGGTTGGATACGCACAGCGAGCAGGCTGCCCGGGATGTCGCACACGCACGGCCCAGGCCCATCCTGCTGGCGGCGTCGAATGCCGAGCTGGAGGCGCACGCAAGCCTGCTGGAGGCGATTGCCAAGGAAAGCAAGGGCGCGTGCCTGTGGAGTGCGGAGCAGGGGGCGGCTTGACGGTTCGGGTGCCGCGCAGGCGGGGTGCGTTATGCCGCATCGCGCGCCTGGGGCTGGTTCTTGCCTGTCTGCTCCTCGCCTCGGCGCAGGCCATCGCTGCGCGGGTGGCGGTGGTGTTGAGCGACGACTCGGCGCCCTACCAGGAGGTCTATCAGGTCATCCGTGCGCATCTGGACGACACGCCTCACGAGGTCAGCCGGATGGATGCCGATGGATTGACCGCCCCCTCGTTGAACGAGGCCCGATTGACCGTTGCCGTGGGGGTGCGCGCAGCCGAAGTGGTGGCGGCGCTTCCGGCGCGCTCGCCGGTGCTGGCGGTACTGGTGCCACGGGCGTGGTATCTCAAAAGCGGGCGCGCCCGCCTGAGCGACGGCGGCCGCCGCAGCGCATCGGCCATCTATCTGGATCAGCCGTTCGAGCGGCAGGCGCAGTTGATCCGCCTGGCTTTTCCCGAAGTGCGGCGTGTGGGCGTGTTGTTGAGCAGGGAACAGGGCGGGCTGCTGACGGAACTGGACGAGGCCTTGCGTTTGCAGCGGCTCAGCCTGACGTACGCCACCCTGGCCGAGGATGAACGGCTGATCCCCCAGCTTGAAAACGTGTTGTCCGAGGCCGATCTTTTGCTGGCCTTTCCCGATGCGCAGGTGTTCAACCGCAATACGGCGCAAAGCATTCTGCTCACGTCCTACCGCTACCGCGACCCGGTGCTGGGCTATTCGCGCTCGCTGACGCGGGCGGGGGCATTGCTGTCGCTGCATTCCAGCCCGGCGCAGATCGGCCGCCAGACTGCCGAGTGGGTGGCCAGCGTCTTGCAGGGCGGCGCGGCGCGCCTGCCGTCGCCGGCCCCCCCTGCCTATTTCAGCATTTCGATCAATGAGCAGGTGGCGCGTTCGCTCGGCTTTGCCTTGCCGCCGGAAGCCGAACTGGAAAAACGTTTGGGAGGGGGGCGCTGATGGCGGCTTCACTAGGGATACGGGGGCGCGCCATGGTTCTGGCCATGGTGCCGGTGGCGATTGTCGGGGTCTTGCTGCTGTTTCAGCTCATTACCGGGAAAATCGACGATCTGGATCAATCGTTGCGCACCCGTGCCGTGGCCATTGCGCGCCAGTTGGCGCCAGCGGCCGAATATGGCGTGGCCTCGGGCAATATCGAGGTGCTGCAGACCCTGCTCGAAAAAGCGGCGATCGAGCCCGATATCCGTGGGGTGGCGGTATTCACCGATAACGGCCAGAGGCTGGCTCAGGTCGGCCTCGGGGCATGGACCTATCCTGAGCAGGGGGGGCTGCCGGTGGATCGTATCCACCAGATCGAATACAAGGACCGGCTGGTGTATTACGCGCCGGTCACGCGTACCGAGGTGGTGGTGGATGATTTCCAAGCGGCCGGCGAACGGGCGGTACCGCAGGGTACCCAGACCCGGCTGCTGGGCTGGGTCGGCCTCGACGTATCGCGCAGCGCCACCATCAAGAGCCAGCGCGATGCCATTCTGCGCAGCCTGACCATTTTGCTGGCGGGGCTGGGCGTCAGCCTCTATCTGGCGTGGCGTATCGGGCGCCAGATCACGCGGCCGATTCTGGCCTTGACGCATACGGTCAGCCGCATTGGCGAGGGGCATCTGGACGAGCGGGTGGAACTGAGCGGACAAGCCGAACTGGGCATGCTGCAGCGCGGCGTCAATCACATGGCGGCGCATTTGCAGACCATGCAGGACCAGATGCAGGAAAGAATCGACCGGGCCACGGCGCGCCTGGTTTATCAGGCCAGCCACGATGCCTTGACGGGGCTGATCAATCGCCGCGAATTCGAACAGCGGTTGGAGCGCGCCCTGCTGTCGGCCATGCAGCAAGATCGCGAACATGCGTTGTGTTACATGGACCTCGATCAATTCAAGGTGATCAACGATTCCTGCGGCCATGCGGCGGGCGACGAGCTGCTGCGTCAACTGGCCCTGCTGCTGAAGGGCAAGCTGCGCGAACGCGATACGCTGGCTCGCCTGGGGGGCGACGAGTTTGCGCTGCTGCTGGAAAATTGCAGCATCCCGGGTGCGCTGGAAGTGGCGGACAGCTTCCGGGCCGAGGTGCAGCGCTTCCGCTTCAAATGGGGGGAACGCATTTTCTCGGTCGGCATGAGCGTCGGCATGGTGGCGATCAACCGCGACAGCGGCACCGCGGCGGGCCTGCTGTCGGCGGCGGATGCCGCGTGTTACGTGGCAAAAGACCGCGGCCGCAACCAGATTCACGTGTATGAAAGCCGCGATTCCGATCTGGTGCGCCACCGCGGCGAAATGCAATGGGTGACGCGGATTCAACGGGCGCTGGAAGAGCAGCGCCTGCGTTTGTCGTGGCAGGAAATCCGCCGCACCGACGGCGCAGCGGAATCCACCCGCCACGTCGAACTGTTGCTGCGGATGGTGGACGACGACGGCAGCGAAATTCTGCCGATGGCTTTCATCCCGGCAGCCGAGCGTTATTCCATCATGCCCGCGCTCGACAGCTGGGTGATCGAGGAAGCGCTGCGCCTGTGCCGGCAGTACCTGGAGGCAGACTGCGTGTTGCGCTACCTGTTTGCGGTCAACCTGTCGGGGGCGTCGCTCAAAGACCCGGCTTTTCGCGGCATGCTGCTGGCGCGGTTGCAGGAAAACCCCGTCCTGGGACCGCACCTGTGCTTTGAAATCACCGAGACGGCGGCCATCGGCAACCTCGCCGTGGTCAACGATTTCATCGAGGCCATGCGCGGCTTCGGGTGCAGTTTCGCGCTGGACGATTTCGGCAGCGGCTTGTCGTCCTTCACTTATCTGAAGAACCTGAAAGTGGATTACCTCAAGATCGACGGCGCATTCGTGCGCGACATCGTGAACAACCCGATCGATCGCTCAATGGTCGAGGCCATACACCGCATCGGCCACCAGATGGGGCTGAAAACGGTGGCCGAGTATGTCGAATCGGAACGGATCCTGGCGCTGCTGAGGCAGATCGGGGTGGACTACGTGCAGGGGAGCGGCATACACCGCCCGCAGCCTCTGGAAAAGCTGTGCGATCAGGCCTGAATGCAGCCCGGGCGCAGGGCCGGCGTTTCAGGCGGCTACGCCAAAGCCGGCATTGACGACGGCCTGTTCCATGGCGGCACGGTCGATCCGGGCAGGATCATATGCCACGCGCGCCTGAGCTGGCGTGAGCGTGACCTCGACGCTGCGCACACCCGGCAATGCGGCCAACACCTTCTGCACGCTGTTGACGCAGCCGCCGCAGGTCATGCCGGTTACGGATAAAACGATTTCGCTCATGCTGAACCCCGAAAGAATATTCGAGGCTTGATTCTACTTTTTGCGCGGACGTTTGCGTAGGGCTTCTTTGGTGTGGTCGATCAGGCGGTCGGCCACCACTTCGGCATCGACGGTAAAGGTGCCGTTGGCAAGCGCGGATTTGACCGCCTCGATCTTGCCGGCATCCGCGATGTCGGTCGCAGCCAGTTGGGATTCCAGCGAACGGATGCGGGTGCTTGATTCAGTCAGCGTCAGCGAATCCCCGCCGCCCGCTGCGGGGGCGGCCGTTTTGCCCGCTCCCTTGCCTTTGGCGGCTGAGACTTTGGCGGCGGCGGGAGGGGTGATGCGCTTGTCGATTTTCACGGGGATTCCTGGTCGCTGTTGTTCGATCTTCTGACTGGCCGAGTACTCAAATGGTTTATCGGCCGCCCGGGATATTTCTTTAGCCGCCGAGGAGCGGGATCACTCCGTCCAGCCCGACCTGGTTCAAGGCATGGCTGGCCTGTGCGCGCACCACCGGCTTGGCGTGGTAGGCGATGCTGAGGGCGGCCTCAGCCATCATTTTCAAGTCGTTCGCGCCGTCGCCCATGGCGATCACCTGGGAACGGGCCAGATTCAGTCCGGCGCGCACCCGGTTGAGCCAGTCGGCCTTGCCCTGAGCGTCCACGATATCGCCGAGCACACGCCCGGTCAATTTCCCGCCGGCCACTTCCAGCGAGTTGGCTGCAGTGTAGTCCAGTCCCAACCGGGACTGCAGCCGCTCGGTAAAGAAGGTGAATCCGCCCGACACCAGCAGAGTCTTGATCCCGGCGGCGCGGACGGCGGCCAGCAGGGCCTCGGCGCCCGGCGAGAGCTGTAGCCGCTCGTCGTACACCCGCTGCAGCGCGGATTGATCCAGTCCGGCCAGCAGGGAAACCCGCCGGCGCAGACTTTCGGCAAAGTCGATCTCGCCGCGCATCGCGGCTTCGGTGATGGCCGACACCTGCGGTTTCAGGCCATGCATGTCGGCGATTTCATCGATGCATTCGATGGTGATGAGGGTCGAGTCCATGTCCATCACCAGCAGACCGAAGTCGCGGATGCGGCGTTCGGCGGGCACCCAGCCGCAGTCGAGGGCATGGGTGTCGCAGTATGCGGCGACTTCGGCGCGCTGGCTGTCGTCGGCCCCCGCCAGCCGGAATGCCGTGGCCGAAACCGTTTCAATCGCTGCTGCGGCGGCCAGTTTGGCGAGTGCATCGAGACTGGTGGGGGGGACGGTTTTTCCCTGGACGATCAGATTCATTTTGATTTGTCTTCAAATACTTAATTCAAGAAGTTGAACATGGAGACGACATTCGCCGCCCGCACGTCGGGAGGGGACGACGCATGCCAGCGCAGGCGGTTTTCGCCTGCCAGCTTGATGTCGCGCCGGGTCTGGATGAGCTGGATGATACGGCCCGGATCGATCGGCGGCTGCGGCACGAATTGCAGCAGGATGCTGTCCGCATTGGCATCGACCTTCATGATGCCGAGCAGGCGGGCGGCCAGCCGCAGACGGTGGGTGTCGAGCAGCGCGCGCGCCGGGTCAGGCAGGCGGCCGAAGCGATCGACCAGTTCTTCCTGCAGCAGAGTCAGTTCCTCGGCGTCATGGACGCTCGCCAGGCGCTTGTACAGCACCAGCCGCTCGTGCACGTCGGGGCAGTAATCCACCGGCAACAGCGCGGGCAGGTGCAGGTTGATCTCGGACACCACGCCGAGCGGCTGGCTCATGTCGGGCTCGCGGCCGGCCTTCAGGCTCGCCACCGCGCCGGCCAGCATGTCGTTGTAGAGCGAGAAGCCGACTTCGAGGATTTCGCCGCTCTGCTTGTCGCCCAGTACTTCGCCGGCGCCGCGGATTTCAAGATCCTGCATGGCGAGATGGAAACCGGAGCCCAGCTCCTCCATCAACTGGATCGCCTCCAGTCGTTTCTTGGCTTGCGGCGTCAGGGTGCGATCCTCGTCGACCAGCAGGTAGGCGAAAGCCTGGTGGTGCGAGCGCCCGACGCGGCCCCTCAATTGATGCAGCTGCGCCAGACCGAACTTGTCGGCGCGGTTGATCAGGATGGTGTTGGCGGTGGGAATGTCGATGCCGGTTTCGATGATGGTGGTGCACAGCAGGATGTCGTAGCGCTGCTGGTAGAAGTCGCGGATCACCTGCTCCAGTTCGCGCTCGCTCATCTGCCCGTGGCCGACGCGGATGCGCGCTTCCGGCAGCAGTTTTTCCAGCCGCTCGCGCATGGCCTCGATGGTGCTGACCTCGTTGTGCAGGAAGTAGACCTGGCCGCCGCGCTTCAGCTCGCGCAGCACCGCCTCGCGGATCAGCCCGCCGGAAAACGATTGCACGAAGGTCTTGATCGCCAGCCGTTTCTGCGGCGCGGTGGCGATCACCGAGAAGTCGCGGATGCCTTCGAGCGACATGGCCAGCGTGCGCGGGATCGGCGTCGCCGTTAAGGTGAGCACGTCGACCTCGGCGCGCAGCGCCTTCAGCTGCTCTTTCTGCCGTACCCCGAAGCGGTGCTCCTCGTCGAGGATGACCAGCCCCAAGCGGGCGAACTTGACGTCCTTCTGGATCAGCCGGTGGGTGCCGATGACGATGTCGAGCCTGCCGTCCTGCAGTGCCTGCAGGGCCTCGGCCTGCTCCTTGGGAGTACGGAAACGCGACAGTTCGGCGAGCTTCACCGGCCATTGGGAAAAGCGGTCGGAGAAGTTGTTGAAGTGCTGCTCGGCGAGCAGCGTGGTCGGCACCAGCACCGCCACCTGGTAGCCGCCCATCACCGCCATGAAGGCGGCGCGCAGCGCGACCTCGGTCTTGCCGAAGCCGACGTCGCCGCACACCAGGCGGTCCATCGGTTTGCCCGACTGCATGTCGGCCATCACCGCGGCGATCGCCGCGGCCTGGTCGGGGGTCTCCTCATAGCCGAAGCCCTCGGCGAAGGCCTCGTAGTCGTGCGGCGAAAACTGGAACGCGTAGCCTTCGCGCGCGGCGCGCAGCGCATACAGGTTGAGTAGCTCGGCGGCGGTGTCGCGCGCCGCCTGCATGGCGCGGCGGCGCGCCTTCTCCCACTGGTCGGTGCCAAGCTTGTGCAAGGGCGCTGCGCCTTCGCCGGCGCCGCTGTAGCGCGAGATCAGGTGCAGGTTGGCGACCGGCACGTAGAGCTTGTCGCCCTTGGCGTATTCGAGCTGCAGAAACTCGGTGTCGCCGTCGCCGAGGTCCATGTTGACGAGGCCGAGGTACTGGCCGACGCCGTACTGCGCGTGCACCACCGGGTCGCCGGGTTTCAGTTCCGAGAGGTCGCGCAGCAGGTTGTCGATCTGGGTGGCGCGGGCTTCGCGCGCACGCCGGGTTTTCGGCGGGATGGCGTAGAGCTCGGTCTCGGTGATGACGGCGATCTGACCGTCGCTGCTGACGAAACCTTCGGCGAGCGGGCCGTGTGTCAACAGGATGCGATGGGCGTGCTGCCGGCAATCGGTCCAGTTTTCACACAACGCGGCGTGGAGACCGTGTTCGGCGAGGTATTCGTGCAGGGTTTCGCGCCGCCCCGCCGAGGGCGCGACGATCAGCAGCCTGCCCTTGAATCCGTCGATGAAGCCCTGCAGCCTGGCGACCGGATGGGCTTCGCGGCGGTCGACCGAAACCGGCGGGACGGCCTGCGCCAGCCCGCTGCCGTCTTGCGCGACGTCGAGCCGGTTGTACGCCTTTGCACGACTGAAAAAGGCATCGGTCGGCAGAAACAGGTCGGCCGGCGGCAGCAGCGGGCGGTCCTTGTCGCCCGACAGCAGGCGGTAACGGCCTTGTGCGTCGGCCCAGAACGCCTGGCCGGCGGGGTCGAGCGCACCGTGCGCCACCAGCCGAGTGGCAGCGGGCAGGTAGTCGAACAGGGTTGCCGTTTCCTCGAAAAACAGCGGCAGGTAGTACTCGATGCCGGCCGGCGCCAGGCCGTTGCTGACATCCTTGTACAGCTTGGACTTGGACGGGTCGCCTTCGAAACGCTCGCGGAAATTCTGCCGGAAGCGGGTGATGCCGGCCTCGTCGAAGGGGAATTCGCGCGCGGGCAGCAGGCGGATTTCACCCACCGGATAGATGCTGCGCTGGGTATCGATATCGAACGCGCGCAGCGTCTCGATTTCATTGTCGAACAGGTCGATGCGGTAGGGCAGCGTGCTGCCCATGGGGAAGAGGTCGATCAGCCCCCCGCGGACGCTGAACTCACCCGGCGCGAATACCTGATTGACGTGGGTATAGCCGCCCAGCGCCATCTGCGCGCGGAAGGCGGCTTCGTCGAGGGTGTCCTTCTGCTTGAGGAAAAACGTGTGGGCGGCGAGGAAGGCCGGCGGCGCCAGCCGGTATAGCGCGGTGGGCAGCGCCACTACGGCGATGTCGAACTCGCCGCGCGAAATCTGGTACAGCGTCGCCAGCCGCTCGGAAATCAGGTCCGGGTGCGGCGAAAACGTGTCGTAGGGCAGGGTTTCCCAGTCGGGAAAGGCGCACACCCGCAATTCGGGGTCGAACCAGCGCAGCTCCTCGGCCAGCCGGTTGGCGTCCCACGCGCTGGCGCACACCACGGCGAGCGGTGCGGCGTGGCGCGCCAGTTCGGCCAGATAAAGCGCATCGGCCGCGCCGGCGAGACCGGACTGGCTGCGCTGGGGGCCGGAAGGCGGGGAAGCGGGGGAGAAGAGCGTCATGCAAATAGCGGGATTATCCTAGAAACGGCAGCCGGGCGCACCCGCGGTGCGGAGGCGGGTCGGGGGCAGGTATAATGCCCGCCTTTCCCGTTCAACCCCCCGATATTCCATGAGTCTCGACCGCGTCAGTTCCGGCCGCAATCTGCCGGATGACTTCAATGTCATCATCGAAATTCCCGCCCACGGCGAACCCATCAAGTACGAAGTCGACAAGGAATCCGGTGCCATGTTCGTCGACCGTTTCATGTCGACCGCCATGCACTATCCCTGCAACTACGGCTACATTCCGCATACCCTGTCGGAAGACGGCGATCCGGTCGACGTGCTGGTGGTGACGCCGATCCCGCTGATCACCGGCGTGGTGGTGCGCTGCCGCCCCATCGGCATGCTGAAGATGACCGACGAAGCCGGCGTCGACGCCAAGTTGCTGGCGGTGCCGGTCGACAAGCTGTGCGGCCTCTACAAGGGCGTCGAGAAGCCCGAAGATCTGCAGCCCCTGCTGCTGGCGCAGATCGCCCATTTCTTCGAGCACTACAAGGATCTCGAAAACGGCAAATGGGTCAAGGTCGAAGGCTGGGTCGGCATCGACGACGCGCGCGCCGAGATCCTCGCCGGCGTCGAGCGCTACCGCAACGCCAAGGACAAGCCGGCTTTCTAGGGGGCAGGATTCAGGGGAGGTTGCTTGCGCGGTTCGTTAAATAGGCGCGGCCGAAGGCCGCTCTATCCCTGACCCCTGAATCCCGGCCCCTAATCCCTAACAAACACATGAAAGTCTGCATCCTCTCCGACTCCCACGACAACCGCCGCCTGCTGGGCGCGGCGGTCGAGCACGCCAAGGCGCACGGGGCGGAAGCGGTGCTGCACTGCGGCGACGTGGTCGCGCCGACCACGCTGCGCGTGCTGCAGAAATACGAATTGCCGGTGCACGTCATCCACGGCAACAACACCGGCGACCTCTACAACATGAGCCGGCTGGCAGCCGAGCCCAACAGCGTGGTGCGCTATCACGGCCAGGACGCCGCCTTCACCCTGGCCGGCCGCAACCTGTTCCTGGTGCATTACCCGCATTACGCGCAGGCGCTCGCCTGCACGGGCGACTACGACCTGGTGTGCTGCGGTCACGATCACAAATCCAGTATCTCGCAAGTGGCCACTGTCAAAGGCGGACACGCCTGGCTGGTCAATCCGGGCACCGTCGGCGGAGTCGGCGCGCCTCCCACCTACATCATGGCCGACCTGGCAACCTTGCAGTTCGAGATTGTCGCGGTCGAGGCGGCGCCGGCCTCGGTGCTGCCGCCGGTTACGCCGCACGTCTAGAAACGGGCCGATACTTTTCCGCGCAGCGTGGAGCGCTCCGGATGTCTACGGGGCGGAAGGAATCAAAAACGGGGCATGACGCCCCGTTTTTGATGCTGCTGGCAGTGCCTTCCTATTTCGCGAGCTTGGCCGTGGTCAGACCCAGCGCTTCCCAGTCCTGCATGCCGCCCCGGTACCATTTGATTTTATTCGCCGGGTAGCCGATTTTCAGCAAGCCTTTGATGTTGGTCGGCGACTGGCCGCACCAGGGGCCGTTGCAGAACATGACGACGGTTTTGGCATTGTCGAACATGTAGAAACCATCCTGGTTCCTGACGCCGAAATGCTTTTCAAGGATTTCCTGCACGGTGATGGGATCCGACTGGCCGATGTTGAGCTTGTCCCACGGAATGTTGACCGCACCGGGAATCGTGCCTTTTTCGACCCAGTCAGGCGTACGCGAATCCACCACCATGATGGTTTTGTCGCCGTCGCTCATTTTCTTCAGGTAATGAATGATCTCAAGCTCTCCGATGGTATCGACGCCGGTCGCCAGTTCGCCCGGCTGGATGCAGAAAGGCGGGCATTTGCGCGAGGTCTTGGCGAAATCGGGATTGATGGTGCTTTTCTGGTCCTGATTGCGCATGATCGTGACTTTCTGGCCGTCATGCATCACATCGACCGAGGGCAGGTCGGCGGTGAGGTTGACATCCAATGCGCTGGCCGCCATCGGCATGGCGAGAGAGGCGAACAGAGTGGATACGGCGAGTAGGGTGCGAAGCTTCATTTGGTCTCCTGGATTATGCTGGGCGAGCAATTGCGACTGATTGATCGTTAATCGCAAGCCGGTTCTTCTTTGGTTGCGGTCGTGCTGTTTTGCGCTGGATTTGTGCTGGCGGCTTTCTCCTTGGGCTGGGCTGGGTTTTCAGAAGTGCTTGCGACAGTCGGTCCGGCCTGCTGCACTGCTTCGGCGTCGTCTGCTGCATTGACGATGCCGGGGGCCAGATACAGCATGGCTGCCATCATGCAAGCTAAGTGGGATATTTTCGTCATCCTGTCTCCTCGGGGTGTTCAATGCAAGGTTTTGCGGGGTGGCCGATCGGGTGGCGCTTTTTTCCTGTACCGGTAAGCACCTTGTGTGCCAACAACTTATTCGCTTGATTGCAAAGGGATTCGGGTTTTCCTGTGGATAGAAAGTGACATTATGGTCAGGCAAAGTGTCATGGTGTCATGACAGTTACCGAGGGGAAGCGGCCGAACCGGATCGCGCGGCTCTGCGCAACAACGAACGGGTTTGCAGAATTGGGGCGCCCCCGTGCGGCCGCTGAAGATGCCCGGCTGCGTGAAAAACGAAGGAGGGTATCGGACGTTTCCTGTTCCCGCTTTTCACCCGTGCCCGTGTGGCGCAGCCATAAACACTTCCTCTTATTCGCGCATAGAAAACTTCGATTGAGATTGCGCGCTTGCCCGTGGCGGCGGGCATGGCCTTGGGGGTACTATTTCGGATGTTGAATTCGGGTTTAAAACCCGCTATCCGGGAGGGGTATTCCGGGTGGCTGTTCAGAAATTTTGCATCCATCTGATGGAGAAAACGATGACGGAGCATGTTGCAACCAACGAGACCATACTCGTGGTCGGCGGCGGGATTTCCGGCATGACCGCCGCGCTCGAGGCGGCCGAAACCGGCAAGAACGTCGTCCTGGTTGAGAAGAATCCCGCACTGGGCGGACGCACCTCCCAACTGTATCGCTACTTTCCCAAGCTGTGCCACCCCATCTGCGGCCTGGAGATCAACCAGCGCCGTCTGAAGAACAATCCCCGCGTGCGGGTGCTGACGCTGGCCGAAGTTTCCGGCATCGAGGGCGACGCCGGCAACTACACCGTCACCGTCAAGGTCAGGCCGCGCTACGTGAACGAAAACTGCACCGCCTGCGGCGACTGCGGACGCGCGGTCGAGACGATGGTGGACGACCCGTTCAACTACAACCTCGGCCAGCACAAGGCCGCCTACCTGCCGAACGCGATGGCCTACCCGCAGCGCTACGTGCTGGACCCGGCGATCATCGGCAGCGCCGACGCAGACCGCGCCAAGGCTGCCTGCAAATACGGCGCGATCGACCTCGACATGCAGGAGGAGACGATCCAGGTCAAGGCCGGCGCGGTGGTGTGGGCGACCGGCTGGCAGCCCTACGACGCGGCGAAGATCCAGCCCTACGGCTATGGCCGCTTCAAGAACGTCATCACCAGCGTCGAGTTCGAACGCCTGGCCGACATTCACGGCCCCACCGGCGGCAAGATCCTGCGTCCGAGCGACGGCAAGGAAGCGAAGAACATCGCCTTCATCCAGTGCGCCGGTTCGCGCGACGAGAACCATCTGCGGCACTGCTCGCGCATCTGCTGCATGGCGTCGTTGAAGCAGACGCATTACGTGCGCGAGAAGTATCCGGAAGACGGCAAGTCGACCATCTACTACATCGACATCCGCGCGATCGACCGCTTCGAGGATTTCTATCAAAAAGTCCAGGCCGATACGTCTGTCAGCTTCATCAAGTCCAAGGTCGCCAAGATCACCGAAGACGAGCACGGCAACCCGGTGTGCCATGGCGTCAATACCGAAGGTTACAAGCGCTACACCACGCCGCACGACCTGGTGGTGCTGGCGGTCGGCATGGAGCCCTCGGTCAAGGGTGTCAATATTCCGGGCCACATCGTCGCCGATTCGAGCGGCTTCATCGAAGCCGATCCGGCCAACGGTGCGGTATTCGGCGCCGGCTGCGCGTCGAACGCGCTGGATGTGAACCGTGCCGTGCAATCGGCCACCGCGGCGGCATTGCGCGCCATCCAGGTGGTCAACAAAGTAGCAAAGGCGGAGGCTTAAACCATGGCTGACATCAAAGTCGCAGCGTACATCTGCAAGGGCTGCGGACTCGGCGAGCGTCTGGACACGGACGCGCTGGTCAAGATCGCACAGAAGGACGGCAAGGTGCCGCTGGCGAAATCGCACGATTTCCTGTGCAACGCCGACGGCGTGGCGATGATCAGGAACGACATCGCCAACGAGGGCGTCACCCACGTCATGATCGGCGCCTGTTCGCGCCGCGCCAAGACCGAGGCGTTCTTCTTCCCCGAAAACGCGGTGGCGCGCGCCAACCTGCGCGAAGGCGTGATCTGGATCCGGCCCGACACCGAGGAGGCGCGCGAAACCACCCAGGAGATGGCGGAAGACTACATCCGCATGGGCTGCGCCGAAGTGAAGGCGATGACCGCGCCCGGCGGCAACGCCAACACCGGCAGCAACAAGACGCTGCTGGTGGTGGGCGGCGGCGTGACCGGCATGACCACCGCAATCGAAGCCTCGAAGACCGGCTACCCGGTGGTGCTGGTGGAGAAATCCGGCGCGCTCGGCGGCTGGGCCGGCAAGCTCTACAAACGCGTGCCGGTGCACGAGCCGTACAAGTCGCCGATGGATACCGGCGTGGCCGATCTGGCTTCGCAGGTGCTGGGCGACAGCAACATCAAGCTGTATCTGAACGCCACCGTGGCCAGGACCGACGGCGCGCCGGGCCGTTTTGTCGTCGACATCGCCACCGAGTCGGGCGCGACCCACACCGAGGACATCGGCGCCATCGTCCAGGCGACCGGTTTCACCCTGTACGACATGAACAAGCTGCCGGAACTCGGCGGCGGCAAGTCGCCCAACGTGGTCGACCAGGCCGGCCTCGAAGCGCTGGCCAAAACCGCCGCGGCGGGCGATGGCGTGATCCGCCGTCCCTCGGACAACCAGCCGGTGAAGTCGGTGGTATTCGTGCAGTGTGCCGGCCAGCGCGACAGCAGCGGCCAGCACCTGTCGTACTGCTCGGGCTTCTGCTGCAACGCCAGCATCAAACAGGCGATGTATTTCAAGGACGCCAATCCGGCTGTCGATACCACCATCATCTACACCGATCTGCGCACGCCCGGCAACGGCGAGGACTTCTACCGCAGCGCGCAGGAGAAGGGCGTCGTCTTCACCAAGGGCAAGGTCGCCGAAGTAGTGCCGAACGGCGCCACCAGCACGGTGAAATTCCATGATCTGATCCTCGACGACGCCGACGCCGCGATGGCGGACGTCGACCTGGTGGTGCTGGCCACCGGCCAGGTGGCGAACTCGGGCGTCAACATCGAAGCGCTGACCAAGCCGCAGGTCGAAGGCCAGGAAGGCGAGCCGCAAGCCGAAGGCGCGGTGGAAGTGAAGCCGATTTCCATCCTCAACCTGAGCTACCGCCAGGGCCCGGACGTGCCGCAGCTGAAGCAGGGCTTCACCGACTCGCACTTCATCTGTTTCCCCTACGAGACGCGCCGCACCGGCATCTACACCGCCGGCCCGGTGCGCCGTCCGATGGACATCGCACAGGCGCGCGAGGATGCCACCGGCGCTGCGCTGAAGGCGATCCAGGCGCTGGAAAACGCCGAACTCGGCCGCGCCGCGCATCCGCGGTCTGGCGATCTGTCATTCCCGAAAGTGCGCCTGGAAGGCTGTACCCAGTGCAAGCGCTGCACCGTGGAATGCCCGTTCGGCGCCATCGACGAGGATGAAAAACGCTTCCCGGTGTTCAACGAATCGCGCTGCCGCCGCTGCGGCACCTGCATGGGCGCCTGTCCGGTGCGGGTGATCTCGTTCGAGAACTACTCGGTCAACACCGTCGGCGCGCAGATCAAGGCGGTCGACATCCCCGACGAGTTCTCCGAAAAGCCGCGCATCCTGATCCTGGCCTGCGAGAACGACGCCTATCCCGCGCTCGACATGGCGGGGATGAACCGCAACGAGTACTCGGCCTTCGTGCGGATCATCCCGATCCGCTGCCTCGGCTCGGTCAACACCATCTGGATCACCGATGCGCTGAACGCCGGCTACGACGGCGTGATGCTGATGGGCTGCAAATCCGGCGACGAATACCAGTGCCACTTCGTCAAGGGTTCCGAGCTCGGCCGCGTGCGCATGTCCAAGATCGACGACACGCTGAAGACGCTGAATCTGGAATCGGAGCGGGTGCGCGACCTCGAAGTCGCCATCACCGACATCCAGCGGGTGCCCGAGATGATCGACAAGTATGCTGCCGAGCTGGTTGCCGTTGGCCCCAGCCCGTTCAAAGGCTTCTAATCATGCATCGGCCATTTTTGACGATGCATCATTCAGCTGGCAAGGAAACGACATGAGCGCAAATACCGCAGTGGCGGCGAAATACCGCAACAACTTCCTGAAGGAAATCGAAGAACAGGTCGAGATGGGCGACTGGGTCAAGATGTGCATGCAATGCGGCGTCTGCTCCGGCTCCTGTCCGACCAACTTCCAGGGCGCGTGGGAGCATCCGCCGCAGGAGCTCTTCATGATGATCCGCGCCGGCAAGCGCGAGGAAGTGCTGACCACCAGTTCGATGTGGAACTGCACCTCCTGCTACAACTGCATCGTGCGCTGCCCCAGGAAGCTGCCGATCACCCACATCATGCACGGCATCGCCGAATATGCGCACCGTCTCGGCATGGCGCCGAAGCTGCAGCCGACGCGCTTCTTTTCCGGCCTGTTCTGGAAGAACTGCACCCATACCGGCCGCGTCAACGAACTCAAGCTGTCGATGGGGCTGTACTTCAAGGATGGCTTCGTGCAGGGCATCAAGAACGGCATGGCGATGCAGGCGGTCGCGCTGGGCCTGGTCAAGGCCAAGCGGCTGAACGTGATGGAGCTGTTCGGTGGCCACAAGTGCAAGGATCAGAAGGGCATTCAGGCAATGCTGAAGAAGGCCTACGAAATCGAACGCAGCCGCAAGACCGCCAGGATCGCGGGCTGAGGAGAGAAAAATGTCCAAACATGAATACGCGTTTTACCCCGGCTGCTCGTCGCAGAAGGGCGCTTCCGCATCCAACTACCTGACCTCGGTCGAGGCGATGTGCAAGACGCTCGACGTCAAGCTCACCGAAATCCCCGACTGGAACTGCTGCGGCGCATCCATCGGTTATGCGGAAGCCGGCGAACTGCCGCGCCACGTTCTGAACGCGCGCAACTTCGCGCTGTCCGAGCAAAACCTGCCCGGACAGGAAATCGTCGCCACCTGCGCCGCTTGCTGGCTCGGCGCGCGCGAAACCCGCGAGCGCCTGACCCACTCCGACACGCTGATGGCCGACACCCGCGAAGCGCTGAAGGAAGCCGGCCTGACGATCAACGAGATGCCCGAGATCCGCCACATGGTCGAAGTGCTGATCGAGGACCTCGGCTTCGAGGAAATGGCGAAACACGTCGTGCGTCCGCTCGAAGGCGTGAAAATCGCAGGCTACGTCGGCTGCCAGACCAACCGCCCGTTCGGCGTCGCCGGCGAATCGTTCGAGAACCCGGTGTATCTCGACAAGATGGTCGAGATGGTCGGCGCCGAACCGATCCCGGAATACGAGCAGAAGGTGACCTGCTGCGGCGGCGCGCTGGCGTTCTCCGAACCGGAAAAGGCGCAGGCGCAGATCAAGGACATCGTCGAGTCGGCCTACGACCATGGCGCCGAGATGATCGTCACGCCATGTCCGCTGTGCCAAGCCAACGTCGAGATCTATCAGGGCCAGATCAACAAGCGCTACGGCACCAAGTTCGACATTCCGGTGATGTACTACAGCCAGTTGATGGTCGTCGCCTACGGCGGCGACGCCAAGGCCGCCGCGCTCAACGGCCAGGTCATCAAGGCGCGCCGACTGGAGGAAATCGCCGCCAAGCCGGTCAAACGCTGAGCCGGTCCGCGCGACAAAAAAACAGGGGCATGCGGCCCCTGTTTTTTTGTCTGCCCGGAGTGCGGCGCTATTTGCGCGCCGAATAGGTCGGCAGGGTGATGCGGAACGCCATGGCAATCAGCCGCAGCCCCAGGATGACCGCCATTCCGGCCCAGGCGGCGATCACGGGGGACAGCCCCAGGGCCTGCAGGCCGATCAGCACCAGGGTACCGGCCCAGGCGGCCGATGCGTACAGTTCGCCGCGCAGGAACACCAGCGGAACTTCGTTGCACAGCACGTCGCGCACCACGCCGCCGACGATGCCGGTGATGACCCCCATGAGGCTCGCTGCAAGCCAGGGCGCCTGCCACAGCAGCGCGATCTGGGTGCCGACGATGGTGAACAGCGCAAGGCCGACGGCATCCGGTATGAGAAACAGGCGCGGCGGCAGGCGCAGGCCGCGCGCGGCGATGAAGGCGGCCAGCGTCGTCGCCAGGGCAACGTACAGGTAAATCGGGTCGTCGAGCCAGAACACCGGACGCTGCAGCAGCACGTCGCGCACCGTGCCGCCGCCCAGCGCGGTGGCCATGCCCACCATGACCACGCCGACCAGGTCCATGTTCTTGCGGCCGGCATCGAGCACGCCGGTGAGCGCGAACACCGCGACCGCCGCCAGACCGACCCAGTACAGCAGATTTTCCATGACGTTTCGTACGGAGCGGGCGGCGATTCGGCCGCCCGGGGAATGTGGATGCCGGAGTATCGCAAGAAACGACGGCAAGGACATCCGGCGCCGCTTATTTCTTGCGCTCGCGCCGCAGCAGTTCGGCCTTGCGGGCGACGCCCCAGCGGTAGCCTGACAACGCGCCGTCGGCACGGACGGCGCGGTGACAGGGGATCGCCAGCGCCAGCGGGTTGCCGGCGCAGGCGTGCGCCACGGCGCGAAATGCCCTGGGTTGCCCGATGCGTGCGGCAATTTCCGAGTAGCTGGCGGTCTGGCCTGCTGGGATCGCCTGCAAGGTCTGCCAGACGCGGCGCTGAAAAACCGTTCCCTGGATGTCCAAAGGCAGATCCAGCACGCCCTGCGGCTGCTCGATATAAGCGATCACCCGGGCGATCCAGCGTTTGAGTTCGGCGTCGGCCGACGCGAACCGCGCCTGCGGGAAGCGTGTCTGCAAGCGTTCGGCCAGAGCCTGCGCGTCATCGCCAAATTCGATGGCGCACACTCCTTTGCCGGTAGCGGCGACGCTGACCCAGCCCAGTGCGCAGGGCTCGGCAGCGTAAAAATTCCCGGCCGGGTCGAGCCCGGCTTCGTAGAGGGCGGCGTTCGACAGGGAGGCGGCAGATTCGGTATCCATGGCGGACATTCGGCTGGGGTTTGAAGATCGCAGTGTCGACCGGTTCGGCGCGGTCCGCAACCCGGAACGTGCGTCCGAATCCCGTGCCTGTCGCAGCGCCCGTCAAGCGGCGGTATGCTTACGTTTTGTCAAAAAAGCATACGAACATGAAAAGAGCCCGAGACCTCAACCAGCTGATCGACCTGGTGCACGAAGCGGTGTACGAAGTCGACGAACTGCGCGCCTGCCTGGAGCACGACGACGACGAAGCCTCCACCTACGCGCCCTTTCTGGACGATCTCGACAGGATGCTGCGCGACCTGCACGAATCGATGGCGTCCGGCAAATACGCGGGCGTGGGGAGTGGCGAGGATCTGGTTTTCATGCCGCTGTTCAAGAAGCACGAGCGCAGCATTCCCTTCCGCGAACTGCTGCGCACGATCAATGCGACGCATCGCGAGGGATTTGAGCTTTGAGCCAGGTAGCCGCAGAAAACCTGCGGCTGGTCTTTTGAGAGGTGCTTTCCGGCCATGATCTGTCGGCCAGCATGATCGACGCGTATTTCCGGTTCTCGGCCAGAGCGGCCGATGGAAATTTAGCCGACTACTTCCGCTATGGATTCGTTACCGGACAAGCTGTCCCCCTGAAAGCTGTCGTCCACGGCTCGGCTAGCTCCTTCGCTGGCGGGGCGATGGTGGCGGTGAAGGGGCTAAAGAGTGCGCCGCTACACCGACGTTCCCCCGGTTTGAGCAGCACGTAGCTTTGGAGTCCAATTCCGCCATTCAAGGAGTTGGACATGAAGAAGCGTTTTCCTTCACCCATAGCTTGACGATCTGCCCGCCCGCCACCGGAGCGAGGCGGGCGCGGCGGCAGGCCTTGACCGTGCCGCGCGCAATCGTGGCGAGTTCGACTGCGGGCGGCCGCGGCCGGGTGAGGTGCCAGGCCGCATAAGCCAGCGCAGCGGGCGCCAGCGCGACGAGTACAAGACGCAGCCAGGTTTCGGTTTCGGCATGATAGGGCGAGGCGGCAGCGAAGCGGCCCAATGTAACATTCGGGAATGCTGAAAACCATTATTCCGGCCCGCCTCGAATTCAAGGACGGCGTGCCGTATTCCGCCGCCTACGGCGACATCTACCATCCCGCCGACGGCGCCGCCGGGCAGGCGCGCCACGTCTTTCTGCAGGGCTGCGGCCTGCCGCAGGCGTGGGCGCATCGCGCCCGCTTCGTCATGCTGGAAACCGGCTTCGGCACCGGGCTGAACTTCCTGGCGACCTGGGCGGCGTGGCGCGACGACCCGGCGCGCCCGGCGCGGCTGCATTTCCTGTCGGTCGAAAAGCATCCGTTCGGTGCCGACGACCTGGCGCGCCTGCATGCGCAATGGCCGGAATGGGCGGCGCTAGCCAACGAACTGCGGGCGAACTGGCCGATGCCGACGCCGGGTTTCCATCGCATCGCGCTCGACGGCGGACGGGTGCAGCTCACCCTGATGCTGGGCGAAGCGGCGGACTGCCTGCCGCAGGTCGAGGCGGGCGTCGACGCCTTCTATCTGGACGGTTTCGCCCCCGACTGCAACGCCGACCTCTGGCAGCCCGGGCTGTTTGCCGAACTCGCGCGGCTGGCGAATCCCGGGGCGGTGGCGTCGACCTACACGGTGGCGGCAGCGGTGCGCGAGGGGCTGAACCGGGCGGGCTTCGCCTGCGAAAAACGCGCCGGCTACGGCCGCAAGCGGCATTGCCTGAGTGCGCGTTTCGCCGCCAAGGCCGGCGCCGATGAATCCGCCGTGCCGCGGCGTGTCGCCGTCATCGGCGCCGGCGTCGCCGGGGCGGCCGTGGCGCATGCGCTGGCGCAGCGCGGCGTCGCCGTCGCGGTGCTGGAACGCGCGGGAGACAGCGCGCAGGGGGCCTCCGGCAATCCGCTGGCGGTGTTCCGCCCGGTGCTCTCGCGCGACGACAACCGTGCCAGCCGGTTGACGCGCGCGGCGTTTCTGCACGATCTGCGCGCCTGGGCCGCGCTGGGCGATGCGCCGGAATGGTCGCGCTGCGGCGTGCTGCATCTGGCCAAAGACGCGGATACGGCGGCGCGGCAGCGGTTGGCGCTGGCCGGCACCGCGCCGCCCGCCGATTACGCGCGCTGGGTGGAAAGGGACGAAGCGCGCGAGCTGGCGAACTGGCCGGTTGCCGCGGCCGGGGTGTTTTACCCGGCGGCGGGCTGGGTGGTGCCGGCAAGCCTGTGCCGCGCCTGGCTCGATCATCCGGCAATCCGGCTGAGAACCGGCTGCGCGGTGGCGCGCGTGCAGGGCGGCGCTGCCGGCTGGCAGGCGCTGGGCGAGGATGGCGCGGTGCTGGCGGATGCCGATGCCATGGTGCTGGCCAACGCGCGCGGCGTCCTGGATCTGGCTGCGGGGCAGGCCTGGCCGCTGCATACCGTGCGCGGCCAGGTCACGCGGCTGCCGTCCGGGGGGCTGCCGGAAATCCGGCGGGTGATCGCGCGCGAAGGCTACGTGGTGGCGGGCGCGGGCCAGCTTGTGGTCGGCGCAACCTACGAGCACGATGACGATGACAGCGCACCGCGCAGGGCGAGCGATCTTGCCAATCTGGCCCGGCTGGAGGCGATCCTGCCGGGGGCGGGCGAACGCTGCGCGCTGGCGGCAGCGAGCGGGCGCGCCGCGCTGCGCGCCACGCTGCCGGACCGGCTGCCGATGCTGGGGGCGGTCGGCGGGCAGGCGGGGTTGTATGTGGCGGCGGGCTACGCGTCGCGCGGGGTGGTGTGGGCGGGCTTGCTGGGCGAGGCGCTGGCCGACCGCATCACCCGTCAGCCGCTGCCGCTGGAGGCCGATTTGATGCGCGCGATCGCTCCCGGGCGCTTCGCCCGCTGATCAGGCGGCGGTGAGGGGGGTGCCTTTGCGCGCGGCGACCGCGAGGCCGGCATGGTCGTACAGGCCGCCCTGGCTGGTTGCGGCGTGGACCAGCACATTGAGCGCCTGCCGGGTGGAGCTGAGGCGCAACTCGATCAGCGAGCCGATGCGCTGGTTCGCCGCTTGAACCTCCTGTTCCAGCGTGCACAGCCGCTGCCAGCGGGCGCGCTGTTCGGGCTGGCCGTGCCGCGCCAGCCAGGCGTCCACGCCGGCGCGATCGGCGGCGTGTCCGGCGGCCAGCAGATCGGCATGGCGCTTTCGCGCATGCTCGCTCGCGGCCTGCAACTGCGTCAGCTTGGCGGTGTTCAGCTGGGCCAGGCGGTCGGCCTCGCCCGCGATCAGTGCCCGCTCCTCGTCCTGCAGAATTTCCAGCAAGCCCTGCCAGGCAGCGCTTTCCGCCGCCAGGCCGGCAAGCGGGGCGGGATCGGGGGACGCCGGCTTATCTGGCGACATGGAGCATTTCCTTCACCGAATCGATCAGGCCTGCGGCGATGTTTTCGGGCTTGATGGTGTACTGGCCGCTGGCGATGGCTTCCTTGATGCCGTCCACCCGCGCCCGGTCGACCGCCGGGACCGCCGCCAGCTGGGTTTCCAGCTGTTTCAGCTGGGCAGCGCGCGGACTCAGCGTGACATCGGTCTGTTCGGCGCCGGTCCGCTTGTTCGCCTGCGGCTGGGCAGGGCGGTTTTCGACGGAGGGGGGCAACGTAACCTGCTTCAGGCCTGGATCGATTTTCATGGCGGGTTCCTGGTTTCGGGTCGGACGGCACGGGAGAGGACATTTCCCACGCTACACGAGTAACGTCAATTCACCAATATTCTGAAGTCGAGGCGCGACTCAAAAGGCGACGACGACCTGCTGGCCGTCGTGCGCGACGCCGCTGATCACCTGGCCGGAACGGGTTTTCACCCGCACCCGGTCGCCGCGCCCGGCATTGGCCAGCGCCTGGCCTTCGCTCTGCACGGAAAATCCCGGGCCGTTCAGCACCAGTCGGGTGACCTGGCCCTGCTGCACCGCAAGCGGGGGACGCAGCAGGGCGCTGCGCAGCGGCGCGCCCGCGGCCAGCCCGGAAACCGCGCGGTAGCCCAGCATCGCGTTGGCATCGGTGACCACGTCGGCGGGCAGGCTGCCGAGATCGCCCTCGCGCAGCACGATGTCGGCGGCGGTGAGAACGTGATTGGCGGGAAGCGGCTGGCGGGTGACGGCATACGGGCCGATCACCCGCACCTGCGCGGGCAGGTAGACCGTCCATTGCGCCGGCGCCAGGCAGCGCACGCCGACGCTGATCTTGCCGATGCTGCGGCTGCCGGCGGGCTGGAACGCGTCGAGCGCGGCGCAGGCGGGCAGCACAGTGCGCGGCGGCTTGACCTGTATCGTCACCTTGCCCGGCAGGCCGCCGGTCTGCGTTTTCAGGAAGCGCTCGGCGTGGGCCTGCAGCGCCGCGGGGTCTTGCGGATCGGCCGCGTGGACGGCGGCCGCCAGGCTCAGGCAGACGGCGGCCAGCCACAGCCCGCGGGCAGGTCTGCCTGCATGGATCGGTTGTGCGGCCATCCTCGGCTCCTCGATTCGCTTTTTCACAGTGCGTCATTCTAGGAAGCACAGCCGCATTCGAAACGCCGAAATGAACCGGCTTTCTGCCGCTTATCGTGCGATTGAATGGACAGGCGCATGTCTAGGATGCAGTCATCGCAAAAAGACTTTGCAGCGCAGGCGGCAAAGTAAAGAGGTGACGACCATGCTGAACCGGCTGGATGACATGCTGAATTTCCATCAACAGGCGCTGCGCATCCGCGACCAGCGCCAGCAGGTGCTGGCGTCCAACATCGCCAACGCCGACACGCCGCATTACAAGGCGCGCGACATGGATTTCAAGGCGACCCTGCAAGGCGCGCTCAAGGGCGGCGGCACCTCCGGCGCGACGCCGCTGGCCACCACGGCGCCCGGGCATCTGGCGGGCAATCCCGGCCAGACCGCCGCGGCGGGGCTGCTGTACCGCACCCCGGCCCAGGGCAGCGTCGACGGCAACACGGTGGACGTCGACGCCGAGCGCGCTGCCTTCGCCGAAAACGCCATTCAGTATGAATTCAACCTGACCCGGATCAACCAGCAGATCAAGGGTCTGCTGAGCGCCATCCAGGGATAAGAGAGTCCGAGCATGTCGCTGTTCAATATCTTCAACGTGGCCGGCTCGGCGATGAACGCCCAGTCGCAGCGGCTGAACACCGTCGCCAGCAACCTCGCCAACGCCGACAGCGCGACCAGCGCCAGCGGCGAGCCCTACAAGGCCAGACAGGTGGTGTTCGCCGCGACGCCGGTGGGCGAAAACGGCGCCACCGGGGTGAACGTGGCGGCGGTGATCGAGGATCCGTCGCCGATGAAAATGGTGTACGACCCGAAAAATCCGCTGGCCGACGGCAAGGGTTACGTGGCCATGCCCAACGTCAACGTGGTGGAGGAGATGGTCAACATGATTTCCGCCTCGCGTTCCTACCAATCCAACGTGGAAATGATGAACACCACCAAAACCCTGCTGCTCAAGACATTGAGCCTGGGCCAATAAACGAGGACACGCCATGAGTACGGTACAAGACGCAGGCAATGTCAGCAGCCAGTTCGGCGCTGGCGCCGCCAAAACAACGAAGAACGGCACCGCAGACACCCAGGACCGCTTTCTGAGCCTGCTGGTTGCGCAGATGAAGAACCAGGATCCGCTGAACCCGCTCGACAACGCCCAGGTGACCAGCCAGATGGCGCAACTCAGCACGGTGGAAGGTATCGAGAACATGAACAGCAGCCTGCAGGCCATGGTCTCCAGCATGGGCACCAACCAGATGGCGCAGGCGGCCAGCCTGATCGGGCGCGGCGTGCTGGTCCCGGGCGACACGGTCAGCCCCGCCCAGTTCGAGGATGTGATGGGATTCGAGCTGGCGCGCCCGGCCGACAAGGTCAGTGTCAGCATTCACGACGCCGCGGGCGGGCTGGTGCGCAAGCTGGAGCTGGGATCCAGGGAGGCGGGCGTGAACGTGCTGGCCTGGGACGGCCTGACCGACAGCGGAACCGCGGCACCTGCCGGCCAGTACAGCTTCAAGATCGATGCCGTCCAGGGCGGTCAGCCGGTCAGCAGCGTCGCCCTCAACCTCGGCATGGTGAACAGCGTTTCGCAGAACGGCCAGGGCGTGCAGCTGAACCTGGCGGGGAACAGCAGCGTGGGATACGCCGAGATCCGGCAGATTTTCTGAGCAGCAGGACCGCCAGCAACCATTACAAGGAGCAGAACATGAGTTTTCAGCAAGGCCTGAGCGGGCTCAATGCCGCCGCAAAGAATCTGGATGTCATCGGCAACAACGTCGCCAACGCCAGCACCGTCGGCTTCAAGCAGTCGCAGGCGCAGTTTGCGGACGTCTACGCCAACTCCCTGACCGGCGCTGGCGGCGCCGGCGTCGGCATCGGCACCAAGGTGGCGCAGGTGGCCCAGCAGTTCACCCAGGGCAACATCTCGTCCACCAACAATCCGCTCGATATCGCCATCAACGGCGGCGGCTTTTTCCGCATGGACAACAACGGCGAAATCACCTACCAGCGCAACGGCCAGTTCCAGCTCGACCGTATGGGTTTCATCGTCAATCCGACCGGCGCCAAGCTGACCGGGTACATGGCGGACGCCAACGGCGTGCTGGCGACCGGCTCGCCGGTGCCCTTGAGCATCAATACCGCCGATCTGGTGCCGCAGGTCACGAGCGAGGTGAACGCGGTGCACAATTTCAATTCGAACAAGACGCCGTTGCTGGCGGCCGACTTCGACATGAGCGACCCGACCACCTACCACGACTCGACCGCCCTGTCGGTCTACGACAGCCTGGGCAACGAGCACACGCTGCAGACCTTCTACGTCAAATCGGCAGCGGGGACCTGGGATGTTTTCGCCGCCAATGACGGCGTGCTGATAAGCGGCAGCGGCGCGGATGGCCAGATCGGCACCCTCACTTTCAACGACACCGGCGCCCTCACCGGCGGCTCGCCGCTGACCATATCCGGGCTGGCGGTGACGACGGGGGCGACCGCGCTCGATTTCACGATCGATTTCACCGACAGCACCCAGTTCGGCTCCGCGTTCAGCATCAACGCGCTGAACCAGGACGGCTACACCTCGGGGCGGCTGGCCAGCTTCAACGTCGGCGCCGACGGCGTCGTTCTGGGCCGCTACACCAACGGCCAATCGGCCGTGCTGGGCCAGGTGGTGCTGGCCAATTTCGCCAACCCCAACGGCCTGCAGCAGCTGGGCAACAACATGTGGGGCGAAACCTCGACTTCGGGCACCCCGCTGGTGGGCGCGCCCGACTCGGGCAGCCTGGGCGTGCTGCAATCGATGGCGGTGGAGGATTCCAACGTCGACCTGACCGCCGAACTGGTCAACATGATCACCGCGCAGCGGGTATATCAGGCCAACGCGCAGACCATCAAGGCCCAGGATGCGGTGCTGCAGACCCTGGTCAACCTGCGTTAAGCCGGGCTTGACGACGTACTGAGGAGGCAGCATGGACCGTCTCATCTACACCGCCATGACCGGCGCGAAACACGCGCTGGAGCAGCAGGCGACCACCTCGCACAATCTGGCGAACGCGACCACCACCGGCTTTCGCGCGCAGATCGACCAGTTCCGCGCGGTGCCGGTGCAAGGCGCGATCCTGCCGACCCGCGCCTTCGTGGTCGACTCCACCACCGGCAGCGATTTCCGCGGCGGCGCGATCCAGCATACCGGGCGCGATCTCGACGTGGCGGTGCAGGGCGACGGCTGGATCGCGGTGCAGGCGGCGGACGGAACCGAGGCCTATACCCGCAACGGCAGCCTCAAGCTGGACGAGAACGGCGTGCTGCAGACCGGCAGCGGGCTCACCGTGATGGGCGACGGCGGCCCGCTGGCGATTCCGTCCGGCCGCAACATCGCGGTGGCCAAGGACGGCACGATTTCGCTGGTGCCCGACGGCTCCACCGCCACCGGGCTGACCTCGGTCGGCCGCATGAAGCTGGTGAACCCGCCGCAAGCCGAACTGGTGCGCGGCGACGACGGCCTGTTCCGGCTGAAGACCGGCGATGCCGCCAACGCCGACCCCAGGGTGACGCTGATCAGCGGTGCGCTGGAGTCGTCCAACGTCAACGTCGTCGACGAAATGGTCAACATGATCTCGCTGGCGCGCCAGTTCGACATGCACATGAAGCTGCTGCAGCACGCCGAGAACAACGACGGCAAGGCGACGCAGCTGCTGTCGATGAACTGATCCCCGATTATTTGAAGGAGCCGACATGATTCGCTCACTGTGGATTGCCAAGACCGGTCTCGATGCGCAGCAGACGCAGATGGACGTGATTTCCAACAACCTCGCCAACGTCAGCACCAGCGGCTTCAAGCGCTCGCGCGCGGTGTTCGAGGATCTGCTGTACCAGACCATCCGCCAGCCCGGCGCGCAGTCGTCGGAACAGACCCAGCTGCCCTCGGGCCTGCAGATCGGCACCGGCGTCAAGCCGGTGGCGACCGAGCGCATCTTCACCCAGGGCAACCTGCAGCAGACCGGCAACGCCAAGGACGTGGCGATCCAGGGCAACGGCTTCTTCCAGGTGCTGATGCCGGACGGCACCACCTCCTACACCCGCGACGGATCATTCCAGGCCGATGCCAACGGCCAGCTGGTGACGTCCAGCGGCTATGCGGTGCAGCCCGCCATCACCCTGCCGCCCGACACGCAAACCCTCACCATCGCGCGCGACGGCACGGTGTCGGTGACGCAGGCGGGGGCGGCCGCGCCGGTGACCGTCGGCACCCTGCAGCTGGCGATGTTCGTCAACCCGGCTGGCCTGCAGAGCATGGGCGAAAACCTCTACGCCGAGACCGCCGCTTCCGGCACGCCGAGTTCCAACGCGCCCGGCAGCAATGGCGCCGGTCTGCTGAATCAGGGCTACGTCGAGACCTCGAACGTCAACGTGGTGGAAGAAATGGTCAACATGATCCAGACCCAGCGCGCGTACGAGATCAACAGCAAGGCGATCCAGACATCCGACCAGATGCTGCAGCGCCTGACGCAGCTGTGAGGCTTGTCATGAACGCCCTGCGTTCAGCCGGTGTGCTGGCATCGATCCTCGGGCTGAGCGCCTGCGGCACCACGCCGTCGACCATCGTGCAGCAGCCGACCACCGCGCGGCCGCAGATGCAGGCATCCCAGGCCGCCGGCAATGGCGCGATCTACCAGGCGGCGGCGTACCGGCCGATGTTCGAAGACCGGCGCGCGCGCAACGTCGGCGACGTGCTGACCATCGCCATCAACGAAAAAACCCAGGCCGGCAAACAGGCGTCCTCCAATGGCTCGAAGACCAGCGAGGTCGATTCGTCGATCAGCGCGGTTGCCGGGCTGCCGCTGAAAATGTTCCAGGGCCTGGGGGTGAACGCCGAGGCGTCGAACCAGTACGACGCCAAGTCCGCGGTCAATTCCAGCAACAACTTCACCGGCAGCGTCAGCGTCACCGTGGTCGAAGTGCTGGCCAACGGCAATCTGGCCGTCGCCGGCGAAAAACAGGTTGCGCTCGACAAGAGCACCGAATACATCCGCCTGTCGGGCGTGGTCAACCCCGACACCATCCAGGCGGGCAACGTCGTGTCGTCGGCCAAGGTGGCGGACGCGCGCATCGAGTACCGCACCAGCGCCAATTTCGACAAGGCCGAAATGATGAGCTGGCTGGCGCGCTTCTTCCTCAGTTTCATTCCTTTATAAACGGTGGGCACCATGCGGATTTCAAGCTTGCTTCTTCTGGCCGCGCTGCTGGCGGGCGGCGCGGCGCATGCCGAACGCATCAAGGACATCGCAAGCATGCAGGGCGTGCGCACCAACCAGCTGGCGGGATACGGCCTGGTGGTGGGGCTCGACGGCAGCGGCGACCAGACCACGCAGACCCCGTTCACCACCCAGAGCATCGCCAACATGCTGACGCAGATGGGGGTCAACCTGCCGCCCGGCATCAACATGCAGCTGAAGAACGTGGCGGCGGTGATGGTGACCGCCGAACTGCCGCCATTTGCCCAGGCCGGGCAGGGCATCGACGTGACGGTGTCGTCGATCGGCAACGCCAAGAGCCTGCGCGGCGGCACCCTGGTGATGACGCCGCTGAAAGGCGCCGACGGTCAGGTCTACGCGATGGCGCAGGGCAACCTGGTGGTCGGCGGCGCCGGCGCCTCGGCCAGCGGCAGCAAGGTGCAGATCAACCATCTGAGCGTCGGGCGGATTCCCGCCGGCGCGACGGTCGAGCGCAGCGTCGCCAGCGCGCTGGGCGAATCCGGCAGCATCAACCTGGAACTGCGGCAAAGCGACTTCACCACCGCCAGCCGCGTGGTCGACGCGGTCAACGCGCATTTCGGCAAGGACACCGCGCGCGCCCTGAACGGCCGGGTGATCCAGGTGCGGACGCCGCTCGGCGAGAGCGAGCGGGTGGCGTTTCTGGGCGCCATCGAAAGCCTCGACGTCAGCCCGGCGCAGGCCATGGCCAAGGTCATCATCAATGCGCGCACCGGTTCGGTGGTGATGAACCGCGCGGTCATGCTCGACCCCAGCGCGGTATCGCACGGCAGCCTGTCGGTGATCATCAACACCGAACCGGTCATCAGCCAGCCGGCGCCGTTTTCCAAGGGGCAGACCGTGGTGACGGCGCAGTCGCAGATCGAAATCCGCCAGCAGCCGGGCGAGGTCATGCTGGTAAAAGGCAGCGCCTCGCTGGCCGACGTGGTGAAGGCGCTCAATTCCATCGGCGCCACCCCGCAGGATCTGCTGGCCATACTGCAGGCCCTGAAGGCGTCCGGCGCACTGCGCGCCGAGCTGGAGGTGATTTAAGTGATCGGCGGCGCGGACCTTTCCTCCAAATTTGCGCTCGACGTCCAGGGCGTCAACCAGCTCAAGCTCGACGCGAAGCAGTCCTCGCCCGAGGCTTTGCGCGCCGCCGCGCAGCAGTTCGAGGCGGTGTTCATGAACATGCTGATGAAAAGCATGCGCGAGGCGACGCCGCAGGACGGCATGCTCGACAGCGACCAGACCCGCATGTACACCTCGATGCTCGACCAGCAGCTGACGCAGCGCATGGCCAGCCGCGGCGTCGGCCTCGCCGACGTGATGGTGCGCCAGCTTTCCGCCACGCTGCAGGCGCCGGGCGGCGCGGGCGCAACGTCGGATCAGCCGGCGGCGCAGGCGGTGCCGCCGGCCGCGCGCAGCGGCGACGCGCCCGCGCACGTCGAGGCCTTCGTGCAGCGGCTGCTGCCGCACGCCCGGGCGGCGAGCGCCGGCAGCGGCATCCCCGCCCAGTTCATGCTGGGGCAGGCGGCGCTGGAAACCGGCTGGGGCAAGGCCGAAATCCGCGGCGCCGACGGCCAGAACAGCCACAACCTGTTCGGCATCAAGGCGGGCAGCGGGTGGCGCGGCCGCACGGTCGACATCGTCACCACCGAGTACGTCAACGGCAAGCCGCAGAAACAGGTGGACACATTCCGCGCCTACGACTCCTACGCCGATGCCTTCCGCGACTATGCCAACCTGCTGCACACCCAGCCGCGCTACCAGAACGTGATCGCGCAGGGGCAGGATGCGGCCGGGTTTGCCCGGGGTTTGCAGCAGGCGGGCTATGCCACTGACCCGAATTACGCCCAGAAACTGATCAGCGTGATCAGGCAATTCGACCAGGTTTGACCCCGGCGGCTCAAGAATCCGGCGATTCCACCGATTCACCTGTCAAGCGTAGCGATATCCCGTTTCCCACCCCAACCCTGGCGACCCGATAGATGGCAACCAACATACTCAACATCGGCCGGAGTGCTCTCGCCGCCGCGCAGGTGGGGATCAGCACGACCGGCCACAATATCGCGAATGCGGCGACGCCGGGCTACAGCCGCCAGGTCGTGGTGCAGGGTGCGGCCCAGCCGCAGGGCTTCGGGTTCGGCTTCATGGGGCAGGGCGCCGAAATCGACACGGTCAAGCGTGTTTACAGCGAGTTTCTCGGCAGCCAGGTGCGTTCCGCGCAAACCTCGAAAAGCGGGCTCGACAGCTATTACGCGCAGATCAAGCAGATCGACAATCTGCTGGCCGACCCGTCTTCCGGGCTGTCGCCCGCCTTGCAGGGGTTTTTCAGCGGCGTTCAGGAGCTGTCCTCGAATCCGGCGCTGATCCCGTCGCGCCAGGCGGCCTTGTCGTCGGCCGAGACGCTGGTTTCACGTTTCCAGAGCCTGGCCGGGCGGCTCGACGAGATCGAGCAGGGCATCAACAGCCAGATCACGTCGAGCGTCAACGGCATCAATACCTATGCGCAGCAGATTGCGCAGCTGAACGATGCCATCGGCCGCGCCCAGAGCGGCAGTGGCCAGCCTGCCAACGACCTGCTCGATCAGCGCGATCAGCTGATCCTCGATCTGAACAGGGAAATCAAGGCGACGGTCGTCAAGCAGGACAACGGCCATTACAACATTTTCATCGGCAACGGCCAGCCGCTGGTGGTGGGGGTGAACACCTACGCGCTGTCGACCGCGGCTTCGCCCAGCAACCCGGAACGCATCGAGGTGGCTTACCGGACGGCCGGCAAGACGGTGGTGGTGGGCGAATCCAGCCTGGTCGGCGGCAAGCTGGGCGGTCTGGTCGAATTTCGCAGCCAGACGCTCGACTCCGCCCAGAACGCCCTGGGCCGCGTTGCCATCGGCATGGCCAGCACCTTCAATGCGCAGCACCGCCTCGGACGCGACCTCAATGGCAACCCGGGCGGCGATTTCTTCACGCTGCCGCCCCCCGTGGTGGGCGCGAACAGCGCCAATACCGGCGACGCCGCTATTTCCGCCAGCATCGGCAATGTCAACGCGCTGACCACCAGCGATTACCGGCTGCAGTACGACGGCACCGACTACACCCTGACCCGGCTGTCCGACAACAAGACATTTCCCCCCGGCGCGCTTCCGCAAACCGTCGACGGCATTGAATTCAGCCTGGCGTCCGGCGCTGCCGCTGCCGGCGACAGCTTCCTGATTCGCCCGACCGTCAATGGCGCATCCGGCCTGGCCGTGGCGCTCACCGACCCGGCGCAGATCGCCGCCGCGGCCGCCTTGCCGGTGACGCCCGTCGGCACATCGGCCGCGAGCGCCAACGCCGGGGACGTCGCCATCGGCGCCGCCACGGTCGACAGCAGCTATACGACGCCGCTTGCCGCGCCGGTGACGCTGACCTACGCCGCCGCCACCACCGAATTCAGCGGATTCCCGGCGGATCAGGCCGTGACGGTGAGCATCGGTGGAGTCGACACGGTGTATCCGGGCAGTGATCCTGCGCCTGCCATTCCTTATGTCGAAGGCGCGACGATCAGCTTCGGCGGCATCAGTTTCGTCCTCAGCAGCCCCACCGGCACCGCGCCGGCCGATGGCGACAGCTTCACCGTGGCGGCCAATCCGTTCGGCATCGGCGACAACCGCAATGCCTTGCTGCTCGGCGCACTGCAAACCGCCAACACCCTCGGCGGCGGCACCACCAGCTTCCAGGGGGCCTATTCGCAGATGGTCAGCCAGATCGGCAACAAGACCCGCGAGCTCGAAGTCACCAGCAGCGCGGCCGGCAAGCTGCTCGCCGAGGCACAGCTCTCGCTGCAGACCGAGTCGGGTGTCAATCTGGATGAAGAGGCGACCAATCTGCTGCGCTATCAGCAGGCCTACCAGGCGGCCGCCAAGGTCATGCAGATCGCCAGCGAGATGTTCGACGCGCTGCTCACCATTGGCCGATAAGGGGATCCGAACACCATGCGCATCAGCACCCAAACCCTGTTCGAGACGGGCGCCGCCCGCCTCAGCGAGCTGCAGTCCGGTCTTGCCAGAACGCAACAGCAAGTCTCCACCGGACGCCGCGTGCTGACCCCGGCAGACGACCCGGTCGCCGCCGCGCGTGCGCTCGAGATCACCCAGTCGCAGTCGATCAATACGCAGCACGGCGTCAACCGGCAAAGCGCGAAAAGCGCGCTGGGCGCAGAGGAGGGCACGCTGTCGGGGGTGACGACATTGCTGCAGGACGTCAAGACCACCGTCATCGCCGCAGGCAATCCCGCGTTGAGCGACACGGAACGCGGTTTCATGGCGACCGAGTTGCGCGGCCGCCTCGATGAACTGCTGGGAATGGCCAACAGCCGCGACGCACTGGGCAATTATCAGTTTTCCGGGTTTCAGACCGCGACGCCCGCGTTTTCCAAAGACCCGGCTACCGGCGCGGTGCGATACGACGGCGATCAGGGGCAGCGGCTGATACAGGTCGACAGCACGCGCCAGATGGCGGTGAGCAGCCCGGGGCAGGCGGTTTTCCAGGGCGGCGGGCAGGATGTGTTCGCCACCCTGAACACGCTCATCGTGCAGCTGGAAACACCGGGCACCGCCGGGCTCGACGCCACCTTGGCAACCGCCAACGGCGATCTGGACCTGGCGCTGAACAACGTGCTGACGGTGCGCGCGTCGGTCGGCTCGCGCCTGCAGGAAATCGATGCGCTCGACAACGCGGGCGAAGACCGCAAGCTGCAGTACAGCCAGACGCTGTCCGAATTGCAGGATCTCGATTACGCCCAGGCGCTGACCCAGTTGTCACAGCAGCAGCTGACGCTCGAAGCCGCGCAGAAGTCGTTCGTGAAAACCTCCGGGCTGTCGCTGTTCAACTTCCTGTAAGGCCGTACATGCTTCCCCAGGAACCCCCGTCCGGCGAATTGTTGATGAATACTCAGGTCGTGCGCCTGCTGTCCGGCGTGTCCGTGCATGGCGACCAGCACCTGGCGGAGGTCGAGCGGGACCTGGTGCAGATGGATGTGTTGCTGGACGAGGCCATCAAGAAGCTGTGCGCGAGCTTCATGGCGATTCATCACGCAGTCGACCGGCAGCAGGAAGCCCTGAACGGCTTGCTGGACGGCAGCATGCCGGCGTCCGAATACGCGGCGCGATTCGAAGCGCTGCGCGGCGAGATCGGCCGGCATGTCGGCGCCGCCGTGACGGGACTGCAATTCCAGGATATGACCAGCCAGCTGATCGGCCGCATGGTGCAGCATCTGGCCAGCCTGCGCGACGTGTTCGGCGCGCTCGACACGAACGGGGCGGCCTTGCCGGAAAGCGGAAACGAAGCGCTGCTGGCACTGCTGAGCGACATCGGCGACCGGGTGGGCGCGCGCTGCTCGGGCGTGCGCAGCACGGTGAACCAGCGCCATATGGAAAGCGGCGACATCGAGCTGTTTTGAAATGACGAAATACGCGGGCACGCCCGCACATGCAAAGAGCGGGAGCAACGATGGGTAAAACAATACTAGCAGTGGACGACTCGGGCTCGCTGCGCCAGATGCTGTCCTTCAGCCTGAAGGCCGCGGGCTATGGCGTGATCGAGGCAGTGGACGGACAGGACGGCCTGGACAAGGCCAGGAAGCAGACGGTCGATCTGGTGCTCACCGACCAGAACATGCCGGGCATGGATGGCCTGAGCCTGATCAAGGCGCTGCGCGGAATGAAGAATTACCAGAATGTGCCGATATTGATGCTGACCACCGAGGCCGGCGACGACATGAAGGCAATGGGCCGGGCTGCCGGCGCCAATGGCTGGCTGGTGAAACCGTTCGACCCGGCACGGTTGACCGAGGTGGTGAAAAAACTGATTGGCTGACGATGCGGCGATTGAGCCTGCAGCGAATAAATGACGGAGCTTGAAAATGACTATTGATATGAGCCAGTTCTACCAGGTGTTTTTCGACGAGGCGGACGAACTGCTCGCCGAGATGGAGAAACTGCTGCTGGCTCTCGACGTGTCCGCACCCGACAGCGAGGAACTCAACGCGATCTTCCGCGCCGCGCATTCCATCAAGGGCGGCGCCGCCACCTTTGCCTTTACCGATATTACCGAAGTCACCCACATGCTGGAGTCGCTGCTCGACAGAATCCGCAAGGGGGAAATGGCGCTGACGCCCGAGCATGTGGATGCCTTCCTGGCGGCCAAGGACGTTCTGACCATGCAAATGGATGGTCATCATCATGGATCGAGCGTCGACCAGGATGCGGTTGGCAGCGTCTGCCAGCGGCTGAAGGCGCTGTCGCAGGGCATCGTTCCGGAAATCCCGGCCGTCGAGGCCGCCCCGGTTGCCGCTCCCGAGCCCGCCGCAGCCGCACCGGCAGCCGTACCGGTTGCGGATGCGGACGGCAACTACATTTTCCGCATCGAATTGCCCGAAGTGCCGCAGCGGGATGTCGATGCGCTGGCGGCGGAACTGGGTTTGCTGGGAACGATCGGCCAGGAGCGCCTGGCCGACCAGCGTGTGGTTTTCACGCTGACCACCAGCGAGAGCCAGGACAACATCGTCGCGATTTGTTCGTTCGTGCTCGATCCGGATGATCTCAAGATTACGCTGGGCGCTGTCCCGGCGGCGCCGCAGGCCGGGCTGCAGGACGACAGCGGAACGAAGCAGCCGGCCGAAGACCCGGGCTACGGGATTTTCGAGCCGCAGCAGGCGGATGCGGCCAGCCTGCCCCCCCCAGCGGTCAAGCCGGAGCAGGCCGCGGCCGGTGCACCCGCGGCCGAAGCCAAGAACTGGGGCCAGCGCGCCAGCGACAAGGACGGTGCCAGTCAGGAATCGTCGTCGATCCGGGTCGGCATCGAGAAGGTCGACCAGCTGATCAATCTGGTCGGCGAACTGGTCATCACCCAGGCCATGATCGAACAGCGCATCGGCGCGCTCGACCCCATCGCCCACGAACGTCTGCTCAACAGCGCCAGCCAGCTGGCGCGCAATACGCGCGACCTGCAGGAAGCGGTGATGTCGATCCGCATGATGCCGATGGATTATGTGTTCTCGCGGTTCCCGCGCATGGTGCGCGATCTGGCCGGCAAGCTCGGCAAGAAGGTCGATTTCGTCACGCACGGCGCTGCCACCGAGCTCGACAAGGGGCTGATCGAACGGATTGTCGACCCGCTGACCCACCTGGTGCGCAACAGCGTCGACCACGGCATCGAAATGCCCGAGAAGCGCCGCGAGAACGGCAAGAGCGAAACCGGCAAGCTGAGCCTGTCGGCCGCGCATCAGGGCGGCAACATCGTGATCGAGGTGAGCGACGACGGCGGCGGCCTGAATCGCGAGCGGATTCTTGCCAAGGCGAAGCAGCAGGGCATGGATGTATCGGACACGATGCCCGATGCCGAGGTCTGGAATCTTGTTCTGGCACCCGGGTTTTCCACGGCGGAAGTGGTCACCGACGTGTCCGGCCGCGGCGTGGGCATGGACGTGGTCAAGCGCAACATCGCGGCAATGGGCGGCACCGTCGATATCCGTTCCGTTCCCGGCAGCGGCACCACGATGGCCATCTCGCTGCCGCTGACGCTGGCCATTCTCGACGGCATGTCGGTCAAGGTGGGAGAAGAGGTGTACATCCTGCCGCTCGGCTACGTCATCGAATCGCTGCAGCCGGCAGCGGCCGACGTCAAGGAAATTGCCGGTCAGGGCCGGGTGATCAAGATACGCGAGGAGTATTTGCCGTTGATCCCGCTGTACCAGATCTTCGCCATCGAACCGTGTTTCACCGAGCCGTCGCAGGGAATCGTCGTCATTCTCGAGGCCGACGGCAAGAAGGCCGCCTTGCTGGTCGACAGCCTGGTCGGACAGCAGCAGGTGGTCGTCAAGAATCTTGAATCGAATTTCCGCAAGGTGGCCGGCATTTCCGGCGCCACCATTCTGGGGGATGGCGGCGTTTCCCTGATTCTCGACGTTTCCGCGCTTTTGCGCTCAAGCCGCCAGCTCAGCGCCGACCCCATCTTTTACTGAGGCCGGATCACCCATTTGGGCAAAAAAAGGATTGACAGCATGTCCTACACCACACAGACACAAGCACAGGCCGGCGTCGGGGAGATTGCCGGGAAAGAGTTTCTGGCCTTCACCCTGGGGCAGGAAGAATACGGCATCGACATCCTGCGGGTGCAGGAGATCCGGGGGTACGAACCGGTCACCCGCATCGCCAACGCCCCCGACTTCATCAAGGGCGTGGTGAATCTGCGCGGCATCATCGTGCCGGTCGTCGACATGCGCATCAAATTCAGCCTGGGCACCCCCACCTACGACCAGTTCACCGTGGTGATCATCCTCAATATCGGCGGCCGGGTCATGGGCATGGTGGTGGACAGCGTCTCCGACGTCACCACGCTGTCCCCTCACCAGGTGAGGCCTGCACCGGAAACGGGGACCTTCGACAGCGATTGCCTCATCGGCCTCGGCACACTCAACGAGCGCATGCTGATCCTGGTCGATATCGAAAAACTCATGTCCAGCAGCGAAATGGGATTGATGGAAAAAATCGCCGCCTGACAGGCCGTCGAAATTGAATAACAACTATCCAAAAAGCCGGGAGTTTTAAATGTTTGAAAATCTGAGCATCAAGGCGCGCTTGATCTTCATCGTGTCTTTTGTGTCGGTTCTACTGCTGGGGGGCGCGGCCATCGGCCTGTACGGAATCACTGAAAACGGAAAGGGGCTCAAAACCGTTTACGAGGACCGCACCGTTCCGCTGGTGGATCTGGGACTCGTCATCGATATGGTCAACCGTATCCGCACCAATATAGTGATTACGGTCAATGCCGGCATGCCGGAGGTGGCCGAGGCCGCGCGTACGGAAACGCTCGCGCTGGACGGCGAGATCGATACGCTCTGGACAAAATACATCGGCTCCCGCCTGACCGCGGACGAACAGCTGCTGGCAGACGATTTCAGTTCCAGGTGGAAGGCTTACCGGGAATCGCGCGATGCCACGCTGAAACTGGCGATGCAGGACGATGACATTGTCGCGGCCCAGGAACATGCCACCAGCGATGGCGGGCCCAAATTCACCGCTGCGCGCGAAACCCTGTTCAAGCTGATCGAGCTGCAGGGTTCGGTCGCCAGGCAGGAATTCGAACAGGCACGCGAGCGCAGTGTGGCGATCCGCAATTTCGCCATTGCCGCGGTCGCCATGGGCCTGGGTTTGCTGGTCTGGATCGGCTTCATGACCATCCGCGCCATCACCCATCCGCTGAATACGGCGGTAAAGCTTGCGCGCGCCGTTGCTGGCGGCGACCTGACGCAGCGCATCGAAGTCCGCTCGACGAACGAGACCGGCCAGCTGATGCAGGCGCTGAAGGACATGAACGAGAGCCTGGTCCGGATAGTCGGCCAGGTACGTACCGGCACCGACAGCGTGGCCACAGCGTCGAGCCAGATTTCCAGCGGCAACCTCGACCTGTCGAGCCGTACCGAAGAGCAGGCAAGCTCGCTCGAAGAGACCGCCAGTTCGATGGAAGAGCTGACCAGCACCGTCAGGCAGAACGCCGAGAACGCGCGCCAGGCCAACCAGCTCGTCGTCTCCACCGCCGACGTTGCGGTCAAGGGCGGCCAGGTCGTCGGCCAGGTCGTCGACACCATGGCCTCGATCAAGGAAAGCTCCAGAAAGATTGCCGACATCATCGGCGTCATCGACGGCATTGCCTTCCAGACCAACATCCTTGCCCTCAACGCCGCGGTCGAAGCCGCGCGTGCCGGCGAACAGGGTCGCGGCTTTGCCGTCGTCGCCT
>Ga0209916_1000781_pt1 | contig 40386 bp, 26 predicted proteins | sample ThiBio_1000_plan_FD_183956 | JGI IMG/M metagenome (GOLD analysis project Ga0209916, IMG submission 183956) | Wastewater bioreactor microbial communities from Cape Town, South Africa - Thiocy_solids_2 (SPAdes) | ecosystem: Engineered > Bioreactor > Thiocyanate-remediating > Anaerobic-Aerobic ... | reverse complement strand
ACACCCGACCGCGAAAGCGTCACCAGTTCCGCACCCCGCTGGAGGTCTACAACGACCACCTCAGGCTCGCCGAAGCGAGCGCCGGGACGATTCACTGATCATGTTGCACGTGGACCTTGAAACCGCCGTAAGTTGTGCGGAGAAAAGGTGTCAGGGACAATTCATGGCTAGCTGCCAGAGAGAAAATAGCCCCCGACACCGTGGCTGATTTCGGTGCCGAAGTCGCTCACCCCTTGGGGTATTGAGCAAACTGATGTCTGACTACTGACCGGCCAAACCCGCCGACCGCCGCATTCTCGCCCGTTACCGCGGTGCGAACTCGTGAACCATTTGCGTCATGGTGCGGGCGACGCAGGCGGCGTCGCAGCGGCCGGCGAGGTAGCCCGAGCCGCAGCCCATGAGTTCGGCGAGCGTGCCTTGCAGTGCTTGCGCGTCAGCGCCCTGTGGGGTGCCGTCGCTGCCGGCGGCGCGTTCCTGCTCGAGGTAGGTGCGCACGGCGCCCACCATCGTGTTTGCCATGAGGTCGGCATTGACGTCGCCGCGCAGGAAGCGCGGCGCGATGGCCACGGTCTGCGCGATGGCGGCACGCATGCGTCCGGCCTGTGTCATCGGCGCGGACGGCGCCGTCGTTGCCTGCTGTTGTTCGGCGTTCCGATCAGTTTCCATCGCACGCTCCTGCTGCGGTCTCTGCAGAAAGCCATTGTATGGCGCGCCGGCAGACCCGGCTCTGATCCATGACAGGCTGACTCCAAAAAAGATTGAGCACCGATCAGTCGCGCTGCGAAAGGCGTCAGGGGCAATTCATGGCCAGCTGCCAGAGGGAAGCTGGCCCCGACACCACGGTTCCGCTCACGGCATCACGAAGCGGTTGTTGCCGCGATCGCTGTCGGGCAGCGCCAGGGCCGGGTCGAGCGTGGCGGATTTCAGCTTGCGCGTGCTGTCGACGTGGATCGTGTAGCTGTGGTGCTGCATCCAGGTTTCCCACGGCACGCGTACGTCCTGTTTGCTGCCGTCGTCGTAGAGGAGTTGCAGCGTGGCGGGCAGCACCAGTTGGTCGAGGTTGGCGACGGTGACGTCGACGCCCTTGTGGTAGTCGCCGTCGGTGTAGACAGCCTTCTGCACGGCCATGTCGAACTGCCAGTTGTGCTCGAACCAGCCGCGCCAGAACCAGCCCAGATCCTCGCCGGTGTCGCTTTCCATGAAGCGGAAGAAGTCGGACGGGCTGGGATGCTTGTACGCCCAGGTGGCGATGTAGCGGCGGAAGGCGGGATCGAAACGCTCGGGGCCGATGATCTCCTCGCGCAGCAGCACCAGGCCGAAGGCGGCCTTGAAGTAGGTGATCGGGTGGCGGTATTTCTCCGGGATCGCATCGGCGTAGGTCATCGGCGCCGGCGCGTCGGCATCCTTCAGGATGGCGGCGATCTGTTCGGCCGGGGTGCCCTTGCCGGGGGCGTATTCGCTGTCGCGCTTGGGCGCGAACTTGCCGCCGTCGAAGGCTTCGGCTTCGTACACGTCGACGAAGGTGTTGAAGCCTTCGTCCATCCACGCGTCGCGCCGCTCGTTGCTGCCTACCACCATCGGGAACCAGGTGTGGCCGATCTCGTGGGCGATCAGCATGCGCAGGACCGGACCGGCCGCCTTCTTGTGGTCGAAGGTGATGCCCGGGTATTCCATGCCGCCGGCGGTGCCCGCTTCGTTGATGGCGACCGGATACGGATACGGGGAGTAGGTGCGCGAGAAGAACTCGACCGACTTCTTCAGGTCCTGCGTGGCCACGCCCCAAGCCTTGTCGCCGGCGCTTTCCACCGGGTAGGCCGACATCGCCAGCGCAGTCTTGCCGTCGGGCAGGTTGATGCGCGCCGCATCCCAGATGTACGCCCTGGAGGCGCCGAAGGCCACGTCGCGGCTGTTCTTCATCGCGAAGTGCCAGGTCAGCGTGCCGCCCTGTTTCGGACGGCTGGCCGGGTCATCGACTTCGGCGGCGCTGCGGATCATCACGGTGGCGTCGCTGTGGCGGGCCTGGTCGAGGCGCTTGCGCTCGGTGGCGGTCAGCACGTCCTGCGGGTTGAGCAGTTCGCCGGAGCCGACCACGAGCATGTCCGAGGGCACGGTCACGCGATAGTCGAAGTCGCCGTATTCGAGGTAGAACTCGCTGTTGAGGTAGGGCTGGGTGTCCCAGCCGCGCAGGTCGTCATAGACGGCCATGCGCGGATACCACTGCGCCATCTCGAAGATCTCGCCCTGCCGGTTCGCGTTGACGTCGGTGCGCCCGCCGAACTCGCCGGGCACGGTGTAATCCCAGCTGATGTGCAGCTTGAGCCGGCCGCCGTGGCCCTTGAGCGCGGTGGGCAGGGTGACCTGCATGCGGGTGTCGCTGATCACCCAGTGCGCCTTCTGCCGGTGACCGGCGGCGTCCTCCACCTCGACCGAGCGGATGTGCTCGCCGCTGGTGAATTCGGTGGGGAACTTGCCGCCGCCGAACGCGCCGCGGGCGTCCTTGCGATAGCGGTTCTGTTCGACCTGCAGCCACAGCACGTCCAGCGTGTCGGGGCTGTGGTTGGTGTAGCTGATCACTTCGCTGCCGCTGAGCTGGCGCGTCGACGGATCCAGCGTCGCCTCGATCCGGTAGTCGGCGCGGTTCTGCCAGAACGCCGGGCCGGGCTTGCCGCTGGCGTCGCGCATGGCGTTGGCCGGTTGCGGGTAGGTGATCGGGGCGAAGGTCTGCAGCGGGTCGTAGGCGGCAGGCGCGGCGGTGTCGGCGGCGAAGGCAGGCAGTGCCAGCAGGGCGGCGAGCGTCGCGACGAGGGTGCAGGTGAATTTGTTCATGCGCTGCCTTGGGGAGGGGACGTGGTGTGTTCGCTGCGACGGTGCAGCGCCAGCAGTTCGTGGCAGGCGCCCATCGTGTGGTAATCGGTCTTGCCGGCCGGGCTCTTCTCGTCGCTGAGCTTGCGGTTGTCGCGGGTGAGGATGCGGTACCAGGCGCCATGCCGGTGATCCACGAAATGCTCCCACGCGTAGGTCCACAGGCGCCTGTACCAGTCGTCATAGGTGGGTTCGCCGGTGCGCGCGTGCAGCAGGGCGGCGGCGACCAGCGATTCGGCCTGCACCCAGAAATATTTTTCGTCGTCGCAGACGCTGCCGTCCGGCGCGAAGCCGTAGCAGATGCCGCCGTGCGCATCGTCCCAGGCGCGCGCCAGCGCGGTGTCGAACAAGTGCCGCGCGGTGGGCAGCAGCCAGCTCGTGGCGTGGCCGCGTGCGCGCAGCAGCGGCTCCATGATCAGCAGCAGTTTGGCCCACTCGGTCTGGTGGCCGGGTTGAAAACCCCAGGGGCGGAACAGGTGCTTCGGGTCGTCCTTGTGGTAGTCCCAATCGATGCGCCATTGCGCGTCGTAGTGTTCCCACACCAGTCCGTCGGCCAGGGCGGCCTGGCGGCGGGTCATGTGATCAGCGAGGGTGTATGCGCGCTCGAGGTAGCGCGATTCCTCGCTGGCCTGATACGCGGCGATCATCGCCTCGCACAGGTGCATGTTCGCGTTCTGGCCGCGGTAGCCGCTGAAGTGCCAGTGGGCATCCGCCTCGTCGCGGTAAAGGCCGACCTCGGCATCCCAGTAGCGTTGCTCCAGCAAGGCCCAGGTTTCGTCCATCCACGCGGCCGCTTCGGCGATGCCGGCCTTGCGTGCGGAGGCATAGGCGAGCAGCACGAAGGCGACGCCGTAGGCGTGGTTGGTGCGGTCGTCGGGACGGCCGTCGAGGAGGGTCCAGGCGTAGCCGCCGGTGGACGGATCGCGATGCGCCTCGCGCAGGTAGCGCAGGCCGTGGCGCGCCGCGTCGAGGTACTCGCCGTGCAAGGCAGCGTCGCGCCCGAACTCGATCGCCGCCATCGCGTAGTTGAAGACAAAGCGCGTGCTGCTGACCAGGTGGCGATGGCTGCGGTCGTACACCGTGCCGTCGTCCCTGAAGTAGTGGAAGAAGCCGCCGGCCGGGTCGATCGCGCGGGGGTGGTAGAAGGCCATCGTCCGCGCGATGTGCTCGCGCAGGAAGGGTTGGCTGTGGAAGTCGGGGTGGGTCATGCTGCTCTCTTGGAAGCCTCGCGGGAATGACGGCCGGGTGAGGGTGCCGCCGCGGACTGCCTCACGGCTGCGATGCCTGGAAGTCGCGGACTTCGGCCGCGCTCGGCATCGCGGCGAACGAGCCGCGGCGGGTGACCGTGAGCGCGCCGCAGGCGGCGGCGAAACGCAGCATCGCGTGCAGGCGCGGCAGCTGGCTCACCAGGTGGTCGAGCCGGTCGGGCGTCGAATCGAGTTCGGCCAGGCGGCATAGCAGGCCGCCGACGAAGGCGTCGCCGGCAGCGGTGCTGTCGACCACCGTCACGGCATAGCCGGGCAGTTCGCCTTCGGCGTCGGGATGGAACCAGCGCATGGGCCGCGCGCCGTCGGTGACCACCAGCAGCCGGCAGCGGCCGCGCCACAGGCGTTCGAGTGCCGCCTCCTCGCCGTCCGGTGCCAGCCAGGCGAACTCCTCGGCAGAAAGTTTCACCACATCAGCCAGGTGCAGCGCCGGCCACACCCGCGGCAGCGGGTTCACGCCGGCCGGCCACAGCGCCGGGCGCAGGTTGAGGTCGAAGCTGACCAGCGCGCCGGCGGCCTGCGCGCGCTGCATGCCTTCGCGAGTGGCGTTGGCGATGGCCGGCTCGGTCAGGCAGTTGGAGCAGACGTGGAACACCGCCACGTCGTCGAATACCCCCGCGTGGAAATCGGCGGCACGGAATTGCAGGTCGGCCGTGCGCTCGCGATGGAAGATGAAGCTGCGCTCGCCCACGGCATCCAGCGTGACCAGCGCGAGTGCGGTGGGCGCATCGACCGTGCGCAGCACGTCCGCCGTGCCCACCCCGGCGCGTCGCAGGTCGGCCAGCAGGAAATCGCCGAAGCGGTCGGTGGAGAGCATCCCGGCAAAGCGCGCGCTGCCGCCCAGGCGCGCCACCGCCACCGCGACGTTCGCCGGCGCGCCGCCGGCGAACGGCACGAAGCTCGCGGCGAAGCCGTGCGCGTCGACGCCGCTGGCATGCAGGTCGATCAGCGCCTCGCCGAAGCAGAGGATGGAGCGTTCGGTCATGGGGGTGGTGTGCCAGGGAACTCAATGGACTTCCTGCGACTCGTCATTCCGGCGAAAGCCGGAATCCAGTGACTCCAGCCGCGAAAAGGCACTGGATCCCGGCTTTCGCCGGGATGACGAGCTGCAGCGTGAAGGATCGCCATGCTTCCGCGCGGGATCAGTCGACACGGCTGCGGATCTTCGAACCGCTGACGCCGTAGAACACGATGTACAGGTAGCACAGCAGCGGTAGCACGAAGGCGTGCTGCAGGCCGATGTGGTCGGCCAGCACGCCCTGCAGTTGCGGGATCACCGCGCCGCCGACGATGGCCATGATCAGCAGGCTCGACGCCTTGCTGGTCATAGGCCCCAGCCGCTCGATGGCGAGCGCGAAGATGGTCGGGAACATGATCGAGTTGAACAGGCCGATCGCGATGATGCTATACATCGCCGTGGCGCCGGTATTCAGCATGGTGGTCAGCACCAGCAGCATGTTGATCGCGGCGAAGGTGGCCAGCAGCTTGCGCGGCGAGACTTTCGCCATCAGGCCGGAGCCGATGAAGCGCCCGATCATCGCGCCGCCCCAGTACCAGGAAACGTACTTCGCGGCCGCTTGTTCGCTCATGTGGCCGATCTCGGGCATCGACAGGTAGTTGACCATGAAGCTGCCGATCGACACCTCGGCGCCGACGTAGAAGAAGATGCCCAGCACGCCGAGCCGCACGTGCGGGTGGCGCAGCACGTCGGCGAAAGTGTGGCGGTCGTGGTCGCCCTTGTCGGTGGCTTCGGTCAGGGCCGGCAGGCGAAACAGCCAGACGAACAGCGCCAGCAGGAACAGCACGATGGCCAGGCCGATGTAGGGACCCTGCACGGCCTGCGCCTGCTGCGTCTGGTAGGCCAGTTGCTCGGCCGGGGCCAGCGCCGCCAGTTCGGCCGGGTTCTTGACCACGTTGGAAAGAATCAGCAGGCCACCGAACCACGGCGCCAGGAAGGTGCCGAACGAGTTCAGCGCCTGCGCCAGGGTCAGCCGGCTGGAGCTGGTCTCCTCCGGGCCGAGCAGGGCCACGTAGGGATTGGCAGCCACCTGCAGCACGGTGATGCCGGTGGCCAGCACGAACAGCGCGCCGAGGAAGGCCGGATACCAATGCGACGCGGCGGCCGGCCAGAATCCCAGCGCACCCACGCCGGCGATCGCCAGCCCGGCCACGATGCCCTTCTTGTAGCCCAGCGCCGCCACCAGCCGCCCGGCCGGCATGCCCATCAGGAAATAGGCGCCGAAGAAGGTGAACTGCACCAGCATCACCTCGGTGTAGCTGAGCTGGAAACTCGACTTCAGGTGCGGGATCAGGATGTCGTTGAGGCAGGTGAGAAAGCCCCACATGAAGAAGATCGTGGCCAGCACGCCCAGCGCCAGCCAGCTGCTGGTGTAGGGCGCGCGGGGCGTGCCGTGATCCGGCGTGATGCGGACGGAAAGGGGCGTAGCGGCAAGGGCCATGGTGATTCCGGTGCGGGAGGCGAGCGGCGACGGGCAAGCAACCGCGCCAATGTAACCGTTTCCATGCCCGCGCCAATCGCGCGCTGCAACATGCCTGCGCGGGTGCTACTTTCGCCGCTTGTCCGCCGCGCCGAGATCGCCATGACCCTTCGCACCCCGTTGCTGCTCGCCCTGCTGGCCTGTGCCACCTGTTCACCGGCGCTGGCCGCGGGCGGGCACGCCGGCGATGTCGATCCGCGCATCGGCACCGGCGGCGACGGCCATACCTTCCCCGGCGCCACGGTGCCGTTCGGCATGATCCAGCTCTCGCCCGACACGGCGATGCCGGACTTCAAGCACGCCTACAGATGGGCCGCCGGCTACCAGTACGATGACAGCAGCATCATGGGTTTCTCGCATACGCACTTCTCCGGCTCCGGCCACTCGGATCTGGGCGACGTGCTGGTGATGCCGATTGCCGGCGAGGTGCGGTTGGAGCCGGGCGACCCGGCCAAGCCGGGCAGCGGCTACCGCTCGCGTTTCTCGCACGCCAGCGAGGTGGCGCAGGCCGGCTATTACGCGGTGACGCTGGGCGACTACGGCATCCGCGCCGAACTCACCGCCGGTCGCCGCGTGGGCTGGCATCGCTACACCTTTCCGAAGGACAAGCCGGCGCACCTGCTGCTCGATCTGCGCCCGAGCATCTACGACTACCCGGGCAAGGTGCTGTGGTCGAACCTGCGGGTGCATGGGGACGGCACCGTCACCGGCTGCCGCACCACCCGCGGCTGGGCGCCGGGGCGCGAGTTGTGCTTCGCCTTGCGCTTCAACCAGCCGATGACGTCGCGCACGCTGTACGACCGCGAGAGCGACGTCCTCTACAAGGGTTTCAAGGGTCCCGGCAACCAGCCGCTCGACCACGACGCGCAGAACGGCCGCGCGCTGGTTGGCGTGTTCGACTTCGGCACGCTGAAGCAGCCGCTGGAAGTGAAGGTGGCGATCTCGTCGGTCAGCGCCGCCAATGCGGTGGCCAACCTCGACACCGACGGCCAGGGCTGGGATTTCGACGCCCGCCGCGCGCAGGCGAAGGCGGCGTGGGACCAGGCGCTGGCGGTGGTCGACGTCGATGCGCCCGCCACCGTGCGCACGCAGTTCTACACCGCGCTCTACCACGCCATGCTTTCGCCCACGCTGAGCATGGACGTCAACGGCGAGTATCGCGGCCCCGACCACGCCGTGCACAAGGCGGACGGCTACGCGTTCTACTCGACCTGGTCGCTGTGGGACGTCTATCGCGCGCAGCAGCCGCTGATGGTGTTGTTGAACCCGCGGCGCAGCACCGACTTCATCCGCTCGCTGATCGCCGCGCGCGAGGCGAGCCCGTTCGGCATCCTGCCGGTGTGGGCGTACCAGGGCCTGGAGACCTGGTGCATGATCGGCTACCACGCGGTGCCGGTGATCGCCGATGCGTACCTCAAGGGCGTGCGCGGTTTCGACGCGGACAAGGCGCTGCAGGCGATGGTGGCCAGCGCCACCTATGCACCGTACGGCGACCTCGCCGATTACATGAAGCTCGGCTACGTGCCGATCGACAAGGAACCCGAGGGTGCCTCCAAGACGCTCGAGTACGCCTACGACGACTGGGCGCTGGCGCAGATGGCGAAGGCGATGGGCAAGACCGACCTCGCCGCCACCTTCGGCAAGCGCGCCGGCAACTGGAAGAACGCGTGGGACCCGCAGACCGGCTTCATGCGCGCGCGACTCGCCGACGGCAAGTTCCGCGAACCGTTCGATCCCACCGCCGCGGGCTACGGCAGCGACTTCACCGAGGGCAACGCCTGGCAGTACTCGTGGTACGTGCCGCAGGACGTGCCGGGCCTGATCGAGGCGATGGGCGGCGCGGCGAAATTCGTGGACAAGCTCGATGCCTTGTTCGATGCCAGGGTCGACCCGGCCCACTTCAAGCACGTCGAGGACATCACCGGCCTGATCGGCTGGTACGCGCACGGCAACGAGCCCAGTCATCACATCGCCTATCTCTACGACTACGCCGGCGCGCCGTGGAAGACGCAGGAGCGGCTCAAGCAGATCATGGACAGCCAGTACGCCGCACGAGCGGATGGTCTCTCCGGCAACGACGACCTGGGCCAGATGTCGGCGTGGTACGTGTTCACCGTGCTCGGCTTCTACCCGGTGACGCCGGCCAGCGACGTCTACGCGATCGGACGGCCGTTCGTCGCGCGCGCCACCTTGCACCTGACCGACGGCAAGGACTTCACCGTCAGCGCCGCGCCGCTGGACGAGGCGCACCCTTACGTCGGCGAAGTCACGCTCAACGGCAGGCCGCTGGCCGGGCCCTTCCTGCACCACGCGCAGATCCTGGCCGGTGGCGAACTGCACTTCCGCATGCAGGCCACACCGAACCGCCAGTGGAAAGTGGGCGCCCCGCCACAGGGGTAAGACGCCCGGACGTGCCAGAATGGAACGGTGGTTGATGCGCGCGATCGCTGAGGGCCGGGTCGAATGAATTTCCGCAGCTTCATGAAATGGCGAATCGCCGGGCTGCTGCTGGCCATGCTGATCATCGTCGGCCTGCCGTACCTGGTGACGCGGCTGAACACGCGCGACACCCTGCTGGCCAACAGCTGGGTCACTCATTCGGTCGAAGTGCGCTCGATCGCCTATCGCATCGCCTACCTGATCCGCACCAGCGAGTCGGCGACCTACCGGCTGGTGGTCGGCGATGTCAGCACGGCCACGCAAGCCGAAGCCGAAAGCGCCGCGGCGCAGGTGCCGCAATTGCTGCAGCAACTGCGCGCGTTGACCAACGACAACCCGTCCCAGCAGATCCTGATCGGCGCGCTGGAGAACAGCGTCACCGGGCGGCTCACCCTGACGGCCCGTGCGCGCGAGCTGCAGGGGCGTGGCGACGTGGCCCGCGCGGGACAGGCCTTGAGCGAAGCCGCCGAACTGTTTCCGTTCGCCGCCAAGATCGACGGCATCGTGGCCAACGAGGATCAGCTGCTGGCGGCGCGTCAGCAGGCCGCCGCGCAGCGGGAGTTCAACGGGCAACTGGTGCAGGGCGTCACCGCGCTGGCGCAGTTGCTGTTGCTGGGAATCATCGTGGTCGCCTCGGAGCAGCAGATCGGCAAGCGTCGCTTGGCCGAGTCGCGCGAAGGCCGCGCGGTGCTGCGTTCGCGGCTGATCCTGCAATCCGTGCGCGAGCCGATCGCGCTGTTCGACGCGAACCTCAACAGCCTGCTGCTGAACAAGGCGTTCGGCGATCTCTACGGCGAGGACCCGCAACAGCCCTCGCGTACCCTCACCGAGATCGGCGACGGCGTGTGGAACGACAGCGCCCTGCTGCAGCGCTTCCGCGACGTGCTGCTGAGCGACCGCGAACTGTGGGACCACGATCTGGTGCAGCGCACGGCCGACGGCGCGCAGCGTCATGTCGTGGTCAACGCGCGGCGGTTGCAGCCGGATCCCGATGACGAACCGGCGCTGCTGCTCACGGTAAGCGACATCACCGTGCGTGCGCTCGCCGAGGAGAAGGTGAGCGAGCTCAATCGCCAGCTCGAGGGCAAGATCGACCAGATCTCCGACATCAACCGCGAGCTGGAGGCGTTCAGCTACTCCGTCTCGCACGACCTGCGCGCGCCGCTGCGCCACGTTGCGGGCTTCGTGCGCAAGCTGGAACATCATCTGGCCGGGCAGCTCGACGACAAGGCCAGCCACTACATCGGCGTGATCGACAGCGCGGCCCAGCGCATGGCGCTGCTGATCGACGACCTGCTGGTGTTCTCGCGCCTGGGCCGCGGCCCGCTGCGGTTGCAGGCGGTGGACATGCAGTCGCTGGTGGAGGAGGCGCGCGCGCTGGCCGAGTCCTCGGCCGAGGGCCGGCGCATCGTGTGGACGATCGGGCCCTTGCCGATGGTCATAGGCGACGCCAACATGTTGCGCACGGTGTGGCAAAACCTGCTCGGCAACGCCGTGAAATACACCGGGCGCCGCGAGGTGGCGCGCATCGAGGTTCGCGTGGGGCGCAGTGCCCGGGGCGACTACGAGTTTGCCGTGGCCGACAACGGCGCCGGCTTCGACATGCAGTACGTGGACAAGCTGTTCGGCGTGTTCCAGCGCCTGCATCGTGCCTCGGACTTCCCGGGCAACGGCATCGGGCTGGCCAACGTGCGGCGCATCATCACGCGTCATGGCGGCAAGGTCTGGGCACAGGCTGCGCTGGACCAGGGCGCCACGTTTTACTTCTCGCTGCCGGCCATCGACGTGGCCGGGGCACACAACGGAGAGTCGGCGGCATGATCAAGAAAGAACTTCGCACCGTGCTGCTGGTCGAGGACAGCCTGGCGGATGCCGAGATGGCGATGGACGCGCTGGCGGAAGCCCACCTGGCCAACCCGGTGGTGCACGTCGAGGACGGTGTGGAATGCCTGGAGTACCTGCATTGCACCGGCGCCTGGGCCGGGCGCGAGGTGGGTGATCCGGCGGTGGTGCTGCTGGACATCAAGATGCCGCGCATGGACGGTCTGGAGGTGCTCACCCGCATGCGCCACGACGAGCACCTGCGACGGATCCCGGTGGTGATCCTGTCCTCCTCGCACGAGGAGAGCGACCTGGCACGCAGCTGGGATCTCGGCGCCAACGCCTACGTCATCAAGCCGGTCGATGTGGACCAGTTTTTCGAGGCCGTGCGCACGCTGGGGAGATTCTGGGCGGTGCTGAACGAAGCACCCGAGGCGAATTGATGCACAATGAGACGAACCGCGGCGTCTTCGCGGGTCGTCCACGGTGCCGGCAGCAGGGCCGCAAGGTCAGTGATGGAGTACGCCATGCCCAACCGGCAGCCCAAACCGATGCCGACGATACGGGTGTTGCAAGTCGAGGACAGCAAGCTTGATGCCGAGCTGGTGCTGGCCGAGCTGGACGCCGATGGCATCCCGCACGAATCGCGGCTGGTCGACGACGAACCGGGCTACCTGGCCGCGCTGGCCGGCTTCGCCCCGCAAATCGTGCTGTCCGACCTCAGCGTGCCCGGGTTCTCCGGGCAGCGCGCGCTCGAACTGCTGCGCGAGCGCGACGAGGACCTGCCCTTCATCTTCGTCTCCGCGACCCTGGGCGAGGATGCCGCCATCGAGGCGCTGCGCAACGGCGCCACCGACTACATCCTCAAGCAGAACCCCGTGCGCCTGGCCAGCGCGGTACGCCGCGCGCTGGACGAGGCGGAGGCGCGTCGGGCCAGTCGCCGTGCCGAGGCCGAGCTGGTTCGCGCGCAGCGCTTCGAGAGCCTGGCGATGCTCGCCGGCGGGCTGAGCCACGACCTGCGCAACCTGCTGCAGCCGCTGCTGCTGGCCGGCGACAGCTTGCAGGATTACCAGGACGATCCACGCCTGGCGCGGCTGGGCAAGCTGGTGCGCGACTGCGGCAGGCGCGGCCTGGACATGGTGCACTCGATGCTGTCCTTCGCCAGTGGGGCGCGTCGCGCCGAGCGGGTGCGGCTGGGCACGTTGTTCAGCGCGTTCGACCTGCTGATGCAGGGAAGCGTCCCGCGCACGGTGGCGATGGAACTGGCGATCGACGATCCCGAACTGAGCTTCGAGGGCAACCACACCGAGCTGCAGCAATGCCTGCTCAACCTGTGCCTGAACGCGATCCAGGCCATGCCGAACGGCGGCCACCTGCGCGTCGCGGCAACGCGGGCGCAGCTGCCGGAGGATTTCTTCCGGCCCGATGAGTCGTCGCGGCGGTGCTGCTACCTGTGCATCAGCGTGATCGACGACGGCCCGGGCATCGCGCCAGCGGTGAAGGAACGCCTGTTCGAACCGTTCTTCACCACCAAGGAAACCGGTACCGGGCTCGGCCTGGTCTCGTGCAAGCGCATCGTCACCAGTCACGGCGGCGTGATGCGGGTGACCAGCGAGCCGGGCCATGGCACGCGTTTCGACCTGTATTTTCCGCTGGAAGCCCCGATCGTCGACAACGTCGAGGCCGACGGGCAGGACAACCTCGAAGGCGCCGCCGAACGCGTGCTGGTGGTGGTGGAGGAGGCCGGCCAGCTGTCGCTGCTGTCCGACACGCTCGACGCCTACGGCTACCAGGCGCATGCCAGCCAGAGCGGCATGGCCGCACTGCAGTGGATCGAGGCCGGCGGCCTGCCCGACCTGGTGCTGCTGGATGCGGACATGAACCTGTTCACCGGCGTGCGCACGCTGGCCGCCTTGGTCGAGCAGGGTTACCACGATGCCGTGATCCTGCTGGCGCATCCCGGCGCGACACCGGATCTGCACGAGCTGCCGCCGCTGAAACATCTCTACGTGATCGACAAACCCGTCACGACCCAACTGCTGCTGCGCACGCTGCGCAAGGCACTGCGGGAGGCCGCTAGCGGCAGTTGATCCCGCCATTCGCGTGGCCGCTCAGGGGGGGCGACCTTGTTGACCTATTACTTCGATCTGGCCTGGCGCAGTTGCCGGCGCAGCAAGGCCTTGACGGCACTCGTGGTGGTGCTGATGGGCTGCGGCGTGGCCACCAGCATGGCCACCTTCGCGGTGTTCCGCGTGGCCGCGGCCGATCCGATCCCGTGGAAATCCAGCCAGCTGTTCGTGCCGCAGATCGACAACTTCGGGCCGGCGCACAACTGGAAGGGCGAGCCGCCGATCATGCTCAGCTACACCGATGCGCAGGCGCTGCTGCACGCGCGGCAGGCGAAGCGGCAGGCGCTGATCTACGGCAGCAGGTGGACGCTGTTGCCGGACGACGCGCGGCAGCAGCCGTTGCCGCAGGAAGGCGATGCGGTCAGCAGCGATTTCTTCGCGATGTTCGATGCGCGGTTCCGCTACGGCGGCGGCTGGTCGGCCGGCGACGACGAGCAGCGCGCGGCGGTGGTGGTAATCAGCAGCGCGCTCAACCAGAAGCTGTTCGGCGGCGCAAACAGCGTGGGCCGCGAGATCAACCTGGATGCGCACGTCTACCGTATCGTCGGCGTGCTGGACGACTGGGAGCCGCACCCACGCTACTTCGACGTGGCCAGCACGTTCTATGCCTTCAGCCATCCCCGACAACTCTATCTGCCGTTCAGTCGCGCCATCGAGGTGCAGAAAGCCACTACCGGGCAGTTCTACTGCAGCGCGAATACCGTCGGTCCCGACCTGCCGGACTGGAGCAGCATCCTGCGCAGCGAATGCGCGTGGATCGCCGCGTGGGTGGAGCTGCCCACGCGCGCCGAGGTGGCGCGTTACCAGGACTGGCTGCACAACTACGCGGCCGAACAGCAGCGCCTCGGCCGCTTTGCCTGGTCGCCGAACGTGGGCTTGTCCAACGTCGGGCAGTGGTTGCAGGTGATGAAAGTGGTACCGAAGTCGTCGGCGCTGTCGCTGATCGTCTCGGTGAGCTTCCTGCTGATCTGCCTGGTCAACGTGGTCGGGCTGATGCTGGCCCGCTTCATGCGCCGTGCGCCGGAGGTCGGCGTGCGTCGTGCACTGGGCGCGTCGCGCGGGGCGATCCATCGCCAGTTCCTGGTCGAGGCCGCGGCGATCGGGCTGGCCGGTGGCACGCTGGGCCTGCTGCTGACGGCCGTGGGCATGGCCGGCATCGGCAAGGTGTTCGAGCCGGAGCTCGCCCGGTTGGCGCGGCTGGACGCGCCGCTGCTGCTGCTGACCGTGCTGGTCGCGGTGCTTGCCACCCTGGTCGCCGCGCTGTATCCCGCCTGGCGTGCTGCCCAGGTGCAGCCGGCGTGGCAGCTGAAGTCGAACGGATGAACACGATGCAGATTCGACCGATCCTCGCCGCGCTGCGCCGGCACAAGATGGCCACCGCGCTGATCGTGCTGCAGATCGCGCTGACCCTCGCGGTGGTCAGCAACGCGCTGTTCATCGTCAAGACGCGAGTGGTGCACCTGTCGCGCCCAAGCGGTACCGACGAGGCACATCTGTTCGCGATCAACAACCAGTGGGTCGGCCAGCCGGACGTGCCGAAGATCCATGCGCAGATGCGCGCCGACCTGGCGACCTTGCGCAAGCTGCCGGGGGTGCGCGACGCGTTTGCCAGCCAGGCCTATCCGATGCAGGAAGGCGGCGGCGGGCTGGTGCGCATCAAACATCGGGTCGAGGAAAAGAAGCAGCAGCTGGCGCTTTCCTATCTTGCCGACGAGCACGCGATCGACACGTTCGGCATCGCGTTGATGGCCGGCCGCAACTTCCGCCCCGACGAGATCGCCAGCCTCGGCCCGAACGACAACGTGGCGCCAGCCGTCATCATCATCACGCGCGACCTGGCTCACAAGCTTTTCCCCGACGGCGCGGCCGTGGGCCGGCGTGTGTATCTCAGGGACGACGGCCCGAGCACGGTCATCGGCGTGGTCGACCAGCTGCAAGGCAGTTACGCCGGCAGCAGCACGCGTTCGATCGACGAAGACTCGGTACTGCTGCCGGCGCGCTACGCCAGTGCGGACGACGGGGCGACCTATGCCGGCGGGGTGGTCTATCTGGTGCGTGCGCAACCCGGCCAACTGGCCGCGTTGCTGCAGTCGGCACCGGCGGCGCTGGTCGCGCAGAACCGGATGCGCCTGATCAGCCCGGAAGGCGGCGTGGTCACGCTGACGCAGGCGCGCACAAAGGCCTACGCCACCGATCGTGGCGTGGCGATCATGATGGGCACGATGTGTGCCTTGCTGTTGCTGGCAACGGCCGGCGGCATCGTGGGGCTGAGCAGCTTCTGGGTCGGCCAGCGGCGCCGCTCGATCGGCGTGCGCCGTGCGCTGGGCGCCACGCGCGGCGACATCCTGCGTTATTTCCAGACCGAAAACGCCTTGATCGTCGGCATCGGCGTGGTGCTGGGCGTGGCCCTCGGCATCGCCGCGAACCTGTCGCTGATGAGGCACTACGAACTGCCGCGGATGCCGCTGTGGCTGCTCGGCGTCGGTGCGTTGCTGCTGTGGTTGCTTGGCCAGTTGGCCGTGCTCGGCCCCGCGCGGCGCGCCGCGGCGGTGCCGCCGGTGGAGGCGACGCGCTCGGTGTGAGCAGGTGCTTTTTGTAGGGCGGGCACTGCCCGCCGCTCTTCCGCGAGACATCAAGCGAGGGCCAGCGGGCAGTGCCCGCCCTGCGAAACGTGGCGTGCCTGTTGTGGCCTCAGTCGATGCCGAGCTTCTTCAGCTTGTAGCGCAGGGCGCGGAAGGTGATGCCGAGTTTGCGGGCGGCGGCGGTCTTGTTGTAGCGCGATTCTTCCAGCGCCTTGACGATGGCGGTGCGCTCGATGTTGCTGATGTAGTCGTCCAGCCCGCCGTCGGCGGCGCTGGGCGCGGCGGCCGGGGGTGGCGGTGCATGACCGGCGGCCGGGGCCTCCGTGGCGGCGGGTCGCGCGCTGCGCTGGGGCAGCATCAGGTCGGATGCCTCGATGCTGGTGCCGTCGCTCATGGCCATGGCGCGTTCGAGGATGTTCTCAAGCTCGCGCACGTTGCCGGGGAAGTCGTAGGCCTCCAGCGCGTCGAGCGCGGCCGGCGTCAGCCGCCCGACTTCCTGGCCGCTCTTGCCGGCCAGTGACTTGAGGATGAACGCGGACAACTGCGGCACGTCGCCGCGGCGTTCGCGCAACGGCGGCACGCGCAGCTCGATCACGTTGATGCGGTAGAACAGGTCCTGGCGGAACTGGCCCTGTTCGACCAGCTGGCCGAGGTTCTTGTGGGTGGCGGACAGGATGCGCACGTCGACCGGGATCTCGTCGCGGCCGCCGATCGGGCGCACCGCCTTTTCCTGGATCGCGCGCAACAGCTTCACCTGCATGTGCAGCGGCAGCTCGGCGACCTCGTCGAGGAACAGCGTGCCGCCCTGGGCGGCCTGGAACAGGCCTTCCTTGTCGGTGCTGGCGCCGGTGAAGCTGCCCTTGCGGTGGCCGAAGAACTCGCTTTCCATCAGCTCGGACGGGATCGCGCCGCAGTTGACCGGCACGAACGGGCCGCTGGCGCGCGGACCCTGCTCGTGGATCAGTCGCGCCACCAGTTCCTTGCCCACGCCCGATTCGCCGGCGATGTAGACCGGCGCCTGGTTGCGCGCCAGCTTGGCGATGGTGGCGCGCACTTGCTCCATCGCGGGCGAACTGCCGATCAGGCGGTCGCTGGAGCCGCCCGCCTTGGCCGCGGCGCCGCCTTCGCGTTTCTCCTCGGCCAGCCGCAATGCGGTGCGCACCAGACCGCGCAGCATCTGGATGTCGACCGGTTTGGAGACGAAGTCGAACGCACCGGCCTTGAGCGCGTTCACCGCGGCATCGACGTTGCCGTAGGCGGTGATCATCGCCACCGGCGTATCCGGGCGGGTTTCGGCGATCAGTTCGATCACCTCCTGGCCATTGCCGTCGGGCAGGCGCATGTCGGTGAAGCAGAGGTCGTAGCTGTTCTCGGCCAGTGCGCGGCGGGCCTCGGCGACGGTGCCGACGGCTTCGACCTGCAGGTCCATGCGCCCCAGGGTGATGGTGAGCAGCTCGCGGATATCGCGTTCGTCGTCGATGACCAGGACGGTCTGCAGGCTCATGGCGTGTCGCGTGGCGTGGCGGAAGGTGCATCCGAGAATACCCGGCCCCGCCCCAAGGGGCAAAGACCGGTCGCCGCCCCGCCAGGCCGGGGAAACGCAGCGCCTCGGCGCGGGACGCTAGTGGGGGCGCGCGTCGCGGGTCAGCCGCACCTTGCCGTCGGCGCCGCGGTCGATGCGGATGTCCTGGCGCTGGCCGCGGAAGGCGACACGCTTGAGCGTCAGTGATGTCCAGTCCGGCGGCAGTACCGGCGCGTAGGCCTGGACCAGGCCGGTATCCTCGATGCGCAGGCCGCTGAGGCCGTAGACGAAGCCCTGCACGAAGCCGGCCGAGCTGGACAGCAGGTAGCCGGCGTTGTTGGCGACGGTCTCGGTGCGCACGTTGAACGGCGGTTTCAGGAAGCCGACCAGGTTGCGGTCGATCCACTTGCCGGCCGCCTTGCCGTCGCCCAGCTCGGCTGCGCCCACGGCGAGCATCACCATCATCATCTCGTTCGGGTCGTCGCCGTGGGTGCGCAACGCCTCCAGCTGGAAGTCGAAATCGTTGCGGCGCACCTGCGGCGACATCGGCAGGTCGAGGTTCGGGTACATCAGCCAGATCAGCGAGGAGCCCATCCAGGTGATCTTGTCGTGCGGCACCGAGGGGTCGAAGTCGTAGTGGCGCTGGTGCTGCTCGTCGAACGGGAGGTACAGCTTCGCCGCGATCACCGACCACTGCGGGTCCGGCGCTTCGCCCACGAGTTTCGCCGCCGCGGTCGCGATGCGCAGCGCCTTGGCGGCGGCGGCGTTGGTGAAGGTGTCGTTCGGCACGTCGTCGTAGGCCTCGTCGGTGGAGGTGACGTGGTGGATCTCGTAGCGATCGTGCGCCTTGTCCCAGCTGACGCGGCTGGCCCAGAACTGCGCGATCTCGCGAATCACCGGCCAGCCGTACCGCTTCAGCCAGACACGGTCGCCGCTGGCGAGGTAGTACTGCCATTGCGCGATCGCGATGTCGGCGTTGACGTGGATCTCGCGCCACACGCCGTAGGCGAAGTGCGGGGTGTAGTCGACGCCGGTTTCCGGATCGGCTTCCCACGGGTACATCGTGCCCTTGGCGCCGTAGTGTTTCGCCCGTTCACGCGCCGGCTGCATGGTGCGTGCGCGGAACATCACGATCGGCTTGGCGCGCTCCGGGTGCAGCAGGAGCAGGGCGGGGAACACCCACGAGTCGCTGTCCCAGAAGGCGTGGCCGGCGTAGCCCGGGGTCAGCGCGCAGGCGCCCATCGGCCAGGCCGTACCCACCGTGGTATTGGAGAGCAGGTAGTACAGGTCCGAATGCACGGCGCGCTGCACTTCCGGGGCGCCGTCGATCACGATGTCCGATTGCCACAGCGCGTGCCAGGCGGCGCGGTGCTCGGCGAGCAACCGGTCGAAGCCGGTACGACGCGCGGCGGTGGCCAGCGCCACGTCGGCGCGGGCATCGCCGCCCCAGTCCTGGCGCGAGATCGCGACGTACTTGGTGAAGGCGTAGGTCTGACCCTTGCGCACCCGCGCGGTGAGGTTCAGCGACAGCTTGTACGGACCTTTCTCCAGTTGCACGCTTTGCACGTCCAGCCCGGCTGGCAGCTCGATCGCCGCGGCCTCGGCCATGCGCAGGCCGTGTTCGGCGCGGCCGTCGAGCCACACGGTCAGCGTGCCGGTGTCGCCGCCGGCGTCCAGCACGCGGGTGTAGCCGGGGTACCACACCGCAGCGCGGTCGGGGGTCGGCACCGGCTTGTTCTGCAGGGTCTGGCCGCTGGCGATCACCGCGTCGATCATCTGCTCGCCGCTCAGGCTGGCGATCGGGAAGCGTGGCTGGTGCTCCGACCACAGGCGGATCGGGAAGGTGAGCTGCACGCTGCCGTCGAAGTGCGGGGTGATGATCAACTGCGTCGCGGCGAGGTGGTTCGCTGCCTGGCTGACGAAGGTGGTGACCTGCACATCGGTGGACTTGTTGGCGTAGTCGAAGCGGTAGCGGGTGCCGAGCGTGCCGTCGTGCATGTTCAGCGTCTGCGCGTAGCCGGCGAAGATTTTCCTGTCGAGCCGGATCGCGTTGAGCCAGCCGCCGCCGGGGTTGTAGTCGATCTCGCTCCAGCCGGGGATCGCGGCCGGGCGCGCGATGTCGCCGGGCTTGTAATCCATGAACGCGACCATGTACGCGCGGTTCGGCTCGGTGCCGCGCACCGAGGTCATGGTGGAGAAATAGCCGTTGGCCAGATAGCTGGGAAAGTAGTTGTCGAAGTTCGCCGCAGTGCCGGTGAGCAGGAAGCTGGGGTCGGTGGCGGCGGGCGCGGGTGCGGCAAGCGTGGCAGCGAGCAGGAACAGGCCGGTGAGGGTGGCGTGGCGTGGTTTCATGGTCGCTCCGGGCGGGGCTGCTTGGCGGCAAGTCCGATCGTCGGCGGCGCGTCGGCGTCGACGCGGTCGGTTTCGCGCTTGAACAGGAACAGGGTGATCAGGAGCAGACTCATCGGCAGCAGCGAGAAATAGAACGCATGGATGCCGCCGACGCTGGCGAACACCCGCGCGGTGATGTACGAGCCCAGCGTGCCGCCGAGCGCGGAGAACACCACGATCAGTCCGGTCATCGCCGCGTGCATCGGTTTGGGCAACGAGCTCAGCGCCACCGAATTGATCACCGGGTAGATCGGCGCCATCAGCAGGCCGAGCAGCGGGATCAGGTACGCCGCCAGTGGCGCGTTGAACCAGCCCACGTCCGGTCGCGCCACCACGCCGCGCGCCAGCGGCAACACCACGACCACCAGCACGCCCATGCCGATCACGCAGACGTTGAGCAGGCCGTACCAGGGCACCCGCTTGAGCACCCAGCCGGCGCCGAGGCGACCCAGCGCGGTCATCCCGGCCAGGATGCTGGCGAACTGGATGCTCATCGCGTTCGGCAGCTTCAGCACCTCGTTGTTGAAGGTGGGCAGCCAGGTGCCGAAGCTCTGCTCGATCAGCACGTACAGGAACGCCGAGGCGAGGAACACGTAGACCAGCGGACGCACGAACAGGCGCAGCATCTCCATGATCGCGTCGCCGAAGGAGTTGTTGTGGCCGTGCGCATGCGCGGCGCTCTCGTCCATCCGGCTGGTGGCCAGCAGCGCAATCACCGCCACGCAGGCGCCGGCGAGCAGCCAGTACACGTTGAACCATGCCGGGTCGCCGGGATTGGCCGGGTCGACGAAGGCGCTGAAGATCCAGTTGCCGGCCAGCACGCCGACCATGAACAGGCCCTCGATGATGTTGGTCAGGCGCGAGTGCGCGGTCTTGTCGGCGGTGAGCAGGCCGATCGAGGAGTACACGGCGACCTTGACCAGCGCAAAGGAGAAACCCACGCAGGCGAACAGCAGCCGCGTGGTCAGGAAACCGGGGTAGAGCGGCATCATCACGCACGCGCCGCCGACGATGGCCAGCGCCAGCATCATCGAGCGCCGGTAGCCGAACATCGGCAGGAACGAGGCGACCAGAAACGAGGTGAACGCGATCGTCAGATCCTTGTAGCGTTCCAGCGCGCTGGCCGCGGGCTTGTCGATGCCGAAGCTGGCGATCGACTGCAGGATCACCGTGCCGACGCTGTTGAGCAGGATCGCGAAGATCATGTAGATCAGCGCCAGCGCGACGATCATGCGGATTCGGTTCATGGCATCCCCGACGTCGTGGTGGGTGTGGCTGGCGAAAAAGCGCGATCCGGATCGCGAAGGGAGGGTTCGATCCGGATCGCGCGCCCCGCAGCCATCCCAGGCTCAGAACAGATACTTCACCGTCATGTTGACCTCGCGGCCTTCCAGCGGGCGGGCCAGGATCACGCCATCGGTACCGGCGGCGGAGCCGAAGATGCGCGAGTTGCTCTCGGTCAGGCCCAGCTCGTTGGTCATGTTGGTGCCTTGCAGGCGGATCTGCCAGTTCTGCTGCACGTTGGCGACGATGCCGAAGTCCAGCGTGTCGTAGCTGCCCAGTTGCTGCAGGCCGGACTGATCCTGCGTGTGCGCGCCGACGTGGGTGTAGGTCACGAAGGCGGTGACGTCGCCCCAGGTGAACGGCAGGCGGTAGCTCGGCGTGAGCATGTAGCGCACCTTCGGCTGGCGCTGCAGCTGCTTGCCGTTGACGGTGATGCACTGCGTGGTGCCGGTGGCCAGGTCGGTGTACAGGAAACAGGAGTTGTTGTGCGAATAGTGGCCGTCGAGGTAGTTGGCGACCACTTGCACCTTGAAGTTCTCGAACGGGGTGATCGCACCGGACAGGTTGATGCCCTTGGAGTCGGAGCCGTACAGCGCCTGCGCGCCGACCGGCACGCCCTGGTTGTTGGTGGGCTGGTAGGTCAGGCCGCTGAACTGGCGGTGGTACACGCTGATGTCGGCGTAGATGAAGTCCGACTGGTACTTGAAGCCGCCCTCGAAGTTCTGGATCTTCTGCAGCGGCGGAGTGTTGCCGGTGGTGTTGCCGCGCAGCGCGTTGTCGAAGTCGCCGAAGTGCGCGCCCTTGTTGGCGCGCACGTAGACGCTCATGTTGTCGGCCAGCTCGTAGTTCACGCCGGCCGTCCACGACGGGTGGGTCTTGTCGTAGCGGGTGCGCGCGTAGGAGCCGTCGCACACCGGCACGCTGTTGTCGTACAGCGTGTTCGGGTTGCCGTCGAGGTCGACGTTGTGCAGGTTGCACACGTTGTTGGTGGCGTTCTCGTTCTCGATGCGGCCGGACACGTCGATCAGCCACTTGCCGATGCGCCACACGTCGGACAGGTAGAACGCCTTGTTGGTGGCGGTACCGTGCTGGGCGATGTTGTAGCCGCCGTAGTCGAGGAAGCCCTGGTTGTCGGTGAGCTGCCTGGTCTGGCCGCCGTCGACGTAGCTGACCTGGATCGGCTGCGCGTTGGGCGTGTTGGTCATCAGCATCTGGTTGCCCAGCGCCCACTTGTCGTTCATGGTGTAGTGGGTCAGGTACAGGCCGCCGGTGAGCGTGTTGCCCTCGAACAGCTGCTTGCTCAGGCGGAAGTCGTTGCTCATGTTCTTCAGGTGCTTGTGGATGTACCACCAGCCCTGGTGGATCACGCTCTGGTTCGGGTCGACCGCGCCGCCGCCGTGCACGTAGGTGGCGGTGGCCGAGCCGGCCGGCAGGTTGAACGCGCCCATGCTGGCGGTGCTGGTGTAGAGCATGTCGTTCATGCTGCCGGGGTTGGTGCCGGAGAACAGTGCGTTGGTGTCGACATCACCGCCGTCGATGATGAACTTGTCCGACAGGTTCCAGCCGTTGCCCAGGTCGTAGTCGAAATTGCCGCCGAGGAAGCTGAACTTGGCGCCGCGGCCGTTGGCCAGGTCGGCGTTGGTGCCGCCGCCGGGATAGCCGGGCAGGCGCACGTGCTGGATGCCCTTGCCGTTGTAGGTGTCGGTCAGCGGATCGAAGCCGGGGTAGGCGCTGAAGCTGTCGGTGCCGTGCTGGATCAGCGGGATCGGCGTGATGAACTGGTTCTTGTCGTCGAGGTGGCGTGCGTACAGCGTGAAGCTGCCGTTGTCGCTGTCGTGGCTCAGTGTGGCGGTGAGCTGGCCGCCCTTGTCGGCGGCGAACTGCGGGTCGCGCACGCCGTCGGAGTCGCGATAGAAACCGCCCACGCTGCCGTACCAGTTGTTGCCGAGCGGGAAGCCGACGAAGCCGTCGACGCGGCGCAGGTTCTCGTCGCCCAGGGTGACGCCGACACTGCCGCTGGGCACGTCGGTGCCGGTCTTCAGCATGAAGTTCGCGGTGGCGCCGATCTGGCCGTCGCCGAACACCACCGACGGGCCGCCCTGCAGGATCTCCACGCGGTCGACGGTGTCGTCGAGACGGAAGATCGAGGTGGTCTCGAAGAACGACAGCGTGGGCATGCCGTACAGCGGCGAGCCCATCAGCTGGGTGGAGAAGTAGGGCGCGTCGCCGCCGCCGGGGAAGCCGGCGATCTCGATGTTGGCGCCGGTCTGGCCGCCGGTGGATTCGGGCCACATGCCGGGCGAGATCTTCAGCAGGTCGGCCGTGCTTTTCGGGTTGGCTTCCTTGATCTGCTCGGCGGTGGCCGTGGTGACCGAGTAGCTGGTGTCGATCTTTTTCAGGCCGCCGGTGGCGGTGTTGCCAGTCACCACGACCTGTTCCAGGGTTTTGGCCTTGGCGATCTCGGCCTTCTTCTGCTGGGCCGCACTGCGCGTGGCCGGTGCCTGGGCGTCCGCTGCCGGCGTGGTGTCCTGGGCCATCGTCGCGCCGCAGAACAGGATGGCGGCGATGGCCACCGGAAGGCTCAATCTGGACAGCTGCTTGGTCTTCATTTCCGTCACTCCCCACTTTATGGATTGGATTGTTTTCGCCGCGCAGCTCGTGTCGGCTGCGCGGAACGGCCGCTCATGCGATGAAGCGGCTGATGTCGAACGCGGCAATGTCCGGCAACAGCACGTCCGCCTTGTCCAGCTCCTGGGCGTGGCCGATACCGACCGCCGCCATGCCCGCCGCCTGCAAGGCGGCAATCCCCGCCGCGGCGTCCTCGACGCCGAGGCACTCCCCTGGTGCCAGTCCCAGCCCGCGCGCTGCCGCCAGGAAGATTTCCGGGTCGGGCTTGGAGCGGGCGATGCGGCTGGCGTCGACCACGTAGTCGAACAACCCGGCGATGCCGAGCCGGTCGAGCAGTTGCGGTGCGTTGCGGCTGGCCGAGGCCAGCGCGGTCTTCAGTCCGGCGCGGCGCACGGACTCCACCGCGGCGCGCGCACCGGGCAGCAGGTCCTGCGGGCCGAGCCGGCCGATCAGTTCGACGTAGTGGGCGTTCTTGCGTGCGGCCAGCGCCTCCTTCTCCGCCTCGCTGTAGGGGCGCGGCGCGCGTTCCAGCAGGATGGCCAGTGAGCCGCGGCGGTCCACGCCCTTCATGCGCGCGGCGGTGGCCTCGTCGAGCGGCACGCCGATCTCGTCGGCCAGCTGCTGCCAGGCGGCGCGATGCAGTACGGCGGTGTCGGCGAGCACGCCGTCGAGGTCGAATACCACCGCCTTCGGCGGCACCGGTGCCGCGGCGAAGCCCACGCACGGCAGATGCAGCGATTGGCCGGCGCGCAGGCGTTGCGGCGTGCCGTCGTGCAGGAAGGTAAGCGCGTCGCCCGCGGTGAGCGTGTAGTGCGCGCCGTCGCCGTCGACTTCCACGCGCAGGTGCGCATCGCGCCAGCGCAGGCCGAAACGAAAGCCCCGCCACGCCGCCGGCAGCCGCGGCGCCAGTGCCGGCAGGCCGTCGTGCACGCGCAGGCCGCCGTAGCCCCAGGTCAGCGCCAGCCAGCTGCCGGCCATCGCCGCCATGTGCAGGCCGTGCGCCGCGTTGCCGTGCAGGTCGTCCAGGTCGACGCGCAAGGTGTCGAGGAAATAACGGTGCGCCTTGCCGGCGTGGCCCACCTCGGCCGCGATCACTGCGAAGGTGGAAGCGGACAGGGTGGAGTCGTGCACGGTGACGGCTTCGTAGTAATCAAAGTTGCGCCGCTTGGCAGCGACGTCGACGTGATCGCCGGCCAGCATCAGGGCCAGCAGCGTGTCGGCCTGCTTGCAGACCTGGTGGCGGTAGATGCCGAGCGGGTGCATGCGCAGCAGCAGCGGGCGTTGGTCCGCGGTGGTGGCCAGCTCGGCCGGCAGTCGCGGCTTGTCGAGGAAGCCGTCGTCCTGCGGAAAGATGCCCAGCGCCGCGTCCACCGGCAGGTACATGGCCCGCGCCGCGGCCAGCCACTGGGCCGGTTCGTCGGCGCCGAGGCCGATCCGCGCGGCCAGCGCAGCGTAGTCGGCCGGGTGGCTCAGCGCCATCCATTCGGCGGTGGCGGCGGCGTCGCGCAGGTGCCGTTGCGCCATGCGGTTGGTGTAGTGGTTGTTGTCGACCAGCGCGGAGTATTCGTCCGGACCGGTGACCTCGTGGATGCAGAACGCGCCGCCGCGGCGCGGATTGAAATGGCCGATCTGCAGCCAGATGCGCGCCGTCTCGAAGATCATTTCGGCGCCGCCTTCGAGCAGGAAGGTTTGGTCGCCGGTGGCATCGACATAGAGGCGGGTCGCCCACGCCACCGCGGCGTTGATGTGGTATTGCGCCGAGCCGCCGGGAAAGTAGGCGGAACATTCGTCGCCGCCGATCGTGCGCCAGGCGTACAGCGCCCCGCGCGGGTGGTTGAGCTCGCGCGCATGCCGGCGCGCGTGCTCCAGTGTGTGATGGCGCCAGGCCAGCATGGCGCGCGCGCGCTCCGGCGCCAGCGTGACCAGCGCCGGCAGCATGAAAATCTCGGCATCCCAGAAGCAGTGGCCTTCGTAACCTTCGCCGGTAAGCCCCTTGGCCGCGGTGCCGGCGCGTCCGTCGCGGCTGCTGGACTGGAACAGGTGGAACAGGTTGAGGCGCAGCGCCTGTTCGATCGCCGGGTCGCCGATGATGGCGAGGTCGGCCTGCGCCCAGAATCCGGCCAGCGCCTGCGCTTGCTGGTTGCGCAGGGTAGGGAAGCCTTGCGCGGTGGCCGCGTCCAGCGTGGCGTCGGCCCGTGCCAGTAGCGCGTCGGCGCTGTCGCGGGCGAGCGGGGCGGTGAAGGCGTAGGCGACGAACTTGTCCAGGCCGAGCGCCTGACCTGGCGCGAGCGTGCCTGTGTAGGCCTGTGCCACGCCGCCGGTGCCGCACCCGGCGTCACGAAAGACCAGTCCGCTGACCTGGTGGCGCTGCGCGCAGACCAGCCGGATGTCGCTGCCGGTGGTCTGCTGGCCGACCCAGGCCGAGGTTTCATCCGCGTGCGCTCCCCAGGAAGCGAGGCCGCCGGCGAGGCGGGCGCCGATGCGCGGGTCGTCGCCCTGGCTCGCGGCTTCGCGCCCGGTGTCGATCGACGACTCCAGCGTGATCGGACCGTCGTAGTCGATCGAGCGCACGCGGTAGCGGATCGCCAATAGCCCGGCCTCGACCAGGCTGACGATGCGCTCGGCCTCGATCTCCAGCGTGGCGCCCTGCGGCGAGCGCCAGCGCAGGCGGCGGCGGTAGCAGCCGTGGCGCAGATCCAGCACGCGCTCGAACTGCAGCCAGTCGCCCTGGTCCAGCCGCACCGGCGTGTCGCCCAGGCGCAGCCGGATGCGGGTGGCATCGGCGACCGGGATGCGCGTGTCGGTATGGCTGGCGAAGCCGGGGAAGCGCTCGTGGTACTCGATCGGCGTGCGTTCCCACACACCGGACAGCAGGGTGGCCTGGCTGGCGCTGTCGGCCTCTTCCAGGTTGCCGCGCACGCCGAGCGTGCCGTTGGCGAGGGCGAACAGGCTCTCGTCGCGGGCAAAGCCAGCCGGGTCGGTGCCGTGGCGCACCAGCAGCCACGGATCGCCGTCGACCTGCCCCGGGGGCACGCCGGTGTCGTGGCTGGTTGCGGCTGCTGCGCTCTGGTGGTCCACCGTCAAGCTCCGTTGTCGCGTATCGGGCCCGTCGTCCCCTGTTCCGGTGGAGCTTGGCAGGAAATGTTATCGGTATCAAGATACCGATAACATTTCCTTCAAACCGCTGTGCGGGGCGTGGCTGGCGTCGGTCCGCGCCCGCCGGTTGCATCGCCGGGACCAATGTCGACACACTGCAGGTGCCGCGCGGCGCGGCGGCATCACATCGGCCAGCGTGATGGCCGGACCAACCGGGAATCGGATCGTTGAGCAAGAAGGGCACGCGCAGGCACGCGTCGGGCGGTCCGACCATGGCCGACCTGGCGCAACTGGCCGGGGTTTCCAAGATCACCGTCTCGCGGGCATTGGGCGACAGCCCGCTGGTCAATCCGCAGACCCGCGAACAGATCCAGGCGCTGGCGCGCGAACACGGCTACAAGCTCAACATCAGCGCGCGCAACCTGCGCCTGCGCCGCAGCCACACGGTGGCGGTGATCGTGGAGATGCGGCCGTCGGTCGACCGCACCATGTTCGACCCGTATCCGCTGCTGCTGCTGGGCGGCATTTCGCAGGAGCTGACCGCCGCCGGCTACAGCGTGCTGCTGACTACCCGCCAGGGCGCCGGTGCGGCGGCGGTGCGGGCGGCCGACGGCCTGATCCTGCTCGGCCAGGGTGCGCATCAGGACGCGGTGCGCCGGTTCGACAAGCTGGGCCTGCCGATGGTGGTGTGGGGTGCGCCGTCGTCCGCCGACGCGCACGTAGTGGTGGGCAGCGACAATCGCCTCGGCGGCGCGCTGGTGGCGCGGCACTTCATCGCGCTGGGCCGGCGCCGGCCGGTGTTCGTCGGCAATCCCAGCCACCCGGAGATCTTCGAGCGACTGGACGGCTTCGTCGACGCGCTGGCGCTGCGCGGGATCAAGCCTCTGCTGCTGCGGCGCGACGAGTTCACCGTGGACTCGGGCATGGATGCGGTGCACTCGCTGCATGAGCGCAAGGTAGGCTTCGACGCGATCTTCGCGTGCAACGACCTGCTGGCGATGGGCGCGATCCGCGCCACGCTGGACCTGGGGCGCTCGGTGCCGGCCGACGTCTCGGTGGTGGGCTACGACGACATGCCGCTCAGCGCCAGTTTCCTGCCGCCGTTGAGTTCGGTGCGGCAGGACTGGCAGGAGGGCGGCATGCTGCTGGCGCGCAAGGTGCTGGCCCTGATCGATGGCGAGCCGGCTGAATCGGAAAGCCTGCCGGTCAGCCTGATCGTGCGCGCGACTTGAGTTGCCGCGGCGCGGCCCTCAGCGCGCCGCACTGCCCTCGTCCGCCTCGGCCGTTTCGGCCGGGTTGCGCCCCGGGGGCGTCAGCACCAGCCGGAAGCAACTGCCGCCACCGGCCACGCGCACGTACTCCAGCGCGGCCTGGTTGGCTTCGCTCATCTGCTTGGCCAGGTACAGGCCGAGGCCGGTGCCGTATTCGTGGGTGGTGTAGAACGGCTCGAAGATCTGCGCGGCGACCTTGGGCGCGATGCCCGGGCCGCGGTCGATCACTTCGAGGATCGGCACGCCGTGTTCGCCCTGGCGGGCCACCACCATCACCCGCGCCGGCTCGCCGGGCAGGCGGCCGTAGCGCAGGGCGTTCTGCACCAGGTTCCACACGACTTGCTGCAACTGCTGCGGGTCGGCCAGCGCCACCACCGGCAGGCTGGCGTTGGTGATCGCGCGCAGCGAGTCGGCGCCCAGGTCGTTGCCCTGGCGGTATTCCTCGACGAAATCCTGCGCCCAGTCGCCCAGGTCAAGCGCCTCCGGCCGCGAGCGCTCGCGCCGTGACAGCTGCAGGATGTTCTCGATGATCTCGTTGAGCCGCACGCAGTGGTTGTTGATGATCTCGACCATGCGCTGGTCGGTGCTGTCCATCGTGCGGGATTCGGCCAGCAATTGGGCGGAGTAGCGGATCGCCGCCAGCGGGTTGCGGATCTCGTGCGCGATCGAGGCCGACAGCCGGCCCAGCGAACTGAGCGTGAGCTCCTCCGCGCGCCGTGAGACCAGCGAGGTGTCGTCGAGGAAGATCAGCACGTGCGAATCATCGTTCGGCGCCAGCCGGGTGAAGCGCGGCACCACTTCCGGCACGCCGTCGGCGAGCTGGGTGGCGGTTTCGTCCAGCTTGCCCGAGGTCATCCAGTGGTACAGCCGGCGCGACAGCTCCGGCGCCAGCAGGCCCAGGTCGCGCTGGTCGGCACCGGGATTGCCCAGCAGCATCCACGCCGATTCGTTGATCTGGTGGATGCGGTTGGCGTCGTCCACCAGCAGCACGCCGGTCTTCATGCGGCGGATGATCAGCTCGTTGATCTGCGACAGGTTGGCCAGGTCGGTGCTGCGTTGCTCGGCCAGCGCCTCGGAGGCACGCAGCTGCTGGCCGAGCACGTTGCACAGCGCGGTAGTGGCGAAGTAGGCCAGGCCGAACAGCGCCGCTTCGAGCAGGTCGCGGTCGTTTGCACGCTCGGAGAATGACCAGCCGAACAGCGAGATGGCCAGCATGCTCAGGGTGGCCAGCGCGGCGAAGAAGCCGGACATGCGCAGCGGCAGGATCAACGCACCGGCGCAGAGGTTGACCGCCAGCATCATGGCGATGCCGATGCGCGCGTCGTGCATCGCCACGATCGCCAGCATCGCGGCGACGATGTCGACCACCAGGGTGGTGGCCACGGCCGTTTTCGCGTAGGCCATGCTGCGCCGGTTGAGCAGCAGCGCCAGCAGCGCAAAGATCAGATACAGCGTGGCCAGCGTGCGGGCAAAGCCGGGCGAGGGCAGCTGCGGCCAGCCCATTCCGGCCGGGCTGTAGGCCAGCGCGACGTAGACCAGCGACTGCACCAGCCGGAAGGCATTGAGGAACGACAGTTCGTGGCGGATCGTTGCCGCCCCTGCGCGCGGGTCGTTGAACGAGGCTTGGCTGGACACGTGGCAGCGGTTCCGGGGCGGTTGTGGCCGAGTATATGACGGCCCGGGCGACCCCGGGCGAGGGTCGCGACGGCCGCAAAATGGCCGTCTGTCCGGCTCCGGAATGGCTACGCCCTTTCCATTGTGGCCCGCTTCCGCGAAAATGGGCGGCCGTTTGCTGCGGTTCGGCCCGTTTCCGGCCTTTCGTGCCGCGACCAGGTCGTGTGTGATTCCACCGCCGATCCCTGACCCACGCCTGCCTTCACGCGTGCGGCCGCCATCGTTTCTCCGTTCGCTCGAGGTATCGAATGAATTTCCACGAATACCAGGCCAAAGAACTGTTCGCGCAGTACGGCATCGCCGTGCCGCCGGGCAAGGTCGCCAATTCCCCCGACGCCGCCGTCGATGCCGCCAAGGCGCTGGGCGGTTCGCAATGGATGGTCAAGGCGCAGATCCACGCCGGCGGCCGCGGCAAGGCCGGTGGCGTCAAGTTCTGCAAGAGCTTCGACGACGTGCGCGCCGCCGCCAAGGGCATGCTCGGCACCAACATGGAAACCTACCAGTCGGCCGGCCGCGCGCTGCCGGTGAACCTGGTGCTGGTGACCGACGCCACCAACATCGCCAAGGAGCTGTATCTGTCGGTGCTGGTGGACCGCGACTCCAAGGCCGTGTCCTTCATCGCCTCCAAGCACGGCGGCGTGGACATCGAGCAGGTGGCGCGCGAGACGCCCGAGGACATCCACACCATCGTGGTTGACTTCGTCGAGGGCCTGCAGCCGTACCAGTGCCGCCAGCTCGGCTTCGCGATGGACCTCAACAACAAGCAGGTCAACCAGCTGACCAGGATCATGCTGGGCCTGTACAGGCTGTTCAACGAGAAGGACCTCTCGCTGGTCGAGTTGAACCCGCTGGCCGTGCTGGAAGACGGCAACCTCGCCGCGCTCGACGGCAAGGTCAACTCCGACGACAACGCCGAATTCCGCCACCCCGACCTGGCCGCGATGCGCGACCTGACCCAGGAGGACGCGGCCGAGGCCGCGGCGGTGAAATACAACCTCAACTACGTGACCATGGACGGCACCATCGGCTGCATGGTCAACGGCGCCGGCCTGGCGATGGCCACCATGGACGTGATCAAGCTGGCGGGTGGCGAGCCGGCCAACTTCCTCGACGTCGGCGGCGGCGCCACCAAGGAGCGCGTGACCGAAGCGTTCAAGCTGATCCTGTCCTCGGACAAGGTGAAGTGCATCCTGGTCAACATCTTCGGCGGCATCGTGCGCTGCGACCTGATCGCCGAGGGCATCATCGCCGCGGTGAAGGAAGTGGGCCTGAAGATTCCCGTGGTGGTGCGCCTGCAGGGCACCAATGTCGATCAGGGCCGCGAACTGCTGGCCAACTCCGGCCTGGCGATCACGCCGGCGGATGATCTCAACGACGCGGCGCAGAAAGCCGTGGCAGCCGCCAAATAACCCTGTAGGAGCGCACCTTGTGCGCGAGCTCTTCGTCACGCAACGAAAAGCATCGCGCACAGGGTGCGCTCCTACAAGAACACAGGATATTTCCATGAGCGTTCTCGCAAACAAAGACACCAAGGTGCTGGTGCAGGGTTTCACCGGCCAGCAGGGCACCTTCCACGCGCAGCAGTGCCTCGACTACGGCACCAAGATCGTCGGCGGCGTGACCCCGGGCAAGGGCGGTTCCGAGCACATCGGCCTGCCCGTGTTCAACTCGGTCGATGAGGCCGTGCTCGAAACCGGCGCCGATGCGTCGGTCATCTTCGTGCCGCCGCCGTTCGCGGCCGACTCGATCCTCGAAGCGATCGACGCCGGCATCAAGACCATCGTGGCGATCACCGAGGGCATCCCGGTGCTGGACATGCTGCGGGTCAAGAACGTGCTGCAGCAGCATCCGGAAATCGTGCTGATCGGGCCGAACTGCCCCGGCATCATCACCCCCGGCGAGTGCAAGATCGGCATCATGCCCGGCCACATCCACAGCAAGGGCAAGGTCGGCGTGGTCTCGCGCTCGGGCACGCTGACCTACGAGGCGGTGTTCCAGACCACCAACGAAGGCCTCGGCCAGAGCACGGTGATCGGCATCGGCGGCGACCCGATCAACGGCCTGAACTTCATCGACTGCCTGAAGCTGTTCCAGGACGACCCGCAGACCGAAGGCATCATCATGGTCGGCGAGATCGGCGGCAGCGCCGAGGAAGACGCCGCCGAGTTCATCGGCGAGTACGTGACCAAGCCGGTGGTGTCGTTCATCGCCGGTGCGTCCGCCCCTCCGGGCAAGCGCATGGGCCATGCCGGCGCGATCATCTCCGGCGGCAAGGGCACCGCTGCGGCGAAGTTTGCCGCGCTGGAGAAGGCCGGCGTCACCACGGTGAAGTCCCCGGCCGACTTGGGCAAGGCGCTCGCCAAGCTGATGAAGTAAGCCGGCATCCGGTGCACTAAAATGCGAAGGCCGCGACCCGTGTCGCGGCCTTCGTCATTCTGGGAGCACGCTACATGGCAAGGCTGCGGCTGGCGCTGGCCCAACACGATTTTCCGGTCGGCGCGGTGGCGGCGAATGCCGCCAAAGTGCGCGACCTGGTCGCGCAGGTGTGCGCGGGCGCCGCCGCGCTGGTGGTGTTTCCCGAACTGACCCTCAGCGGTTACCCGCCGGAAGACCTGCTGCTGCGACCAAGCTTCCTCGCCGCCTGCGACAGCGAGCTGGCCGCCCTGGCCGTGGCCACCGGCGGCATCGCCGCGCTGGTCGGCCATCCGCACAGCGAAGGCGAGGTGTTCAATGCCGCCAGCCTGCTGCGCGACGGGCGGGTCGAATGCACGGCACACAAGCAGGCGCTCCCGAACTACGGCGTGTTCGACGACAAGCGCTATTTCCGCCCCGGCCACGGCTCGGTGGTCGCGACCATCGACGGCGTGAGCACGGGCCTGCTGATCTGCGAGGACGTGTGGCAGCCCGAGCCGGCCGCGCAGGCCGCCGCCGCGGGCGCGCAACTGCTGGTGGTGATCAACGCCTCGCCGTGGGACGACCACAAGCAGGTCGAGCGTGAGGCCGTGCTGGCCGCGCGCGCGCGGGAAACCGGTTGCGCGATCGCCTACCTCAACCTGGTCGGCGGCCAGGATGAGGTGGTCTACGACGGCGCCTCGATCCTGGTCAACGGCGACGGCTCGATCGCGGCACGGGCGCCGGCCTTCGTCGACGCGCTGCTGTGGGCCGAGTTCGACCCGGCCACGCGCACGCTCGCGGCGATCGACTGGCCGGTACCGGCCGATCCCTCGATGGAGGCGACGCTGTACGCCGCCCTGGTTCGCGGCACCCGCGACTATATCGACAAGAATCGCTTCGAGGGCGTGCTGCTGGGCCTTTCCGGCGGCATCGACTCGGCGCTGACGCTGGCGCTGGCGGTCGACGCACTCGGCGCCGAGCGCGTCACCGCGGTGATGATGCCCACGCGCTACACCTCGCAGCTGTCGCTGGACGGCGCCCGCGTGCAGGCCGAACAACTGGGTGTGGACTACCGCGTGATCCCGATCGAGGCGACCTACCAGTCGTTCATGGATGCGCTGGCCCCCGCGTTCGCCGGCAAGGGCGCCGATACCACCGAGGAAAACCTGCAGTCGCGCACCCGCGGCGTGATGTTGATGGCGCTGTCCAACAAGCACGGTCGCCTGCTGCTGGCCACCGGCAACAAGAGCGAAATGGCGGTGGGTTACGCCACCCTGTACGGCGACATGTGCGGCGCCTATGCGCCGCTCAAGGACGTGTACAAGACGGTGGTGTACCGGTTGGCGCGGTGGCGGAATGGGGCCGGGAATCGGGAATCGGGAATAGGGAATCGGAAAAGCGGCGAAACGCTGCCGATTCCCCCCGAAGTCATCGACCGTCCGCCATCGGCTGAGTTGCGTGCCGACCAGACCGACCAGGATTCCCTGCCGCCGTACGAGGTGCTGGACGCCATCCTCGAACGCTTCATCGAGGGCGAGCAGTCGCAGGCCGAGATCGTCGCCGCGGGCCACGATGCCGCGACGGTGCAGCGGGTGGCGCGGCTGGTGCTGCTCAACGAATTCAAACGCCGCCAGTCCGCCCCCGGCCCGCGCGTGACCACCCGCGCCTTCGGCCGCGAGCGACGTTATCCGATCACGTCGGGGTGGCGTTGAGCCGCGACTCCGGGAGGGCTACCCGGCGGTCATGCATCTGCTTTTCCCATTCCCTATTCCCTATTCCCGGCCGCGCAGCGGCCAAAACTCAATGATGCCCCGAGAACGGAATCATCTTGCGCAGCAGCGAGGGTGCGTGCGGCCACTTGGGGTCGGTGAGATAGGGGTGGTTCGGGTAGTTCAGGGCCAGCACGTCGCGGGTCTGCTCGGCCAGTTGCTTGCGGTCCAGCGCCAGGTAGCTGCGGGTGAGGATGGCCAGCGCGTCGCCGGTCTGCGGCGACTGCTGGTAGTGCTCGATCACATACTGCGAGCGGTCGGCCGAGGCAACATAGGCCTTGTTCTGCAGGTAGAACTCGGCCACGTTGATCTCGTACTGCGCCAGCAGGTTGCGCAGGTAGATCATGCGCTGGCGTGCATCGGCGGTGTAGGCGCTGTCGGGGAAGCGCCGCGACAGCTCCGAGAAATCGTCGAAGGACTGCAGGTTGTAGCCCTGGTCGCGCCGGGTCATGCCGCCGGAACGCCTGGTGATGCGCTCGATGAAGCCGCTGGTGCGGTCGAAATTGATCAGGCCGCGCAGGTAATAGGCATAATCGACGTGTTTGTTGGCCGGGTAGGTCTTGATGAAGCGGTTGATCGTGGACGATGCCTCATCGGGCTGGTTGTCCTTGTACTGCGCGTAGGCCAGTTCGAGCTGGGCCTGCTCGCTGTACGGACCGGACGGGAAGCGCGCGATCAGGCGCTGGAACGCCCGCGCCGCGCCGGAGTAGTTGCCCGCTTCCAGGAAGCTGTGCGCCCGGGTGTACAGCGGCTCCAGCGGCATCGTGTCGATGGTGTTGCCCTTGGTGCCGAACATCGAGCAGGCGCCGAGCACGGCAACCAGGGCGACCACGGCGAGCAGCCTGGCGACGTGCAGCGGGAACAACGATGGCGTGGTCGGGCCACTGGATGGGCGCATAGGAATGAATTCGGATGTCGGAACGAACAGGCATGATAACTGAAACCGGTTGCCGCCCGCGGGGGCTGGCATGACCACCATACGGCAGCAGGCGGAGGTTCCGTTGAGCGCAGCAGGTCGTCGCTTCGACCAGGCCCTGGCCGAGATGTTCCCGGACTATTCGCGTTCGCGGCTCAGCGGCTGGATCAAGGCCGGCGCGGCGACGCTGGACGGTGCCCCGGCCACGCCGCGGCAGCTGCTGCGCGGCGGCGAGCGGGTCGTGCTGGATGTCGAGCTGGAAGCGGAAGTGCACAGCCAGCCCGAGGCGATCGCGCTGGCGATCGTGCACGAGGATGCCGACCTGCTGGTGCTGGACAAGCCTGCCGGGCTGGTGGTGCACCCCGGCGCCGGCAACCCGGCCGGCACGCTGCTCAACGGCTTGCTGCACCACGACCCGCAACTGGCCGAGCTGCCGCGTGCCGGCATCGTGCACCGACTGGACAAGGACACCTCCGGCCTGATGGTGGTGGCCAGGACCCTGCCCACGTATACCGCGCTGGTCGACCTGCTCTCGCGGCACGAGGTGGAGCGCCAGTACGAGGCCGTGGTGCTGGGCACGATGGTGGCCGGTGGCACGGTGGACCAGCCGATCGGCCGCAGCCTGGGCGATCGCCTGCGCCAGGCGGTGCGCGACGAGGAGGACGGCAAGCGCGCGGTGACCCATTACCGCGTGCGCGAGCGCTTCCGCGCCCACAGCCTGCTGCAATGCCGACTGGAGACCGGCCGCACCCACCAGATCCGCGTGCACCTGGCGCATATCGGCCACCCGCTGGTGGGCGACCCGTTGTACGGCGGTGGGCTGAAACTGCCCAAGGGCGCCAGCGATGGCCTGGTCGCCGCCTTGCGCGGTTTCCGCCGGCAGGCGCTGCACGCGGAGAAACTCTCGTTCGTGCATCCGGCGACCGGCGAGGCGCTGTCGTTCAGTGCCGAACGCCCCGCGGATCAGCAGGCTCTGATCGAAGCGCTGCGCGCAGACCTGGCCGAACACGGTGCGGCGGACGACTAGGCTGTCATCACGGGATATCGCCAGCCGTGCGATGCTTGACGAATTCCGAATCCCGAATCCCGAATCCCGAATCCCGAATCCCGAATCCCGAATCCCGAATCCCGAATCCCGGCCCTCATGACCGAAAGCTGGATCTTTCCCAACTGGCCCGCGCCGCCGCAGGTCCACGCGGCCGTCACCACGCGGCTGGGGCCGGGCGTGTCGTCCGCGCCGTTCGAGCGTTTCAACCTCGGCCTGCGCAGCGGTGATGCAGCCGAGGCGGTGATGGCGAATCGCGGCGCGCTGCAGCAGGCGCTGCGGCTGCCGGCCGCGCCGCGCTGGCTGCAGCAGGTGCACGGTTGCGGCGTGGCCGAACTCGGCCCGCTGCCCAGTACCCACGAGCCGCAGGCGGATGCCGCGGTCTCGCACATCCCCGGCACGGTGCTGGCGATCCTCACCGCCGACTGCCTGCCGGTGTTGTTCTGCGCCGATGACGGCAGCGAAATCGGCGCCGCCCATGCCGGCTGGCGCGGCCTCGCCGCCGGCGTGCTGGAGGCGACGCTGACCCAACTGGAAACCCCGCCGGCGCGGCTGCTGGCATGGCTGGGGCCGTGCATCGGCGCCGCCTCGTACGAGGTGGGCGAGGAAGTGCGCAAGGCCTTCGTGGCTTCGGACGATGGGGCCGCCGCCCACTTCGCGCCGACGCGTCCGGGCCATTGGCACTGCGACCTCGCCGCGCTGGCACGGCAACGGCTGCAGGCGGCCGGCGTCCAGCGCATCCACGGCGGCGGCTTCGACACGCTGGCCGATTCGCGCTTCTACTCCTACCGCCGCGAAGGCGCCCGTAGCGGCCGCTTCGCCAGCCTGGTCTGGCTGGCCGAGTAACCTCCGCAACTCGGGAGAGGACTCGGGGAGGCTTTTGCCCGCGCGAAAAGGCGGAGCCAGCCTCTTGAGGCGGTTACGGTTTCACGGCAACCACTCCTTCAGCGCCTGCTCCGCCATCGTCGGCCATTCGCGGTTGGCCTTCGGGTTGGCGGGGCTGGGATGGGGAAGGTAGCGGGGAGAGACGCCGAGCACCTCGTGGATGCGGCGTTCGGCGTAGCGGCCGATACCGACGATGGCTCGGGGTTCCAGTGCGCGGACGACAGCCTGAAGGGCGCGGTCGCAGGCGATGGTGAGGGCGTCGTGCTCGGTGCGGGTGAGGCGTTCGGGGATGAGGTTGCGGCCGTCCTTGAGGAACAGCAGCGGGCAGTAGTTCCACACGAAGAAGCGCTCGAAGAACGCCTCCGGCGTGCCGAGCCGGTCGCGCGCCCAACGCCACACACGCGAACCGCTGCCTTCGCCGCGGCGGCAGGCCATGCCGAGAAGGGGGTATTTCGGGTGCTGCACGGGCAGCTCTCGCGCGAGCTGCATGTCGATGTGGAACCACTCGCGAACCATGGTGACGTCGCCGAAGGGCACGCCCGTTTGCGCCATGCCCCAGGGGCCGGGGTTCATGCCCACCAGCAGCACCCGGCCCTTGGCCGCGCCGTAGCGTTCGAGGTATTGGCGGTGGCCGGACCATGCATAGGTCAGGGGGTTATAGACGTGCGAGGGCGTGGTGAGGGCCAGTGCCTGCGTGTCGCGGGCGAGGCGGCGAGTGAGGCGGATCAGCGGCAGCGTTGCAGGCATGAGGGCACGATGGGAGGGTACGTACACCCACCCTACACCTTCGGCGTCGGTAGCCTTCACGCGGGCAAGCCGTTCCGTCCGCTTGAATCACCCGGTGCCGTCCGCATTTTCCGGTTCAGTGGCGGCGCAGCCGCCGAATCTTTGTGGGGATTGCTACCGATGCGCATGGACAAACTCACCTCGCGTTTCCAGCAGGCGCTGGCCGACGCACAGTCGCTGGCCGTGGGCCGCGACAACAACATGCTCGAGCCGGTGCATGTGATGGTGGCGCTGCTCGACCAGCAGGGCGGCTCGACCGGCCCGTTGCTGACCCAGGCGCAGGTCAACGTGCCGATGCTCACGCAGCGCGTGAACGAACTGCTCGACCGCCTGCCGCAGGTCCGCGGGCAGGAAGGCAACATCAACCTCGGCAACGACCTCAACCGCCTGCTCAACCTCACCGACAAGCTGGCGCAGCAGCGCGGCGACCAGTTCATCGCCAGCGAACTGTTCGTGCTGGCGGCGCTGGAGGACAAGGGCGAGCTGGGCGCGGCGCTGAAGGTGGCCGGGGCGAACAAGGCCAATCTGGAAGCGGCCATCGAGAAGCTGCGCGGCGGCGAGAAGGTGCAGAGCGAGAACGCCGAGGAGCAGCGCCAGGCGCTGGAGAAGTACTGCATCGACCTGACCGAGCGCGCGGAGCGCAACAAGCTCGATCCGGTGATCGGCCGCGACGAGGAGATCCGCCGCACCATCCAGGTGCTGCAGCGGCGCACCAAGAACAACCCGGTACTGATCGGCGAACCCGGCGTGGGCAAGACCGCGATCGTCGAAGGCCTGGCCCAGCGCATCGTCAAGGACGAAGTTCCCGAGGGTCTGCGCGGCCGACGCGTGCTGGCGCTGGACATGGGTGCGCTGATCGCCGGCGCGAAATTCCGCGGCGAGTTCGAGGAGCGGCTGAAGGCCGTGCTCAGCGACCTGGCCAAGCAGGAAGGTCGGGTGATCCTGTTCATCGACGAGCTGCACACCATGGTCGGTGCCGGCAAGGCCGATGGCGCGATGGACGCCGGCAACATGCTCAAGCCCGCGCTGGCCCGCGGCGAGTTGCACTGCATCGGCGCCACCACGCTGGACGAATACCGCCAGTACATCGAGAAGGACGCCGCGCTGGAGCGGCGCTTCCAGAAGGTGTTCGTGGGCGAGCCTTCCGTGGAGGACACCATCGCGATCCTGCGCGGTCTGAAGGAGCGCTACGCCGTGCACCACGGCGTGGAGATCACCGACCCGGCGATCGTCGCCGCGGCCACCCTGTCCAACCGCTACATCGCCGACCGCCAGCTGCCGGACAAGGCGATCGACCTGATGGACGAGGCCGCCTCGCGCATCCGCATGGAGATCGACTCCAAGCCGGAGGAGCTCGACCGGCTGGAGCGCCGGCTGATCCAGCTGAAGATCCAGCGCGAGATGCTGAAGAAGGAAAAGGACGCCGAGTCGAAGCAGCGCCTGGCCGACCTGGAAACCGATATCGAGAAGCTCGAACGCGAGTTCTCCGATCTCAACGAGGTATGGAAATCGGAGAAGGCTGCGCTGCAGGGCACGACCAAGGTCAAGGAGCAGATCGAGCAGGCCAACCAGGAACTGGAGGCCGCGCGGCGTGCACAGGATTACGCGCGAATGAGCGAGATCCAGTACGGCAAGTTGCCCGAACTGGAAAAGCAGCTCGCCGCGGCGCAGGCCGCCGAGACGCAGGATTTCAAACTGGTGCAGACCAGGGTCACCGCCGACGAAATCGCCGAGGTGGTCAGCCGCTGGACCGGCATCCCGGTCAGCAAGATGCTCGAAGGCGAGCGCGACAAGCTGCTGAAGATGGAAGACGAGCTGCACAAGCGCGTGGTCGGCCAGGACGAGGCGGTGCATGCGGTGGCCGATGCGATCCGCCGCTCGCGCGCGGGCCTGTCCGATCCGAACCGGCCGAACGGTTCGTTCCTGTTCCTGGGCCCCACCGGCGTGGGCAAGACCGAGCTGTGCAAGGCGCTGGCCGAGTTCATGTTCGACACCACCGACGCGATGGTGCGCATCGACATGAGCGAGTTCATGGAGAAGCACTCGGTCTCGCGCCTGGTCGGCGCGCCGCCGGGCTACGTCGGCTACGAGGAAGGCGGTTATCTCACCGAAGCGGTGCGCCGCCGGCCGTACAGCGTGATCCTGCTCGACGAGGTCGAGAAGGCGCACCCGGACGTGTTCAACATCCTGCTGCAGGTGCTCGACGACGGCCGCCTCACCGACGGCCAGGGCCGCACCGTGGACTTCCGCAACACCGTCATCGTGATGACCTCGAACCTCGGCTCGCAGATGATCCAGGACGCGGCGGAAAGCGGCGGCGACGCGGAAGAGCAGTACACCCAGATGAAGGCCTCGGTGCTCGGCGTGGTGCAGGCGCACTTCCGTCCCGAGTTCATCAACCGGCTCGACGAGATCGTGGTGTTCCGACCGCTGGACAAGAACCAGATCCGCGCCATCGCGAAGATCCAGCTGGAATATCTGGAAAAGCGCCTGGCCGAGCGTCAGCTGAAGCTGGAGGTCGGCGACGATGCGCTGGCCCTGCTCGGCAACGTCGGCTTCGACCCGGTGTACGGGGCGCGGCCGCTGAAGCGGGCGATCCAGCAGCAGCTGGAAAATCCGCTGGCGCGGCAGATCCTGGAGGGCCGTTTCCAGGGCGGCGACACCGTCCACGTGTCGGCTTCGGGCGGCCAGTTGGCCTTCCGGTAAGCGGGGGTGTCCGGATCGACCCGGCGCGGCGGATGCTTCCGCGCGCCGGGCGTCGGCGTCCCGTGCGTTGCCCCGGCACCGGCCGATCAAGTCACCAGTGATAGGCCACCGTGCCGTAGTAGTAGGCGCCGCTGAAGCCGAACGGCGACGAGCCCGAGTAGGTCAGGATGCCGTGGAAGTTGTTGGCGGCGCTGCTGCGTTCGGGGTAGGCGTTGTTGAGGTCGTTGGCGCCCACGGTGAAAGTCCAGTTGTTCCAGGCGTAGTTCGCGTTGGCGTCGAGCACGAAGCGCGCGCCATAGGTCTGGTCCGTGGCCGGGTTGTTGCCCAGCGTGGTGAACTGGCCGTAGCGGGTCAGCTGGCCGTGGAAGCTCCAGTTGCCGACGTTCCAGTCGGTGGCGAGGAACGCCTTGGTGCGCGGGGCAC
>Ga0209916_1000777_pt1 | contig 40610 bp, 34 predicted proteins | sample ThiBio_1000_plan_FD_183956 | JGI IMG/M metagenome (GOLD analysis project Ga0209916, IMG submission 183956) | Wastewater bioreactor microbial communities from Cape Town, South Africa - Thiocy_solids_2 (SPAdes) | ecosystem: Engineered > Bioreactor > Thiocyanate-remediating > Anaerobic-Aerobic ... | reverse complement strand
ATTTAAAACGCAATCCGCAGCTTCCGCCTACTGATCCCAATCATTCCATGTCGGATCACCTGAATGCGCCAGAGGTATTTCCTACTACGCTCAACCCGGACAGGCAGATATTTACCGATGTGGGTACTATGACTTCCGGCTCCGGACTTACTGTATACCTGGCGGAAGACTTTCCGGCGCTCTATCATAATGCCAGCTTCATTGCCGAGCCGGTAAGTAACCTGGTGCATGTGGATGTGTTAAGAGACAGCGGCCTGAGTTATACGGCAAGCCGGGTATTTCCAAATAAAGAATTTTTTTCTTCTACCGATGCCTGGTCACGCCCGGTGAATATGTATGTAGGTCCTGATGGCGCTTTGTATATCCTGGACTATTACAGAAGAGTAATTGAATCTCCGGAATGGATGTCGGCGGAGGCCATTGCCGCCGGTAGTTTGTATGATGGTATTGATAAAGGACGAATCTACCGCATTACGCCCGTTGATGGAAAAAAGGCAGACTGGATGAAGGGATTGACTCTTGGCGACGCTTCGGTTGATGAATTAGTGAAGGAATTAGCAAACACCAACGGCTGGTGGCGCATCAATGCACAACGCTTATTAGTGGACAGGGCAGATAAAAATGCAGTGCCGGCACTTGAAAAGATGGCTTCAAACCCTGCATCTGCTATGGGCCGACTGCATGCGTTGTGGACTTTGCAAGGCATGAACGCGCTGCAACCCGAACTTATTAAAAATGCATTAAAAGATACGGTTGCAGGAATAAGAGAGAACGCCGTTAAACTGGCAGAGTTGCATTTAAAAGATGACCCTGCATTAGGTACAACACTATTGGCTTTACAAAATGATGCGGCAATAAAAGTGCGCTTTCAGCTCTTGCTCACATTGGGCTATGTAAACACAGCGCCGGCGTCTGAGGCCAGAAATCAACTGCTGTTTCGCGACATGGAAAACAAATGGTTTCAGGTAGCTGCCCTGTCTGCCGCTTCATTAAATGCAAATTCCCTGCTTAACCTTATGCTGGCAAAATACAATGCAGATGTACCAGCGTACGGCGCTATGGTGCAAAGGCTCGCAGGCATTATTGCAGCAACAGACGAGGAGGCAAAGGTTCACCAGCTCATTCAAAAAGCTATTGTAGCGCAAACTCCGCGTGAACAGCAATCACAGACAGCAATGCTGCAAGGGCTGGCACAGGGACTGCGGTACCGAAAAAATAAGCTTTCCATCAGTGATGCCGAGCAGCGTTTGCTACTCAATACTTTTTTTGACAGCCCTTCAGACGGGTTACGAAAATCGGCTTTACAATTTTTACAGGCTTCAAAAATCAGTAATGATGCCTTACGCACTTCATCCGTTGCCAGGGCAGCATCTCTTGCACGGGACACCGCTGTTGTAGATTTAAAAAGGGCAGATGCTATTGATTTTCTCAGCTTTGGTAACCCGTCAGATTATCTTACCCTACTCCAGGGCTTACTTACTCCGCAGGAGCAACCTGCTGTGAAATTAGCTGCACTACGGGTATTGAATGTGATCCCCTCAACAGCGGTGAGCGAATACCTTGTGGATTTGTGGCCCGGGCTTACCAAAGAAATAAGAGACGCCGCCATTCGTGTATTCATGCATGATACTGCCAGGATGAGAATACTCATTACCGCAATGGAAGCCAATAAGATTCCTGCCAATAATGTGAGTTTTTGGACCGGAATTAGTTTGATGCAGGTGGCTGACGACAAATTACGGGAACGTGCCAGGGCGGTATTTGCAAAAAATGCGGAGGAAGCAAAAAGAATCAATAAAGAATACCAGGCTGCACTTGAGCTACCGGGCGATCCGGAAAAGGGGAAAGCGATATATATGCAAAGCTGTGCTGTTTGCCATCAGGTAAAAGGTGCAAATGGAATTGCTTTCGGCCCCGATCTCGCTACTATACATAATTGGAAAAGAGAGGACATTCTGGCTAATATTCTTGATCCTAATCTTTCCATCATGGCGGGATATGATCTTTGGGAGATTAATTTAAACAATGGAGAATCTTTGCAGGGCATTATTGCTGCTGAAACTTCTTCGGCAATCACTATAAAAAATATCGGCAACTTTGAAAAAACCATCAGCCGGCAGGATATTAAATCATTGCAGTCGCTTAGCGTGTCTGCCATGACAGTAGGATTAGAAAGAAATATCAGCAAGGAAGCAATGGCCGATCTGATTGCTTTTTTGCGGCAGAATTAGGAGTTTCTTTTTTGGGCAAGCAAAAAAGAAAGAGAAAAATATTTTTGAACTGAGAAAACAGTAAGTATGAAAATTCCAAAAGGGTACGTTGTTCATCAACCAGTAACTCAATACAAGCGCATCTCCATTGTGTATATAATTGCTATGATCATTTTGTATTGCTCCGCAATGCCTGCTGCTTTTGCACACCCATTTAGCAATCTGCCTGGCCAAAATAATGCCGGTATATTTCGTGCGGCAGTAGTTAAGATAGATATCACGCCCGATCAGCCAAAAATGCTGCTGGGCTATAATGCCCGTCAATCCACCGGCGTACACGATCGCATTTATCATCGGATAGTGGTGTTGAATGACGGAACCACAGAGTTCTGCTTAGTATCTTCTGATATTTGTGTTATTTCTCCTTCGGAATACGATCACCTTGCAGCACTACTGTATCAGCAATTAGGTATTGCTCCCGAAAATTTCTGGTGGACGCTTACGCATACCCATTCTGCACCTGAAGTTGGCGTGCCCGGATTGCCCGAAGTATTTATGGGCGAAAGATACAAGCACCCCGTAGATACTGCCTATACCCATTTTGTAGAGCAAAAGATAATTGAAGGAATACAACAAGCCAGAAAGCAATTGGTGAAAGCGAAGTTGGGCGTTGGTTGGGGACATTCCAATGCCAATATCAACCGGCGGGCAATTGACGTTAACGGAAAAGCCGGACTGGGAATGAATCCAGATGGCGCGGTAGACAAAAATATTGGACTGATCCGGATAGATAAGGAAGATGGATCACCCTTAGCGCTGATATCAAACTATGCCATACATGGCACTGCATTGGGCGCCCCTAATCTTAAAATTAGCGGCGATGTTCCCGGTGTTGTTGCGGAATATGTGGAAGAGAAATTGGGCGCGCCTATGCTTTTTATAAACGGAGCAGCAGGAAATATTGCACCCATTTACAGTACCTATCCTAGTCCCGGCGCTGCACACTTATCACAATTCAGGGTATTGCTCGGCGATAAAATTCTGGAAGCGAACAAATCCATTACAACTACTATTGACCAGGTACAACTTTTTGCCGGCAAGCTCATTATCGAAACGCCACGAAAGGAAAATTTAGACTGGCCTTCAGACATGGGCAACTATTCACTGAGTATAGGGAATGGAAAGAACCTGGTGAGGTTGCCGGCCGGCTTTTTAAAAATTAATCACGATATAGCCATCTGGAGTTTACCGGTTGAATTGTTTTGTGAAATATCTAATGAAATCAGAGACAGGTCTCCCTACGCTTATACTTTCTATTACGGCTACACAAACGGATGGCTGGGCTACCTGCCAACGGCTGATGCATTTAAACATGGCGGTTATGAAGTGGAAATAGTGTCGCCCTACACCACTCAGGCGGAAGCGGATGTTATGGAAGGAGTAATGAATTACCTGCAGGGAGAATTGAGGAGTAAAATATCTGCAGACCAGGTTTCTGTGAACCGGCCGTCATTGATTGTGCCTGATGAAACAGGCGTGCTTGTATTGACTGCGGAGAAAGGTAAAGGTATAGGTCCGGATATAAAATATATGCCAGAGTGGAAAGCATTTGGCTGGTTCCGCAATAAAGACAAAATAGAGTGGGAAATAGCTACAAGGGAAGAAAAGGAGTATGCCGTAATTTTAGTATGGTCGGTTGCTGATGAAGAGGCTGGAAAAGCCTTTGTTCTGGAAAGCGGTAAAGACAAAATAATAGGGGAAGTGGGAAAAAGCGGTTCCTGGGAAACCTTTGCATCTGAAAGAATAGGCGTCATCAAATTAAAACCGGGAAAACAAAAAGTCATATTCAGGCCATATAAAGATTTTGATCCTAAGCAGGCTTTGCTTGATTTAAGAAAAATTATTTTGGTGCCGGTGGCGCAAAAGTGATATGTTGTTTTAAAGCTTTTCAGCTTGAATTTTATTACTGTTACCGCAATTGCCTGGTATCAACCCGCGAAGGTGTATCCGTTCCATTTACAATACTTGCTGAACTTAGCGCAATAGCTTTAATGATTTCCGTCATATTTTTAAGATCGAGCGTTGAAAACTCGTCACCGGGCGTATGATAATAAGGTTCATTGTCCATTTTTGAAGTGGAGATAGTGTGTGCAGGCACGCCGAGCCTCGCCAGCGTAGCATTATCCGATCGGTAAAACAATTGCTGATCAGGATAGGGATCCGGGTAAAATTTAAAAGCGGTGCCTTCAAGATTTTTTTCTAAAATTTTTCCCATATCCGTTTTTTCATACCCGGTTATATAAGCGGAATTGACGCCCCACTTGCTTTCGGTACCAATCATTTCAATATTGAACATAGCAGCTACCTTATCCGGTTCGAACTGCTTCGAAAAATATTGCGATCCGAAGCCCCCGCTTTCTTCCGCCGTAAATGCAGCAAAAACAAGCGTGCGTTCATTGTTGTTTAGTTTTTTAAAATACTTTGCCAGCATAATTACGGCCGTTATGCCTGCAGCATCATCATTTGCACCATTGAATACCGAGTCGCCTTTTGCATCAGGTTGGCCGATGCCCAGGTGATCGTAATGACCGGAAAATATCACATATTCATCTTTTTGGGTTTTCCCCGGCAAAATACCCACTGTATTTTTTAGTTTTTTTTCTGTTATCTGGTGTTGAACAACAAACGAATATTCAACCGGTTCCTGGTCTGTTAAAACAAATAAAACACTGTTATCCGACCTGAAGCTTTCTCTTTTGAGCCGTAGAAGACTAAGGAAATTTTTTGTATGGGCAGTATCTACCCACACTATATAATTTTTCCCGGACCTAATATAGCCGTAAGCAGTATTGAATAGCCTGTCTCCGGCATTAATTTTTACATTTTCATAACCCGAATCCTGTGTAACCGACAATTTTTCTTTGGATGTAAAAACAATAATACGGCTGCTATCGGCGCTAACGCCATTTATTGTGGCTGTTGTATTCGTTTGTTTGGCTTCAATCAAAGTAAATTCCTGGAAAAAATTTGTTGCGGACGGTGCAGGCTGCACCCCCGCTTTTTTAAATGCTTTTGCAATATATGCTGCCGCCCTGTCAATGCCGGGTGTAAATACCGCACGCCCCTCCATGTCATCGGCTGATAGGATCTTTTCTATTTTGCTGACTTTTTTAATCGTGATGATCCTGTCTATCTTTTGTGCGGATACATAAACACCTGTGAGCAGTATAATTACTGATACATAAAATTTCTTCATACTTTAAACGAGAATTTTTAAATAAAAGGAACCAAACCACGAAAGTAAACAAAACCCAAAATTTGAAGGGAAATGCAATCTCAAATCTCAAAGTGTAGAAGGGGCATGCACGATAAATCAAAACCGAAACGAATGCTCCCTGTAGCTTGTAACCTGAAATCTGTAACCTCTTCCCGAAACAAAATCCAACGATAAACTAAAAACGATAAACCACAAATTTCTACAGGCTCATCATTTCTTTAAATTTAACGGCCTGGCGGCGGCTTACCTCAATTTTTTCTCCTCCTTTTATTTCAAGCAGTAAACCACCATTAAAATAGGGTTCCACTCTTTCTATCATGCGCAGGTTTACAATATGTTTACGATTAGCCCTAAAAAAAACTTTTTCATCCAGTCGTTCTTCCAGTGCATTAAGCGATTTTAATATGAGTGGCTTATGTGTGCTGAAAAACACTTTGGCGTAATTGCCTACACTTTCAAATAGACGTATTTCATTCAATTTTACAAACCAGCATCTTTCACCATCCTTAACAAATACCTGGTCATTTTCGCCCAAAACACCCCTGTTTACCCCCTGAAGGCCTGGTGAAGAGGTAAGCGCTTCTTTTTCCTCAATATATTCCAGTTTATGCAATGCATCTGCCAGTCGCTTGGGTTCAACCGGTTTCAGCAAATAATCCAGTGCGTTTACTTCAAAAGCTTTCAGAGCGTATTCGTCATATGCTGTAGTAAATATCACCTGTGGCAATCTGTCTAACTCGGTTAACAAATCAAAGCCTGTTTTGCCCGGCATTTGAATATCGAGGAATATAAGATCGGGATCCATGTGCTCAATCTTCTCTATACCTTCATTGGCATTGGCGGCTTCGGCTATTATTTCTATTTCAGGGTGATCCTGCAGTAGTTTTTTTAATTCGGCCCTGGCCAATCTTTCATCATCAATAATAATAGCTCTTTTTGTCATAAATAAGAGTGTTATATTAATTATATCGTAGCATATTTTCCTGTGAAACGTGAAATGATAAACGTAAAATCTTCACCTCTCACTCCTCACATCTGTCCTCTCACCTCTCACGATCAACATAGCAGTAGCTTATTTCCCCAGGCTCTTGTACACCGGCATTATCACCTTTGCTTCTACCATATTACCCGGTATATCTTTGATCTCAAAACTGGCTTTTGTACCAAATAAAAGGTTCAGGCGGTCCTGCGTACTCTGCAGTCCAAAACCCATCTGCCCTGCATGGCCATTTAAAAATCCGCTGTTGCGGACGATGAGTTCATGACGGTTATCTGTAAAATCCGAAATAATAGTTACCACGCCGCCATGTACCTGTTTGCTAATGCCATGTTTGATGGCGTTTTCTGCAAGTGTTTGGAGCATCATGGGTGGTATAGGCTGGTCAAGCGTGTCTTCATCAATATTAAACTGAACTTTTAATCTTTCTTCAAAACGCATTTGTTCCAGTGCAAGATAATCTCTCACTATATTCAGCTCCTGCTCCAGGGGAACGGTCTCTAATTTTTCTGTTTGCATGCTGCTGCGCAAAATATTACTCAGTTCAGTAATAGCACGCCTGGCTCTTTGTGGATTTTCATCAACCAGGGCCCTGATGCTGTTAAGCGAATTGAAAATGAAATGCGGATTGATATGCGATTTAATGGTTTTCAGTTCCAGTTCTTTTACCAGTGACTGCAGGCGGAAAGTATCTACTTCCTGTTTTTTATTTTTCTGGAAAAAATGGTATACATAATAAATCAGTACCCACACCATTAAAATAAGGGAACTGTCAAAAGTCCTGAGCACCAGTTTATTGATAAAAGGTACTTTCTTTTTGGGGTCTATTTCAGACAGGTTAAACAGTTCAAAAAAAGTAAGTAAACTGAGCGAATAAATAAAACTGGCTATAATGATGCATATAAAAAGGCGGGGAACTAATTTTTCAATTGGCAATAGCAACCAATTACGTGTAATGATAACATTGCGTATCATGTGGGTAATAGGAATTCCCAGCGACAAAGCGATTAAAAGACGAATGATTAATTTTTCTGAGATTGTTTTATCGTAGGTATATGCAAAAAAGATATTAATAAGCGCAAACATCCCCCACCCACAAATCTGGCACCACCAGTATCTTGATATTTTTGATAGCATATATCAAATCTAAACATTTCTGCTTCCTGTCAAAAATATTGTATTACTAATGGTGAAAAATGCGGGTCAACGGCGGGCATAAATTGAATTATATTTAGTTATTTATTGATTCTCAATGCTTAACAAGGCAATAAATACTTTACCCAAAAGCATTTATGTCTTACTTTTGTTGTTGATTTAAGATGTTTTACATGAACATAACACCGGGACCTCTTTTACAACAAATCAACGATCCGAAAGATCTTAAAAAACTAAGCAGGGAACAATTGCTTCAGGTATGCAACGAACTTCGTCAATATATTATTGATGTGGTGAGCGTGCATGGCGGACATTTTGGAGCCAGTTTGGGTGTTGTTGAACTTACTGTTGCTTTGCATTATGTGTTAAACACACCTTACGACCAGTTGGTATGGGATGTAGGGCACCAGGCTTACGGGCATAAGATTATAACGGGCAGGAGAGATAACTTTTACACTAACCGCAAATACAAGGGACTAAGCGGGTTCCCACGACGGGCTGAAAGCGAATATGATAGCTTTGGTGTGGGGCATTCCTCTACTTCTATTTCCGCTGCACTGGGCATGGCCATGGCTGCCAAATACAAAGGAGATGACAGGAAATCAGTAGCTGTTATCGGGGATGGGGCAATGACTGCCGGTCTTGCTTTTGAAGGAATGAACCATGCAGGCGTGGCAGATGCAGATATGCTGATCATTCTCAACGACAACTGTATGAGCATTGACCAGAATGTAGGGGCACTAAAAGAATACCTTACCGATATTACCACTTCCCGGGCCTATAATAAATTAAAAGACGACATCTGGAATGCCTTAGGCAAATTACCGGTGGGCAAGCGCTTTACCAGGGAAATGGCAAGCAAACTGGAACATAGTATTAAAGGATTTGTAAGCAAAAGCAGTAATCTTTTCGAGGCATTAAACCTTCGTTATTTTGGGCCTATAGACGGGCATAATATTACCAAACTTGTGGATGTTTTACAGGATCTTAAAAAAATTCCCGGTCCCAAGCTGTTACATATACTTACCGTTAAAGGGAAAGGATATACACTTGCCGAAAAGGATCAAACCAAATGGCATGCGCCCGGACTGTTCGATAAGATAACCGGTGAAATATACAAGAAGAAATTTGATCTTCCGCAACCTCCTAAATACCAGGATGTTTTTGGGCATACCATCATTGAACTGGCAGAAAAAAATGATAAAATATTAGGGGTAACACCTGCGATGCCTTCGGGGTCGTCATTGAAATTTATGATGGATAAAATGCCCGGCCGGGCTTTTGATGTAGGCATCTGCGAGCAGCATGCAGTAACCTTAAGCGCAGGTATGGCTACCCAGGGTATGAAAGTGTTTTGCAATATCTATTCTTCCTTTATGCAGAGGGCTTACGACCAGGTAGTGCATGATGTAGCTATCCAGGATCTGCCCGTTATTTTTTGCCTTGATCGTGCCGGATTGGTTGGTGAAGATGGCGCCACGCATCATGGAGCATACGACATCGCTTACATGCGCTGCATTCCTAATATGATTGTGAGTGCACCCATGAATGAAAGTGAATTGCGTAACCTGATGTTTACTGCGCAGTTAGACACTACGGTGCACCCCTTCGCTATCCGCTATCCCCGCGGTGAAGGAGTGATGCCCGAATGGAGAACAGAGATGAAAGAAATTAAGCCGGGAACAGGAAGGAAATTAAAAGACGGCGAAGGGATCGCCATATTGTCATTCGGTCATCCTGGAAATTTTGCAGCCGCAGCCATACGCGATTTGAGAACGGAAGAGCTGAGCCCGGCACATTATGATATGCGCTTTGCTAAACCGCTGGATGAAAATTTGCTGCATGAAGTATTCGCTAAATTCAACAAAATAATTACTGTTGAAGATGGTACTGTTCAGGGTGGCTTTGGAAGCGCCGTTCTGGAATTTATGGCATTACATCAATATAAGGCCGAAGTGAAAATATTAGGGATGCCTGACCATGTTATAGAACAGGGTACACCTAAGGAATTGCAAAAAGAATGTGGCTACGATGCGCCTGCAATAGCCGCTGCTGTACGGGAAATGATGAATGAGAAGCAGTATTCTGCCATAGACAAATCTATTCTTTAAAATTCCTTTTGCAAATAACGGGTTTATGCTGGTTATTCTGAATACAGCATTCAGAAACCTGAATGCCATTATTTGCATTCCTGTAATCCAGTTCACTTCAAAAAAGATATATGCGAATCTGTTTTACAACCTTCATTTTTGCAGTATGCATTTTTATGACTTCATGCAATACACAAATAAAAGACGAAAAAGAACCTTATATGTGGAACAAGGACATTAAACCTCCGGTGGCCAAAATGAAAGCGCATGAACGAAGCGTTCATGGCGATACGGTAACGGACAACTATTACTGGATGATTGACTATTTTAAAAAGGGACCTGATAGCACTGAAGTTGTAAGCTATTTAAAAGAAGAGAATGCTTACTTAGATACCATGATGAGCGGATCAAAAATCTTCAGGGAAAATTTGTATAAGGAAATGAAAGACAGGATAAAGGAAAAAGATGAATCGGTTCCTGTTTTTAAAAATGGGTATTTCTATTATATCCGCACAGAGGACGGACAACAATACTATAAATATTGCCGGAAAAAAGGAAGTCTTGAAGCTCCTGAAGAAATTTTATTAGATGTGGATGAACTGGCGAAAGCTCACCCTTATTATGCTGCCACAGGATTTAATGTGAGTGAAGACAACAAGCTGCTGGCTTTTGGAGTAGATACCGTATCGCGCAGGCAGTACACTATTTATATAAAGAATTTAGAAACCGGGAAACTGTTTAGTGAATCCATAAAAGGAACTACCGGTAGTTCCACCTGGGCCAACGATAACAATACCTTGTTTTATACGCTGAACAACCCCGCTACGCTGCTTACAGAAAAAATAAGGCGGCACAAATTAAATACCAGTGAAGCAGAGGATATAACGGTGTACGAAGAAAAAGATCCCACTAATTACATTGGTGTAAAAAAAACGAAATCGGCCAAACTCATATTTATTGTTTCAGAAGCTACACTGTCTGCGGAAATGCGTTTCATCAGGGCCAATGAACCCGATGCTGCGTTCACCCTATTTCAACCGCGCATGAAGGAGGTGTTGTATGAGGTACATGAACTGGGCGACAAATTTTATATTGTTACCAATTTAAACGCAAAGAATTTCAGGCTCATGGAATGTTCCCTGAGTAAAACAGACAGTAGTGCCTGGAAGGATGTTATACCGCACCGTTCGGAGGTATTGCTTGAAGATATTGACGTGTTTAAAGATCACCTGGTTGTTACGGAACGTAAAAACGGATTGATACAGTTGCGCATACGCAATATCCCTTTGGCAGAGGAACATTATATTGATTTCGGCGAACCGGCCTACAGCGCTGCCGTGGGCTCCAATCCTGAGTTTAATACTTCAACCCTGCGGTATACTTATACGTCTTTGGTAACTCCCAATAGCACTTATGATTATAATATGGATACGAAAGAAAAGAAGTTGATGAAGCAACAGGAAGTAGTAGGCGGGTACGATACCAAAGCGTATACTACAGAAAGATTATACGCTACGGCAAGCGACGGATCTCAAATTCCTGTTTCTATTGTATACAAAAAGGGATTTATGAAAGATGGGAAGGGACCATTATTGCTATATGGCTATGGTTCTTATGGTAACAGCATGAATGCCACGTTCAGCAGCAACCGGCTCAGTTTGCTCAACCGTGGTTTTGCATTTGCCATAGCGCATATCCGCGGTGGGCAGGAAATGGGAAGGCAATGGTATGAGGACGGGAAAATGATGAAAAAGAAAAACACCTTCACTGATTTTATTGATTGCGCAAGATATCTGATCAAAGAAAACTTCACTTCTGCAGAGCACCTGTATGCACAGGGCGGCAGCGCCGGCGGTTTGCTGATGGGCGCCGTAGTAAATATGGCCCCCGATCTCTGGCATGGCGTAATAGCACAGGTGCCATTTGTAGATGTAGTGAATACCATGCTTGATGCAAACATTCCGTTAACCACCAATGAATACGATGAATGGGGCAATCCCGAAAAAAGTAAAGAAGCATACGATTACATGAAATCCTACTCGCCCTATGAAAACGTGGAGAAAAAAGACTATCCCAATATGCTGGTAACAACAGGGCTGCACGACAGCCAGGTGCAATATTTTGAGCCGGCAAAATGGGTGGCTAAACTACGAGCGTTAAAAACCGATAACAATATTCTTTTGTTGCATACCAATATGGATTTCGGGCATGGCGGTGCTTCGGGCCGGTTCGATTACCTGAAAGATATTGCCCTGGAATATTTATTTTTGTTCAGGCTGGAAGGGATAGGTCTCACAGGTCTTACAGACCTGTGAGACCTATCCGGGCTTAGTCATCATCATTTTCATGTTCCAGTAAATTTTTCCGGGCTATTATTTTGTTGGTATAGCTTTTAATATAGCTGATAAAAGCTGTTTTGTTGCCAAACCATTGAAACAACTCATCCCTTAATAATCCTGTGGGCTTACCGGATACCAGGCTGTGATAAGCAGACCAGGGGTATGCTTCAACGTTATTACAATACCCATGTTTTGCTGCATTCGTTAAAATGTAAGCAATGATGATGTTGCGATAATCATCGTTGTCAATTTCTTTTCTTCTGAACCTTTCCTGGAACAGGCTGCCGGTGCGGTTATACCTTTTGTTGATGGCTTTGGCGTAAGCGTTGAAGAGGTTGGCGAAGTGCTGCTCAATGGGTTTGCCGGGCGGAGAGGCTTCACAGGTCTTACAGACCTGTGAAACCTCCTTTACGCGAATGAAAAAATGAAAATGATTGGGAAGCAGGTTATAGCAGAAAGTTTGTGCAACAGGCGCTATATATTTTTGCCAGAGCATTAAAAAATAAGCGTAGTTGGCCGGCTCCTTAAAAATATTTTCCCTGTTGTTGCCACGGTTGTAGATATGGTAGTACCCCCCGGGCCGGAGTTTTTGAATGGTGTTTTGGTGTGTCATAGTATCGTTAAGGTAGCTAATTTTTGCTTATCTCAGCGGCTAAACTTTACAGGTTTTTAAAACCTGTAAAGTTTAGCGTTTTATTTTTTAAATCCGATCCGGTCCCGGTCTTCCCATTTTTTTGTGCGGTCTTATCATCTAATAAATTTTCGATGGCATCGTAAATGGCAGATAGCTGTCCATCGTGTTCGCCAATGCGCTGCTGTATTTGTTTTAATTGCTCCTTTATGTCGCCCTGCTGTAAAACAACCCTTCTTATTTCTGCAAAAGCCCTCATAATGGCAATATTCCCATCCGACGCGGGCATATTAATGGCTTCATAAAAAGCAGACATATCAAAATCGGGCATTACTTTTTCAGCCCGGATTTCATAAATGCGGTTTTGTACTCCGGATGATTTGCATGGCTAAGGTTTTTATTTCCTGAATATTACAATAACTTTTTTAATGCTTCTGCACCGGGTACTATTTTTTGAAAATTATTAGGCAGTTTAGCTTTTTGGTCGTAAAGGTCGTTTTGAATTTGGTATATGTGGCTTACATCCATTGCGAACAATTCAATCACTTTATCTGTAATTTGCATGCTTCAATGCAGTTACACCGGTCAGCAGGATATAAGATAATTAAGGAATGGTTGGCTAAAAAGGATTTTAAACCTTTTGCCTTCCAGGAAGAAACCTGGCAGCATATCATTAATTACAAAAGCGGTTTGGTAAATGCGCCTACCGGGTTTGGTAAAACCTTTTCTGTTTTCCTCGGTGCTGTAATAGATTTCATTAATCAGCACCCGGATGATTATAAAGGCAAGGCGGGCAACAAACTGCAATTGGTGTGGATTACACCTTTGCGCGCACTGGCCAAGGATATAGGCAGGGCAATGGAAGAAACGATAGCGGAGTTGGGTATGCGCTGGAGGGTGGGTATACGCAATGGCGATACAGCCTCAGCCGAACGTCTGCAACAGAAAAAGCATCCACCGGAAATACTGATCATTACGCCCGAAAGCCTGCACCTGTTGCTGGCTCAAAAAAATTATCCCGAATTTTTCGCTACCCTTAAGATCATCGCGGTGGATGAATGGCATGAACTGCTGGGCAGCAAAAGAGGTGTGCAGGCAGAGCTGGCCATTAGCAGACTGGTATCTTTACGCGCTGCAAACACTTGCCACTTACCACTTACCACTTACCCCCTTATTTGGGGCATCTCCGCCACCATCGGTAATCTTACAGAAGCGGCGGCGGTATTGCATGCTTCCCTTTCAGCACAGAACCCGCCTGTAATTGTGCGTGCTCAACTGAAAAAAAATATTGAAGTTGAGTCTATTCTTCCCGATGTGATTGAAAAATATCCCTGGGCGGGGCATTTGGGAATAAAACTGATAGATAAAGTAATTCCCATTATTGATCAAAGCCGTACAACGCTCATTTTTATTAATACCAGGGGCATGAGTGAAACCTGGTACCAGGGCTTGCTGAATACAGCGCCGGAATTGGCCGGGGCTATTGCTTTGCATCATGGAAGTATTGAGCCCGAATTAAGAACATGGGTAGAGGAGGCATTGCATGCCGGCATTTTAAAAGCAGTGGTATGTACGGCAAGTTTGGACCTGGGCGTAGATTTCAGGCCGGTAGAAACGGTTATCCAGGTAGGATCACCCAAAGGAGTAGCGCGGTTTTTACAACGGGCAGGCCGTAGCGGTCATCAGCCCGATGCGGTGAGTAAAATCTATTTTCTGCCTACCCACTCACTTGAACTGCTGGAAGCATCTGCTTTAAAAAGCGCTATAGCCGAAGATATTATTGAAAGCCGTGAGCCCATGCTGCTGTGCTTTGATGTATTGATTCAATACCTCTGTACTTTAGCGGTTTCTGATGGGTTTGATCCGGACATCATGTATAAAGAAGTACTGAAAACCTACTGTTATAAAGATATGACAAGGGATGAATGGCTGCAGATCTTACAATTTATAACTGCCGGTGGGGTAGCTCTGCAGCAATACGATGAATTTAAAAAGGTAGAGATCATTAACGGGCTGTACCGCATTACCAACCGCCGGATGGCCATGCGTCACCGGATGCATATTGGCACTATTGTAAGTGAAGCTATGCTGAAAGTAAAATTTATGTCGGGCGGGTATATTGGGGTAATTGAAGAATGGTTTGTATCAAGACTCGATCCCGGCGCCGTATTTACACTGGCAGGCAGGAATGTAGAACTGATAGGCATAAAAGACATGACCGTAATCGTAAAGAAATCCAATGCTAAGAAATCCATTGTTCCGAGCTGGCAGGGCGGCAGAATGCCCCTCTCGGCCAACCTGGGGAAAAAATTACGGGAAGAGTTAAATAAGGCAGGAAGAAAGAAAACGAACCTCCCTGCCGTGGGGGATCACAAAAAGCAGGCAGCAATACGGAACGATTGTGAAATAGATGTTCTAAAACCATTGTTTGATCTGCAGGAACAACTATCGCATGTACCCAAACACAGTGAACTGCTCATTGAACATATTGAAACCAGGGATGGCTACCACCTGTTTGTATTTCCTTTTGAAGGGAGATTGGTACACGAAGCGATGGCCGCCATTTTGGCCTGGCGCATCAGCCGCATCGCATCTATCACTTTTTCTTTTGCCATGAATGACTATGGATTTGAATTGCTGAGCGATAAGCCTATACCGGTAGATGACAGCAATGTATATGAATTGTTCTCTCCGGATAATCTGTTAAACGATATACAGCGAAGTGTAAATGCAACGGAAATGGCTATGCGTAAATTCAGGGATATTGCCGTTATCGGCGGACTGATATTCCAGGGTTTTTCGGGCGAACAAAAAAAGGCACGCCACCTGCAATCTTCGGCTTCCCTGCTTTTTAAAGTGTTTCATGAATACGATCCGGGTAATGTGCTTATGCAGCAGGCTTATCGTGAAGTATTGGATCAGCAAATGGAAGAAGTGCGCTTACGCAACATGCTGGAACGTATACAGCAATCCAGCATTATCATTACATTCCCTTCACAACTCACCCCATTCTGTTTTCCTGTTAAAGTGGATAGTTTGAGGGAAAGTCTCACTTCAGAGAAATTAGAAGACCGGGTGCGCAGAATGCAACAGCAACTGGATTGATACAGTTTAAAAATCCAGGTAGCGAGGCGGCAAAAATTACTTTAACCCGGTTTGTATACCCCGTTTTTTAAACCAGTCCCTGGGCCAGCATAGAATCGGCTATCTTAACAAATCCACCAATATTGGCGCCTTTTTCATAGTTGATATGTCCATCTTCCTCCTTCCCATATTTTACACAAATCTTATGGATCTGTTTCATAATGTCTTTGAGTTTGTTGTCCACCTCATCTCTTGTCCAGGAAAAGCGAAGGGAGTTTTGCGACATTTCCAATCCCGAAACTGCCACGCCGCCGGCATTGGCGGCCTTGCCAGGGGCATAATATATATGAGCCTGGTTAAATGCAGCTACTGCTTCGGGCGTACAGGGCATATTGGCGCCTTCGGCCACACAAAAACAACCGTTCTCTATCAGTGCAATGGCATCGTCGCCGTTTAATTCATTTTGAGTGGCATTGGGTAATGCAATATCACATTTGATCCTCCAGGGACGCTCATCTTTGTAATAGCTGCAATTGAATTTTTTGGCATATTCACTGATCCTGCCACGTTCATGATCTTTGAGATGCTTAATATAATTTAATCGTTCCTGGCTAATCCCATCCGGGTCGTAAATAAACCCCCCGGAGTCCGACATCGTGAGCACCCTGGCACCCTTGGCAATACATTTTTCCGCTGCATATTGCGCAACATTTCCCGACCCGGAAATAGTTATTTTTTTCCCCACCAGTGAATCACCCCTTGTTTTAAGAATTTCTTCCACAAAATAAACCAGTCCGTAACCGGTAGCTTCCGGACGTATAAGGCTGCCGCCCCACTCGTATCCTTTGCCCGTAAGTACACCGCTGAATTCGCCTTTAATGCGTTTATATTGCCCGAACAGGTAGCCAATCTCCCTGAATCCAACGCCAATGTCACCCGCCGGGATATCTATATCGGCGCCTACATGGCGGTAGAGCTCTGTCATAAAACTCTGGCAAAATTTCATCACTTCATTATCAGACCTGTTTTTGGGATCAAAATCGGAACCGCCTTTCCCACCCCCCATTGGAAGACCGGTAAGACTGTTTTTAAATACCTGCTCAAAAGCCAGGAATTTAAGTACGCTTAGTGTTACTGAGGGATGAAAGCGGAGTCCTCCCTTATAGGGCCCGATGGCGCTGTTCATCTGCACCCTGAAGCCCCTGTTCACCTCCACTTCTCCTTTGTCATTCAACCAGGGTACTCTGAAGATGATTACTCTTTCTGGTTCAACAATGCGCTCCAGGATTTTACTATTTTTATATTTCGGATGCTTCTCAACATAAGGGATAAGTGATTCGGCCACCTCCGACACAGCTTGTAAAAACTCCGGTTCCGCTGTATTTCTGCATTGTACTTTTTCTAAAAACTGCCTGAGCAAATCATTCATATACTTTATAAATATGTGTGTTTAGGGGTTATTTTTCGGGAAATTACTGAAATTATCTATTGAAGCATTTTATTAAATTTTTGCAATTCATTTAATTCTACCGTGGTAAGCGTTTCGTTGTTATCGTATTTGGCTTTTAAAAACAATACTCTTTTATGCTGCGGATACTTTGCCAGTATAGCAGCGAGCATACGGCCGGCACTTTCGTCTTTAATATAAAGCGGCGAAGGAACCGGAGGAACTGATTTGTACCTGGTCGGTTTCTTTTTAATAATCGCTTCTAAAGTAGTGAGTTTGTTTTCGGGAATGGCAGCTATTTTAGCGGCTTTATGGTACAATCCCTCCAGTTGTTTTTTGCTTAGCCCTCCCCGCTCCTGGTATTGATATAATAAACTTTGTATAAAAGAAGAACTGGGTTGAGCCGCAAGGGCAGCTTTCAGCAAATCACTTACAATATCCAAATCTGGTTTAATCCTGTTCATAAAACTGGTGCACGAAATTAGCGAAAAAGAACGATCAACGGGTATTTTCGGCTTTTTTGCATTGGGCTCTTCATATTAAAAAAATAGCAAACATCAATGTGATTGGTGGTTGTAGAATAAATACCACAGGTAGAAATAATTTTCCCAATTAATGGTTACAACAGATTTTTATTTTCTGCCACCTGTTTATACCATTCGCCGCGTTCATGGTATTATTATTGTATTCCTTTATTTTATTTGAATTAAAAGGAGGTTTTTATGAGTAATATCATTAAAAGTGGAAGCCGCACACCGGACTCCTGGAATGATTTTTTTAATATGAACAATTTGTTCGACAATATGTGGCCCGACAGGTTGGGGAGGGGGTTTCCAGCGGTGAATATTTCAGAAACAGAAGCGGGCTATACCGTTGAAGTGGCAGCCCCTGGTTTTGAGAAAGGAGATTTTAAAGTAAAAGTGGATGATGATATACTAACGATCAGCGCGGAATCGAAAACTGAAAATGCATCGAACGATAAGCAAAGAGCATATACCCGCAGGGAGTATAGCTACAGTTCTTTTACGCGCAGTTTCAGGCTCCCCGATAACATAAAAGACGACAAAATTTCCGCAGGTTATAAAGACGGCATGCTGAAACTGGAATTGCCGAAATCGGCCACCCAGGTAAAAGCCACTAAAGAGATTACGGTAAATTAAAATCGAAAAGCAAAGAGGTACAGCCTATCTCTTTGCCGGCTGCATTTATAGCATTAATAATATGGGTTGATGTAAAATAAAATGGCATAAATGTATTTGTATGCATACCGGGGATGTTGAGCCTGTGCCTCCACAGGAGGTAGGAAAGAAAATGGATGTTACGGCACATGTGGAGGCCGCAGCGCCTGAAGACGCGCACCGGATATTTGCGGAGGCGAAAAAGAGGCTATTGGACATTAACCACTGGTCCGACATCAGTCGCGGCATTTCGGCATCTTTTGTTTTAACAGATTTCAGGGGTACAATAAAAAAATGCACACCCCAGGTGGGCGATTATTTTCGCATTGATATTCCAGGACCGGGAACTACAGCAGGTGATGGGTTTGACTGGGTACGCATTGAAATGATAGAAGAGGAACCAGGTTACCTGGGGGCACATGAATCTGTTGCAATGCGTGTGAGACCAGCTCCGCAACCTGAAAAGAAAAAACCAACAGCGCATTTTTTTGCGCAGGATGCTACCAGTTCGTTTATAGTAAAAAGAGAAGGCATGCGCATTACGGCGGAAGTACATGGCAGAATCGAAAAGCCCAATACAGAAAACGAAAGTTTTGGCGATGCCGTTAGAAATGCCGTCATAAGTATGGGTGCACAGTCCGGCTTGTCTAAAGTGCAATGGGAAAAATTGGTAAAAGGAATATTAAATATTCGATAACAATTTATAACCAAACGAACTGGCATTGTTTTTAGAAGTAGGAGTGAACAGGTATAAACCTCCCGAATGCTATGCGTACTGCACATTTACACATCGCCGACCAGTTGCTGGAATATATATTACCTTATCCCGGCGAAAAGGATATACAGGAAATAGAACATCATTTAAATCTTTCCCCGTTAAAATTGCAATTGTTTCTTACAGAGATCGGAAATGAAAAACCGGGATGGATCTATAAATCGGTTGGTGAAAACAATGAGCCCAAATCAGTTGGCGTAATAGATGAAATGAAACCGGAAGTACTGGGGTTCCTGTCTAAAGGTGGATTTTCTAAGCAGTGGCCGGAGGCCGATACTACTACAAAAAAGCAGGTGTAATGCTCAGCGGATTAGTTCCCGGCAAGGTCATCCGGGGCAGTTTATTTGTAACCCATAAAAACTAAAGATGCGTCAGGAACTGTGCAACCGCTGGTATAGCACGTGCTGGGAAGAAATGTTGGAGGTGAAGTAAAATTTGTAGTATTGCTTTTTTTTACATGAGCCTTCGTACATTTCTGCAACGCATCCTTAAAAAGCCGGTTGCCAGGTTAGCCAACAGGTTTTCTTCCCGCCCCAACAGGCAAGGGGTGCACGATGCACTTACCAGGCTGTATAAGCAGATCAGGGAAAAACCCGGTAAAAAAGGCGCTGTTATTGATCTGAATGTGTCACCGCAAAAGATTGTTATTTTTTCTGATCTACATAAGGGCAATAAAAAACGTTCGGATGATTTTGCACCGGCAGAACAAAACTATATTGCCGCATTGAATTATTACAACGGGCAAAATTATACATTGATCGTGCTGGGGGACAGTGAAGAGCTTTGGAAATTTAACCTCTTCACCGTAAAAAAACACAATCATGCTTCTTTTGAACTGGAAAAACATTTTCTTCAAAGAAAAGCGCTGATCAAAGTTTTTGGCAATCATGATGTATTCTGGAATAATGATCCTTTTGCCGCATTACAGCTTATAAGTATTTATGGTGAAACGGTGCACATGTACGAAGCGGTGTTGTTAAAATACAATACCGGACAAAAGTCGATAGATATTTTTCTTACACACGGTCACCAGGGCGACAAACAAAGCGACGGCAATAAATTCAGCGCATGGTTTGTGGCAAAAATATGGGCGCCTTTACAATCATATCTGGACCTTAATATCAATACACCAGCCTTTAACGACATTCTTAAAACAGAGCATAACCAGTTTATGTACGAATGGAGTTTGCATCAGGAGAACCTGGTGCTTATTACAGGACATACGCATCAGCCGGTATTTGAATCAATGACACACTTAGAGCGTTTGTATAAGCAACTGCTTGTTGCACGACAAAACGATAACAGCCCGGACATAACAAATTTGCAGAAAGAAATTGCTTTTCGCCGCCAGGAATATGATCATGTTTCAGAAGATTATCTGCGGCTGAAGCCCACCTATTTCAACAGTGGTTGCTGCTGTTTCAGCGATGGTGATATTACGGGAATAGAAGTTGAAGCGGGTGAGATAAGGCTTATAAAATGGAAAATGGATAATACGGTATCCAAAAGAACCATACTGGAATATACAGCTTTGAAAAATTTATGCTAATCCATAGTTTTTACCGTAACTTTTTTAAATCCAAAACCCCGCAAAAAATTTTCAAGCAATGCGATGCTGCGTACATTGGCTCTGTTGAGTATGCCCTGATGCAGTGCTTTTTCAACCATTTTCTTCCGCGCCTTTACTTTAACGGCTGTAACCGCCTCACTGCTCCATTCGCCCGTTTCGCTAAAAGTTTCAAAATCCGAAGGGTTCATGATCGTATCTAATATTTCTGCATGGGGAAGCAACAGGGAAACGGAATCGCCCTGCACAAAAATGGATTGGGCATTTAATTTTTTAAGGTCAACACCCGCTATGAGTTTTCCCTTTCCAATGATCACAAGGCGTTTACCTGTTATTGGCAAATTGCCAAAGACCGAAAGATCTGGGAGTAATCTTTCGACCGGGGATTTCATCTTAATAACAACGGAATCCGCCACCACTTCATCAAAAGCCGTAATGGTGCACAATTGTGCCAGTTCATTGATTTCTTTAATAAGTATAGGTGTGTTGTCTATTGTAACCGGCTGCTGTTTAAAGATATTCTTAAAAGAAGGCAGCCATTTCATGTTCAGCAGCAGGAGCACTACCAGAACAGTGGTGATAAGCAAAATATACCTGGTCCATCCGCTTCGCATGATCAATTGAGTTTAACAGGTGTGTTCCCGAATTGAATAATCACTTTTTCATAGCCCAGGTTGCGCAGAAAGTTGCTTGCAAATAAACTGGCATTGGCTTCCGCGGTTCGTAATACACCCAATGAGTCGGCACTGTCCTGTATTTGTTTTTGCGCCTGCGCCGCCAGCAGATCTCTTTCCTGTGTTGTGAAACGCGTTCTAAAGGGGCCAATTTCTTCATACGCCACTTTAAGGTCTTCCGGTTTTATGTTAACAGAAAATAAGGTAGCGTGCGGGAGGATTAAGGTAACTTCTTTATTGTGGACCTGAATGTGTTCACCACCAATAGCAGAAAAATCAATACCTGCTTTAAGGGTGGCCTCACAGGTCATCAATATTTTCCGGTCGCCTATCTTATACCAGGTTTCGTCGTCACTGGCCTTAATGATTTTGTTTACGATATATTCTACGGTAACCAGTTCATTTATTTCTCTGAGTGCCAAAATCTCCTGCTCCTGCTTAACGGGAGCTGTACGGCAGGCCGCAACCACGCAAAACAGCAAATAAATATATGGTTTGAACATATTGCAATTTACAAATCCTGTTTCACCTGCGTATTTAATATATTATTTATTAGCCGAATGTTATATCGCACATGTCTTTGTCTGCGCGAACCGGAAAATGGACGATGCGCTCATCTTCCCACCACGCGGAGACAGGTGCGGGGGCAATCTGATGAAATTTTATCGATGAACATTTCATGGGTAATCATTAATTTTCCCCGAAATTGAGATATGACAAAATATGCTGTAATAGTAGCCGGTGGAACGGGAGCGAGAATGGGCTCCGCTGTTCCAAAACAGTTTATGTTATTGAATGGTAAGCCGGTATTGCTGCATACGATAGAAACTTTTTTGCGTGCTTACGCCGACCTGCAGATCATACTGGTGCTCCCCCCCTCTTTCGGGGAACAGGGTAAACAACTCGTTTCGAAGACAACCGCTCCGTCCCGGATTCAGATCGTTTCAGGCGGCGCTACCCGTTTTCATTCCGTGCAGAACGGGTTAACAAAGATCAATAAAACATCGGTTGTTTTTGTACATGATGGAGTAAGGTGTCTGGTTACTGAAGCGCTTATCCGGCGCTGTTATGAACAAGCACTGGAAAAAGGAAATGCCATTCCCGCTGTAGCCGTAAACGACAGCATAAGAATGGTGGAAGGGAATAAAACGAGGGTAGTGGACAGAAGCAGGTTGCTTGCTGTTCAGACACCTCAGACTTTCCGGAGCAATATTCTTTTATCGGCTTTTGAGCAACCTTATAATGAAGCTTTTACCGATGAAGCAACAGTAGCGGAAGCGGCAGGATACGAAATTTTTATGATCGAAGGGGAAAAAGAAAATATTAAGATCACGTTGCCTGCAGACCTGTTAATAGCAGAACAACTATCGAGAAAAGCATAATGTGAAGCACAGCTTTGGCGATGTTTCCACAATATCCATTTCATGTTTAAAAAAATTACCACAGCATTCCGGAAGCTGATTTTCTGTTATACCATTACGGCAGACCTGTCTTCGTTTATCCGGTTGCTGATCAATACGAAAAGATACCGTTATGCTAAAAAGCCGGTAGTGCATCCCGCCATGCCCGTTGGCTACCATTTGCTTCTGAATGGAAAAAGAAAAACAATTTTTTTAAGAACTTATGCGGGGGATATTGCTATATTTTATGAAATATTCTGGCAAAAAGCATACAGGCTTCCATGGCCGGATAAAACGCTTAGTGGTCCCGTGCTTGATCTTGGCGCCAATACCGGGATGGCATGCTTGTTTTTTGCTGCATATTATTCCGTACGCGGGCTGTATGCAATAGAAGCAGATCAATACAATATGGATTTGCTTTTGTGCAATCTTTCCGGTGAAATATCAGATAGGCGGGTTATGCCACTGCACGCGGCTGCCTTTGCTGAGGATACAACAATGTATATGCGAATGCAGGAAAAGGCCTACAATACCACTGTTACAAGTGAGGTAACGGATATGCCCGTGCGGGCACTAAGTATGGATACGTTGTGCAGTATGTTTGAACTGGACAAAATTGATCTCCTTAAAATAGATATTGAAGGTAGTGAGGAAGCGCTTTTTTCAAAAAATACTGAATGGCTGGAAAAAATCAATATGCTTGTTGTTGAGATTCATGCAGAGGGGTACCGGAGTGTGTGCGAAACTTTATTGCGTACTAAAGGTTTTGAAATATATCAACCCGGTGAAAAAGATTGCCATTCAACCTTATTGTGGGCAATCAAACAGGGATAATACAATCACTTTTTTTTAAAATGATTCACCGGGAATGGCAGGCGGTTCATTTTAATGTGCATATAAAAGGCTTCCGCAGGTCCAAACTGCCGGTTAAAAAAAGCAATGCCGGGAATATCCGATCCTTCAAACCTGAATGTTTTGCCGCTGCCTGCATGGTCTTGTATGGCGGCATCGGTTAGCAGGTAAAACGCACCCATTGATTTTCCTTTTGCAGTACTTCCTCCTACCAGAGAATACACGAAATTGTTGTCATAAAGCACGATGTAAAATGCGATCGTTTCGCCCCCCGGTGTGTGTGCAGTATATGTTTTAAGGTGATTCTTTTCGCCTGCCATATTGCAGCAGTTAGTGAGTGAATGATAATCTTTAGACCTAATGCCCGGGTGCGATGTATTGTATGCTTTACGGTATAAAGTGATGATATCTTCCGGGGTATCGTTGCGCACGACTATTATGCTATGCCTGTTTGCTTTTTCCAGTGATCGTTTGGCCAACCTGCTGTACGCACCGGTTAAGGCAGAGCGGGATTTTCCCAAATCCAGCATTACGTTTAATCGCTTGTGCACTGTGAGCCCGGCAACGGGATGGGCTTCCCGTAATGTATGGGTTTCACTGACATCAATATCAATGAATTTAAATTTTGCGGGAATAGCCTGTAAAAACTGAACTATATCAGCAAACGGTGCTTTACCCGCGAAAACGCCTAGCGATGCCGTAAAAAAGGGCTGGTAAATGTAGTAAAAGCCGTATTTTTTTCTCCAGGTAAGGGGCATTACGGCTTTATAATCATTTAATACAAGGGCATCCCAATGGCTGGCCATATGGTCTAACCACCAGGAATAACCGTATATCACGCCTTTGCTTCTTTCGATACACGCATCCCATTTTACAATGTCAATTTCACTTCTTTTGAGGTATTGAATGTCGTTGGTCATGAAAAGAAGTGGTTTCTTATAATGGAATATGAGGACTGATCTTTTTAAAACTGATATTTTGTATATCTATGCTGAATGATATTCTTTGCCAGAAGTTGTTGCCGGGTGTTGATTTAAAATAGTCGCGGTATACCTTACTGTACAGCAATGGAACGTATATATTCAGAAGATCTCTGCACAAAGACAACTGCAAACCTGCATCATATAATATTCGTGGCGCACCGGAATTGCTTTTCCATCCTTCATTGTATGTGCCGGCATCAAAAAATAATTTCAGGGGAATTTTTGGGTGAAGGGATGAAGTTAGATTAAGCGCAATCAGCCAGTCGTCTGTTTTGCCTGCTTTGTTGCTCAGCAGATCTGTTCGTACCTTGAAGCCGCCATCTCTTATCATTACCTGCTGCGACAATGCGCCCTCAAACTCATTGCGGCCTATAAAATAATTACTGTAGGTGTAATCTTCGTATCCTTTTGGAGCCGTCATGTTAAGGTGATACTGATCCGTATCGAACTGTTTCCGGGAGGTTTTGTCGCCTATATAAAAAAATTTTCCGGCAAACCATCGCGTGTTTAATCCCCCGCCCTGGGGATAATTAAAAAAATAATTTCCTGTATACGCTAACCGTCCAAAATTGTCTGAAGTTTCAAGCAGCAATTCATAACGATAGGGATACAACGCCCTGCTGTTGTCTGTTACATACCGTAGTTGGCCAATAGCAGTGGTTCGGGAATGTACGGCATACCGGTTTTTCATTAATACAGAATCCCATGAAAACTGCAAAGCATCTGTATTAATAATATATGCTTTCCATTGCATAAAGCGGCTGAGCTGGCTGCGCGCATGCCTGTTGCGGAAAGTAAACCTTACATGAGGGCTGAGTTTTGTAAAATGCAAATGTGTAGCAGGATTGTCCTGGTCCCTATAAGCATTTTCCGAAAATCTGGCAGCGCTTATACCGGTTTCAATATTCTGAAAAATATTTTCGGGGTACCAGGTATATGTTGCCCGGCCAATACCGGCAAATTGCCTGCTGCCCGTGGCATACAATGGAACGGCAATGAACCGGAAGCGGGTAAACGGGAGGTTATAATTATGCACGATGCCGCCCAGCATCAGTTTATCGTAATCATTAAAACCCATAGCAGGCGCCACACCTGCATAGTGATATTTGTTGCCGGCACCGGCTTTTCCAATCCATGCAATTCGCAGTTTTTCAGAAGCGGTGGGCAACAGGCTCCCGTTGGAATCGAGCAAATGAAAAATACTATCGGTGTTTTCTCCGCTTACGGTGGCTACAACATTTTTAAAATCTTCGGGATAGGGATGTTTAAACTGCCATTGGTTGTAATAAGCCTGCATGCAGGAATCAAACAGCGCTTTACCCAATGAGGTTTCCAGCAACTGCATCCATTGTGATGCCTTATAATAAGCAGATAAATAATAGTTGGTAAAGGAAAACGCATCGGCAGGCAGGTTAACCGGCTGATCTTTTTTTACGGCGGCTACCGATTCAAACGCAACTTTTTCTAGGCAGGAAGGATTGAATTTTCTGGCAGTTGTTTTGTAGCTGCTAAGGTATCGTTTTTCGTAAAAGCTGTTCATCCCTTCATCCATCCAGGGATGCGCACGCTCATTGGAGGCTAAAATACCATAGAACCAGTTGTGCCCCACTTCGTGAACGATGATTCGCTCTGTTAGCCGATCGCTTTTAGGCGCAGTAAGTACAGCAATCGTTGGGTATTCCATTCCACCCTTTATGTGGGACGGGCCTTCAACCATGCTTAAGGTGGTAAACGGATACGGGCCAACCGAAGTAGAGTAAAAACGCAGTGCCTGCTTCGCATAGGCTATGCTGTTAATCCACTGTTTTTGGGAAGCAGGTGTACAGAAAGCATACACATCAATTATTTTACCGGGGGGCAATGTGCAGGTGTCGTGTTGTACAATAAAACGCTTATCGGCAAACCAGGCAAAATCATGCACATCGTTTTGTTGATAATGAAGGGTTTTTGTGCCGGCGGCTGAAGGGGGAAATGCCTGCCGGATGGTTTTAAAAGAACCTCCTTTTACTTTTTTCCGGTGCCGGGTTTCTTTCCAGGAATATGTAGCGCGGGTTTTCAGCCACTCTTTTTCGGTTTCATTTTGCAATGCTCCCGTAGCGGCCACCACATAGTTTTCAGGAAGGGTAATGGTTACATCAAAATTTCCCTGCTCGCAGTAAAATTCTCCCTGTTGCAGGTAAGGCATGGGATGCCATCCTTTGCGGTCATACACCGCAGGTTTAGGATACCACTGAGTTACCTGGTACGATTGCCCAACATGCCCGCCTCTTGAAAAGTTATACGGCAGTTTAACATGAAAGGGAGTAGTGATCAACATTTGCTGACCGGGCAAAAGCGCCAAAGGCAGCATCACTTTTATGATATCCAGGTGGTCGGGGTGATCCTCTGTGCCGGCTCTCACATTGTTAACCCTGAAATCGAGCTGATTAATATATCCTTTCTGCTGAGGGTTGGAAAAATAAAATTTGGTATCTCCGTTTTCCAGCATCTGGTCACTAAAAGCCGTTCTGTCGGTTTTATAGGCATTGGGCCATAAATGAAACCATATATACTGTAATGTATCGGGCGAATGATTGGTATAATATATTTTAATAAAGCCATCTAATGTATGTTCCACGTCATTGAGTGATACATTGATGGTATAATCTACCTGCTGCTGCCAGTATGCTTCCTGTGCAACAGATTTTGCAACCAGGCAATGAAAGGCCAATATGAAAAATGCATATCTCATTTGCCTTTTCCTTTCAGTATAATTTGTAATGTATGCAGGAGTATCTTAAAATTAAGCGAAAGGGAAATGTTTTCGATATACACCAGTTCGTACTGCATACGCTCAATCATTTGATCTACATTTTCGGCATAACCGAATTTCACCATGCCCCAGCTGGTAATACCGGGTTTTACTTTGAGTAAATATTTAAAGTAAGGGGTTTTTGTATTGATCTGGTCAATATAAAATTGTCTTTCGGGCCGGGGGCCTACCAGGCTCATTTCGCCCTTTATAACATTCCAGAATTGTGGCAGTTCATCAATTCGCCATTTGCGCATGGTTTTTCCCCAGGGGGTAATTCGCGGATCGCCGTGCGAAGACAAGTCCGGCCCATTCTTTTCCGCATCGGCATACATAGAGCGGAATTTATACATAAAAAAAGGTTTGCCTTTATAGCCAATTCTTTGCTGCGTAAAAATAACAGGCCCTGAAGAGGAAAATCGTACTCTTATGACAGCATACAACAACAGCGGAGATAGTAATATCAGTCCGGTCAAAGAGAGCAACACATCTGCTAACCTGATAAAATACAATTGCCATTCGGGCATCAACCCGGTTTTAATATCAATGAGCGGGGCATCCAGCACATTTTTGGTGCGTACGGAACCGGCAAGAATATCGAGATTGTTCGGAGCGATCTTAATTTCTATGTCTCTTTCGCTTATGCGGTTAATGATAGACGTTACTTCATCGGGAAATGAATTCTCTACGGCAATTATCACCTGGTCGGGGTCGCTGGTTTCCAGTATTTTTTCGAGGTTATCAACAGTGCCGAGGAAGGGAAGGTGCTGGTGTAATCCATTGGAGGATGCATGGGTAGTGATAAAGCCGTTGAATTTGTATCCCAGCAGCGCCTGGTTTTTTTTGATTTCCTTAAACAGGTGAATGGCTGTTGGATTGTTACCCACTATTACCGTATCGAACCAAATGCTGCCTTTTTTCAGTTGCTGTTTGGCCATATTCAATAACAACATTCTTCCACTCCATATTAAAACAAAATGCAGGAAAAACAACGACAGAAAGGCTTTGTAATAATAGGGATAATTGGCCCGCTTATCATCGAGCACCAGCACAAAAAAAAGAAACACCGATCCTGCAAGTGTGCTGATGAAGGTTACTATGCATTCCGAAAACCACGACTTGGTGTACAGCAAACGATGATAACTGCCCAGCATCATAAACAGTGCCAGCCAGCCGGTTGGAATAAGAAAAATGCTCAGTAACAATTGTGTATTGTGTAAAAGTTCTCCGGCAATGTTCAGTTCAAAGCCGGTTAAATGCTTTCGAATGAAAAAAGCGATAGCCCATGCCAGCGCCGCGGCTATATAATCACTAACCGCATACCAGGAAGTATTTATTTTCTTTTGGTTTTTCATTTGGATATTAACGCATACTTGTCATTTAACAAGGTAATTGGCCGACTGTATCTTTTGTAAAATGTGATGCGCCACATCCATCGCCATTAAGCCATCCACTTCTGAAACAGCAGTGGGTGCATTTTGTATAATGGATTGCGTGAAAGCTTCCAGCTCCAGTAAAATGGCGTTGGCCTCGGGAATTTCAGGATTGGCTATCGCAATCACCTTTTTACCTGATGGCGTATCTATATCAAAAGTAAAAGCATCTTTGTCGTTGTCGTCTTTCAGTTTGATGATCTCCGTTTTTTTCTCCAAAAAATCAATACCGATATAAGCGTCTTTCTGGAAGAGCCGCATTTTCCGCATTTTTTTCATGGAGATCCGCGAAGAGGTAAGATTGGCCACGCAGCCGTTGTTAAATTCTATGCGCACATTGGCAATATCCGGGGTATCGGTTATCACCGCCACGCCACTGGCAGAAATGTTTTTTACACCACTTTTTACAATGCTCAGTATAATATCAATATCGTGGATCATCAAATCCAGGATTACACTTACTTCCGTTCCACGGGGGTTAAACTGCGACAGGCGGTGTACCTCTATGAACATGGGATTGAGTTCATATCCCTTTAGGGCCAGGTAGGCGGGGTTAAATCTTTCCACATGGCCTACCTGCACTTTTACATTCGCTTCTTTGGCCAGCTTCACAATTTTATTCGCCTGCTCCATGGTGTCGGCAAGCGGTTTTTCAACAAAAACATGTTTGCTTTTCCGGATCGCTTTCTCGCACAATTCGAAATGGAGAGTAGTAGGAGCAATAATATCAACAGCATCGCACGCATCCATCAGTGCATCTGCATCTTCATATCTTTTTAATTTGTACGCGTTGGCTACCGCGGTTGCTGTATCATCATGAGGATCATAAAATCCCACCAGTTCCGCGGTTTTAATTTTCTGCCAGTTGCCAATGTGAAACTTACCCAGGTGACCTGCCCCGAAAATGCCAACTTTAAGCATGCATAACAATTTTAGGGTCAAAGATAAGATTTGCTGATTTGTGCGAACATGAGGAGATTTACGCTCAAAGTTCCTAACCTTCCTGCCATGCCTCCGTCGGATTTCAGATTTTACAATCTTCGGGCTTTATTTGCTATTGCGCCATTTTTGCTTTTCCCCTGCTTTTTAAATACAGGTAGTAGCCTGCAAAAGCGGCGGAAGCTGCAATCAAGCCTATTCCTGCCAGGTATTTTATTGAATTGTTTTTTGCAGATCTGTCTTTGTCATCGCCATTGATCAAACCCACGAGGGGCTTTAATGAATCGCCGGGCAATACTTTATCGGCCCATAGTTTAACCGAAGAAGGCGCCTTTGGTGTAACGATACCCATCCCTGACGACTGAAGCATAGGGATATCTTCGGGCTGATCGCCCACAAAAACGATATTTTTTTGTGGTATATTAAAATTCAGGGTAAGGTATTTGAGTATAGCGGCCTTGTTGTAATGTATACCAGGTTCATCGGGATCGGTAAAAAAATCGGGAAATTCCAATGCTCCTGTTGCCTTGCTTTTTTCCATTATAAGATGATTGGCAAAACAATAATCAAATCCAAGCTTGTTTTTAATGTGATTGGCTACTACATCAAATCCGTCAGAGAGCAATATACTGATGTAACCGTTTTGTTTTAACCGCGAAATGGTTTCCCTTGTATAGGGTGCAATGGGAATGGTATCGGCGATGGCCTGCAGCTCGGGCAGGGATCTGCCCTTTAAAAGCAAAGCCATTTTTTTGATCCTGGATTCCGGGTCTTTATAGGTATTGATGAGCTGCATTAAGCGGTGTTCTATACCATAATAAGCTGCTGCCGCCTGGTCGAAATCCAGGTCCAGTATTACATTGATGTCAATAACGATGATCTTTTTTAGTTTTTGGATGGATTCCTTAATGGCAAAATCCATTTCATCACTAATGGTATGGATATTGGACAGTGTTTCGAGGTTGTCGCTGGAAGACTGAGCAGCTTTCTGCAAAATGGTTCTGGATACCTGGCGCGACATTTTTCCCAGGGCTTCCAGGTTTTGCATATCGTTTTTAACAAAGCCGATATTCACTTCCTTTATCCGCATTTTTTTATTGAAAGCATCTATGAGTAAAGCAATATCCACCCCGTAATCATTTTCAAATTCAACCTGCTGCAAAAAATCCTTACGGGCAGCGATCATGCCGCTCAGTGGCTGGGAAAATACTTCCAGTTCAGGAAAAAAAATACTTAAAAGCGGCTTGGCAACGAGTTGGGTTACCCTGCCACCCTGCCGGTCAAAAAAAGACTTTACAAAGTCTGCTTCATCGTTTATGATGGGATCAGCAAGCAGCTTTACAATATTTTTGGGATAGGTGAGAATATCAGCATCAAGATACACAATGATATCAAAAGCCGCCGCCAGCATTCCTTCATGCATAGATATGCCCTTGCCTTTTTTGGAACTGGTAATCACTCTTGCACCTTCTTTTAAAGCTTCACTTACCGTTTGGTCTGTGGAATTATCATCCACTACAATAATTTCCAGCGGCACAGTTGTTTGTTTGATGCGCTGAATTACTTTCCGGATGGTAGATCCTTCATTTAAAGCAGGTATAATTACGCTAATCATAAATATTGTTTTCCGTGCAAAACAAAAATAACCTTTTTTTCAGCGTTGGGGAATTGTAACTGTTAAATGGAACAGCCCGCGATGAAGCATTTAATAAAAACGGAGGCTGTTTACATATTCGTGTATTCTTTAACGTTAGGTATGCCTGCCCGCACATCGGTTACCAAATAAAAAACTGCCCCGGGATGGAGGCAGCATTTTAAAATATGGTACACCCGCAAAAATGTTGGCCAGCACAATTATTTCTGCATCGCCGGAATTATATTACAGGCTGTAGCGCAGGGTTATGCCAAAGGTTCTGGGGTTGCCAGGCACAGCCGCATAATGCCCCGCATTGCCAGCGGCAGGCAACAACTGCTCAAAATAGTTTTTATCGGGCAAATTGCGGCTCCACAAGAAGGCCGACAAACCGCCTGACACTCTGAAGCCAGCCCTGGCATTGAGCAGCATATATCCTTCAACATTAAGATAAGCTGATGGCGATGCGCTCGAAGAAAAAGAGGAACGGTAGTAGTTTTATGTCAACATTCAGCGAAGCGGCGCCAAGGTCGTTGCCGACCGCCACGTGGTATTGTGGTCAATTTTACGGTCAAAAGGATTACGGCTTGGCAGATCATATTTTAGGTCTGCAATGATTTGTTCAAATTGACGGTATGCGGGGCGTTGTGTTGTTACAACGCCTGCAAACACCAGGGCATAACCGTCGGGCTGCTGACTAGATGTGTATGCTGCCACTACAATCTCTATTTTATCTGACGGCGCGTACAGCAGCTGCCCCCGGAAACTAAGGAATTTATAGACTTTATTTAAAATAAAGATTTTTATGGCTTATACGGGTAGCTGCGCCGGCAGCCTATTGATGAACTTACAATAAAGATTATGACGTTAATTTTGGATGTTAAATAAGTACGCCTGCAGCTATATTTCTCTTCTCGCATATATATAACGGATCAAAATTGTTTACAGCACTTGTACTATTGTTTAGTCATCCGTTTTCTGTGCTGCAAGAAAACTTACCACATCACGTATTTCTTTTTTGGAAAGGATCGTTTTCATGTCGGGCATGCTCGATGGCGCATCGGTTCGTTTGGCAACCTGGTCTTTTGCAATCACCCGTAAAGGTTCACCGCCTATTTTTAAAGTGAGGCTGGTTTTTGTTTCTGAGTCCACTATGCCCGATACATTGCTGCCATCTTTTAATTCAAGCACAACGATACCATATCCTGGTGCAAGTCGGGCGCCCGGATCAATAAGCGCCTCTAATATTTGTTGCCTGCTGATTTTGCCGGCTATGTCGTTCAGTCGTGGGCCGGCATTGCCACCCCTGTCATCGTATGAATGGCATTTCATGCACTGTGCGTTTTGGTTGCGAAAGAAAATCGCTCTTCCCTTAGATATGTCGCCGCCGTATAAACTGCTTGCATATGCGGCCAGTTGATCGCCATGCGATATTTTTTGAGTAATGGTCTTGTATTTTGCAGCCAGTTCAACCGCACCGCTGCTGTCTATGGCTTCGCCCAGCTCGAGGTATAGATCAGGCGATAACTTCCCCGAAGCCATTGTATTGAGCAGGTCTTCCAGCGGCTTTTGCGCATTTTCTTTGGGAAGCTTTCCTAAGGCAAGTATGGCTGCCTGCTTTTCTTCCATGGTTTTACCGGCTATTACTTTTGACAACAATGAAACCATAAGGTCTTTGGGAAGATCCATTTGCTGCAGCAGGTTAAGCCCTTCCACCCTTACTTTCTTTTCCTTATCAAAAAGCGCCTGGCTCACCGCTTCACCCGCCTGCGGGTAGCCGAGCGCTACCAGGGTATTCAGCGCTTCAATGCGCATATCAGGCGCGGGATCATTTTTTACCAGTGTAAACAACGCGGGAAGCGCATCGTTGATGTGCAGCAGGGCAATAGCTTTTGTTGCGCTGAGGCGCACAGGCAATTCCTTATTCTTCAACAATGCTGCCAATGGCGATGCCATATTTTTTTGCAGAAGGCTGGAATCTCTTTCTACAACACCGCGGAGATAGCCGTCTACCCGGTCCAGTACAGACGGTTTTGCCCATACACTTAATGCGTCAATAGCCTCGGCTCTCATGGCAGCAGGAGCGCCTTCCTTCATGGCATAGCTGATCAGCTGCGTCATGGCTTCTGCGCTGCCAACGCGCAGGTTGGCATTGATGCTGCGCCGGATGAGCGCTTCATTTGTAAAATGGGTTTTGCCCAACAGGTCTCCCAAAGCGGGTAAAGCATCTTTTATAGAATTGTCGTCATTGATGGCTCTTGCCGCTTCTGTTACTACGAACTCATCCTTATCATCGAGGAACTTCGCAACACCTGCATCGCCCATTCGCCGGAGTGCCACCACAGCGGCTATACGCAGCGCGCGGGAAGGGCTTTGCGCCAGGGCGATAAGAGGCTCCGCTTTGCCTATACGGGCCAATGCAAGGCTGCCGGCATGTCGCAGGTAGACGTCTTCATCATTATTGCTTTGCAGCATGGCAATGATCGCATCTGTAGCAGGATCGTATTTGATCCTTCCCAGCGCTTCCGCTGCAAAAAACCGAACCCGGCTGGCCGTATCTTTCAAAAGGGGTACCAGTTTTTCACCCGCTTCAGCGTATTTCATATCGCCCAGCCATTTGGCAGCCTGCGCTCTTATTTCGGCATCGCTGTCCTGCAACAAAGGCAATAACGGAACAGCATATTTTTTGTCTTTCCGCGCCAGTTGGCTCATGCCCCATATAGCATTTACGCGTGCCAGTTGGTTACCCGACACGGAAAATGTTTTCTGAAAAATGGCTGCTCCATCCCCGCCCCGCTTCACCAGCTCAAACTGTGCCTTTTGGCGTACCCGCATATCCGGGTTTTCCAGCATGGCTGCCAGTTCTTCCTCGGGTTTGCCGCTAAAGTTTTCGGACAATAATTTTTTTGTTTCCACGCGTTCAGCAGAGCCTGCGCCCCGCGCATCATCCATCCGCCAGATGCGCCCGTAATCGTGCGTATCCCAGCCGTCAATCCAGTCGGCTAAGTACAAAGCGCCATCGGGTCCAAAATCCATTCCGGTTACCAGTACACCACTCAGTATTTTTTTGGTTTCACCCAGTTCAAAACCCGCGCCTTTGGGTTTGAGCCTGAAATTATGCACTGCGGAATTACCGGGATTGCCCACAAATTCGGCCACGAAAAAGCTGTTTTTATATTGGGGGCCCAGCGCGGTTCCCGGATTGTACACAAAGCCCGCCGGACCGCTCACGTAATTGCTGATGCAGGGCGTAATATAAGCTGCTTGTCCTTCAAAGCGGGGCAGGTACATTTTTTCTTCCATCCATACTTTGTAGGTATTGTTCTTAGGATCGCGGTATTTGCCGTATTGCCAGTTGCTTCTCCAGCCCGCATCGGACCCGTTAACGATGTACACCAGCCTTTCTTTTTCACCGGGATGGTCGCCATCGTTGTCTTCGCTCAGCAGATTGCCGTATTCATCAAAAGCAAATTCATGGGTGTTGCGGATGCCGGCGGCAAATATTTCAAAATCGCTGCCATCAGGGTTGCAGCGGGCAATTACGCCACTGTTGGGATAGGCCCAGCTTTGACCGTCGGAACCCTTGCCATTGAATCCAATATCCCCGATCTGCCAGTAAATCCTGCCATCGGGTCCCATTTCAATGCCCGACATGCCATGGCCGCCAAAGCCGATGTGCACACCATAACCGTGCGACAGCGAGGTTTTTTCATCCGGAATACCATCGCCGTCTTTGTCTTTCATCTTCCACAGGTCGGGCGCCACAGCAACATACAGGTCATCGCCGTATTTGAATACCGAGCCGGTAACATCCGTTATTTCGTCATTAAAATCATCAACGATCAGTTGCGACTGGTCTGCAATGCCGTCGCCATTCCTGTCTTCCAGCTTATAGATGTGTTCTTTTTGTACAGTAAGATCCTTCCAGTCGTGAGAACTGTCTTTATTCAGGTCGGGCAGCCATTCATTGCGTTTGCTGTTTTCCGGCGACAATTCTTTGTGCAGGAAAGCCCTCCTGTCTTCCACGGTTTGAAAGGAAATGGAAGGAATTTCCCAATCGCGGTGACCACGAATGTCGAACTCCGAATTTTTTTGCCGGCCGGTAGTGGTATAATAAAGAACGCCATCATTGTCCATTTGTATGGCCACAGGCGATATCACCAGGGAATCTGTGCCCCACAGGCGAAGCGTTAACCCCTCTGCCAGTTCTGGTTTTACAATGGCTTCTACAGAGTCAGCCAACTTTGCGACCGTTGCTGAATCCATTTGTTTGATAACCACTGCAGCCTTGTCTGGTTGTTTGCAGGCCATCCAAAATGTGGAGATTAAAAATAAAGGCAGGCAGTAAAAACAAATTTGTTTTTTGGTAAACGCGATAATAAGCATCATTTTTCTTTAATTATCTGTATTTGTGGAGCGGATATTTTATTAAAAGGTTCATCACTGTCGCTAAATATAGTGACTTTTCATTTTTTCCCGGTCAGACTGTTTTTTTCTTTGTTACTTTTTGCGGAAAAAGTAACCAAAAGCCGCCGGAAGACGAATACCTCACGTTTTCCGGTGGGTTCCCTGATGTAGCTTTTGTACTACTGTGACTTCGGCAGTACCAAGTCTAAAGACAACGGGTAAGTGAACGATTGGGAAGGCGATAAAGTTTATAGTAACAATCGTTCACTATTTGCAAAACATCTTCATGACCAATGCTTATAATTCCGCTACGTTTTTCGTGCCTGTTGCTTTCGGTAAGGATAAGGATGTGTTTGCCGTAGATGGCGTCTCCACCAGCCACTTATAATTCAACTGCGGTTTTCGCGCCTGTTCTCGTTTGGTAACGATAAGGATGTGTGCATTAATTGTTGGGCGCATGCAAAGGCATCGGCCGCACCGTATTCACTTGCTGGTAAGGAAATACGGGATAGCTGCTCCTTTGAACGCCGATGCTGCCTGAAAAAGAAAATGTTTTGGCGTCATTCACATACATCAGTCCCAGCTCTGCCCGTGCATGCATGCCCAGGCTGCTGCTTCTGAAAAGGCTGTTTACAGGGTATGCCTTGTTAAAACCGGCAGAGCGGTAAGCACTATTGAAGTTGATGTAAACAGGCGCCGCGGATACGCCTGCAAAAGCGTACCAATTGTTGTTCAGCCTGCGGTTCAGTTGCAAACCCAGGGGTGCTGCTACAAAGCTGACACTGCCGCCTTTAAAAAAACTATAGCCTGTTGAGAGACCGCTGTATTTGCTGAGGAACCATTTTTTGTCAGCAATACTTTTTACATAGGGGCTGCTGTTTTCCAGGGCTTCCCGTTGCAAATCACTGGCATCACTTGCCGGCAGGGCATTTTGTGCCTTAACCTGCACGGAACACAGTATTATGATAAACAGTAAAAGGATACGCATGGCTGATCGGCTTGTGGTATAAAATTAAGGTTTGTTTGGGTAATGTAAGCGAAAGTTAGGAAAAGTGCACAGCCTGCGTTTGTGAAGGACAGATCAATTGCATTTGAATTGGATCTCGATTCGATATTAATGTTTGCTATAGTAAACATTTTTAGTTATATTTGTTCGTTATAATAAACATTATGGCAAACAGAACAATAACCCTCACGCCTAAAGTAGAGAAGATCCTGATGGAACTGGGAGGAAACATAAAGCTGGCCCGGTTGCGAAGAAAATTAACCACCGAACAGGTTTGCGATCGGGCCAATATTAGCCGAACCACTTTATGGCAGGTAGAGAAAGGGATGTACAACGTAAACATCGGCGCTTATGCGCAAGTGTTGTTTATCCTGGGCCTTGAAAAAGACCTGCTACAGGTGGCGACTGATGATGAACTCGGCCGGAGACTACAGGATGCCGATCTGGAAATTAAAAAAAGAGGTCTCAGGAAAAGATAAATAACCATGGATATTTTAGTTTACGCTGACTGGATAGGCCAGAAAGGCCCCGCCCTGATGGGAACGCTATCGGTTGCGCATACCAGGGGCGGGGAGATATTCTCATTCGCGTATAACAAAGCATGGCTGGACGCAGGGCTGGCTCAAACCCTGGACCCCGATTTGCAACTTTTTACGGGCACTCAATATCTTTCAGCCGGGAAAAAGAATTTTGGTATTTTTCTCGATTCATCACCCGATAGATGGGGATGTGTTTTAATGATGCGAAGAGAAGCCATTGCTGCAAGAATGGAATCCAGGATGCCAAAGGTGCTTTTTGAAGAAGATTATCTGCCTAGTGTATTTGATGCTCACCGGATGGGCGCGCTTAGATTTAAAAAAGAAACAACCGGCCCATTTTTACATGATAACGCAAGTCTTGCATCGCCTCCCTGAACCTCATTGCGGGAACTTGAATTTGCAAGTTTGCAATTGGTAACCACGGCTTTTTGCTCACTCCGCGGGGATGGATCCTTTCTCCTGCCTTTGATGTTAATCCTGTGTACCATGGAAGAGGGCTGACATTGAATATTTCTGAAACGGATAATACTCTGGACTTTGACCTGGCAGCGTCGGTGGCAAAATATTTCAGGGTATCGGCAAATAAAGCAACTGCAATCATTTCCAAAGTAATGCAAGCGGCCGGCAACTGGCAAAAGGTTGCAAAAGCGTATAAAATCCCTGCCAGCGAACAAGATTTAATGGCCCGCGCTTTTGAACAGTCTGCTCCTTAAAGTATGGTTATCATGTGCTGATTGCTGCTTTAGTTCGTCGTAATGGATCAAAAATTCCACTATAATTGCCCGATCGGATATCAATTGTACCTGAGACTTCTGAAATTAGCCTTATCTAATTTGGATTTTAACAACAATACTCCGGAAAAGCAGATTGAAAAGTACAAGAAAGATGCGGCGTTCTTTTTGGCACTTCGGGTGTCAGTAAAAAGACGATATATGGATGAAACGGATCATAGGGATTACGAAGCTCAGGTTCAAAAACTTATTGATAAGCATATTACCTCCGATGGCGAGGTATTGAAGATTACAGACCTGGTAAACATATTTGATAAAGAAGAACGGCAGGCAGAACTGGAAAAGCTTACAGGTAAGGCGGCTAAGGCTGATCACATTGCAAGTAGGACTTTGAAGGCTATAACAATGAAATGGTACGATGATCCTGTTGAAAGTAAGCGGTTGTCTGAATTGATAAAAGAGACAATTAAAGAATACCACCAGCAAAGAATGAGCGAAGCAGAATATCTGGCTAAGGCGAAAGACTTTGAAGACAGGTTCTTTAACGGAAAGCGCAACAATATTCCTTCAGTTATAAAAGACAAGCCCACGGCTATTGCTTTTTACAACCTTGCTTCGGAGGAACTAAAGGATGGTTTAGCATCCAAAACAAATAAAATCGCCATGGCAGCAGAGATAGCCATAGGGATTGATGATGTGGTAAAAAAGAATGTTTTTGATAATGGTCACCCTGTAATAGACTGGCAAAAGAACGATGACATCAAAGGAAAGATGCGGATTGAAATAGATGATCTTCTTTTTGAAATGAAAACCAGGTACGATCTGGAAATAAGCTTTGATCAAATAGACCAATTGATAGCTGAGTGTATTAAAGTGGCAGAAACTAAATACAAGAGCCAATGATGCATCAGGTAAGATTTGGAAGCAGGACTATTCTTTTTAATCTGGAATACAAGAAACGTAAATCGTTAGGCATAAAAATTCATCCGGATACTTTGGTTGAGGTGCTGGCGCCATTAGATGCAAACGAAGAAAAAGTATTGGAAAGCGTGAAACTGAAAGCCCCATGGATATTAGGTCGGATTGATCACTTTAATACTTACAAACCGTCAACTCCGCCAAGGCGTTTTATAAATGGCGAAACACATCTTTATTTAGGTCGTCAGTACCGGTTGAAGATAGTGCAGGATAAAGAAGATGCCGTAAAGGCGTATCGCGGTCAATTATGGATGCACTGTAAAGATCCAAAACCCCAGGTGCTAAAGGCGCAACTGGATAAGTGGTACAAACGAAGGGCATCCGTAGTATTTAGAGAGCTGCTGGAAGAAGTATTACCCAGGTTCAAACGTTATGGAATTTCAGAACCTGTATTAACAATACGTGTCATGGCAAAAAGGTGGGGAAGCTGCACACCGGCAGGCAGGATAATTCTGAACACGGAGCTGATTAAAGCACCCAAAGGAAGTATTGAATACGTTATTATACATGAGCTGTGTCATCTCGTCCATCACAACCACGCAAAATCATTTCAAAATCTTCAAAGTACAATGATGCCGGATTGGCGTAAATGGAAAGATAGATTGGAATATTCGCTGTGTTAATATGAGATAGCCGCTCCTTGATTTCAGAAAACATTACCGATATCTGACCTGACGTAATTTGTTCAGCAATTCGAGCCCGAATCAATGCTGCTGCACCCGCGCCAGAAAGTTGATAGTGGGTTCTTTGTTCGGCTTCATTGCTAAAGTTCAACTTTATTGCTGCAGTTTGTCATTGGCACGCAGCTTTGCCTAAAGGGCAGGCAGGGAGGAATCCATCTTCGCTTTAATCATTGCAGGTTCGTCGACATTGTGTTTGTTTCTATGGGCGATGAAACACAACCCACGGCTGGCTGCCACTGGCTTAAAACTTACGAAGCCTGTAAACACAGTTCGGCCGGCAACTGAAAATAATCTTTTAACCGCTTTGCCATTTTAAGCGTTACTTCCCTGCGGCCGGAGAGAATGGATGACACATACGCTTTGCTGCCAGTAACAGGTTCAAGATCCTTGTTTTTTAATCCCCTTTCCCGCATTTTTTCTTTGATCACTTCCAGTACATCCAATGCAGGCATTTTAATCCTCCTGTATTCATAGTCTTTTATCAGTTTACGTGGATTTTCCACTTTTATCAAAAGAATCAATACACCCAGTTCATCATCCTCAGGTGTACCGGGTGCTGCATGAAAAATTTCCATTGCACGTTTAACGGCCCTTTTATGCTCCCTTTCCGTTTTTATTACTTTCCAGTTCATCGCTATTTCTTTTTATAATTATCAATCACTATTGTCCGACTAAAATAACATAAAAAAAGCGGTTCCGAAGAACCGCCGATTAGTTAAGTTTGAGTTACCACACTTAAACTCACTAATGATGGATAAAGTTAAAGAGTTTACCGGACAGCCGGTATTATCACAGATATTAGATTTAATAA
>Ga0209916_1000775_pt1 | contig 40755 bp, 33 predicted proteins | sample ThiBio_1000_plan_FD_183956 | JGI IMG/M metagenome (GOLD analysis project Ga0209916, IMG submission 183956) | Wastewater bioreactor microbial communities from Cape Town, South Africa - Thiocy_solids_2 (SPAdes) | ecosystem: Engineered > Bioreactor > Thiocyanate-remediating > Anaerobic-Aerobic ... | reverse complement strand
TCTCGTTGTCGGTCCACCATGCGTTGGACGTCGCCGATGATCTGGCCGCAGAGGGCATCTCGTGCGAAGTCATCGATCTGCGGTCGATCGTGCCGCTGGACAGGGAGGCGATCCGCGCCTCGGTCGCCAAGACCGGTCGCCTGGTGGTGGTCGACGAGGACTACCTCTCCTTCGGCCTGTCCGGCGAGGTGGTGGCCAGCGTCGTCGAGAACGATCCTTCGGCGCTGCGCAGCGCACCGGTACGCGTGGCGGTCCCGGACGTGCCCATCCCGTACGCGCACGTCCTGGAATACGCAGTGCTGCCCACCCCGGCGCGGATCGCCGCAGCGGTGCGCCAGGCGGTGGGCGGATGACGACGATCGTGTTCCCCACCGTCGACCCGGACAATTCGGATGCGGAGGGCGTCGTGTCGACGTGGTACGCGACGGACGGCTCGGCGGTGGCGGTCGATCAGCTCATCGCCGAGGTATCCGTCGACAAGGCCAGCCTGGATGTCACCGCACCCGCAGCCGGTGTGCTGCACATCGTGGTCGGCGAGGGCGAGGTCGCCCGGCAGGGGGCCCAGATCGCGACGATCGAGTGAGGTGAACGTCGTGGCCGGCTGTTCGTGTGCAACCGGCCACTTGCGTCGCCACCGCACGGGATGTCGTCATGCGTCGCGAACCACCGGCGTCCGCCGGTGCGGTTTCCCGCGTCGCGCCCGCACTTCCGACGGCCGGCAGCGGCGCCCTCTCAGATGGCGCTGCCTGGTGTCAGGATGCGCCCGGGAAACGCCCCAGTAGCGGAATTCGTTGACAGGTGACCATATAGTCACCTATCATTCAAGGGTGGATGACGACGACTTGGTGTTCAAAGCACTCGCCGACCCGACCCGTCGTCACCTGCTGGACCAGCTCTTCGAGCGCGACGGCCGCGCGCTCGGCGATCTCGATACCGACACGGAGATGACTCGCTTCGGCGTCATGAAACACCTCAAGGTGCTTCAGGACGCCGGGCTCATCACCTCCCGCAAAGTCGGGCGGGAACGGCTGCACTTCCTCAACCCGATCCCGATCCGACTAATCCACGACCGGTGGATCAGCAAGTACACCGAGCGACACGTCAGCGCGCTCACCGAACTCAAGGAACAGTTGGAGAACGAACAATGACCACCACCGACACGCTCACTAGCACCACTACCCAGGTCTATCAGGTCTTGATCAGGGCGACCGCTCAGCGAATCTGGGACGCCATCACCACACCGGAATTCACCAGCCGGTACTTTCACGGCGCCCGCGTCGAGACAACCGGCGAGACCGGCACCCCGCTGCGGTATTACGCGCCCGACGGCACCACCCTGTGGGGCGATGAGATCATCGAACAGGCCGATCCGCCGCACAAGCTGGTCGTCCCCTGGCGCTCGCTCTACGACCAGGAGATGGCCGCGGAACCGCGGAGCCGAGTCACCTGGCTCATCGAGGAACAGGGCCGCGGCGTCTGCCTGCTCACCGCCGTGCACGACCGGCTGGAGAATTCCCCCAAGACCGCCAAGAGCATCGGCGGCATCGGTTGGCTGACCGTCATCGACGGCCTGAAGACGCTACTGGAGACCGGACACCCGCTCTTCGACCCAGACCTCCAGACCTGACCACACACCCTGGTGGATGCCGGATGCGCCCCGGCGCACCGGCATCCCCTGGGCGGACACCTCCCATGTCGGATTGCGGCATCCGCGACACCGAACGCGGTGGTACAGACACGGTCGGCCTGGTAGATCGGGACCGAGGTGGCGGGATTGCTCGGCTTCGAGTGCCTGGTTCTCACGGGCTGGCCTCCTTCTCCGCTCGCAGCCTCCGGTTCTCGTCTTGCAGGCGAAGGACCATGCCGATGCCCGCGAGATTCAGCCCGGCGGCCAGGAGTTCGCGGATGCGGCGCAGCCGGTGTAAGTCATTGGCGCTGTAGCGACGGGTACCACCCCCGGTGCGGGCGGGCTCGAGGAGTCCATGTGCCTCGTAGGCGCGCAGGTTCTGTGTGCCCATGCCGGTGAGTTCCGCGGCCACCGAGATGCCGTACACCCCTCGGTCGTCGTCCGGTACGGCGGATCCTGTCGGCTCTTCGACCACGACGCATCCCTTCCGAAGAATTTCTTGAACTTTTTCCTTGCGTCATCATGCCACTGCTGCTACAACGAATCTATAGCGCATACCACAGATTGCACCGGCGGTCTGTGGTTCGTAACGGAGCATCAGAAGCGATGTGATGGAGGTGGACATGATGCTGGTGCGCAGCACTGACCCATTTCGTGACCTGGACCGACTAGCCCAGCAGGTCTTCGGGAGCAACGGCACGCTCGCTCGTCCGGCGGTGATGCCGATGGACGCCTGGCGTGACGGCGACACATTCCACGTCGAATTCGACCTGCCCGGCGTCGATCCGGACTCGATCGATCTGGACGTGGAACGAAACGTGGTGACCGTCAAGGCCCAGCGCCCCGATCTGGACGAGAAAGCCGAAATGTTGGCGGCCGAACGGCCCCGCGGCATCTTCTCCCGCCAGTTGGTCTTGGGCGACAACCTGGATACCGGACGCATAGCGGCCAGCTACGACAGCGGCGTACTCACACTGCTGATTCCGGTGGCCGAGGCCGCGAAACCCAGGAAGATTTCCATCTCGCGCAACAGCGAGGAGCGGCAATCCATCAACGCCTGACCACGCGAGAGGTGACAATCTCGAAGGTGGAAGCGATGACGACGACGATCCCCGACCAGGCACCGCGGCGGGAAGACGCGCCCCGTCTCCTGGATGATCCCCGCATCCTGCGGGCCGCCGAAACTCAGTGGATACGCGAGGAGTTCGACCGGATCATCGCCGCGGAATGGCCCAGCCCACCGCCAGACCGACCAGGCTGCCAGGTCGCGGTGAAACGCCCGCACCCACAACACGCCCGGCTGCAAACCGTGGGCAACCACCGGCAGAAGCCGACCCGGCCGGCATATCCGGGTATCGGACGATGGGGCAGCCCGCGCTCACCGCCGCGGCAACCGCTCCCCGCAACCAAACCAAAATACGCAAACCGTGTGAAAGGTAGGTGGTAGTCAGATCACGACGTGACCCTGCAAGGCCTGCTGACGCGTTCGCACGCGCCACTTCTCTCCCGGCGCGCCTGACGCGTTGTCCGCGAGGCGCCAGCGCCCGATGGCGCAAACCATAACCAGGCGGCGTCGGCGCATCGGCACACCTTGTCTGTAACCCTCCCCCGGGGGCCCCGGCCACACGGCCGGGGCCCCTCATACCCGCGCGATGCCCGACGTGATGATCATGAACGACCGCCCGCTCGACCCGTACATCGTGCTCGAACTGAACCCAGCAGCCAGCCAGGCACAGATCACTCGCGCCTACCGCGCCCTGCTACTGCGGTACCACCCCGACACACGCGGTCCCCAGGATCCCGTATCGGCTGCAGCCGCAGACACCGCACTGCGGCAAGTCATCGCTGCCTACGCAGCACTCCGCGACCCGGAACACCGTGCCCGACACGACCAGGCAGCAACAACCGATCAACGGAACAGGCAGGCGCACACCATCAAGGCCCACTACCTCCGCGAAGCACACCGTGCCTGGCCGCACGCCGAAACCCTGTCGATCCGGGTCAGCCCAGTCCGATGGCATAGCAGGTGAATGAGGTATATTGCCTGGTCAGGCTAGGGTGCGCCCGGAGAGATTCGAACTCCCAACCTTCTGATCCGTAGTCAGATTTGCGTCGCTGTATCGCTGCTGGTCAGCGCGTTTATCGCCATCCTCTTGATTGAGTCGTGCCATCCACATGCCACTTTGAGTGTGCTCAATAGCACCTTCCGATCCGCGAGTAGGTGCCCGCGCCCTGTGCTCCTTTTCACCTGGAACGCGCTCAAGTTCATCTTGATGGGGCCGGTCAGCGCGATCCTGCTGGCGCGCCTCAAGGTGCGAAAAGCTCGTGCCCGACGCAGCCCCTCACGCATCGAGAACATGTCGACATCTGACCGCCAAGGATGTCGGCTCGCTGAGCCAATGAAGCCATCGAACGATGGAAAGTCTCGAGCATTGGTTCGGCTGTCTTACCATGAGCACCCCCTAGATGGGCAGGATGAGGCTCGGTAGGGTGGTAACCATGACGGCCGGAGGAGACACTAATTACCGCGAAGCGCACGGACTCGAACGAGCCGTCGTGGACCTCGTCCGCGTCGGCACGCGCGGACACGGGGCCGGCGTGCGCCAACTCGCCTCGCGCCTCATGCGCACTGTCCCCCCGGGCGTGGAAGACGTTGAGTCCTTCCGCGATGCGGTCCACCAGGCCATTGCAGCCGGCTCTGACACTACAGAGTTGCGCTATGCCGCTGGTTCGGTGCCAACTGAAGGGGACAGCGCGCAGCCGCTCGTCGACATCGATCTTCTGCCCGACGGCGACGGACTCGTCCTAAGCGACGACTTGATGGCTGAACTCCGTGAAGTGTTGTTGGAGCGCCAACGCGCCGACGAGCTTCGCCGAGCCGGCACCGGTCCGACGCGAACGCTCATGCTCAGCGGGCCGCCCGGCGTAGGAAAGACGATGACAGCTCGATGGCTTGCACAATCGCTACGGCTTCCACTGCTATCGCTTGACCTGTCATCGGTTGTCTCCAGCTACCTCGGAAGCTCTGGCCGAAACATCAAGTCCGTTCTCGACTATGCAAAGAGCGGCCCATGCGTCCTGCTACTGGACGAGTTCGATGCCATCGCCAAGCGCCGTGATGACGATTCGGACATCGGCGAACTTAAGCGCATTGTGAACGTGATCCTGGTCGAACTCGATCGCTGGCCCGACACCAGCCTGCTGATCGCAGCGACCAACCATCCTCAGCTTCTCGACGCAGCAGTCGAACGGCGATTCGATCGCTCGCTTGTGTTGTCGAACCCGGGTGACGCGCAGCGCCGCTCCATTCTCGAGTATCTTGCGTCGAGACTCGGAGGCGTAGACGACGATTCCCTTGCGCTTGCAACAGAGCTTACCGCAGGGATGACCAGCTCAGACCTCACCCGACTCTGGTCGCTCGCCCACCGTCGCTCGATCCTGAACGACTCCGCGGTCGCCCACGAACTCGTCAACGAGTTGGCGCGCCACATCGAAGATGCCGGCCCCGGCCGTGACAGGCTGTTCCTGACGTTGCACGACAAGTTGGGGATGTCGAACAGGCAGATCGCTGTGACGGTAGGCGTTAGCCATCCGACCGTAGCCGCTGGCATCAAACGAGCAGAGGGAGTCCAGCATGGCGGACGCGCGGAGCAATGATGCCGTGTCGCGACCGCTTCTCGTCAATGGGGAAGCGCTAAGACTCGACGTTGAAACCCCACGTGCCGGCGGTGGCGACAAGTTTGAGCCGCAGACAGTTGCTCAAGCGCAGCGCATCCTTGCGCCACAGGTGATCGCTACAACCGAAGCGGTAGCGGCATTGCCCACTGAGCTTCGTGCCCACGACCGCGTATATGTCGAAGCGAAACTGCTTCCCAACTACTTGGCTGCGTCGTACTTCCCAACGGAACTTCTTGCGCATGTCGGCGCATCTCCTGTCGGCTCCCGTGCAGATATCGGCCAGTACGTCACCAAGGCAAAGAGCGTCGAAGCGCAGACCAGACGGCTGATCTTCACTGTTTCGGACAGTGGGCTTGCCGAACTTCGGCGGCTCATCACTGAGGGTGGGCGCAATCGCACCGAGGAGCAAGCGTTCAGCCAGATTCGCGAGATCAACGAAGTCGCGCTTCCTCGGGAGTCTGATGTTCTCCGGGCACCCGCACGCGTCGAGGGCGGCGCAGGCCCATCCGATCGGCAGATTTGGGAAGCCGTCCTTCATCCACGCGCATCCGCCCTCGGTGAGCCAATGCCCCTCGATGAGGAGACCTTGGAACGCTGGTTCTCCCTGATCGCGAATGAGGGCGGGGAGATTCATCGCGACTATATTCGGCGAGTCGGCGGGCTGACCTTCACGCCTGTCAGTCTCGAAGCCGAGCGGGTCTCAGCCGTTGCGCGCTTCAACCCGCTGCGGGTGCTGCGTCCGATGCCTGCGATCAGACCAAGACCGCGCTTCGGTACGCGCAGCGTGCAGCGGTTGATCGCGCCAGCGTCCAACCAGCCCGTACTTTCGACCGTGTCGGTGGCCGTGTTCGACGGCGGTGTCGACGTAGCCCACCGAAGCGGCTCCTTGTTCGCGATCCCCGCGCATGACCTGACGCCGGAGCCGCCGGACCAGGATGAACTCAACCACGGCACCGGTGTTACCGGAGCAGTCATGTACGGGCTCGTCTCCCCAGGGCAGCAAGCGCCGACGCCACCGCTCCCGGTTGAAAGCTATCGAGTCCTCCCGGTACCCAACATCCCCGGAGACCTCGAAGGCTACTGGGTGCTCGATCGCATCAAAGAAGCAGTGGAAACGAACGGGCATAGGCTCATCAACCTCAGCCTCGGTCCTACGCTCGCCGTCGAAGACGACATGGAGCCGAACCGCTGGACAAGCGAGCTCGATCAACTGGCGTGGGATAAGGACGTGTTGTTCGTAGTCGCAGCCGGCAATGAAGGCGACCAAGACCAGGCCACCGGCCTACATCGAGTGCAAGTGCCCGCTGATATGGTCAACGGGGTTGCTGTTGGCGCTTGCGATACGCCCGCCCCTGAGCAACCGTGGGCGCGAGCACCCTACTCGTCAATGGGTCCAGGCCGACACGGAGCCCGAGTCCAACCATTGGGTGTCCAGTTCGGCGGTAGTGCGAACCGAATGTTCAACGTCGTCCGCGCCGACGGCAGCTTCCTAGAAGCGGCAGGCACGAGCTTCGCGGCCCCTGTGACGACTCACGCCCTCGCGGACCTCGTCACGCGGCTTCCACGAGTGAACAGCAGCGTCCTTCGCGCCTTCGCCGCACACTTCGCCGAACGTCCCCGGAATCATAAGAAGCTTCGCGATGAAGTTGGCTATGGACGCCAACCTCTCAACTTTGATGACCTCTTGGACTGTGCCCCTAACGAAGCTCATGTGCTTTACGTAGACGAGATTGAACGCGGCGATCTTCTCGGATACCAGGTACCGGTCGCAGAGCCGGCAAAGAGTGCCGTGAAGCTGCAGATCACGCTCGCATACGCCTCACCCGTCGACCCCACGCAGCCCACTGAATACACGAGCGCATCCTTGGAACTCGGTCTACGGCCTCATCATCGCCTCCATTCGTTCAGACCGCCCAAAGGCGTCACGGGCAAAGCCCAGACCTTCGACATCGGCGGTGACCAAGCGCGCATCCTGCTCGCGCAGGGATGGACACCCAGTCAGGAGCCCGTGACGAAGACGTTGGGAGCAACGAAACGGGGAGCTTCGGAGGCGCAGTTGCGCGACAGTGGGAAGTGGGAGACGGTTCGCCACTACCGCGTGACTTTAAAGCCGAGCGAGGTTGAGCTTCCTCGGCTTGAACTGTCCTACGTCGCGCGGCGCAGTGGAGCCCTCGACAACTCACCGACGAAGATTCCCTTCGCCCTCCTCCTCTCCGTTGTTGACGATTCCGGGGCTACAGACATGTACGACGCAGTTCGAGCGCGCTTCACGGCGCTCCGCCCCGTGCAGCGCACGCGAACCCGTCTACGCACGCGAGCCTCAACGGCGTCGCACTGGTACTGAACCGCGAGGATGGCGCGGCGCTCGGCCGGGCGGTCCGAGAGCTGCGAGTCGAGCGAGGCTGGAGTCAGCGGGAATTGGCCGAGGCGGCGCATATTACGCAGTCTGCTGTGGCCAGGTTCGAAGCGGGCGGCACGGTTCCGTCCCTGCCGGTGTTGCATCGGATAGCCGATGCACTCGATGCCGATCTGACCGTTGCGGTCACGTCGCGGCTCCACGCGGCATAGCAGCGGCGCATTACCAGCGTCACGGTCACAGTCGCCCAGCGTTGGGAATCTTTCTTAAGGCGCGGTCGAGTTCGTTCAGATCGATGCGGAGCGCGCGCTTTCCGAACCGGTAGGCGGGCAGGGTGCCGTCGGCAACGCGGCGGCGGATGGTCTTGTGTGAACACGCAGCGTATTCAGCGGCGTCGGCGATTGTTGCGAGACGTCGAGGTCGTGCCGTCTCGCTGACCGCTAGATTGCGCGTCATGGCGGATTCTCCTTCTGTCGGTGCAGGTTCGGTCATCGCTCGACACCGCGAGCCGAGTTGCGCCGTGAGCGAGGCGATCGTTCTCGCAAGGCGTATCGACCAGCGGTCAGCGAGTGCAGGGCGGTTTCACCCGGCCCACGGGCGACGGTGGCACGCATTGGAACAGCAGAACGGGCCGTGTCAGGAGCGCGTGTTGCGTCTCCACTTCGGCGTGAGATCCATTGCTGTGCTTGGTGTTCGAGTTCGGCTTGGGTGTCGTGTGCGGAGAGTTGCTGGCCGGTGTTGGCGAGGATTTGCTCGAGGACGGCCTGTGTGCTGGCCGGGTTCGTCGTGTTCGGCTGGTCGGTGTCGGGTTGTGGGTCGGTGATGACGTGCGCGTGGTTGGCGTAGCGGCCGCGGGTCATGGCGACGTAGAAGGATTCGCGGGTCATGCCGGGGGCCGCGACGACGTGCGTGGTGTCGACGGTGGATCCTTGGGCGCGGTGGGCGGTGACGGCGTAGCCGAGCTGCACGTGCCGGGCGACGTAGTCGGCGGGCAGCGTCACCGGGGTGCCGTGCTCGGCGCGCACGACGAGCCCGCCGCCTTGCGTGTGTGCGGTGACGGTGAATGCGGCGCCGTTGGTGACGAACCCGGCGGTGAGCGCGCCCGATCCGGTGCGCCGGGATCGGCCGGTGCCGTCGGGAAGGTGCCGATCGACTTTGCGGGTGACGATCCGGTCGCCGATGCCGGCGGTGGTGCCGTCGGCGAGCGGCGCGCCGCCGGGCTGGACGGCGCCGGTGTCGATGAGGTCGGTCTGGGCGATGTGGTTCAGGGCGGTGACGGTGGCGTTGTCGGCGGCGATCAGGATCGATCGCAGCCCCATCGCGCGGTCTGCCTTCCACGCTGCGTGTGCCTGCTGGAGGGCGCGTTCGCCGTCGGCTGCGGTGTGGATGCGGCCGGCCTGGCGGTAGTGGCCTAGGGTGTGGGGGTCGCCGTCTCGCAGCCCGATGGAAGCTGTTGCCTCGGCGGCGTTGTCGCTACCGTCAAGGTTCTTGAACCGGCGGACGTGTTCGAGGGTGGGCGGGTCCGGTCGTGCGCGGGTGAGCATGGCGAACGCGCCGCCGGCGCCTACCGCGGACAGTTGCGCGGGGTCGCCGACGAGCACGACCTTCGCCCCGGAGCTGCGGGCCTGGGTGACGATGGCGTCGAGGGTCTTGGTGTCGGCGAGGCTGGCTTCGTCGACGATGACGAACTGGCCTGGTTTCATCCGCCACCGGTCGAACACGGCCCTCGCCTCGGCGATCTTCGCGTCGAGGTCGGTGGTGGGAATGCCTGCGGCCGCGCGCTTTTCGCGGTGGCGTTGCAGGTCGATCAGGGCCTCCAGGCGGCGGGCTTCGCCGGCCTGTTGGGCGATCCATTGCGCCGTGGTTTCCGCCGCCGTGCCGGTTTCGGCGCCGAGGACGCGGGCGGCCGCGGCGGATGGTGCGAGCCCTGTCACCGATCCTGGGCCGAACGTCGACTCCCACGTCTCGCGCAGTCGCCGCATGGCGGTGGACTTGCCCGCCCCGGCCGGCCCGACCAGCACGTCCGCGACTCGACCAGACGATGCCAGCGCGGCCACCGCCGCCTGCGCCGGATCGACCGCAGATGGTGCCGATGACGGGGTCGCTGCCGGGACCGATGTCGTTGCCCGACTGGTGATCTCGAACAGTGCGGGTTCGGCGTTGCCTATCCGCGCGAGCCCGGCGTCTCGAACGAGTTTCGCCGTGGCCGGGATCGGTGCGGCGACGGGGCCGCTGCGGTCGTCGGCCGCCGCCAGCAGCCGGTCCTCGGCGGCGAGGACCGCAAGCGACGTGAACACCCGATGCGCCGCCGGCTCCGCGCCCGCGATCCCCATACCCAACTCCCGCGCTCCCGCAGCTGGGTTGAGCAGCACGGAGCGGTCCAAAGCGGATCGGGCGACACGGTCGCGGACGGCGATCAGATCGGACGCGGTGGCGAAGTGGGCGCCGGTCGCGGCGATCTGCCGGGCCGCCTCCGCGTCGACGTTCCAGCTGCTCCAGGTGGACCGCTTCGCCTCGACCGCGTTCAACGTGGCGGCGGCCAGGATCTCGACGTCCCGGGCACTTACCGCGCCGGCCGAGCGCACCCGCGCCGGCCGGGCGTTGCGGGTGACGGTCTGTCCGGACCAGAGGTCCATGTTGCGATGCATGATCGTCGCGGCCCGCGCCCGCCACAGCCGCGTGTAGTCGAAAAGCGGCAGGACCCGCTTAGCCTGCCGGGTCGCCAGCGTCGCCGTTTGCCGCAGTTTGATGACCTCGACGTCGGTGGGGCGCCGGCCGTGCTCCGTCACGAACCGGGCGATCGCCCGCTCCTTCGCGCGATCGATGCGGGCGGCACGCTTGGAGAACTCGGCGACCAACTCGGCCGGTATGGCGGCGAGTTCGTGGGCCGGATTGCGGCAGGGGCCGCGCTGCCGCCACTGCCAGTCGAGGCCCAGGCCGCGCGTGATCGCATCGGCCAGAACGCCGTCGTACAGCTCGGACATCGCCACGGCGGAACGGAACAGGCGCTGCGAATACAGCGTGCGCCACACCCCGTCGGGGCCCTGCACCTTGTTCGCGATCGTGACGTGGGTGTGCAGCTGCGGGTCGCCGTCCCGCGAATCGTAGTGATCGAAGGCCGCGGCGATCAGCCCGCGCGTCGGCACCTGAATCGCGCCGCCGGCTGCGATGCGGGTGCGCGCCGCATCCCGCTCCACCACCGCGAGCACGGCGACGATCGCCTCGTGATGCGCCGCCTCGATCCGGGCCCGCAGACCGGGCTCGGCCAGACCCCACAACACGGACACGGATTTCGGCACCGAGAACGTCAGGTCGAAACCCACCACGGGCTTGAAGCCCGGCCGCGACTCCGCAAGCGGTCGGCCCAACGGCGCGCCGGACACAGGATCCTGCCCGCGGCCGAACAGCCGCCCCATCTCCGGCTCCGCGACCCGGGTGCCCGCGGGAAGGCCGCGCCCGTCGTCGACCCCGGCCAGGCCGGAGCCGAGCCACACACCCGGCGGATAGCCCGACGCCGCGTAATAGGCGGCAAGCGACAAGCCCTGACCGGCACCGTCACCGCGGGCGACGTGCCGCGTCAGATAGTCCACGCCGGGGCCGACGTGCATCGCCGAAATCGACATCACCACCGACAGTCACCCCCTCCACAGCCGGCGCAGGCCTGTGACCAGATAGGGCGCCCGGCAGGCGCGCTAGTCACGCCCGGTGGCGCTGGAAACACAAATGGCCTTCTGCCTATAAGTGGTGCCATTCCTGCGCGGCAGCTCGAGCCCGCCTACGGTTGCGCGGCAATCCGCCGCGCAGGTAGGAGCCGACCGACAGCGGTGATGGACCGATCGGTCCGTCAAACCTGAAAGTCCTCCACACAAAGAGGTGGTGGCTCCCCGGCGCCGTTAGCGTTACCGGCAGCTACCCGACGGCGCGCCAAATGCCGCCGCCAGCGGCGGCGCATCCGGCGCGCAGCTCCACACCGGCGAAGCCCGGTGACAGACGTGTATTGCTAGTTTTTATCCGCCGGGCTGCGGAAGCCCATGGCCGTGTGCCCGCACCGTCGCGGAACGGACTCCGCTCAAAACGGCCCTTGCAAAGCTGTCCAGCTGAGCCACGGCCTGATCGGCGACGTCACGCGGCCCCGATTTGGATGGCAACCGCGATGTGCTGGGGTCTGGGGCGGCACCGACGGCCCGAAGGGCACCGGGCAGGCACGATGGACCACGCGGTGGAAGCCCGCGCTCAACGCTTTCGCCGTCACCTTCGCTGACCGCATGCCGGCCACCGCAAACCTGTAGTTCACAAAACGCCGGATACACCGAAATCCGGACACTCCCCTACCCCGCCCGTTGGATTTCCCTCGCGGTGCAATGCAGCCGTGTCTATCGCGAGCCGACGTAGCTGAGCACAGATAGCCGATAGGTCATCACTCTCCCTGCTTTCGGGCGAGTACTCGCGCCTTTGTAAGGCGATTCGCCAACCGCTCCTGAGCCGCGCCACGGCCGCGTTTGTCTGGCGGGCACGCCCTGTCCCAACGTTCGATCACGGCAATCTCGGCGGCGTAATCGCGACGCTTCCGGTAGATGATCGCGGCCCGCTCCGTGTAGACGAGAGCTGGCCCGAGTCCGCTGTACTTCGATTCCTGCTCTGCGGCTGTGATAAGTGAGTTGACCAGCTCAAGCGCTTCGTCATCTCGTCCATGGCTCGCCAGCACCCTGGCGTAGGCGAGCCAATCCCACAGCTGTACGCCTGCGAGTCTCATAGCCTCGACATCGGCGCTGCTCCGATCTTCAACGCTCCGAACCACGCTACCCAGGCCTATCGATTCCACGACCCGCGAGGGCATGGCCAGCTTCTCAGCCTTCATCGCCTGATCGCGCACCCTGTACCAATGTCGTGCGATGTGCCCGAACGTCTCGACTTCTTCCGGATCGCGGTCCAGCTCCTCGGATTTCTTGTAGGCCCGCCACCAGATCCCACCAAACGTGTCCCCGCTCGCAGCGTCTCCGTCGCCTTCAATCGGTGGGAGTGTGTCGAAACCGTCCGGCGGCGTGATCGCCACCGGCTCAGTAACTGTGAGTCCGGCCGCGTGCCGTGCCATGTTCAGCCAGGTCATCCAGGCGGCCATCTCGGCGCGGTGCAGCTCATCGTGGACTTGTTTGGACTCCGCCAGGGATATGGCTCGCTGCACCATCTCGAGCGACTCAAAGCCGTTTTCTCGCACGTAGTCATTCGGTCCGATGGCGCCGACGACGGCATGACTCGGCCTATTTATCCCGCCGACGATCACCCATTGGCCGATGTGGGGCGGCTCGCTGTACGGCCAACGGAACGCATAGGAGTGGCCAGGGTGAAAGTTCCTGAGCGGGTCACCCCACGGGTACGGGTAGTCCCGGTAGACACAGAGAACCACGACTCGGGTTAGCCTCGCGTGTCCCGGCGTTGAGGGCGGGGCCTGTGACGGTATTTCGCGCTGAAGCGCCGCGGCAGCGCTCCGTGGCGGGAGTTCTCGCTTCAGGCCAAACCAAGCCATGCCGAAACACTGCCACAGACCCTCATCGTCGTCGTATGCGGATCCCCCACGGCTCCAGCAAGGGCTCGCATGGCAACCACCGAGGAGCGAGGACTGCGCACGCATCGGCGCCCGAGCGGGCAGACGGGGCTCAAGGAGATCCCTGCTGCACCGTGCCATCGTTCTTTCAGCTGCCGGAACCGGCGTGCGACGCGAGTTCGGACAGGCGCACTGCCAGCATGGCGTCGCGGCCCCTTGCGGTGTGCTGGTAGCGCAACGCGGCATCGGCGCTGGAGTGGCCGAGGCGCGCCATCAGATCGGCCATCGTCGCGCCCGCCTGGGCCGCCATCACGGCGCCAGTGTGCCGCAGGTCGTGCCAGCGGAGATCAGTACGGCCAGCAACGGCACATGCCCGCCTGAAGTGTTTCCGCAACGTGGAGAGGTGCATCTGCGAGACTCCATCTGCGCCCGGAAAGATCAGTCCGTCTTGCCCTGTAACGAACGTTCGAAGGTGAGTCCTGACCTCCGGCACCAGATGCGGCGGGATATGCACGTCACGTACGCCGGCTTGCGACTTCGGCTGCCCCACAATGGTTTCCCCATCAACACGCACCATGGCGCGGCGAATTTTCACGACTCCGTTGCGCAGGTCGATGTCGCTTCCGCGAAGCTCGGCGATCTCCCCGAACCGCAACGCACACCACGCCGACAGCGGTACGGCCAGTCGTAGCCGCTCCGGCATGTGCGCAGTGATTACTGCCAACTCGTCCGGAGTCGCCGGCTCGATGTCGATCTTGCGCTTGACGGTGCCGGCGCCGCGCTTACGGCATGGGCTCGAATCAATCAGGTCGGCTTCGACGGCACCGTTCATGACTGCGCGCAACAGCCGATAGCAGTGTGCGCGCCAGGTCGGGGTACCCGCCGATTGCCTCGACCACCATGCTTCGACGTCGGCAACGGTCACAGCGTCGAGGGTCAGCCCACCGATCGGGTCCGGCAAAAGTTGCAGGCGCAATATCCGTTCGTAGCCCGATCGGGTGCGTGGCCGAAGCGGTTCCCCGCTCTTGGTGGTGCGGCTCTCGATCCAGCGGGATGCGTACTCAGCCAACGTCGGCAAGGTTCTGGGCGGCGCCGCCGACCACATGCCACGGCTGATGTCCGTGCGGACCTGTGCGAGCCAGGCTTCGGCATCGCCGCGCGTGAGGAATGTGCGCGGAGCGAGGTGCTTCGCACCGTCCGGCCCGGTGAAGCGAGCTTGAATGTTTCCCGACGGCAACCTCCGGATGGATCCGAAGGTGCTCCGTTTCGTCGCCATGAGCGGCCTCCCGCGCGATGTCGTGCCACTAGCGTGCCACTTCTCCCGGGAAAACGGGTCACAAATAGGGTGCGGGAGTCCACCGGGAGGGGCGACGAAATTCTGGTGTTTCCGCAGGTGGGAAAGGCATATTGCCTGGTCAGCCTAGGGTGCGCCCGGAGAGATTCGAACTCCCAACCTTCTGATCCGTAGTCAGATGCTCTATCCGTTGAGCTACGGGCGCATGACGCCACACCAGCGGCGCCAGGCAAGTATAACGGCTGTCGGCGGCCGTCGTGCACGCGCGCCTTCCGCTGCGCGGCTACCGCGTTGAACTGGGACGACGGGCTCGTGCCGATACGGTCGGCGCTCGGCATCGCCTGCCACGGGGCTGAAAAATTCGAAGTGACCATGATGCAGCGTTCCTCTCGATCTGTGTCCGGCTGTGTCCGGGCCGGACACAAATCTGTGTCCAGTGTCGGGACTGTGCCGGCGTCCCCGGCCGCAGCAATGGCCGCCGCGACGCGCTGGTTCAGTATCGGGCCGTGGGCGGCGCCGGGTTGCCCGGCGAGGCGTGCGCCCGTCCACGCGACAGTGCACCCACGCCGTGCCGGAAACAGGACGAAGTGATCCTCGAGGATGCCGCGACAACCGGCGCCTGTCCACGGCCGCAGGATCGCGACGCCTTCTGGCTAGTGCCGAGTTGTCGCGGTGTGTTCGGGAGCGCGGTTGAAGATCGGGACATCGGGGTGGCGAACCCAGTCATGCCACATCGCAACGTCCTGGACATCGCCGTCGGTCACTGGTCTAGCCGTCGGCCACTGCACGGCGCGGGCTGTGGGCCAAAACCGCCGCCACTGATCCTCGGGCGGATGCATCTCCGGAACTCCCCAATCGTCGTCCGTCCGAACCAGGATCGATAGGCCCCTGAATGTCAGCGTGCACACAAGGATGTTCCGGCGCCGCTCGGTGTCCCAAGAGTCGTCTTGGTGGGTCGTTTGCAGCCGGCAGACGTTCGCGTCAAAGTTCGCGCGACCGGTGTGCCGTGCGATCCACACCCGGGTGAACCCCGGCGGCATTTGCGTGTCCATGAGGCGGCGACGCATCTCCGCCGTCGGCGTCACGCGACCTTGTGATGCGCGCTCGCGGATCCATGCCGTTTTCGCGGCCCATGCGGCCAGCACTGCGGCGTCATCGACCCCGATGGCCGTGCGTCCGAAGACATAGTTGGGCTGCCAGAGACGTTCCAGCAGCGGCTTCACCGAATTCTCCAACTGGCTCATCCAGCCGTTATTGCAGTTCTGGCATACCTCCCGGATTCGCGTCGTCAGCACCGAGCCCTGCTTCTTGGACACGACATTGGGATATTCGGTGAGCTCGTTTTCCGCGGTGCGGCCGTATCTGACGGACCAGGTTGTCTGCGTCGGTCCGACCTCAACTCCTCTGCCCATCCACTGCGGCCAAGCGTGCTCCTTGCTCATTTGCCCGGGCAGCCCACAGAAGAAGCAAAGTCTCTTCGGCGTTTGGCGTCGTCGCGATCTCGGCACGCCGATGATGATGCACCTCGGGTGTGACAAGCCGTCACCGACGCCGAGGGTCAACGTCTCAAACGACCCGCGGTGCCCCCTCGGCGGCCGCGGTCCACATGCGGCGCCACGTGCCGTTTTGCGAACTGCGACGCCCGGTCTCGCTCGAACACCACGAGTCGACAGGCCGCGTGGCTTCGCCAGTTTAGAGGTCTGTACCGGCTATGAATAGTTTGTCCAATTCCGTGAGAAATGGTGCATTACATGGCCGGCGACGACATCGACGCCTTGTTCTTCTATGAACCGGGCCAGCACGCGCAACTTGTCCCGGTTCTTTCGACGGAGGAAATGTGCCGAGTATTCGGTGCGTCTGCCGCGATCCTCCTTGGTCGGGGCAGCTTCGGTGAGACGTGGCGTCTCTCCGGAATGGTCGGTGGCGCCGACCCTGACGTCGCGGTGAAGGTAATTCTGAACGGTGCCTACCCGACCGAGCGACTCGCCCGCGAAGTCGAGGGTCTTCGCCGCACGTCGTCGAACCACGTTGTGCGGCTGCTCGGGACGAGCGGTGTGGATCTCAGCATTGGGCGGCGGGCCGCGCTGCGGTTCGAGTATGTCCCAGGCGGCGACGTTGACGCCGCCGTAGCCGCAAACCAGCCGACCTACGAGCAAATCAACGCGTTCGCTTCCGGCGTGCTCGCCGGTGTAGTTGCGATGCACCGCACAGACACCGTCCATCGCGATCTAAAACCAGAAAATATCGCTTTGCGCGGCGGTGACTGGACGCAACCCGTGCTGCTCGATCTGGGCCTGGCGAAAATTCTCGACATGGACACGATGACGGCATATCCCACGCTGTTGGGCACTTTGCCGTTCATGGCGCCCGAGCAGGTGCGCATGGAGCCGGCCCGTAAGGGCGCAGACCTGTGGGCTGTCGGTGTCATCTTGCATCTACTACTGACCGGCAAGCATCCGTTCTTTAGGACGGCCGACGATGCGTTGACCCGTGCGCAGGCACATGCGCGAATGGTCGCCGGTGCACCGGCACTGCCGGCTGATGTACCAGAACCGCTCCGGACTGTGGCTGCACGTCTTCTCAACAAAGCCCCGAATGAACGAGGAAGTGCGGCGCGCGCATTGCGTGACCTCACAAAGGCGGAACAGATTGGAGTGAACTGATGACTGACAGCGAGGGTGCTAACGGCGAATTGGACGAAGATGCATACGAGGATGCAGCGGAGGAAGAGGACACCGAGGACTTACAGGTAGAGGCCCTCGGGCCATTTACCGACAACCCCGACATCGACTCTCCTCCGGCCAACGGTTCACAGGTGCCCGACTTCGCGACCGACCCGCTTCCGGACCCGCCGCCGATTACAAGCCTCCTCGCGGGCGACGTGCCGTTCCTGTTGATGGCCAAAAGTCACCTTCACGCTGCGCAGGTTCCCGCTGCACTCGGTGTTGCTAGCAGAGTCACGCAGGGCAGCATTGGCTTGGGCGCCGTAATCCGGTTGCCGAGAATGAGTCCCTCAAGAGCGCAGAGCTTCCTTACATCGTGTGCTAGCGCGCAGATCCTCATTGCCGATCCGGAGGTGTACGCGCTGCCTGGAACCGGTGTCCCCCGTGGGCAATTGAAATCCAGGTACCTGTCGCAATATCCGTGGATCGCTGGAGTGCCCGCGGTTAGCTCGTCCCCGCAGCAGCGCCAGCAGTGGGCGAATGATGTGCTCAACGCTCAGCGCACCGCCGGCGCGAACGTTCTGCTTTCGGCAAGCGGTTGGGTTTCGGACCAACAGGCGCCCGTATCGCTCGCCGCGGCGATGCGATGGGTGTCAGATTCGCGAGCGGTCGCGGGGAGTGACCCGATGTTTGTGAACTTGACTCTCGCGAGCGGCTGGCTATCTAACCCGTCGCTGCGCTCGGCGCTCCTCGACGAGATCGTTGAGTCCAACGAGCCGCTGTGGTACTTACGCGTGTACTGGCCGATCGTCGAGCCGCGATACGGCCAGCTTATCGACACCGCGATGCTTGACGGATACAAGGATTTGGCCCAAACCGCGCGGCTTGAGGGAAAAGTGCTCGTGCTAGCTAACAGCGGCCTTACTGGCTGGATTGCAACTGCGCTTGGCGGGTCCGGGTTCTCGACCGGTATCAGTTGGGCGGAGCAAGCGTTCGCTGCCGAGCGGGTCTTCAGCAATCGTCCGAACCAGGAGAGGCCGCCAGCGGTGCCCCGATACTTCGACCGGACTGCCTTCCACCCATTCACTTGGCAAGCAAGCGAGTCAATGGATGCCGCAGCCGTGCCGGGGCACCTGCGCTGCTGGTGCCGCTTCTGCCGCCAGATGCGCGCCGCGAACGAATGGGATCCTGGGCGCGCAGGAGCGCATTACTTGGTGCGAGCAGCGAGGTTGACCTCACAGCTCGTGACACCGAACCGACGACGTGCCGCACGACAGCTCGTTCAGGACGCGCAGGCCTTCGTCGCCAGCATCGCTGCTACGCCGCACGCGCTAACTGGCCGGTATTCCCCGGGCCACTTGGCCGTGTGGGCAAGCCTGCTATAGCGGTTACGCCGTGAGATCACGACCGAAAACATCGAACGTTTCCCAGCAAGTGCGGCCCGAGAGGACGAGCGACCAAGCGCGCTCTGCAATAAGTGCGTGCTCGTCAGGCCGTGCCAAGCCGATGGTGGGTCGGGCGACGACTTGAGCTGCCATTGTGTCCGCATTGACCGTTACAAGGCCGATGCCGGAATGAGAAAGCTCCGCAGCGAAGCGCAGCAGCGGGCCTGGAGTCGCCGCGTCAATAGCGATGTATGCGCGGTCGGCACACGACTGGTGGCGCCGTGCCTGTGTGATAGCGCCGGCCCAATCCCGGCGCTTCGCCTCAACGGTGACGACCGATCGCGCCAACTCGCGATACTTGACGGCGGGGTTCACAACCGTCCGCTCGCCACGGCCGGTCAACGGTGCGAGCCAGCCGAGTTCCGCGAGGGCTGGAAGTACCGCGCGACGCAGGTGAGCAGCGGTCACGCGTGCTGCCTGCGCCACCACACTGAGTGTCTGCGGGCCGGTGGCCACGGCGATGAGGACGCGCAACTCGGTGAGATCCGTGACCGGTGCGAGGCCGAGCTGGTCTCGGCGGCGCAGCTGCGCAGGATCGAACGCGATCCGGAGTACGTCCGGGATTCCTCCGGCGGCGGGAACCTCGAACAGCACGTGTGCATTGCGTGACCGGTGCCCAGGCAAGCCAAGCGCGAGATCCGCGGCGAGCGAAGCTATCGGCGCGTGCATCGCAAGTTCACGCACGAACGGCGTGGGACGCCTTTCCTGCAGATTGGGCCCACGATCAATGGGTGCCGCAACGGTCATCAGCACGCTCCCTAGAGTAGATGGGGGGACCGGGCACCGTGGATGCGGATCGCCGGGTCTCAATCAAGCCCCCGAGAAGAAAGTGTCCGTGCAGATGTCTATGCGGGCCATGAACGGGAAGTGACCGTGAAGCAGTCGCGGGCGGGCGCCCGAGAAGGTGTCTTGAGCACTGACCTTCGCGCGGCGTTGCGCGCCGAAATTGCGCGACTTGAAGAGCTGACGGACCCGCTCATGCGCATCCGTGCCGTGAACGATCTGTTCGCGGCACTCGACGTCGAGCTCGAACAGTTTGCCGGCGTTCGCCTGCGCTCGCTAGCGCACCTTCGCCGCGCGGGCGGCTGGAGCTATGCCAAGCTTGTTGCCGCGACCGGGCTGTCGAAATCGCGAGTTTCACAATTGGTCCACCAAATACAAGCGGACCGCAGCACGTAAGGGCACGGCGGGAGCCGCGTCCGAGCGATGCCGGCGGATTCACCTAGAGATTTCACTCCACGCCGCCGATAGCAGAGTACGTCGACCGCGCGACAGGTACACGACCGAGGCACGAGCCTGCGGCGTGGGTGAGCAAAATATTCCGAAGGCGCACAATCTCGTCGACGATATCGTTGACCGGGTCCGCGATCGGCAGCCCGTCGTAGTAGTGATCGTGGACGATGGCGTTACGCAGACCTACAAACACCCTCAATTCACGCTTCTGCGCGGGGGGGTCATGTCTCGAAACGGCGCCCGGTCCACGACCGTCTTGAACGGCACGGACCGGTCCATCCTGTATCGAAGTCGCAGCTGCTGCTCGATGTCATTGAACGCTGCCATAAAGCGCGCCCCGTTCGATTGCTCCGACACCGCGGATCAGCTCTCCTTCCGAGTTCCGGCAGCCGTAGTCAGACCGTCGACAATTCGCACGGTCTCGACGGAGACCGTGGTGACCCTCTTGATGAGGTCGACGATGTAGGTGGGGTCGTCGTGTTCGTCGCACCAGTCGTTGGGGTCGTTGACGATGCCGGACGCCTTGTCGGTGCGCACCTGGTAGCGGTCGAGAATCCACCCCAGGGCAGAACGGGAACCGAGCATGTAGCGGTGTGCCGCTTCCGGGATGCCGGTGATGGTCACCCGGCCGTTGTAAACGATCGTCGAAAGGTCATCGACCTTCTTGCCTGTCGCCGGGTCGGTGACCTTGCCCCAGCGCATCTTGTCCACCCGCCACGTTTCGCGGTCAGACGGGTCGGCGCCCGGCTTCAACTTCACCTCGAGCGGGTACGGCTCGACCGACTCATAGCCGACGTGCAGGTCGGCCAGCGCCCTTCCGGCGGCGGCGTAGCGCTTGAAGCTTTCGAGTGTTTCGGGGTCGGGGATATGCGGCAGCATCTTCTTCAGATCCGCGGCATAGCGCTCCCGGTATGCCGGGTCATGCAGCAGCCCATACAGGTAGTAGAAGACATCGTCCTTCGTCACCGTCGGATCATCGAGACGTTCCCTGTATCGGGTGACGATGCCGTCGGTGATGTTGTCGATGCGCCGGTAGCCCCACTCGTCGACATCGCCCGTGGCAGCGGCGAAGTCGAGCGTCCCCGCTTCGGGCTCGACCTTCTCATACGTCCAACGCGGGAAGAACTGGCCCGCGCGACCAATGATGTCGAGACTGGGAATTTGGTCGACGAAAAGCACGCCAAATGGGATTTGATCATGTGTGCACACTGCGATGCCGACGTTGCTGTGGTGTGGGGTCGGGAACATCGTGTCGAGTTCGCCGCGGCGGTGGCTCAGATGCGGGCCAAAGTAGACGCTTTGGCGTGTGAACGGCCGGTAGGCTCCTTCGCGGACGCCGTCCGTATCGTAAGTCAGGGTTGTTCCACGGCCGAAGTGCTGTGTGAGGCTCGATGACCACTTGATGTAATCGGCGGCGACCGCACGAGGCGTCTCGTCTAGGTACGACGAGCCGCTTTCCGTTGTGGCGCTGATTCCGCGGCGGTGCAGAAACTCCTTGTAGGACTCCAGCTCCCCGTTGTAGTTCCTGACCATGCGCTGCACGTTCGCTTCAAGCCTTCGGCGGGAGTAGTTGTAGACCCACGCATCACGGTTCGTCTGCAAGCCGGCCGAGTACGTGCGGAAAACCGTCGCCGCGCCTGCTGGGACCGTCTTGTCCCCGATCACTGGCCATGACAGGTATGTCTCGTCGCGTTGCGCGGTCCAGTCGCCGTGGCTGTTGGGGGTGATGGTCGTCCAGTCGTTGCCGTCGAGGGCCGATTCTTCCAGAATGACGAGTTTTTGCTCGCGGGTGAGGTAGTTGCCGATGTCCCGGTAGTGAATGACGCACGGGCCGGTGTGGTCGGGATTCTTGATGCCGATGATGACCGCGACAGTGTTGCGACTGCCAGAACCGAAGATTTTGCCGCCCTCTCGCCGGGACAGTTCGCCGGCGGTGCGCTGGTTGCCGCGCAGGTTGAACACATAGAGGCTGGTGTATTCGTCGGCGAGGGAAAGCCGCACGCCGTCGGCGGTGTTGCCGTCGATCCAGCCGCCGTTGGTGACGAACGCGACGATCCCCGAATCACTGATGCGGTCGGTCGCCCACCGCAGCGCCCGTAGGTACGAGTCGTAGAGCGAGTTTTTGTTTGTCGCGGTGGAGCGTTTGGCGTAGGTGTCGGCGATCCGCCCGTCCAGGGTCGGGTACTTCACGTTCGCGTTGAGGTCGTTCGCGGAGCCCTGCCCCACCGAGTAGGGCGGGTTTCCGACGATCGCGGTGATCGGGGTGGCGAGCTGTCTTGTGATTCGTTCGTTGTTGGCGGGGAACATGACCGCGTCGAAGGAGTCGCCTGCCTCGGTGATCTGGAACGTATCGGCAAGCACGATCCCCTGGAACGGGCTGTAGCCCGCTGTTTCGTCATATCCGGTGACACTGCGTGCATCGTCGCCGTTCTCGCTCGCGGTCTCGTTCGAAATCAGGGCGTGGTAGGTGGTTTCGATGTTGACGGCGGCGATGTAGTAGGCGAGCAGCATGATCTCGTTGGCGTGCAGCTCGGAGGCGTACTTGCGGCCGAGGTCGTGTGGCTTGATGAGCCCGGATTGCAGCAGCCGGGTTATGAACGTGCCGGTGCCGGTGAACGGGTCCAGGACGTGCACGCCCTCGTCCGAGAGGCCCCTGCCGAACTGCTCGCGGAGCACCTGGTCGGCGGCGCGCAGGATGAAATCAACGACCTGCACGGGGGTGAACACGATGCCCAGGGCTTCGGCTTGTTTGGCGAAGCCGATGCGGAAGAACTTCTCATACAAATCGGCGATCAGTTGCTGTTTGCCCTCGGCGGTGGTGACCTGCGCGGCCCGGGCCCGCACCGACGCGTAGAAGCCGGCCAGCTTCTCCGTCTCGGCGTCCAGCCCGGCGTCGCCGAGCACGGCCGCCATGTGCTGCATGGTGCGCGAAACGGGGTTGTGCGACGCGAATTGGTGCCCGGCGAACAGGGCGTCGAACACCGGGGCGGTGATCAGGTGCTGGGCCAGCATGCCGACCGCGTCGCGTTTGGTGACCGAGTCGTTGAGGTTGTCTTTGAGTCCCTGATGGAAGCGGGCGAACGCCTTCGTCGTCTCGGTGTCGCCGGTGCGCGCTGCGTTGTCGAGGATCGCGTCGATGCGGGTGATCAGGGCGGCGGCGATGTCGGCGACATCGGCGGCCCACTGCTCCCAATAGACCCGGGTGCCAACCTTGTCGACGATGCGGGCGAAGATCGCCTCCTGCCACTCCGATAGCGAGAACAGCGCAATCTGCCGGGAGCGCCGCGCGTCGGCGGTATCGGGTGGCGTGTCGCCGATGTATTCGCCGTTTCCGTCGGCGGGGCCGATGTGGGAGGAGAGCAGCCGGTCGCTGCCCGGCTGCGCGAGGTCGGCCTTGCTGCCGGCGTTCAGGCGGATGGAATTGACCATGGCGTCGAAGCGCTCATCGTGGGCGCGCAGCGCGTTCAAGACCTGCCAGACGACCTTGAAGCGTTTGTTGTCGGCCATCGCGGTCGCCGGGTCGATCCCGGCCGGCACCGCCACCGGCAAAATGATGTAGCCGTAGTCCTTGCCGGCGGATTTGCGCATCACCCGCCCGACCGACTGCACCACATCCACCACCGAATTGCGCGGGTGCAGGAACAACACCGCGTCCAGCGCCGGCACATCCACGCCCTCGGACAGACAGCGGGCGTTGGACAAGATCCGGCACTCCCCATCGGGAACGGGAGCTTTCAGCCAGGTGAGCTGCCGGCCGCGCTCCAGCGCGTTGAACGTGCCATCCACATGCCGGGACGCGATCCGCAAACCCAGATTTTGGCCTGCTGCCTCGTCGCCGGCGCGGCCGGGATCTACGTCATCGTCGGTGTTGTCGGGGGCGGCATTGAGCATGTCCCGGTAAGCGTCGACGACCTGCGGGAAGACGTCGGCGATCTGCTTGGAGGCTTTGATGTCCCGGGCGAACGCGACCGCCCGCCGCATCGGTGTCGCGCCGGGCGGGAATCCCGCCCCGGTCGGGGAGGTGCCGGCGCGTTTGGCGAGTCCGTTGAAACAGCCGATGATCTTCGACGCGTCATCGAGTTTCAGCTCGGCGTCGTCGTAGGCGAGCTGCTGCTGCAGCGGGCCGGCGATCACCGACTCGTCCACCGTGAGCACCAGCACTTTGTAGTCGGTCAGCAGCCCGGCCTCGACGGCGGTGCCGAACGGCAGCCGGAAGAACTCCGGTCCGAACGTGTCCTCGTCATCCATGGACGCAAGCTGCGCCGAGTGCTCCTCGGCCTGGGCTGCGGCCTTCTCGTCATAGATCCGCGGCGTCGCCGTCATATACAGCCGTTTCGCGGCCTTGATGTAGCCGGCGTCGTGGATGCGCACGAAATGGGAGTCGTCCTCGCCGGCCAGTGTCACCCCGGTGGTGCGGTGCGCCTCGTCGCAGATCACCAGGTCAAACCCGTCCACCCCGTGCTTGGCCTGGGCGTGCGCGATGGTGGGCAGCGACTGGTAGGTGGAGAACACGACGGTGAGGCCGGCTGCGCGGCGGCGGTGGCCCATCTCGGCGGCGAGGCGGGCCGCGTCCGTGGTGACAGGGATCGCCACGTCGTGCGCCTTAAAATCCTCCGCGGCCCGCGACACCTTGGAATCCGAGCACACCCCGAAGGCACGTAGATCCACGGTGGTCTGCGCGGTCCACTCCCGAAGGGTTTGCGACAGCAGCGAAATCGACGGAACCAGGAACAACACCCTCGCCGCGCCACCATTGTCGTGCGCGACCTTCTCGGCGATCTTGAGCGCCGTGAACGTTTTGCCGGTGCCGCACGCCATGATCAGCTGGCCGCGGTCATACGCCTCGAACCCGACGATCACCTTGTCGATCGCGTCCTGCTGGTAGGGCTTCGGCTGGTGTTTCGCGGCCGGGGACAGCTCGATGTGCAGCCGGTCGTTGGGCCAGGCGATGTCCCAGTCGATCGGCGAGTCCGCAATGTCGGCCAGGCCGATGCGCTGCACCTCCACCAGCTGGTTCTCCAGCGCCTCCTCGGCATGGGACGACCAGTGATCCGTCGTGGAGATGATCACCCGGTTCGTGAATGGCTTCTTGCCCGAGGCGGTGAAAAACGAGTCGATGTCCGCCTTGGCCAGGGTGTGCGTCGGCTCGTAGAACTTGCACTGCACCGCAGTCAACTCGCCCGTGTCCCGCTCTTGCGCGACCAGGTCGATGCCGGTGTCCACCTTGCCGTCCCGGCCGGGCCAGTCGATCCACCGCCACACCTTCTCGTACTGCTGCGACAGCACCGGATCAAGTTCGAAATACCGGACCATCAGCTGCTCGAACGCGGTGCCCCGCTCCGAATTCGACGGCAACTCTCGCAGCGCCTCGATCACCTGATGAACCGAGCCGGCCACCACAACCTCCATCCGCCGCGCCCCGCCGGCCGTGCCTGCCGGGTTTCGCGCGTGGATCGGACATTACCCGGCAGACGCCGCGCCGTGGGCCGGACGCCCGTGCGAGCCACGGCATTGGCGGGAGCGATCGTTCGACGGCGGCGTTGGGGCAATCGCCCGCACCTATGCGTGGGCCCCTCCGCGTTTCCCGGGACCGGCTCCTGAGTGAGAGTCGCGCAATCCCGGTTTTCGGCTCGATGCGGCCTTCAGTACCTGGTCGCCATTGAACCGAGCCCGCCTGCCGTTTACGACGTGACCTGGCCGCTTCCGAGATGCTCCAAGGAGCAGTGATAGTCGGAGGGGGCGCCGCCCAACGACGCGATTCGGGCTCGTCGGGAGCAGAGGTCAGCTGTCACGAGATCCTGATCTATCGAACGCAATCGGCCGTTGTCGGAGGCGATTTATTCGAAAGCGCCTTTTTCCACGTTATTGCCCGTATCACCCGTTTTTTTGTAGGCTAAACGTATTGACCCGCCGGAGGGAGAAGCGCAGACATGGGCAGCAGCCGAGCGATGGCGCGCAAAGCGGCGCATCGAATTTCGCTGACGGTCGCCATCGTCGGGGCGCTGACGGTCTGGGCTGTTCCGGACGCAGCCGCCGACGGCACAGCCGAAACAGCCCGGGTGGCTGGCGGAAGCCGGTATTTGACCGCGGCTGCGATAGCCGGCGAGTTCGGCCCGTCTGGCGCCGTTGTGATCGCCAACGGCGAAACCGGGAAAGGCGGGTTCGACGCGCTCGCAGCGAACTATCTCGCCGGGCAGGTCGGCGCCCCAATCCTCCTTACAGCGGCAGCGGCGCTGCCGGATACGACTGCGCAAGCCGTCCGGGCCACCCTTGCCGGTTCGTCAAATCCGGCCATCTACGTTATGGGCGGACCTGACTCAGTGTCGAACACGGTCAGCGCACAACTGAACGAAATCGCCGCCGCGGCCGCCGGCCGGGCCGGCACCTACGTCACCCGAATCTTCGGTCCGGACAGGTATGCCACCTCGGTCGCGGCCGCAACCGTCGCCGGCTCCACGGTTGGCACCCTGCCACTCACCGCTGCTGCCGCGCCGGCGAAAACGGCGTTCCTCGCGTCCGGCGAAGTCGGCGCGGACGCGCTCGCGGCCGGACCGTGGAGCAACAAACTTGCCCTGCCCGTACTGCTCACTCCGTCCGGCGGCCTACCCGGTGCGGTAAAGGCCGCAATTGCACGGCTCGGCATTCAGCAGCTCATCGTGCTCGGCGGAAAAGACCGCATTCCCGACACGCTAGTCGCCGAGGCAAAAACGGCCGGCGTCACCGGCGTCAAACGCATCGCCGGCGCTGACCGATTCGCCACCTCCGTCGCGCTGTCACGATTCGCACTTGCAGCATCCGGACAGGGTGGCAATGTGCAGTCCGTGTATCTCGCGAACGGCGCGGGCGGGTTCCCGGACGCCCTGGCGGTGGGGCCGCTCGCCGCCCGACGCGCCGCCCCGTTGCTGACCGTTCCGGCGGGGCCCACGCTTCCCACCGCGGTGGCAAAGTTCGTCGCAGATGCCGCAATCGGCATGTGTCCCGACGGCGGCGAGGCGACAACGATCATTGCCCTCGGCGGAACCGATCGTGTTTCAACCGCGCAGACCGCTACCGCCGCATCGCTGTGCCGCACCCATGGCGCCGCTTCCGCCCCGCCCGCGGCCCCGCCAACTACTCCGGTATCGAGCACCTTCACCGGCGCCGGAAACCAGACGGTTTCGGTCGGAACCTGGTCCGGCGCCTACATTCTCGGCTTCCAGTGCCCGTCGTGCGCGGGGGTGGACGTTCGCGACAACAACGGACGAATCCTGGTGCTGACATTCGGCCGCCCATACATGGGATCGAAATATCAGAACGCGCCGGTCGCGGGCTTCGGTCCTGTCACGACAATGAACGTCCAAACCGACGGGAACTGGACCCTGACGGTTCAAGATGTGAGCCTCGCGTCGGCCGCAACGAGCGGGTTCGGTGATGCGGCGCTGCGTTTTGACGACCCGGCCACGCATGTCGCCCTGTGGCACACCGGCAATTCCAACTTCGCTGTCATCGGCGCCAGTCTCTCCGGTGGCGGCATGTTCGTCCTGGTCAACGCGATCGGTCCGTACAGTGGCGTGGTCTCGTTCCCCGGGCATGCCAACATTCAGATCTACGCCGACGGCTACTGGGGATTTCAGCCCTACTGATCCCGCACCGTGGAGCATGCCGCCCATGCCGGTGTGGCGCGACGCCGGGCGACCCCCGCCACGGCCGCGCCGATCGCCGATCGGAAGACCGCGAACGGGCGCACCTGGTCCGGCTTCTGCGCCGCTGGCCGCGGTTCTCTCAGCTCCGCCCCGATAAGGCTGGCGCACAACGAAGCGGCGCCCAGTCGACGTCGAATGCGCTCGGTGGCGGTGAAACGGTCGATGTCACCAGGCGATTCCGAGTGCCGCCTCAGCGGTGCGGGTCAGCAGGTCGGGATTGTCGATCACGTCGACCGGGCGCTGATCTGCCAGGTATGTGGTGGGGGACATCGCCCATTCGATGACGGCCACATCGTCCCAGCCGAATTTTGCGGCAATGGATTCCAGCTCGGAGATGACCGGGCGGATTCCGTGCGGGTCGAACTGGAAGCCGGGAAAGAGAAGGTTGCGTCCGCGGCGTACCGCGAGCAGTTTGCCGTGGGCGTGCGCGCGGGTGGCGGCGTTTCTCGGGGCCAGGGCCCGCGATCCCATCCGCATGCCCGCCTGGGTGGAGGTCAGCAGTCCGAACTCGGTTTCGACCTCGGCGATGCACTCCTCCGCATTCGCTGCAGCGAGCACGACTACGAGCGGAAGACTCACATCGAGAGCGCGAATGGCGCCACCGAGCGCCGCGAGGTTGCGCCGCATCAGGTTCAGGTCCTCGGCCAGCACCAGAGCCCTGGCCTCAAGATCGGCTTCGGTTTTCGCTGCCATGGTCTCACCCCAAAATCCCGGTCACTTCCGTGATAGTGCACGCTACGCGCGTGCGAACACCGAGGTCGCGCCGACGTAGGGACTGCTGCCCGCAAGTGACAGGCTTTTCTTCGGCAGCGCCGCGTCCGGGGCCATGCCCCCGCTGACATCGCCTAATCAGCCTGCGCCAGAAGCAAGTGAGCCTTCGTCGCCTCGAATAACGCGGTGGACTCGACGAGCTCGCCGGGCGTCTCGTCGCGGAAATGCTCGACGTGTTGGTGCGATTTAGACCGGACTGCCGCGGTCCGAGGTCGCGCGCTCAGGCACGACGGTCCACCGTCGTGCCAGTCAACTTTCACTTCAGTCACTCACGCGATTCACCGCAAATGCGAAAGCGCGACACCCGCCGTCACAATAGTTTCCGAGTAGAAAGTTATCTGGAATGGTAGAGACGGTCACTGGGACAGCCGCTCGGCTCGGTGTGTCGGTGCGGCGGGTGCTTCGCGGCGGCGAAATCGACGGTGGGCAGCTGCACAATGGGATGTGGCTGGTCCACTGCGATTCGGTGGCCCGCTACGAGGTGGCGGCGTGGCCGGGGCCGGCTGCTGGGTGCCGCGTCAGCGTGGGGGCTGCTGTGGGAGCTCTCGGGCTTCTCGGCTGATTGGCTCACGCCGAGCCCCCTGGCATTGGTGCGGCGCAGGATCCGGGAGTCGTCCGCGGAGCAGATCGCGAGATCCGTCGCCAATCGCGCAGTCTCTCGCCGGTACACCTCTGCGAACGCCGCCGCGGCGCAGGCAGGGCTGATCGCGACGGGCCGAGTCGCGCGTTGCACACTGAACACCGGGCTCATCGACGATGCCAGCCGGGTCGCCGGCTACGTTCACGACGGATCGCGGACGCCTACGCCGCGTCGCACTTCATGGTCGCGGATCCCGCTGGCCACGATGCGCTGTACGAGTACACGCTGCCGATCGACTACTAGGCGGAGGTTATGCCTGCGGCCGTTGTCATGGCAGACCTGCCGGTAAGCACCGACACTCGAGAACACAGCGCGGGCCTGTCTGCCCTGGAGGAGTTGCGGCAGACGTGGCTGGCTGCACACCGACCGGCGCGCTACGCATGATGGCGGCTTGCGTCCGGCGCGGCAGGCGGCCGCGGATCTCAGCGCTCCGCGTACAGACGAGATGGGCCAGAGGTGATTGTGTCAGTCCGGAGGCATCAAGGCTGGCGCAGCGACTAGCGACCCATGATGTCGCGCCTCCGGAGCCGTAACCTGGCGAAAGTAGACGACATCGTCGTCTACTTCGTCTATCAGAACCCAAGACCAGAACCCGGACCTACCGGCCACCGCAGGTTCGCCGGCCTTGAACACGCGCCCGCCTGGGATCGGGGCAAGGTTGCGTCCGAGATCGTCCTCGTTGTTCAGGTCGGCAGGTATGTCGATGACGATCATCAGACCTCCTCTCCCGGATCGGTCCTTTGTTCCCTTCAGTGTGCTCCACTGTGACCAACACCGGCGGAAGCGAGACAACGAAAGGCTGAAGATCGCCGGCCAAGCTGCCGAGACGAACAGCAGCCATCGCGACTCCTGCCCGGGAAGCAGCTCATTCGCGCTGACGGCCCATGCGACCTCGGCTTCATCAATGCGAGCAATCCCAGCAGCTCCGCAAATTGAGTCGGCGTTAAGACTCCCGGAGGGCCGTCAATGCGGTGACAGAAGTTCGCAATGGCACGTTTGCACGAGCACGGTCACCTAGGAGAAGGCATGCAAGCCGTCACGCGCGGCATCGCTTCGCACGTGACATTGATGCCACCGCGATCCAGGCCCTGGCGTAAGCGGCGGAGACGATCTGATCATCCCGAGGAAACACCGATGTGAGAACAGAATCACGACACAGACAGGTGCGCGGCCTGCCGGCCTTCTGTCCGACTGGACGCGCGAAGCCGGAAGGCATTCTGGTCCTAAGAATCGGGCTAGCTCAATCGTCTCTTGGGTCTCAGAGTTGGACTAGTCTTGGCGGGCGCGGAAGCCCCATTATGATGCTCGCCAGACTCGATCATCCCCCTGTATGTCCGTCAATTTTGCCTTCCGATAACCGCCTTTATCGGAGGTCGAGATTGACGTAGCCTTCTCCGACCTGCGAAAACCAACGGCCCTGGGTCAGTTTCGGCAACCTTGCCGGCATCGAGCGCGCCGGAGATCGACGCAAGGTCTCGCCCCTTGCAAGGGAGCGGTCTCTGACCACTTCGCTTGAGCACCAAAACGAACTGCGGCCCCGGCACAATGCCGGGGACCGCAGTGTTTGTTTGAAGCTGGAAACAGTCAGGCGACGGCAGCGGCAGCGTGCGCAAGCCGCGACGGCCGGAACACCTTGACGAGAGTCTCGCCGAAAGCCCCGTCAGCGGGGTACTCGACCGTGATGAGCGCCCCCGCGTCCGTTCCGCGGACGGCGATGACGTGCCCGACGATGTCCGAGAACGGCTTCGGGAGGCGGGCCGCATATCCGACTGCAAACTTGTGAGCCATGTGCTCCTCCTTACCAGAGCCGCCTGCCAGAGTGCCCTCACCGGATGGCTGCCCGACAGCAGCGACCGTGAAACCCACTGCCTCGCAAGGGGGAAGGTCTCACATCCGGCGATCGATCCCGGCCCTCACGCTGGACATATACACCTGTGGAACGCCGCGAGGCGCTAACCAATCCCGTGCGAACTCGTGGCAAGATCGAGAGGTGGAAACAACAAGTGACAAGCCGGCACTTGTTTACGGCATCGTTGGACGAGTTATACCGGAACGAACGTGGGCGACACTGATTATGTCCGCTCCGATACTTATAAGGGCGCCCAGCATTCCGTGGGACGGCGAGGTGTACCTATCAATCGACAACGCTCAAATATTTGCGACATTTCACGGTCCTGAATTTGAGAATCTTGGAGACCTTAGGAATCTTGCGCAAGAATTCTGTCAATCGCAAGTTGATGTGTTGGGATATACCTGGGGGCGAAGCTATTCCGTCGAATTGACGTCAATAGTGACGCCTGACCATAAACAAGTTGTCTTGACGGTAGGCTATCCGGCGCTTGACAACGAGACTTCGCACGCAGCTCGCCCACTAGGTGCAGAGGTTGTCTTGAATCTCTGCCTTGGGAGCCCGGCACTGCGGAATGCCGTAAGTGAACTGACGCGGGCCATCAGGGATGCGGCGGATACGGGTTTCCATTGCCAACGCGCCTCAGAATCGATCCGCGGACATTTTCAAACTTCGAATAACGACGCAACTGCTTGGCGCAACATGCAACGTGCGCTAAGAGTTAAAGCGGAGACTCTCAAATCGTTGAAGGAGTACGGAGACCGTCAACGGCACGGTCGATGGAACTTCATGCCTGAATCTGCCCGCACATCGTGCCTTGAGTTGGCTTGGCTTATCGTTGACCGGTTCGCGGTATTGCTCGACCGGGGCGTTGACGAGCTTCCGGAGTCTGAGTTCCCCATGCTGTAGGTGCCGGGTGCTCTCGGCTTGAAATGGCAACCTAAATCGGAGGGTCTCGTCCGGTCTGGGGCGTCGTTCCCATAGGGGCGCATGTCGGGCGCCGGGGAGGCGGTCAAGGGCCGCGGAGCGGCGTAGCGGACCTTTGACTGGTGGAGGAGCGGCCCGAAGACTTGCGACGCGGGACGTGCGTCGGCTTCGCTTGCCGGTACGTCTTACAGACGTACCGCCTGGGTGCCGACGGTGTATTCAGATGCTCGCGAGGCGGGCGGTCAGTTCGTCGGTTCGGTGGTGCGGCGCGACCCCCAGCCCGGTCCCGTCTTGATCACTAATGATCCGCCACGCCAACTTCGAGTCGCCCAGGGCGCCGATTGCCCTATTGCGTTATTCGCCAACCTGGGCACGGTCCGCCGTGTCACAGGCGAATTGGAGGGGCGATGCCAGGGAAGGCAACGGCGCGGAAAGTCGGGAGTGACCCGCAACGCCGAAAAACCACATCGGTTGGGCGATCAGTCGATCAACCGGTTCTGTACGGAGCGGACCTTGATGCGCTGCTCGCGCTTATTGTGCCGCAGATGCCGATGGCCGGCGGCGGACTCACTGCGGTGCCGAATGACCCGGCCGAGGCTGAGATTGTCCGCAGCACCCAGGAGCTGCGGAAGGTCGCTGCCGGCATTCTGGCCCGGTCCGTCCCCGATAACACCCGCAAAGGCTATTCGAGTCACATTCGCGCATGGGCCGAGTGGTGTACCCGACGCAATGTGCCAGCTCTTCCCGGGGACGTGTCCGAGGTCCTGTACTTCCTGACGGCTTACGGCGCGCAGATCATTGACGGGAAAGCGGCAGCGAGCGGGCCGGGTGACCCGCTGCAGGCGCACGCCGTTTCCTCCCTCGGCGTCCGCGCGGCGGCATTGGCACGCATTCACCGCAACGCGGGGCTGCCCAGCCCTACCGACGACAGGGCCGTGAAGGAGCTGATGACCGGATTCCGGCGGCTCTTTTCTGTGCGACCCCGCAATGCCAAGGCGGCCATCGACCTGGCCATGCTCGGACAAATGATCGCCGTCGCCGCACAGGCGCAAGCCGGTCATGACCGCCGATGGGCGTGGATCCTGCTACATCAGCAGACCGACATGAGCGTCGCCTCGGCGCGCCGGTTGGGCTGGGCCGACATCGACCTTGCCACGCGCACGCTCTCCCCGTCTGATCCGTCGGGTCAGCGACGCCTGGTCGTACTGCCGCCTGCCACTGACCCGCGACTCGATCCAATGGCGGTCTTGGCCCGGATGCGCGAGCGTGCGCCGCACCTCGACCTAGTCTTCGTCACCGCGAAGGGCAAACCGATCAGCCGGCAGGCGCTTCATCAAACGCTCGCCGACGCACGTCGGATTGTCCCTAACCTGACCGGCGCACGCCGAGGCCGAATGTTGCGGCTGCATGCGGACCTCGTTGAGGCCGGGTCGAGTAAGCCGCTGCGGGATGTCGCGCTCCTTTCGTGCGGATGGTGGTCCGCCCTGCGACGCTCCGAACTGGAGGGCCTCGTATGGGGAGACATGACGCAACGGCAAGATGGCGCGTGGGCCGTCTTGATTGCCCGCAGCAAAACCGATCAGGACGGTCACGGCACGACGCTGTTTCTTCCCCGGGCCCACGACGAGTCGATCTGTCCGTCCAGGGCGATGACGGCATGGCATGAGCACGTCACCGCCCTTCTCGGCGCCGACCCCTGCCGCACCCACCCGGACCTTCCCGTGTTCCCCGCAGTCGACCGCTACGGCCGATTGCCCAAGGACTTCTCACGCTGGACGTCGATTGACGGGCACGCGATCAACACGCTCGTTCAAGACCTCGCTGCGCTCGCCGGATTCAGCGAGCCCAAGTCCTTTGGCGGACATTCCCTCCGAGCCGGTTTCGTCACCGAGGCTCTCCGCGACCGCAAACTAACCCCCATAGAGGTACAGGAGGTAACCAGACATCGCAGCCTCGACGTGCTGCTCGGCTATCGACGCGAAATTCAGGCGTTCGAGACCAGCCCCGTGCACCGCATGATCCGTGCATTGGGCGGAAGTTGAATTTTGCACACGTCGGGACGGACAAAGCGGCTGTCATCGTCGCCGAGCACATGGTGTCAGTCCGAAGCGAATCGTGAGGAACACACCGCAGTTGGCTTTGTCCTCGCCAGCGCAGCCTCTAGGGCATGGGCCGTGGCATGTGGGTCGCTGATCTTGCACGGCGTGGCGGGCCAGCGCGGTCCTTTCCATTTTGGCGCACCGTGCGATGGTGACTGCGGCAAGACGCGGCCCCGGCACCGTGCGCGCCATGACGACACCCACGAGTTCAGATGCGGCCGAGATCGTCGAGCTGGCGATGCTCAATGAGGATTGGCGCCTGCGGCCGGTCGACCCACGCCATGTCGAACTGTTGGCCGCGGTGCTCGATCGATGCCCACAGATCGTCGTCCGCCGTGCCGGGCGGGTGCTTCTCGACGGACACGCCCGCGTGGCTGCCGCCCGGCTGAAAGGCCGCGCCACACTCCCGGTCAAATGGTTCACCGGCAGCGACGCCGAAGCCCTCGAGGCGGCGATATCGGCCAACGCGCGGCACGGCCTGCCGCTCACAGGACCCGAACGCGCCGCCTCGCTGCACGCACTACTCGAGCTCGCGCCGCAGTGGAGCAACCGGCGTCTGGCCGCCGCGGCAGGCGTTTCCGAGGCAACCGTACGAAGGGCCCGCTGTCCAGGTGCGTCACAGACGCACCTGGACAGCGAAATCCTCGGCGCGGACGGGAAACACTACCCGCGCGACGTCGCCATACGGCGCGCGACAGCCACCGGATTGATGCGCAGCCGGCCGGACATGTCGAATCGGGCCATCGCCCGCCTGGCCGGTCTTTCCCACACAACAGTCGGCAAGCTACGAACACCCACAAGCACCGAGCCAGAGTCGCCGTCAGATCCGGAAGCGCCCACGCCCACGCAGAACAACGACTCTCGAACGAGTCGATGGGCCGCATGGTGGAGACGCATCATCGCCTGGCTACGGCACTGGACGACCCGCAACAAGCCCAAACGTGCGACCAGCCGAGCCCACAGCTGACACCTATCCGTGCAGCAGTCCCCTCTTGAGCCAAGGTGCGCCTCAGTATTCGCCTGGGTTGCGGCTGGGATGCGCTCAGGTAACGGGTGGCGGCGACTCTGCCGCCCACGGATACCAACGGATATGCCCGCCGGGCGTCGACGGGCACGCGACAAGGGGCGGGCAGGTGCTCTCGCCCGCGAGTCTCATGGCCGCTCGGGTGCCTCGTGTGCATGGCGCGCGAGATACGAGGTGGCGGCGACGCGCATCAGTGAGGCGATCGATCGGTCTTCGACGATGGCATGATCCGCGAGGCGGTCGCGAAGTTCGCGAGGAAGGCGTATGACGACGGCGACATCGTTTCGGTGCTGTTCGGGCATTGTTTCGCTTTCTGGCCGGGAGGCATTCGCTCGCGAACCGAATCGGATGGTCCGGCGCGATGCTTGCCTGTCAAGTCGGCGATAGTGCCCGCCCGAACTGCGCGATCGCTCCTGCGGATGCCTCGCCCCCGCTACAGAGATTTTGCGGCCCGCGTTGTGTGCGCGCGGCGCGCGGCAATGGGTACCCGCCGGGTCTCCAATTGAGGGGCCTCCGCTGACAGTGGGGGCCACGTGGCGCTCTCACGCTGCGGTTTATCCGCTGGAGAGGGCAATGACCACATTGTCTCAGCCGCTGCACGCTTCGCGTGTGGCCGAAGTATCGGGCCCGATGGGCGCGTCATCGCGTCTTCCTCGGCTCTTATCCGCATGGATGAGGTTGGCTCGGGCGTGGTCCGAGGCGTTGGCCCACGGGCTGCCTGGCCTGGACGAGATCGGCGCGGAACACCTGCGCGTCGAGGCCGCAATCGAGTCCGACTACCCGGGCGAGTGGGCGGTCATGGGTGACGCGTTCATTCAATGGGAGTCCGGGCTGTTGCACACGCCCGAGCTGCCAAGCGCGACATGTCCCCGGTGCAACCCGCAGGGCGTCAGCGCCGAGGCGCTGCTGAAGGTTGGTGAGACGCGATGACGCTCACCGCGTTCACGCGCGAACCGGAGCACGTGACGGGCGCCGGGCGCCGGGTCACCGCTGCAGGCGGCACGATCCGGATTGATGGCCTGTTGGTGCGAAGCGCCGAGGCGTCTGCCATCGTGGCCGCCGAAAGCGACGCCCGCGGCCCGGACTCTGCCGCCGACCTGGTGGCCCGGGCCATCCCGGTAGGTCTCCTGGCCGTGTCGGTGACGAACGCCGGCGTGGATACCGGCGCGGTGCGCCGCACCCTGGACGGGTTTGCCACCGACCTTGACATCCGATCCAAGGCCGCCGTCGCCGAGATGCAAGCCGCGCTCGACCGGATCCGAACCGAGGAACACGCCGTTGCGGACACCGCTCAGCGTGCCCTGGCCGATCTGCCCGCCCGGCTCGACAAGGTGCTGGCCGGGGAAGCGGACACGGTGCGCGACGCGGTCACCAAGGCGGCGCAGCAGGTGCAGGCTGCTGGGCTGGATGACCTGCGCAGGGCGCTGTCGCAGCACTCCGACGCTATGCGGTCCGTGCTCAGCCTGGACTCCGACGGCCCCATCCAGACGCTGCGCAGGGACATGCTCGCCGGGCTGGACGGAACCCGCCGGGAGCTGTCCGCGCAACTGGCCGCGGTACGCGAACTCCTCGCCGCGGCCGCCGCGGCGAAGGTTGCGGGTGCGAAATCCTCACAGGCCCTCGGCAAGGAGTTCGAGACGCAGGCCTGCGCCCTGATCGAAACCATCGCCGTCGCGGCGGGCGACCAGTGGGACGACACCGGTTCGGCGCCCGCGCCGGGAACGACTCGCCGTAGCGGCGACGGCGTGGCCACGCTGTCCAGGCTCGTTACCGGCGGCGCCGACGTGCGCATCGTGGTCGAGGCAAAAAAGCGTGGCAGGCCGCTTGCCCCGGACGCGTGGCGCAAGGAACTCGCCGACGCACGCGAGAACCGCAAGGCGGTCGCCGCGCTCGCCATCGTGCCCAGCGTCGAGGACGTGCCCGGTGGCGGAGGCATCTACCGACTCGGAGAGCGCGCCTTCGTTGTCGCCATCGACCAGCCCGTCGACATCGTCTACCAGGTCCTTCGGGAACTCGCAGTCGTGCACAGCGTCGGCACCGGCGACGCCGAAATCGACCTCGGCATGATCGAGTCCAACCTGCAAGAAGCCCTCAGCGCACTCCTGGACTGGGACAAGATGGGCAGGCTCATCAAGACAGCTTCCGCGAGCCTGGAGAACGCCCGCGAAATCGGCGGCCATACGAGGACCCGCATCCAAAAAGCCCTCGACGCCGGCCTCGCTGCACTCCACGCGTAACCACCGAGGGGTGGGCAAGAAGCGAAAGCTCCTTGCCCACCCCTCCTGTCTGCGTCGAGCCCGACTGGCAGTCCCACAGGGTCGGACACACCGTCCGCTATCCCGGGAACTTTTCCTGCGGCAGGCCGGCCAACGAGAACGCATCAAGGCCCGGCAGGCATGCCGTCGGGGCGGCCGGGTTTGCCTCAGTAAGTGAGCTGGAACTCGGTTTCGTGGTGGCGACGGATGTAGCGGTCGGCTTCGTCGATTGCCGCGTGCAGGGTGACCTCGGCCGCGATATCGGCGACAGTCATACCGGCGTTGTAGGCGAGGGTGGCGCCGGTGACGCGGCAGCTTCGGGATGCGATTCGTTTCTCGCTCGTCGGGTTCGTCCGGCACCATGCGTCTCGTATCCGCAGTCGCGCGTTCTGCCGTGTCATCGGCGCCCATTTTCCCGCGTATAGGGTGGCGAACACGTACCCGGTTAACCGTCCTGCTTCGGCGACGACCCGGAGGTGGTCACGAAGCGCACAAGCGGGGCACAGCTCGTCACAGTCGCCGTCCGGCGTCATGACGTGGGGCACGAGGCGCGGCGGTCGGCTCCCGTCCGGATCCGCCTTCGACCGCGTGAAATACACCCGATAGCCGGCGCCGTCAGGGTCGCAGCTCACATTCTCGATACGCAGGTGCGCGAGGTCCTCGTGACGCAGTGCCAAGGTCACGCCGACGAGAAGGTAGGCCCGGTCGCGCAGGCGCCGGTGCGCATCCGGTTCGATATTCGTGATGAGCCACGTGAGGTCGTCGCGGCGCATACCAGCCGGTATTTGCGCTGGCGCCGTACCGAGGCCAGCCCGGCACCAGGCGCTCGCGAGAGCGGCCCCGCTCGGTGCGCGGGCGACGCCGGCCCGCCTCTCATCCGCCTTGAGCGCCGCGGCCCGCCGGAGCATCGCCGACACGAATGGATCGTCCTTGTCGCGGAGCAGTTTTCGTGCGGTTCCGATTGAGACGGCCACCTCCTTCGGCGATACGTCGATGGCAACCCGGTCCCACAACTCGGCGAGATGGTATGTGTCCGGCGGGGATTGGATGCCGAGCAGCACACACGCCGCGGTTGCCGCGGACAGTCTCAGGGCAGCGCCGTCGCCGCCGGGCTGGCCGCGAAGGACCCGGGACATCGCGCGAAGCTCGGCCGAAGACAGGTCGTCGACCAGCGGCTCCGCGATGCGGCCCCGCACACGGGCAATCTCGCGAAGTACCGCCTTGCAGGCCTGCTGACCCGGCCTCCGGTACGCGTGGCGGTCGTGGATCCGGTTGACGACTGTGATGATCCCTTTCACCGAGCTCCAAGCCAGGTCAGCGCGTTCGGCCAAATAGGCGAGCAGGGTGTCCTCGACGGCGGGCAGCGGATCCCGCCCGTTGGCTTGGCACCACCTTTCGAACCGCGCCCATATCTCCCGTTCGACGGCCGCGGTGGTGTGGGGCATCTTGCGCCCCGACGCCCGCACCAGGTCGGACATCTCTGCGAGTGTGCTTTCCGGGGTTGGCGCGCTCATCGACCGCATCCCGACGCGGCCGGATCACGGTGGTTGCTGTGCTCGTGTGGCGGACGGGCTGCTCGAGCCTCAGCTGCTGCGGGGGCGGGCGGCTCGCTCGGTGCCGCACCGGCGAGGCGCTGCACCGCCGTCGGGATCTCGCCGACCCGTCCCAAATCCAGATAGCGCCTGGTCGTGTCGAGTTTTTGGTGTCGGAGCACCTTCTGAATCTGGTGCTCGGTGGCACCCTGCTCGAGGGCCAGCGCGGCGAAGCCCCGCCGCGGCGAATGCAGGGAGAAATCCCCGACCCCGGTCGCCTCGCGGATCTGCTTAAGGTGCATCCAGGTAGTCCCGTAGTCGATTTTCCTGCCCGGTCGCAGCCCGACGGGACCGATTCCGCAGAGCAGCAGCGGAGCCGGTCCGCTCGGCAAGGCCGCCGACCTCCGAATCCACAGCCACTCGTCCAGCGCGCACACCGGACACAATGCGCATCTGGAGGCCGGGTAGACGTGCAGCCAGCGCCCGCGGCCCGACTGGTCACCCTTGCTGGCCCGCAGCAGCAGCCGGTACCCTTCCGGCAGCCGTGTCGCGGCGGGAAGCGCGAGTCGTTGCGCGTCGCTGAAGCGTAGGCCGCGAGCGAAGCTCGCAGTCAGCAGCACCCGAAGTTGCAGCAGGTGCAACTGTCCTGTCAGGGCAAGGCCGATTCCGTGGCGGGTGGCTGCTCGCGCGTTCTCGTCGTCGGACACCCACGCAAGCCGGCCTGCGTCGGCGTGCCGGAGTGCGGGCCACGCCCCGGGAAGCGACTCGGCCAGTGCCGTCATGTCGGCTCGAAGGGCCGTGTCTGGGCGCGTGCGTGGCGCGCCCTTCTGCGGCCAGCGGCCGAACAGCGGCTGCTTTTCCTCGTCGCCAAGTTCGGTTTCCAGAAGCCGCAGCAGGCATGCGGCGCACGGGCGCACGCGCCAATGGGCGGAAAAGTGCGTGCAGGTGCAGGTGACCGGTCGCCACCGGCCGTCGATGCGCACCGCGACCCGCCTCTCGCATCGCAAGTCCTCCAGTCGCAGCCGGGACAGTTCGCCGGCGTCGAGGTCTGGATCACCCGCTAAGGTGAGGGCCGCTGCCGCTTTCGTCAGTGCCGATAGCGGCACCGCCGGTTGGTATTCGACGCACACCCGCAGCGCTTCCACGGTCAACGGCACGGCTCGCCTCTCGCCGTGCGCCTCGTTCCACTCGGCGCGGTATGCCTTCCGCAGCGCCCGCACGGCCGGGTGATTGGTCGGCGACGGGAAGCCTGCGCGAACGTGCCGGTCGCGGATGGCGGCGAGGGTTACGTCGACATGGCTGGCCGAGTACGGTGTCGGCTCGCCGGTCAGGCGCGGGCTTTTGCCGGGGCGGCGCAGCACGCCGGCCTGGGCGGCGGCTATGTAGGCGACGACGGCATCCGGCGATGCTGGCAACGGCGGCAGGCCGTGCGACTGGCAGAAGTCAGTGAACACGCCCCAGTCGTACTGGTAGGTCGCCTCGGTGAGAGGGGCGTGGGATGTTGTGGGGCTGGCCTCCGGGAAAGTCCGGTCGGCACCATTCGTGTTGGGCATACCGCGACACCGTCCGGAGCCCGAATGGAGACGCTCGAAGGCTCCGCGGAACCGCCCAGAGCGCAACACGGCGGAATTTCCCCGAAAAACCACGCGGCCCGACACCGCGGGCAGTCCGCGTGTCGGCGGCGGTTGAATTTTGTTCGTTTTCGGCGGGCGAAAAGTGAACGGTTTCGGGCAGTTTAGCGCTGTTCGGTCTGGCTGAGGCGGGCGCTGGGCAGGGTGTCGGTTTCGTGTCCGCGCAGGCGGTAGCTGGCGCCTTTGAGGGCGATGACGTCGGCGTGGTGGACGATGCGGTCGATCATGGCGGCGGCGACGGCTTGGTCGCCGAAGACGTCGCCCCAGCTGGAGAACGGCAGGTTGCTGGTCAGCACGATGGAGGCGTGTTCGTAGCGGGCCGCCACGAGCGGGAAGAACAGGTTCGCGGCGTCCTGTTCGAAGGGGAGGTAGCCGACTTCGTCGATGATGATCAGCCCGTAGCGGCGCAGGCGTTTCAGCTCGGCGTCGAGCCGGTCAGATCGGTGTGCTTCGGTCAGTCGGGTCACCCAGCCGGTGGCGGTGTCGAAGGCGACGCGGTGCCCGGCT
>Ga0209916_1000774_pt1 | contig 40772 bp, 33 predicted proteins | sample ThiBio_1000_plan_FD_183956 | JGI IMG/M metagenome (GOLD analysis project Ga0209916, IMG submission 183956) | Wastewater bioreactor microbial communities from Cape Town, South Africa - Thiocy_solids_2 (SPAdes) | ecosystem: Engineered > Bioreactor > Thiocyanate-remediating > Anaerobic-Aerobic ... | reverse complement strand
CCATGGCTTACGCCGAAACGCGACGCCGGTCGACCCCTCATCCGGCCCTTCGGGCCACCTTCTCCCTCAAGGGGAGAAGGCGATGATCGCCGCGGCCTCCGAAAAAGTGTCGGGTCGTCAGCCCACCGGGAGAGGGGACGTCGTCTCCTTTCCATCCTTCCCAGATTCCAAGTCGAAAAAGTTGTCGACGGCTCCGGCCCCGTTCGAACCGCGATCCAGGACCGACCCGCCATGCGCGTCCGCCCCGCCTCCTTTCCCGACGACGCCGCCGCGGTCGCGGCGATCATCATCCCCGTCATCCGGGCCGGCGAGACCTACGCGCTCGACCGTGATTTGACCGAGGCCGACGCGCTGGCCGTCTGGTTCGCCCCCGACCGCGAGGTCTTCGTCGCCGAGGACGACGACGGCGCGGTCGTGGGCACCTTCTTCCTGCGCCCCAACCGTCCCGGCGGCGGGTCGCACGTCGCCAACTGCGGCTTCATGACCGCCGCCCACGCCACCGGCCGCGGCGTCGCCCGCCGCATGTTCGAACACGCGCTGGAGCGCGCCCGCGAGCGGGGCTTCCGGGCCATCCAGTACAACTTCGTCGTCAGCGCCAACGAACGCGCCGTGAAGCTCTGGAAGTCCGTCGGCTTCGACGTCGTCGGTCGACTCCCAGGCGCCTTCGCCCATCCGACGCTCGGCTTCGTGGACGTCCTGGTCATGTTCCGCGCGATCTGACGCCGACCGCGCGTGGATCCGGGGGGCCGATGATGATCGCCGCGAAGTTGGCTCGCATCGAACGGTTTCTCGCCCGAAAAGGGATCGCCTTGCAAGTGACCCGGCGACCGCCGGCGGAGCCGGGCGCGATCCGACGCGCCGAGGACGCCCTTGGGCGACCGCTCCCGGCCGACTTGCGGGAAACCTACGCCCAGTTCGCCGATGGGTTCGAGGTGGCCTGGGACGACGTCCGCTCAAACACGGACTTCGATTTCGGACGCTTCGATCTGCCCGATCTCGAAACGCTCGTCCGGAATTCCCTGGAGTTTCGCGCGCAGACGCGCGGATGGCTCGACAATCCAGAGGAATACATCGACGCCGACGGCATCGATGAAGCCATCCCCGTCCTGCGCCACATGCTGGACTGGGCCGTCGTCTGGCCCTACGTCGGCGACGCCGACCACGTCTGCATCGACCTTCCGAGCGGCGCCGTGGTCTACCACGATTACGAATGGAGCTCATACAAGCCGTTCGGCTTCATCGACTACAAGCCGTTCGGCTTCATCGACCTTCCGAGCGGCGCCGCGGTCCACAACGGCGGTCTCGTCGCGACGAGTTGGAGCGAGTTGGTCGACCGTTGGGGGGACGTCTGTTTTCTCTTCTTCAAAGACTGCTCGGCGCAGTACCCGCCAGGCCCTGACAGGGACGCTCCCGACGCCCGGAAATACCGATTGCGAGACGACGAGCCTTGAGCCAAACGAGGCCGACGCGCCTCACGCCTCCGCGGCGACGGGCGCGGGGGCGTCGTCCTCGTCGTCGGCGTAGAACTCGAAGAAGTTCTGGCCGGCGAGGGCGTCGTTCATGGCGCGGCGGACGGTGCGAAGCTGGCCGGCGAACTTGACGTAGTCGTCCAGCAAGCGCCGTCGCTCGGGGGTCTCAAGCCGGGTGATGTCGTTGTAATAGCGACGGTTGCGGCGGCCGTCTCGGAAGCTCCAGAGCCGCTTGAAGCGACGGCCGTAGTCCGGGTCGTCGTATTCCAACAAACGAGCATATTGACGCGCCTTCATTTTCTTGGCAAAGGCGATTAATTCGGCATGGCATTCGAATCCGTCGAGGCCCTCGATCCAATCGACGATCTCCTCGGTGGTCAGCCTGGGCCCCTTCTCCTCGCAAAGCTGACGTAGGCTGTCGACGATCTCCGCTGGTCCCATGCCCGGCCCCCGATCGGATGAACGGCGCGCGATTCCCCCTTCGCTTCCCATTCGATTTTAGGCGCGCGCCCGTTCCCCGTCGATGGACATCCGTGCCGATTTCTGGAATTATCGAATCGCCGACGGCTCCATGGCCGCGAGGGCCTTCGCCACTTCTTCCCGGAGGTTGTCCCAGGCCACGAACGGGGCGATGATTCGCCCGTCCGGGCCGACGAGGACGACGGGCGCCGGGACGTCGTCGCCGAAGTCCGCGGCGGCGCCCGCGCCGATCGGGCCGCCGAAGGCTTGGATCCCAGGCATGCCGTTCTCCCGGACGAAGCGGGCGGCGTCGGCCGGCGCGTCGTCGAGCGAGACGCCGACCAGCTCGAACCGGGGGTCGCCCTCGCGCTCCTTTTGCAACTCCTGGAGCTTTGACGGGAGCGACGGGACCGACTTCAGCCACGACGTCCAGAAGCAGAGGGCCACCACCTTTCCCCGCTGGTCGCCGAGGACGAACCGCCCCCCGGCGGCGTCGATCCGCTCCAGGTCGAGCGCCGGCGCCGGATCGCCCGGCTTCAGGCGACGTTCGGGCCGGAGCGCGACTTCGCCGACGTCGACGGGGGCCGTCGAGTCCCCCTCGGGAACGACGATCGATCGGGACGTTCGGCCGGGGGCCATCGCGGGGGTCGGATGGCTCACGGGAAGCTGGACGTCGGCCCGAAGCGCCAGGCGATAGCGGCCCGGCGGCACGTCCTCGATCCGGAACCGGCCGTTGCCGTCGTATTCGCCGACGTAGAGCTTGTATTCGGCGGCGGGGATGTCGAGTGCGCCGAGTTCGGTCCTGAGCAAGGCGGCGCGGTTGTGGAGCCAGTCGACGGGGCCGTCGTAGGTGGCGCGGCCGACGACCGGACGACCACCGCCGCCGACGTCGATGCGCGTCGTCGCGCCGGGCTCGACGTCCACCGGCTCCATCCCGACGGGGTATCGCCTGTTCCCGTCTCGCGAGACCAGCATCCGGCCGACCTTGCCAGGGCCGGGGACGACGTGTTCCAAGACGTACCGCCCCTGGGCGTCGGCCTGGGCGCTGACGGACTTATAAACCCGAACCAGGTCGCGCTCGCCGGGGCCGCCGTCGCGATCGGGCTGGAATTCCACCCAGGCGCCGGCGGCGGGTTCGTCGCCGATCCGCGCCGTCCCCTCGATGCGTCCCCAGGCCCGGAGCGTAAGGTCGGGCGACTTCGCGACGTCCTCGGGCTTCGCCTCGACGTAGCCCGATTCCGAGGTCGCGACCAACAGGAACGGCGGCTCGGGCGGCGGGAAGGCGTAGCGGCCCTCGGCGTCGGCCTCCTGGGCAGGCGCGCCGTAGCCCTTCGCGAACGTCGTCCCGTCGAGGCTGGCGCCGCGGTTGGACGTCGTCAACAGGACCACCCGGGCCCTGGGGTCGGGGGCGCCATCGGGACGGCGGACGACGCCTTGCAGCCACGCGCGCGGCTTCAGCGCGAAGTCGCGCGTGGCCGCGCCCGGGTCGTCGACCTGGAACCCCGGCGACTCGGCCGTCTCGTAGCCGGGGGCGATGATCCGGATCGCCCACGTCTGGGGATAGTCGAAGGTCCGCGAATAGCGGCCGTCGGTCGCGTCGGTCGCGTCCGATTGCCAGAACGGCCGGTCCCTCCCTTCCCCGATCACTCCGCGCTCGACCTGGAACCTCGGGACGGTCCGCTTCGTGACGGCGTCGACCACCGCGCCGGAGACGACCAGGGGCGGGCGCATGACGACCACGCGCTCCTCGTCGCCGGGCGCCAGCGCCGTTCGGACGGCCATCAAACCGCGACGTGAAAACGTATAGGTCGTTTCATCCGCCGGCGCGTCCCTCCAGACGGCGCGACCCTCGGCGTCGGTCTTGGCGCGGAACGACGACCCCCATTCCCGGCCGCGCGCGAGCGACGGCGCGACCGCGACGTCGGGCAGCGGCCGGCCCTCGGCGTCGACGACCCGGAGGCGGATCGTTTCGCCGGGCCCCATCGTAAGTTCCACGCCCTCCGCGTCGATGCCGCGCTCGACCTTCACGTCCTGGAACGCCGGCGCGTGGCCGTCGGCCTCGGCCATGACGTAAAAGTCGCCCGGCTTCGCGTGCGGGATCGTGAATCGGCCCTCGGCGTCGGTCGTCGCGTCGGCGGTCCCCGTCGACGACGGCCCGTCCCGAAGCTTGACCTTCGCCCCCTCGATCGGCCCGCCGTCGCCGTCGATGACGCGGCCGCTCACCGTCTCCCCTTTCACGAGTATCGCGCGCAGGTCGCCGCGGTCCGCCTTGACGCTCGTTCCCCGGTAGTCCGGGTGGGCGACGGAGGCATGAACGTCCCCCAGCGCCTCCGGCGCGTTGGCCGTCCGCCACCGGCCCTCGGCGTCGGTCGTCAGGGTCGCGACGTCGAAGTACATCAGTGGAAAGTCGGAGTCGGCGAACGGCGCCGACACCTTGACCGTCGCCCCCGCCACCGGCGCTCCGGCCTCGTCGACCGCCACGCCCCCCAACTCCGTCCCCCGGACGAGGCGGAACTCCTTCGCCTCGGGCATCGGGAACGGCTCGACGCTTCCCCCCCGCCCGCGATGGAAACTCCCTGGAACGTACCCCGGCTTGCGGACGATCAACGAGAGATTGCCGACCCTGGCGCCCGCGTCGTGTTCCACCCGCGCGGTCCCGTCCGCCCCGGTGGTCGCGGCCGCCTTTATGGACTTGTCAACCTTGATGTCAACGAACGACGATTCAACCTCCGCCCCCTCCACCGGCCCACCGGTGGCGTCGTCGAGGACGCGGACGACGAGCGCGCCGGTCGCCGCCGCGGCCGGCTTCGTGGGTTCGTCGCCGACGGCGGGGGGCCGTTCGAGCTTGGCGACGACCTCGCCCACGTCGACCGGGGTTTCGATATCGCCTGGCGGTACCTTGAAGTTCAGAACGCCATGGGCGAGCGTCTCGGGATCCCGGCGCGAGCCGGGCTTGACGGGGGCGACGACGTCGACGGTCAGCCGGTATGAGCCGGGCGGGACGTCGTCGGCTCGGAAGCGCCCCTCCGCATCGAATTCACCGGCGTATCGGGGCGCGGCTTCGAGAGAGCCTCCGACTAAAAGCGATCTATCGAACCAAAATCGGACGGCCCATCCGGGCTCGAGGATCCCAGGGACGCGAACGATCCGCGCGGGCTCGTTGCGGGCCCAGGCGACCGCGACGTCGGGCCGACCGTCCAGCGCGACCCGGCCGACGACGGGGCGGCCGTCGCCACCGATCGTCACGTGAATCGTCGCGCCCGACTTCACGTCCGCGGCCTTCATTCCGACGGGCGCGTACGACGTCGAACCCTCGCCGAGATCCGTCACGACGGCCCGGCCGATGTAACCTGGAAAGGGAACGACCTTGTCCATCACGAACCGACCTTCCTCGTCGGCCTTCGTGACGGCGCCGTAATCGCGCATCGTCATCATCGCTTGCGGCATGTGGCCGGGATGGGGCTGAAACGTCACCTCCTCGCCGGCCCCGGGACGTTTGCCGACCATCACCCGTCCCTCGATCCGGGCCCAGGGTCGCAACCTCAGCGCGGGCGGATCACCGAGATCCTCGAGCGAGGCGAGCGCGAAACCCTCGCGGTGGGCGGCGACCACCACGACCGTCCCCTCGGGCCTCGGGAGTCGGAACCGCCCGTCTTCGCCGGTCTTATGGATGGGCGTCTCGTTGGATTGCTCGATCCGGTCCCCCTTCAGCGCGGTGAGAACGTCGGGCGTCTCGAGCGCGACATCGGCGCCGGTCGCGGGGCGGCCGTCGGGGAGTAGCACGACGCCTTCGACGCCGGCGCGCGGTTCGGGGGTGGAGGCTTGCGCCGACGCTCCTCCGCCGGATCGGAAGTCCCGGTCCTTGTCCGCCGTCGCGGGCGGCTTCGCGGGTTCGTCCCGGGCGCGGGTGACGGCGGCGCCGCCGATCAGGACGGCCAGGGCGGTGGAGAGCAGGATCGCGGGCACGGCGAGCCTCCGGGAGAGAGGGGATCGGTACACCATGCGCTGAAGCGCCTCGACGCGACGCCTGATGTCGCAGGCGCGGGCCATCGCCAGGCCGCCGGCGGGGGGCGTCGCCTTGAGCGCCAGCCGCGCCAGCGCGCGGGCGTAGGTCGCCACGTCGCCCAGACGGTCGACCGCCGCGGCGTCGCAGACCGCGTCGCAGGCCGCCGCGTGGACCGATCGAATCCGCCAGGCGAACGGATGGAACCACAATGCGACCCCCGCCAGGTTCAAAAGGCCGTTCCACGCCAGGTCGCCGTTGTGGACGTGGGTCAACTCGTGGACCAACACCGCGTCCAAATCGGGCCCCGGCGCGTCCAGCCCCATCCCTGCCGGCAGCAGGATCGTCGGCCGCCAGACGCCGGCGATGCAGGGCGAGGCGACCGCCGGGGAGACGACCGCCCGGACCCGCCGCCGGACCCCAAGCGCCTCGGCCGTCGCGCGACAGACCTCCAGCACGGCCGAAGGCGGCTCGCTCCCGCCCCTCGCGATCCTCCCAAGCCGAATCGACCCGACCGCCCACCGCGCCAGCCCGACCGCCACTCCCGTCAGCCACGCGATCCCCAACCAGAACGCCCAGGCGATCGGCTCGGCGGGAGGGGCGGCCGGCTTCGGTCGTGGATGCGTCTTGGGGCGAGAGACGACGGGTTTCGAGACGGGCGCGAGGGATTCGACCGGGACGGCCGTCGCGACCGGGGTCGGTTCGACTTCGACGACGGGGGCCGCGATCGGTTCGACGATCGGAATCGGTCTTGAGGCCGGCCGCGGCTCTGACCTGGGCGCGGGCACGCGCCAGGTCGCCAGCGGCGGCGCGAGGGCGAGGGCCGCCACCGCGGCCAGGCCGGCCGCCGCGCACCGCCAGGTCAACACCCGCCACCGCGGGTTCGCCCGCATGAGCGCGGCGTGGACCAGCCAGGCCGCGGCCAGGACGAGCGTCGCCTTCAACAGAAGCGGTAGGCCCGCGGGGGCCTCCGCCAGCCGATCGAGCCCGATCATCGCTTGCCCCCCCCTTCGTCGTCCTGGTCCGCCAGCCGGCGCAGGGCGATCAGGTCGTCCTCGCTGAGCTTCTCGGATCGTATGATGTTCATAACCAGGTTTTCCATCGACCCGCCGCAGTAGGCGTCGACCAGTTCCCCCAGCATCGACCGGAAGGCCGACCGCTTGGGCGTCGTCGCCTTGTAGAAGTACGCCTTGCCCACCAGCCGCCGGGTGACGCACCCCTTCTCAAGAAGCGTCGCCAGATGCGACCGCAAGGCCGAGTTCCCGATCGGCTCGGGATGCCTCGCCTGCAACTCCGACGGCTTCAGCGCGCCGTGCTCCCACAAGACGCGCATCACCTTCAACTCGCCCCGCGTCAGTCTCGCCATGGTCGATCCTCCCTCCACCTGCGGAAAATACCGCACGTCGTGGGCCGGCGTCAACGAGAAAGCGCGGAATTTCCCGCACGTTGTTTTCCGGGGCGGGTCGGCGGTACGATTCATCGATGGATCGGACCCGTCTTTGAAACCCATCGATCAAGAGCCATGAGAATCAACATCGACGGATTACGCGCGGGCGTGGCGTTCGCGGGGTTGCTGCTCGCGCCCTTGGTTTCGACGCGCGCGGCCGACGCGCCCGACCCCGCGGCCGTGGAGCGCGGGCGGCGGTTGATGGAGGGTGGGCGGTTCCTAAACGCCGAGTGGTCGGACGCGGCGTACAAGGCGGTCGGCGAGACCTGGGGCGAGCCCGCGCCCGACCCGGACGCCGACCCGGAGGGCTACGCCCGGGCGTTCGGCCGCCATTACGGCTTCAGCCCCGCGCCGTTCCCCAACGACGGCCTGCCGATGGGCCTGAAGCGCTCCGTGAAGGCCGACGGCGCGACCCGCGGCGTGCAGGTCGACTGCCTGGTCTGCCACGGCGGATCGATCGGCGGCAAGAGCCACGTCGGCATGCCCAACACCCGGATCGACTACGCCGGCTTCTTCCCGGACCTCTTCCGCGCCGAAGGCCGTCCTTCGCCCCTGCTGCCGTTCGTCCTCAACACCACCCGCGGCACGACCAACGCGGGGATGATGTCGATCGCGCTTTTGAGCATGAGGAACCCGGACCTTTCCAGGAGGAGGTTCCCCATGCCGCTGGCGTCGAACCTCCCCGAGCTGGACGCGCCGGCCTGGTGGATATTGAAATACAAGGATACGATGTATTACGACGGCCGCACGCCCGTCGAGTCGACCCGCTCCATCATGCAGTTCCTACTCGCCGAGAAGACGGCCGCGGAGTTCGACGCGCTCGAGTCCGACTTCGAGGACCTCTTCGCCTACATCAAGAGCATCGAGCCGCCCGAATATCCTTTCGCGATCGATCGCGACGCCGCCGACCGCGGTCGGGTCGTTTTCGAGAAGACCTGCGCCCGCTGCCACGGGACTTACGGCGAGGAGGTCGACTACCCCAACGAGATCGTCCCGCTGGAGGAGATCGGCACCGACCCGGCGCGGATCACGGGAATTTCCGACCGCGCGGTGGAGTATTTCAACTCGTCGTGGTTCGGCGCGAAGCATCCCGTCGACCTGACCGCGGAACGCGGCTACCTGGCGCCGCCCTTGGTCGGGATCTGGGCCAGCGCGCCATACCTGCACAACGGCTCGGTCCCGACCCTTCGGCTGATGCTCGACTCCCGCCGCCGCCCCCGCCGCTACCTCCGACCCCCGTCCACCGACTTCGAGAACTACGACGCGCGCGACGTGGGCTGGAGGTACGTCGAAGTCCCCGAGGGCCAGGCGCCCGACCCCAAGGATCCCCGCCGCCTCTTCGACGCCTCCCGCCACGGTCTGGGCGTCGGCGGCCACGTCTTCGGCGACAAACTCTCCGAGGACCAGCGCTCGGACGTGGTCGAGTATCTTAAAACGCTGTAACGGCCTGCTCGGGCGAACCCGGCGCGCCGTCGCTTGAACGTAATCATGATGGGGATGACCGGTGCTTGGTTGACACGCGGCGGAACGTTTGGTTAAATCAACTCGCGTTTCCCCAATGCAACGTCAACGTTGATTCGACGATTCGACGACGAAGTTTGGATCGGTTGCGATGTCTTTTGGAGGACGGAACGATGCGCGGTTCCTGGACGGCGGCGATTCTGCTGCTGACGATGGCGACGTGTCGGGCGAACGGGGAGACGATCCTCTCCATCTCCGGCGAGAATGTCGGGGGGTCGGTGATCGGCGGCCTGCTGGATCCTGACCACACATATGTTACGGGGTTCACCTTCACGCTGACGAAATCGTACGCCAACGTCCAGATCGTCGTGCCGTTGATGAAGAACGACGCCTCCCAGGACCAGGTGACGGCGTACCTGGTGGGGGGCGGCCTGCCTCAACCCGCCACCAGTCAGATCGCCACCTCGGGGCTCACGGTGACGGAAGCGCTCTTTGCTCGGTCGTATACAGTGTTCAGTGGTCTGGATCTCGCCGCGGGCACCTACTCGCTGGTTCTGGATTCGGCGACGAGCACGGGCAACAATCTCGGCTGGCAATATTCGTTGCCGAACGATTCGTCGACGCCCGCGGGCTTCGAAACGACCGTGGTCGCCGACGATGGCGTCACGTTCGTGGCCGGCGGGCTCGGCAGCCTGAATGACGGGCTCGCGGCCTATGCGCCGAACTCCCCGAACTTCCAGACGATCGACGACGTCATGCTGAACATCACGATCACGGGCGATCCGGTCGTGACCGCCGTGCCGGAGCCGTCGTCGTTCGCCGCGGCGGCGTTCGCGGTCGCGATCGGCCTGGGCCTCGCCGCGCGACGGCCTCGAGGGACGAAGCCGGTCCTCCGCTGACCTCCGCGTCGCGTCCCCTCCCGCGCGGGAGGGGACGCGCCACGGTCAACCTCGTCGTCGCGCGCGGACGGCGGCCAGGAGCATGCCGAGGCCGATGACGGCCGTCGCCAGGCTCGCCGGCTCGGGAACGGCGGTCGGGGCCGGGGCCTGGTTGATGACGCCCACGCCCGTCAGATCGAAGCCGCCGGTGTTGAAGGGGGTGGAATAGGGGTCGTTGATCATGTTGTCGAGCGAGTCGTAGCTTCCAAGGGCCGGATCGATCGAGCCGACCACGTCGACGAGCCGGACGTAGTTGACGTTGTTGACGTCCAGCAGCGGCGAGATTCCCGCCAGTTCGGACAGGTCGAAGCCCGCGCCGTAGCCGGCGACGTACTTGCCGGCGAGGTTGTTCAGGTTACTGGCGTCGAGCAGGCCGAAGCCGCCGACCTGCGTGTCGGTTTGCGTCAGCGAGGTGGCCGGGAACCGGAAGAAGTGGACGCCGTCGGTGGAGACCTCGACGAACGCCAACTCCAGATACGCCAGGGGCGAACCGCTGGGGCCCGACAGGATGCCGTTCTCGAAGACGGCGAAGTCGGCCCCGTCGCCATCGGTGAGTGGTCGGTCGAAGCCCAGCGTGATCCAGCCGCCGTCCCCCAGCGAGGCCAGGCCGTGGCCCGGGGAATTCACGTCCCCCAGGACGCCTTGCGGATTGCCGGTCGCCAGCGGCCCCGACGGGTCGGCGACGTTTCGCGGGCCGGGGCGGTACTCGACCACCGACGTCGCCCAGCCTCGGAACGACGGGTCGTCCTTGGGGATCCCCAGCGAGCCCGGCTGGCCGATCTGGGGGTCGAAACCCGCCCGCGCCGGCGCGGCGAGGGCCAGGAGGGCGACGGCGGGGAGGAGTCGCGAGTTCAAGAGGCGCATGAGCATACCCTTTCGTGGAACCCAAACGATGCGGGGAAGTTGGCGCGCGGCGTCCCCTAGCCCCGCGGTTGGCGGGTTTCGGGGGTGGGCGCGCGTCCCGCGGGGCCTTGGCGGATCGGTTCAGGACGGCCGCGGCCCCATCCTCCGGGACCGCGCGCGACCTCGCCGCGGCCCTTGCGACGCCCTGCCGAAGCGTCGCGAGAAGCCGACGGCCCAGCCGCGCGCGGGCCGGGGGGACGGGGCCTTGTCTGCCTGAAGTCGAGTCATTCCGGGGCCTTCGGGGACGGCCTCTCGGAACGAAAAAGGCGACGGGTCGTCGCGCTCCCGCATAGGGCGCGTGGCCGCCTTCCCCCGGACGCCTGAGGCCGAAGCGTCGAGCGGGTGTCCGAAGGGCCGTGTTCTGGCTCGCGAGTCGAACGCCCCCGGAACGCCTTCCCACGGGTGATGCCCGCAGTGGCACGTCGTCCGGGGACCTCCTCGCTTACAGCGGCGGTCCCGCGCCGGATTCTCACCGGCTTCCTGTTCGGCGAATCATCGCCGAACGCCCATCGGATGCGAGGGACTTTACACCGCCTTCGCCTTCCACGCAAGCCCCCGCCGACGCGGTCTGGTCGAATCAGCGACGGGGGGCGCATCGCGGCCGACCTTCTGGTAACGTGAAATGAACGACTCTCAAGGAGACTTCGCCATGGGTTGCGCGACGTTGTTCGTGCTCGCGGCGCTGGTGGCGCAAGCGGGCGGGCCGGTCGACGCGGACGGCGCCGCGCGACTGCTGGACTCGGGCCGCTACGCCGAGGCCGAGGAGGCTTACGAGGCCCTCGCCAAGAAGGCCGAGACCGACCCCAAGGCCCTCTCCCCGGAACTGACCCTCGCCGTGACGCTCGGCCGCGCCGAGGCCATGGCCGCCCAGGGCGACGCCGACGAGGCGGTCAAGGTCCTGGAAGCCGCCGAGGCCGGAGAGCCGAAGTCCGCCAAGGTCTCCGCCCGGATCGCCGACCTCCACTTCTCCCGCGGCCGCTGGGAAGACGCCGACGCGGCCGTCGCCCGCGCGCTGGCGATCGACCCCGACGACCTTCTGGCGCGTTGGACCGCCGCGCGGCTGCTTGAGGCCCGAGGCGAGCGGGACAAGGCCGTCGACGCCTGCCAGTGGTTCGTCGACTCCTACAACGCCGACCGCGAGAAGTTCGCCGGCGACGCCGACGCCCTGATCCTGATCGGCCAGGCCGCCGAGCGCTACTACCGCGCCAGGGCCCGCGGCGAGGAAATGGCCGACGCGCTCAACGACGTCATCAACGAGATTTATGAAGGCGCGTTGAAGGCCGACCCCGCCTGCTGGAGGGCCCCCTGGCTGGAGGGGCGGATGTTCCTGGCCGGCTACAACGAACGCGCCGCGTCCAAGGAACTGGCGAGGGCTTCGCAACTCAACCCGCTGGCCGCGGAAGTGCTGGTGACCCAGGGCCAGGCCGACCTTCAGGGTTACCGCCTGTCCGCCGGTCGCAAGAAGGCCCTGCGGGCGCTCGCGACCAACCCGAACTACGTCCCGGCGCATGTGCTTTTGGCCGATCTCGACATCTCCGACGAGCGCTTCGCCGACGCGCTGGAATCGGCGAGGAAGGCCGTCGCCGTCGACCCCCGCGACGAATCGGCCCTGGCGAGGGTCGCCGCGGCCAGTCGGATGCTGGTGAACCCCGTCGGCGCGGCCGCGGCCGAACTGGAGGCGCTCGCGAACAATCCCCGGCCGGCCGAATTCTACGCGGGGCTCGCCGAACGCCTGGCCGACCGCCGCCAGTACTACACCGCCGAGCGCGCCTTCCTTCTGGCGGCGCAAGCCGACCCCGAACGGGCCGACGTCCCCATCGGCCTGGGGATGCTCTACATGCAGATCGGCCGCGAGGACGAGGCCGCGACGCTCTTCCAATCGGCCTTCGCCGCCGACCCTTTCAACGTCCGCGCCGACAACATGATGAAGGTGCTCAAGCACATGAGCGCCTACGAGGCCGTCGAGAGCGACCACTTCGTCGTCACCTACCTCCCCGGCCAGGACGACTTGTTGGCGAAATACATGTCGGAACATCTCGAATCGGTGATGCCGAGGCTCACGGCGATGTTCGGCTACGAGCCGCCCCGACGGACGAAGATCGAGATCATGAAGGACCACGGCTGGTTCAGCGGCCGGACCACCGGGTTGCCGTTCGTCCCCACCGTCGGCGCCTGCACCGGGACCGTCGTGGCGATGGCCAGCACCCGCAAGATGGACAAGCCCTACAACTGGGCCAGGGTCATCGAGCACGAGTTCACGCACGTCATAACCCTTCAGCAGACCGACTTCAACATCCCCCACTGGTACACCGAGGCCCTCGCCGTGGAGAGCGAGCGCAGCCCGCGCCCCCAGGAGTGGAACAAGCTGCTTCTGGAGCGCGTCCCGTCGCGCAAGAAGCTGCTGGATCTGGACACGATCAACCTCGGCTTCATCCGCCCCGACGAGGCCGCCGACCGCCAGATGGCCTACTGCCAGGCGCAGCTTTACGCCCAATATATGGCCAAGCGTTTCGGCGACGACGCCCAGATCAAGATGCTCGCCGCCTACCGCCGGGGGCTGTCGACCGAATCGGCGATCCACGCCTGCTTCGGCGTCTCCAAGGAGGACTTCGAGAAGAAGTACCTGGAGCATCTGGACGAGGTCGTCAAGACGATCAAGGCGCGGGTGGGGTCGGACGAGGACGTGACGTTCTCCCAGCTTGAACGCAAGCTCAAGGCGAACCCGGAGGACGCCGACCTGAACGCCCGGATGGCCTACGAGCACTTCGCCCGTCGCGATCTGAAGGCCGCGCGTCCGCTGGCCGACAAGGCGCTGAAGCTCCATCCCAACCACCCGCTGGCCAGCTATGTCAAGGCCCGGCTGTTCACGACCATCGGCGACGACGACGAGGCGCTCGAACTGCTGGAACCCGCCCTCGACCCCGAGCATCCCGACGAGCGGGTCGTCGACCTGCTGGCCGAACTGTACCTCAAGAAGGGCCGGCTGGACGAGGCCGAGAAGCTCTACGAGAAGGCCCACGAGGCGGACCCCCAGCATACGAAGTGGCTGGCCAACCTGGCGCGGGTGCATCTGCGTCAGAAGAAGGCCGAGGCGTTCCTCGACGACATGGAGCGGATCGCCGACAACGAGGGGGACAACTACCCCGTCCGGTCCAACCTGGCCGAGCGCTGGCTCGCCGCCGGCGACGCCGCCAGGGCCGAGCGATGGGCCTGGGAGTGCCTGTACGTCGATGTTTACAACCCGACCTCGCACGTCCTCCTGGGCGACGCCCTCGCCGCCGGAAAGCGGCCCGAGAAGGCCGAGGCCGAGTACCGCGTCGCCCTGGACTTGAAGCCCAGGAAGCCGGCCGACATTCAGTTGAAACTCGCCCGCGCCCAGCGCGACGCCGGCCGCGCCGACGACGCCAAGGCGACCCTCGACGCGATCCTCAAGGCCGACCCGGAACACCCCGAGGCCAAGGCGCTGCGCGAGGAGATGGGGCCCGACGCCAAGTGACCCCCGTCACTCGGAGCGGTCGAGACGGACGCGAGAAACAATACAGTGTTAGTTCATGATTTCATACGGCAAATGAGCCGACACCGGATTTCCCGCGTTGGCCCGGTTATGAGATTATCCATGAATGATAATATCGAGATTGTGATCAGAAAATTATCCACTAGGCCAGACATTGAGCAGATCACCGGGCCACAGGCGGCGCGGATGATGTCGGAGTTTCCAGGAATTCCGGCGGAATACGTCGGTTTTCTGACTCGGGTCGGCTTCGGCGACCTCGGTGAGCTGCAGTTCTACGAAGGCCCGGTCCCAGCCGGTGACGTCTATCCTCAACACAAAAACACAAACACAATTATATTAATATGTGACGATTGCCAAGGATATTGCTACGGGTTCGATATGGCAAGCAATTTTGCGCTTGTGGAAATCAGCCCAAGGGGGTCCGTTTCGTTCTCAAGTTATGAGTCCTTGTCTGGTTTAATCACTTCGTATTTCGGTGGCCAGGATCTTAGGCATTAGACCGGAAAACTCGGCGTCAGCCGTCATGCCGCCATTCTGGTGGCTCCCGAACGGATGGAAATGGGTAATTTAGGGTGCCCAGGGCCGTCACTCCGGTCTGTTTTCCGAGCAGTTCATCTGGAAGTACGCCGCCACTTCAACGCCGCTCGCGGACGATGGTTTCCGAGAGCGGTTCCCCCTCGATCGCGATCGGCGGATCGTCGTCGTCGACGTCCGCGGAGGGGTCGGGAAGCCGGGAGACCAGGCCGGACTCCAGCAACCGCCGGTTCAACTCGTCGGGGGCAAGCGGCTTCTCCTCGGGCGTCGACCGCATCAGCCGGTCGAAGGCGTCGCGGACCACGTCGTCCTCGCGCGCGTAGCGGCTGGATCGCACCGCGTCGCGGACGAACCGCTCCTGCTCTTTTGATAGGCGGATCGTCATGATTGAAAACCACCTCCAGGGGTCGTTCCACGGGTGAAGCGACGGCCGTCAGGCGGACGCCGAGCCCTCGCCACGGAATGGCACCGCCTCCATGTCAATCATAGCGTCGCCGAATCCTGTTCGGGAGCGATCATCGGTCCCGATGGTCGGTTCGTCTATGATCCGTCTCGCGAGGGGGGAAGACCGTTACGGCCGCCGTTCCAAATCCGGTATCGTATGGGGCGTCGTCGCCATGCCGCCTTCCCCTGGTCTTCAAACCGAGCGCGCCATGAAACCGACCATCCTGTCGCTCGTCGTCCTCGCCGCCGTCATGATCGCCGCGGCCCCTCCCGAGAAGGGGCTTCCGGGGCCGACCGTCCCCGACGGGTTCGGCGTCAACATCCATTTCACCGATCCCCAACCGGGGGAGATGGAGCGGTTCGCGGAGGGGGGCTTCAAGTTCGTTCGGATGGATCTCGCCTGGCAGGCCGTCGAGCGCGAGCGCGGGCGGTACGACTTCTCGGCGTATGATCGATTGATGGGTCATCTGGACGAGGTCGGCGCTCGCGCGTACTTCATCCTGGACTACGGCAACCCGCTTTACGACGACGGCCTTTCGCCCCACACCCCGGCCGGGCGCGCGGGGTTCGCGGCGTTCGCAAAGGCCGCGGCCAGCCGTTTCAAGGGCCGCGGCGTCGTCTGGGAGGTCTGGAACGAGCCCAACATCAGTTTCTGGAAACCCAGGCCCAACGCCGAGGACTATACGAAGCTCGCCGTCGAGACCGTCAAGGCCGTTCGCGAGGCCGACCCCGAGGCGACGATCCTGGTCCCCGGCTCGTCGGGCTTCCCCTGGGAATTCCTGGAGACCCTCTTCGCCTCCGGGATCCTGGCGGACGTCGACGGCGTCTCCGTCCACCCCTACCGCGAAAGCGCCCCCGAGACCGCCGCCGACGACTACGGCCGCCTCCGCGCGTTGATCGCCCGCCACGACACGCCCGAGAAGCGCCTGCCGATCGTCTCCGGCGAGTGGGGCTACTCCACCGCCGAGAAGCGCGTGACCGAGGCCCAGCAGGCCCGCTACATCGTCCGCGAATACCTCGCCAACCTCGCCAGCGGCGTCAACCTGTCGATCTTCTACGACTGGAGGGACGACGGCCCCGACCCCAGGGAGAACGAGCACCGCTTCGGCACGGTTCGGCAAGACCTTTCGCCCAAACCGTCGTTCCTGGCCGCCAAGGCGCTGATCCACGACTTGAATGGTTATACGTTCCGACATCGACTCAAGGGCGAATCCCCGGCCGACTGGAAGCTGCTGTTCTCGAGGGACGACGCCGTGGCCGTCGTCTCCTGGACGACCGACGCGAGGGCCACGGAAGCCGCGCGGACGCCCGTCGTCCGCCACGTCAAGGACTCCGACCCCGACGCCGCGGACTTGAAGGTCCTGGCGAAGATCCAGGCGCCGACGGGGCCCGTCGCCGAGGACCGGGACCACCCGTTCGGGCCGTGGATCACCCTCGTCGGGCTCCAGTCCGGCGACTTTACGGTTCGCCTCGCCGGGTCCAAGGAGCCCTTGAAAGCCGCCATGACGTTCGGCGACGGGCCGTTCACCTTCATCAGCTTCGACGTCCCCCCGAGCCCGCTCCGGGATCCTCGCCGCGAGATCCAGTGGGAACTGACTTACCAGGGCCGCAACCCGCCGGACCTCGCGCCGATCCAGGTTTGGCGATCCGACCCGCTCTCCCTGGCGTTCGCTCCGCGCGGCGATCGGTACGAGGCGGTGATCGACAACCCGTCGAGGCGACCGTTCCACGGCCGGCTCGTCGCCAGGGGGCCGGACGGGAGGGAAGCGGCGTCGGCCGCGGTGGACGTTCCGGAGGGTCGGGCCAGGGGCGAGGCGAGCCTCAAGCTCGACGCGGCGACGATCGACGTCGCGCTTCTCGACGCCGACGGCGCGGCGGTCCTGGCGCCGGTCTCGGGCCGGTTCGAGCCGATCGCGGGGCCCGACGGCGGCGACGTCCTGGACGCGCTTGAGGCCGATTTGCACGTCGAGAACGCCGCGACCGGCGGCAAGCCGCTAAAGTCGTCGTTAAAAGACGGCGGGCGCGTGTTGAAGGTCGATTACCGGTTCGATCCCGGCTGGCGGTATCTGGTCGTCCGGCCCCGGAAGCCCTTGGCGATCCCCGGGAAGGCCCGCGAGGCGCTTTACTGGTTGAAGGGGGACGGTTCCGGCGCCCACGTCCGCTGTCGGTTCGCCGACGCTTCGGGGCAGACGTTCCAGCCCGATCTAGGTACGCTGGATTTCGACGGCTGGAAGTTGATCCGGATCCCGCTCGACGGCTCCGCCCCCGGCGGGCGCTGGGGAGGCTCGGGCGAGGCCGTTCCGCGGCCGCCGTTGCGCTGGGAGGCGGTGTTGCTGTTGGATTCGCCCAGCCGCGACCGCGGGGGGCGCGGCGTCGCCGCGATGGCGTCGCCGTCGTATCGGCTCGACCCCTGATCGATCGGAAGGAGAGCGTCCGGGCCCGTGAGATTTCGCGACAAGGAGTTGCTGTTCTGGGTGGAGGTGTTCGGCTTCCGGGGGTCGGCGATGTCGTTGATCCTTTTGCGGGTGCTCGTCTTCGGGGCGTTCGCGGCGGGGGTGACGGCGCTGGACCACGCCTCGCCGAGTTTTTCGCTGCACGTCGGCGTCGGCCCGCACGAGATGGCCGGCGCGGCGCTCGGTCTGTTGTTGGTCTTGCGGACCAACGCCGGCTACGAGCGCTGGTGGGAGGGTCGGAAGGTCTGGGGGGGGATCGTCAACCAGACGCGGAACCTGGCGATCCAGGCGATGGCCTACGGCCCGGACGACCGGGAATGGCGCGAGCAGGTCCTCCGCTGGACGGCGGCCGTGCCGCACGCGATCCGCCTGGGCCTGCGCGACCAGCGGGGGAGCACGTCGGTGGTCGCGCTTTTGGGGCGCGAGGCCGCCGCCGGCCTGTTCGCCTCGCACCACATGACCAACGCGGCGTGCCTCCATCTGGGCGCGTTGCTCCGCCGCGCCCATGAGGAGATGGGCATGTCCGGGTTCGCGTTCACGCGGGCCGAGGAGCAACGGGCCGCGTTGATCGACCTCATGGGGATGTGCGAGCGGATCCGCGCGACGCCGTTGCCGTTGGCGTATCGGATCGAGATCCGCCGGTTCATCCTTTTGTTCCTGGTCTCGCTGCCGTTCGCCCTGGTGGGCGAGGTCCAGTGGCTGACCCCGATCATCGTGATGCTGGTCGCCGCGCCGATCCTGGCGCTGGACAAGATCGGCACGGAGCTGCAATTCCCGTTCGTCACGACGAGCTTGAACCACCTGCCGCTGGACCATCTCTGCCTGAAGATCGAGACCGACTTGCTGGCGATGCTCGACGCCGGCGACCTGATGCCGTCGGCCGCGCCGGATCGGCGCGCGGCGGCGGAGGTCGTCGAGGCCGCGCGGACGTTTGGAACGGACGGCCGGACGAATTGATTAGGAAATCTTGAAAAAGTCGCGGCCGGCGATCACGATGGGGACGTGTCCCGTGGCGGGGCGGTCCTTTGCCGCCCGTCGCGGTCCCGCGCGACCATTACTCGGACGAGGCCCCGAGGTCGGGGCGAGGCGAACATGCCCGCGACCGCCGGCCGCGATCCCGACGACACGCCGGAGGAGGGCGCCGAGGCGGACGCGGCGTCGCGATCGGGTCGGGCCCGGATCTTCGGCGACTACCGGATTCTGCGCGAGGTCGGCCGCGGGGGCATGGGGGTCGTTTACGAGGCCTGGCAGATCTCGATGGGCCGGCGGGTGGCGCTCAAGGTCCTCTCGCACGGCCTGGGCGATCCCTGCCGCCGTCGCCGCTTCGAGCGCGAGGCGCGCTCCGCGGGGCGGCTGCACCACACGAACATCGTGCCGGTCTTCGGGTTCGGCGAGCACCAGGGGACGCCGTATTACGTGATGCAGTACATCCGCGGGGTCGGCCTGGACGCCGTCTTGAACGACGGCGCCGCCGCGACGGGCCGGCTCGCCCCGACCGAGGCCGCCACGGCGTCGTCGGCCGTCGCCGCGCGCGGCTCGGCGACGCGGGACGAACTGGAGGTCTCCGAGCCGATGTCGGCCGGGTTCGGCGTCGATCCTCGCGAGATCGTCGACGGCCCCGATCCGAGCGCGTGCCCGTGGGGATGGACCGAGCCGGACGGCCTTGAGCGTTCGCCGCCTCGGATCGCCGCCGAGGGCCTCGATCCGGAATCGACGGACCCCCCGTTCCCACGATCCCCGGCGGGGCCCGCCGACGGGCCCGAGCGATGGAAATGGACGGCGCGGCTGGGGGTTCAGGCGGCCGGCGGCCTGGACCACGCCCATTCCCAGGGCGTCCTCCACCGCGACGTGAAACCCTCGAACCTGCTGCTGGACGAACACGGGATCCTCTGGCTGACCGACTTCGGCCTGGCGAAGCTGGACGACGACCACGACCTGACCCGTAGCGGCGTCGTCGTCGGCACCCTGCGCTACATGCCGCCGGAGGCCCTCGACGGCGTCCACGGCCGCGCCGGCGACGTCTACGGCCTGGGCCTGACGCTCTATGAATTGCTGGCGCGGCGGCCGGCGTTCGACGGCGTCGACCGCGCCCGCTTGCTGTGGCAGGTCTCGCAGACGACGCCCCCTCCCCTGCGCAAGCTCGACCGCCGGATCCCGCTGGACCTGGCGACGGTCGTCCACAAGGCGATCGAGCGCCGGCCCGCGGATCGTTACGCCACGGCCGCCGAGTTGGCCGCCGACCTGGCCCGATTCCTGGAGGACCGCCCGATCCTGGCGCGACGGGCCTCCGCCGCCGAGCGTTACTGGCGCTGGGCGCGCCGGAACCCGTCCGTCGCCGTCCTGGGGGCGATCCTCACCGCGGTGCTGGTGCTGGCGACGGTCGCCTCGCTGGCGGCGGCCCGCCGGTTCCGCGAACAGGCCGACGACCAGCGGCTCCTGGCCGAGGCCGCCCGCCGCGCCGGCGCCGAGGAGGCCGAGGCCCGCCGCGGCGCCCAGCGGGCGCTTCGAGAGTTGCAGGCCGCCCGCGACGAAGAGGACCGAACGCTCTACGACACCCGCGCCAGCCTCGCGGGGGCGGCCTGGGCCGCGGACGACTACGGCCAGTACCGGGCGCTGCTGGAGCTGATGCGGCCGACCCTCGGCAAGGACGACGCCCGGGGCTGGGAATGGCGGTATCTGACGGGGCTGGACTCGGAGGCGTCGCGATCGGTCGGCGGCCCGGACGACTCCTTCGCCGCGGTCGCGACCCGCCCCGACGGCTCGGAGTTCGCCACCGCCGACTTCCACGGCGTCATCCGAATCTGGCGGACGGACGACGGCGGCCCGCGGCGGACGATCCGCGCGGCCAACTCCTCGGGCCGGCTCTACGACCTTCGCGCCGGCGTGCAGGCCCTGGCGTACAGCCCCGACGGCCGCCTCCTGGCCGGCCCCGGCGGCGACGGCGCGGTCGCCGTCTACGACGCCGAGACCGGCGACCGCCTCCGGCTCCTGGGCGACCCCTCCCTCGCGGTCCTGGCGCTGGCCTTCTCCCCCGACGGCTCGCGACTGGCGGCCGGACTGGCGGGTCACACCTTCCGGATCTGGGACGTCGACGCCGACGCGGCCCCGCCGAGCCCCACGGCGGCCCGGTCTCCTCGGTCGACTTCGGCCCCGACGGCAAGACCCTCGCCACCGCCAGCTTCGACGGCGCCGTCCGGATCTGGACCCTCGACCCCGTTCCGAAACTCCTGCGCGCCTGGCCCGCCCACCAGAGAGAGGCCCACGCCGCGGCGTTCAGCCCCGACGGCGCCCGGCTCGCCTCCGCCGGGCTCGACGGCGCCGTCCGGATCTGGGAAACGGCCTCCGGAAAACTCCTCACGGCGATCGCGGCCCACGCGGGCGGCGCCTATCGCGTCGCCTGGTCGTCCGACGGCGCCTGGCTGGCCTCGGCGGGGAACGACAACGCGGTACGGATCTGGGACCCGGCCGACGGCCGACTGCTCCACAGGTTCCTCGGCCATTCCGAGGGGATCCACGCGCTCTCGGCCGATCGCGACGGCCGCCTCCTGGTCTCCGCCTCCCCCGAGGGGCTCGCCAAGGTCTGGGACGCCCGAAGTCCGGCGCGGCCCCGGACCCTCCAGTCCCCCACGCCGGCCCCCTACGGCGGCGAGGTCGCCTGCGTGGCGATCTCCGGCGACGGCCGCCTCGTCGCCGCCGGCCGCCGCGATCGCGACGTCGCCGTGTGGGACGCCGCGACCGGGGCCTTGCTCCACCGGTTCAAGACGTCGATCCCCGGCGTCCGCGCGCTGGCCTTCAGCCCCGACGGCGGCCTCCTGGTCGCCTCCTGCGGCGATCCCTCGCCCCCCTCCCGCGGCGAGGCCGTCGTCTGGCGGCTCGCCGACGAACGACCGATCGCGACCTATCGCGAACACCGCGAGGTCGTCGACGCCCTGGTCTTCCTCGACGACCGCCGCGTCGCCTCCGGCGGCGGCGACGACCGAATCCACGTCTGGGACTCCGCCACCGCCGCCCCGCTCTTGACCCTCAAGGGCCATACCGAGGCCGTCCGCGAACTCGCCCTCTCCCGCGACGGCCGCACGCTCGCCTCCGGCGACGACGACGGCTTCGTACGACTTTGGGACGCCCGAACCGGAAGCGCGGGGGCCCTACTCCCCGCCGGCGGCAAGGTGCTGGCCCTGGCGTTCTCCCACGACGGCCGCGAACTCGCCGCGGCCGTCCGCGGCGGCTCGATCCTCGTCTGGGACCCGTCCCGGCCGGTCGCCCCCCCCCGCCGTCTGGACGACCGCGCCCGCGACGTCCTCGCCCTGGTCTTCACCCCCGACGGCCGCCTGATCTCCGGCGGCGTGGACAAGGCCGTCCACGTCTGGGACGTCGAGGGAGGCCGCTCCATCCTGGCGCTTCAAGGCCACGGCGCGACCGTCACCGGCCTGGCCCTCGCCCGCGACGGCGGCCGGCTCGCCTCCTCCAGCGGCGACCACACCGTCAAGCTCTGGGACGCCCCCAGGGTCGAGGACCCCGTCCCGGATCAACCCGCCGCCAGCGCCCAATAAAATACCGGCGCCGCCAGGACGACCGCCGTCGTCGCCACGACGACGCACCCCCGCGCCGGCCGCAGGCGGAACCCCTCGCGGACGATCGTCGCCAGGATTCGACGGCCGTCGCGCAACGGCCGCAGCTTGCTTTCGGTCCCCTCGATCCGGGGGCGGTAGGCGACCTCCACGTCGACCGCCGCCAGTTCTTGGACGACGGTCTTGATCGCCAGTTCGGTCTCGACCTCGAAACCCTCGGATCGGAGCCGGACGTCGTTGAGGAACCGCCGGCTGAACGCGCGGTAGCCGGAGAGCAGGTCGCCCGCGCCATGGCCGATGAACGCCAGGAAGGCGGCTCGCAAAAGGACGTTGCCGAGCGCCCGCACCGGCGCCATCGCCCGCGCGCCGGGTTCCGGCCGACGCGCGCCGACGACCGTCTCGGCGCGGCCCTCCAGGATCGGCGCGATCATCCGGCGGGCCTCCTCGGCGGGGTAGGTGCCGTCGCCGTCGGCCATGAGGACGACGTCGAAGTCGCGCAAGTTCTCGAACGCCGCGCGAACCGCGAACCCCTTGCCCCGATCCGGGACCGGCATGACCCGCGCGCCCCGCGCGGCGGCGACTTCGGCGGTGCCGTCGTCGGAGGCGTTGTCAAGGACCACGACCTCCGCCTCCGGCAGATGCGCGCGGAAGTCGTCGACGACGCGGCCGACCGCGGCGGCCTCGTTGTAACACGGCAGGGCGACGGCGATCCTCGGCGGTCGCGCGGGGCTTTGGGGTGGTTCCACGATCGTTGCGTCAGCCTCTTCCGGTCGTCCCGCGCGGGGGTTGGGTTTGACGTTCCAGTTTAGCGGGCGGCCGTCGTAACGGCCTCCCTGGGAACGCCCGGGCCGGCCGGATATGCTGGATGGTGACGGGAGCGGCCGCGCCGCGACTCCCAACGTCCAGTATCGACCCGCGGCGCGCGATCGGAAAGGGGGGACGCCGTGAAGCCGTCGCGAATCACTCACGACCCCAAGGTGATGGGCGGCAAACCATGCATCCGGGGCCTGCGCGTCACGGTCGGGACGATCCTCGGCCTGCTGGCCTCGGGCGAGTCGCGGGAGCGCATCCTCCAGGCGTACCCCAACCTCGAACCGGCCGATCTGGACGCCGCCCTTGCCTACGCCGCCTGGCGGCTTGAGGAGCGGGAGGAGGAAGTTGGCCTGTCACGGTTGAATCGGTAGGACTGGCGAGAGAGTTCCACCAAGTCCGCCCCGGAGGCAGTCATGCAGACCTTGAAATTCGTGTATTGGCAAGACGGCGACGCCTTTCTCGGCTACCTGGTCGAGTTCCCCGACTACTGGACGCAGGGGAAAACGCTCGACGACCTGAAGGCGCATCTCATCGACCTGTACCGCGACCTCACCAGCGGCGAGATCCCGCAGGTGCGACGGCTTGGCGAGTTGGTCCTGCCATGAAGCGCGTGGATCTCATTCGGACCATCGAGCAACTCGGCTGCGTTCTCGTCCGTCACGGCGGGGCCCACGATTGGTATCGCAATCCGATCACCGGAGTCTCTCAGCCGGTGCCCCGCCACCGAGAGATCAAGGAACGCCTGGCCCGACACATCATCGCCGCCCTCGGCGACGTCGAGGGACGCGGCCGGGGAGGTAGCGAGCCGGAGTAGCATCGGCTCCTGACCCCTTCCTCTGCTCCTGACCCCTTTCTCTGCTCCAGGGGTCGCCCTCCGCGTCAGCCGAACAGCAGGCGAACAACCTGGCGCAGGAGGCTTGGGCGCGGGGGCGTCGTGCGCGGCGGCTTCGGGATCTCCGAAATTGTCGTGAGGATTACGGTCTGGATTTCCGACACCTCGCCGAATATGTCCCTGGCGAACGTCGATTCATCTTCTCCCCTGGAGGACACGTGATCGAGGATGGCGAGGGTCAGTCTGACCAAGCCCTCGCGGTCGCCCGTTATCATCACCGAGTCGCGGGGGCCGGCGCTCCCGATCTCAATCCGGCCCCCCCGGGCTCTAGGCGACTGCTTGATGCTGCTCAGCAGGTCGACGTGAAGGCTCATGTACGATGCTCTCCTCGACGTTGGGAGCCGGTGGGACATCGACGCGGGCCTCGCCACCCCAGGTAAGGCGAGTCCGAATAGAGCGGTGTTAGTTCATTTTAAGCCAAGAAGGCGTCAGCCGATAACGCATGACTCCGCTGGCTCATCCTCCGGAACGTCATACTCGTTCCAATTCTCACGCTTGCCCACCTCCCACGCCAGGGCTTGAAGCTCCTCTCGCGTCCACGGGCCATCGTCGTACTCGTCGCGCTTGAGCCGCTCGTAGTCGTCGAGACGGAGCAAGACGAACGTCTCCACGGTTCGAGGGTCCACGAGCCGGAGCGAGGACGTCTCGGGCCCCTCAAGCGCCCGCGATTGCTGCTCGGTAAGTTCGATCATGGGGGCCCTCTCTACCCAGGGCGAGGAACGAAGCGGTACCGATTCATTCTACCCACGGATCGCCTCGGCTTCAGCGTTCGGCCGGCTCGGCGTCGAAGGCGAGCGGCTTTTGAGAGACGAGCGTCGTCGTCAGGGATTCGCCCTGGGCTCGAATGACGAGGACGGCGCGGCCGGCGGGGAGCGGGATTGACGCGGTCGCCGGGGCGGCGGGATCGGGGCGGTGGAGGGCGACGGGGCGGCCGTCGAGCCAGGCGGAGACGTCGGCGGGGGCGTCGAGGACCAGGGTCGCCTCTTGCGACTCGGGGGACTCGATCGTCGTCCGGGCGAGCGCGGCCTTGCCGGGGGCGAGGAAGGGGCCCAGGTCGATTCGGCCCTCGGCGTCGGCGTCGATGCGCCGCCATGTGGGGGAATCACCCGCCGCGTCGGGGCCGTCGCCCGCGACCGGGCCGACCGCTTGAAGCCGGCCGACCACGCCGACGGGACGCCGCAGCATCTCAAGATAGGCCAGCAGGTCGACCAGGTCGCCGTCGCTCATCGTCGCGGCCAGGTTCTCCGGCATCAACGACGTCTCGCTGGTCCGGCGCTCCTCCACGTCGGCCGTCGCGACGGTCACGCGCTCGCCGTCGGCCGTCTTCACCACGATCCTGTTCGGCGTTTCCTCCACCGGCAGCCCGGTCACCACGCGACCGTCGGAGAGGGCCAGGACGACCGACCGGAACCCGTAGCCGATCGCCGCGCTCGGATTGATGATCGAGTTGAGCAACTCCCCCTTGCCGTACTTCACGCCGATGGTGGACAGGTCCGGCCCCACCCAGCGGCCCCTCCCCTGGACCCGATGGCACGAGGCGCACGAGTCGGCCGTCTGGCGGAAGAAGACCGCTTCCCCCTTCGCCGGGTCGCCGTGGCGTTTCAGCAACTCTTCGATCGGCGGCAGCGGTCGGCCGCTGGCGGTGGAGGGGAGCGGCAACACCGCCGCGGCGGCCTCGCGGACGCCGCGGTCGGCCGAGGCGTTCAGCGTCGTCGTCGCCTCCGTCTTCAGGTCGTCGGGGAGTTTGCCGGCCTTCGCCGCGTCGATCAGCCGCATGCCTCCTTCGGGAAGTTTGGCGAGCGTCCGAAGCGCCTCGCGACGCAGGGCGACGGGATAGGCGCGGTCGCTCAGGATCTCGAAGAGGCGGCCGCGGGCGTCGTAAAACCTGGGGATGACGCGCAGGGCGGCCTCGGCGCGGGCGGCCGACGCCTTGCCGCGGGTGGCGGCGATCAGGCCCGTCAGCGAACGGCTGGGAGTGCCGCCGACGGCCCCCACCGCCTCCACGGCCTTCGCGGCCGTCTCGTCCGGGACGTTCGGATCGACCGCCAGCGCCTCGAACGTCGCCCGGTAGCGGGGAAGCCCGGTGGCGGCGGCCATCGCGATCCCCGCGGCGCGACGGTCGGGATCCTTGAGCGCGGCGTCGATGACGCGGACGACCGGCGGACGCTCCCTGGCCTCGCTCCAGGGTCCGCCCAGCCGCGTCGCCAGCATGTCGAAGAGGACCGCGCGGCGGGACGAATCGTCGGAACGCTCGGCCAAAAGCGCGGCGACGTCGGCCGCGTAAGGCGAGCGGATCCGCGTCAGCACGTCGTCGCCGGCCTGCTGGAGCGCGGGCGTCCTGAGCCCTGGCAGCAGCGATTCCAGGACCGGCAGCGCCTCGGGGCGTTGCAGCCGCCAGAGGAAGCCCAGGAACTTGCTCAACCCGTTGGCGCCGGGATCGGGCGCGCCGACGGGGATGAACGCCTCGTTGCGGTCGACCGGGAAGTACGGCGGCAGCGCCACGCGGTCGTCGGCCGCCTCCGCGTCGATCCTGTCGGGATCGCCGAAGAGGGACGAGTCCATCAGGCCCGTGACGTACTCGGCCTCGCGGCCGTCGAGCGCCAGGCCGAGCGCCTCCAGATACCAGCGATCGCGACCGTCCCAGCCGGAGACGAGTTTTCGGAGCGCGTCGGCGACCTTCGGCGTCGGCACGTTCCGCAGGGCCAGGATCAATTCGCGACGGACGCCGGGGTCGGGGTCGGTCGCCAGCGGGAGCAGGACGTCCAGGTGGGCGAGCGCCGCGGGTTCCTTGCGCGCGTCGGGATTTTGATATTCGACGACGCCGTTTTCGCGGCAGTCGCGGCCGAGGGTCCGCACGGCCAGTTCGCGGAGTCGCGGGTCGCCGTTCTGGAAGTCGTCGGGGCGCTGGATCACCTCGACGGCCAGCCCGACGAGGCTCGGCGGGGACGACGCCACCTGAAGCGCGCGGCCGGCCTCCTCGGGCGAGCCGTTTTTGACGAGATCCCGAAGCGCGTCGGCCGCGGCGTCGCCTCGTTCGAGCAGGCCGCGGCGGGCGGCGTCCTGGGCGGCGACGTTCGGCGACTTCAACGCCTCGATCAGCCCGGCGACGGAGCCGAAATCCATTTTGGGCGTCGCGGGCCTCGACCCTTTCGGAAAGACTCTGTAAATACGTCCGGTGTCCTGGTCGGAGAAGCCGTGGCCGCCGACGGCCGCGTCGTACCAGTCGGCGACGAAGACGGAGCCGTCGGGCGCGACGCCGACGTCGGAGGGGCGGAACCACGGGTCGTCGCTGGATAGCAACACCTGTTCCTCGGTGCGATACGTCGATCCGTGGCGGGTGAGCGGGAAGGCGTTGATCCGGCGCGTGCCGGCCTCGGCCTCCAGCAGGCCGCCGAACAGGCCGGGGATCAACCGCGATTCATACACGGCGATCCCGCAGGGGCTGCCGTTGCCGGTGCCGACGAGCTTGGGGACCGTGCCGGGGACGTCCTCGCCCCAGTGGCGGGGACTGCCGGGGGTCCGGTAGCCGAAGTCGCCGCCGTCCATCGTGTGGATGACGCGGCAGCCGCGGTTGCCGTCGTCGTCGTTGTCGCTGGTGAAGCCCTCGCCGAAGGCGTTGCGGCAGGTCTCGTAATTGTTGCGTTGGCCGTCGCAGACGACCTCGAACTCCGTGCCGTCGCGGTTGACCCGCAGCGTGTGGGCGGAACGCCCCGGCTTGACGCGCCGGCCGGAGGCGTCCGTCACGTCGAAGTTCTGATAGCGCTCGGAGCGGTCCTCCTGCACGGAGCAGCAGCCGTCGCCGTGGGTGAAATACAGCTTGCCGTCGAGCCCCAGGACCATGCCGTGGACGCCGTGGTCGGAGTCGAGCCCGCCGAAGCCGGTCAGGAGGTGGGACTGTTTGTCGGCCTTGTCGTCGCCGTCGGTGTCCTCCAGGACCAGGATGTTGGGGCTGACGCCGAGGAAGACGCGGCAGCCGGCGTACTTGCCGTTCTCGTCGTAATGCTCCTCGACGGCCATGCCCATGGGGACGGGGAAGATCCGATCGGCGAAGACGGTGACCTTGTCGGCCTCGCCGTCACCGTCGGTGTCCTCCAGGATTTTGATCTTGTCCGACTCCTCGACGCGGGCGAACCGCTTGTTGCCGCCGCGGGTGAGGCGGTAGTTGAGCCCCTCGGCGACCCAGACCCGGCCGCGGGAGTCGACGTCCAGGCTGGTCGGATTGAACAGCGACGGCTCGGCCGCCCAGAGCGTCGCCTCCAGTCCCTCGGCGGGTTTGGCCCTACTCGCGGACTCCTCCGGCCCCGACTGCGCGCGTCCGACCGGAGCCAACGCTAAAAGCAAGACCAAGACCCAGGCGGCGACGGAGACGATCATCCCCGCATGGCCGGCGCAAGCGGCGTCGCGCCGTGGCGGTCTTCGCCTTCTCCCCTTGAGGGAGAAGGTGGCCCGAAGGGCCGGATGAGGGGTTGGTCGGCGTGGCGTCCCGGCGAAGGCGTCGCTCTCGGAGGGGTCTGGCGTCCGAAGGCTTCCGGTCGGTCCACCCCTCATCCGGCCTTCGGCCACCTTCTCCCTCAAGGGGAGAAGGGCGTTAGGCGTCGGCCCTTCAAGGCGCGTTCCCCCTCGAGGGGGGAGGGCCGTTGTCTCGACTCCGTGACGATCGGAAGATTGCATCGGCGGCTCCGAGGGGCGAGGGGCGCGAACGGGCATCGACGCCCCATTCTGCCCCGACGGTCCCCCGGAATCCAGCGGCCGACGCCTCGTTTCGCCCCGCCTACACGTTCCACTTGCCGACGCTGGGCACCTTGGGCCCGAACTTGCCGGGGCGCTCGGCGACCACCCGCCGGCTAATCCGGTCCAGGATCGTCACGATCACGATCGGAGCCACGAACAGAAAGGAGAGCAAGATGCCGCCGAAGACGGCGGCGGTCGCCGCCGATTCTTCAGGCTCCACGTCGCGTCCGACGGTCGACGCCCAGAAGACCAAGGGCATGATCACGCCGGCCACGAACGCCGAGATGATCATGCCCAGCAAGAGCGTTCGGGCCTGGTTGACCCCCTCGCCGATCCAGACCCGCATCCCCGAACGCAGCGCCGCGCTCATCCCCGCCGCCGTCAGCACGGCCGAAACGAGGAAGCCGAACATCCAGGCCAACACCGCCAGGATGGATACCGGCGGCGGGGCTTGGCTTTTCTCCTGGATCGCCCACGACAGCAGGGTCGCGTAGAACAGCCCGAAGCCGACCGCCCCCGCCTTCCACGCCCCCCAGGCGAATCGGAACAAGGCGCAGATCCGCGCCCCGGCGGGGTCGGGGACGGCGCGGAGCAGGCGGCGGCCCTCGCGGACGTCCGGGAGCGCGACCGCGACGACCGCCGCGACGATGGCCGACGGCCGATCCACGAACCAGCACGCGACGATCGCCGCGACGGCCGCCCAGGCCCACGCGCGCGACGGCCGGGCCTCGGACGGCGGGAACAACTCCCAGTCGAAATCGGGATCGACCAGCATGGCGCGCCCTCCGGCCGCCCTCGTCTCGTTACTTCTTCTTCTTCTTGGCCGCCTGCTCCTTGGCGTAGGCCTCCATGGCCTCGGTCCCCTTGCGGTTGGCCTCCTCCCGGACGGGGGTCATCTGTCCCTCGTCGGAGCCGCCGCAGCCGACCGCCAGACCGGCCGTCGTTCCGACCAACGCGAGCAAGGCCGATCGTCTCGTGAGCATGGTTTCACCCTTGGCTTTCGATGGCGAGGAAGGAAAGGCCCCCCGCGCGAGTCGGGCTCGGCGGGGGGCCTGAACGGAATTCAAAGCGGGATCAGTAGGAGTCGGAGCTGATGACCTCGTGGCCGGCGCGGGTGCCCAGGCCCCACCAGGTGGGCATGGAGATCGAGGACTTGACGAACCGGACGCTGCCGTCGGCCATCATCACGTTGCAGCCGCCGGAGTGGTAACTCTGGGCGTTGTTGTAGTCCATGCTCGCGCCGTCGCAGCCGCCGTTGCAGTCGGTGCGGCACGCGCCCCATTTGTACTGGGTGCTGTTGGGGGGGACGATCGTGTTGAAAAGCGCCCCGCCGTTGCCGCCGATGGACCAGTCGTGGCTGTGAAGGGTCGAGATGTTGCTCGAGTTCGAGTTGACGTACTTGGAGTTGCACAGTTGAAGGTCGATGAGGACGTTCGCCTGGTTGGCCGAGGCGAGCAGCGCGTAACCGCTGCCCGAGAGGCCGACGCCCATGATCATGTTGCCGTCGTCCACCACCGGGGCCTGGTTGCCCACCTTGCACTCGGAGAAGGCGATCGTGTTCGACGAGCCGTCGGTGATGCTGCGCAGGCCGTAGGCGAGTCGGAAGGCGAAGACGCCGGAGGTCTGGCAGGAGTAGTTCGCGCCGCCGCCGGTCGCCGGGGCCCGCGGAGGCAGGTCGCCGCCGACGTTGGTGGAGGTCCCGAGGCTGGCGACGTAGCTGTTCATGCAGACCATGCCGGCGTTGGGGTCCGACGGACAGAGGAACGCCGCGATCTTGGCGTTGTACCCGGTGGAGTTGGCGAGGCCGGCGTAGCCGCCGGTGCGGCTTTCCATCATGAAGTTGATGGCGTTGTAGATCGGCGTCTGCTCCATGTAGCCGAGCATCATCGCCTGCGCCGACCAGTTGTTCCAGGTCGCGGGGGTGACGCCGGGATAGGAGGCCAGCGACGCGCCCATCGGGAAGACGTCGTTGGACGAGTGGTAGTTGTGCATCGCCAGCCCGATCTGCTTCAGGTTGTTGACGCACTGCGACCGCCGGGCGGCCTCGCGCGCCGCCTGCACCGCCGGCAAGAGCAGGGCGATCAGGACGGCGATGATGGCGATGACCACCAACAGTTCGATCAGGGTGAACGCTCGCGTGAGGGATCGACGCATGGAACCGAATCCTTGCAAGGGGACGTGCGGGGTTGCGTATGTCAATGTGGATCTAATGCGACGTGGTCGACGATTCGCGACCGGTGGAATCACGATCCATTATAAGTATAGTGCGGGCGGCCACTGGAATAAAAGGAGCGTTCCGCGCAGAAATACGCCAAGATCGCGCAGCCGCCGCGTCCCGGCGGCGGACTCGCGGGCGGGCGGTCGACGCGGGCGCCGGATCGCGAGCCCGCGGCGATTGCCGGACGATTGACACGGCGAGGCGCGCCGGCTAGCCTGAATTGATCTTGCGTCGAAGTCGAATCCGGACGGACGCGCGCCGATCCTCGTCGGGAATCACCATCATCGCCGCGACACACGCCACGACCCAACGGGATGAGGATCGCCTGCTCGCCGAGTGCCAGGAGGTGCTCGGCTACGAGTTCCGCGACCCCGACCTGCTGCGCGAGGCGCTGACGCACGCCTCCGGCGCCGATCATCGGCTGGCCTCCAACGAGCGGCTGGAGTTCCTGGGGGACGCGATCCTCGGCGCCGTCGTCTGCGAGTCGCTCTTCCGCCGCTTCCCCGACTATCAGGAAGGGGAGTTGACGCGGATCAAGTCGGTGGTGGTCTCGCGCAAGACCTGCGCCAAGATCTCCGAGGAGATGGGGCTGGACGAGTACCTGTTCCTGGGCAAGGGGATGGGGTGCGGCGAGCCGACCCCGTCGTCGCTCCTGGCCGACGTCCTGGAGAGCCTGATCGGGGCCATCTTCGTCGACGGCGGCATGGTCGCCGCCGCCCGGTTCATCGTCCGGTTGATGGACCCGGAGATCGAGTCGGCCGTCGAGGGGCAGAACGGGCTCAACTACAAGAGCGACCTTCAGCAGGCCGCCCAGCGCGACTTCGGCGCGACGCCGACGTATCTGCTGTTGGACGAGAAGGGCCCGGACCACTCCAAGTGCTTCAAGATCGCCGCTCAGATCGGTCGTTCGCGCTATCCCGCCGCCTGGGGCCGCAACAAGAAGGAGGCCGAACAGCGCGCGGCCATGAACGCCCTCTCCGAGCTTGCGGGCGCCCCGATTCCCTACCAGTCGGATTGACGAGGTCGCCGTGAACGGTTCGCTCGTCATGGATCTCGGCCTGGGGCCGGTCGTCTGGCTGTTCCTGACCCTCCTGGGCTGCGTCACCCTGTTCTTCAAGTGGGGCCGGTTCTGGAGCATCCGGAACCTGGACCTGCTTTTGCTCTTCGCGCCGGGCCCCGGGCTGATGATGTGCGTCGGTCGTCAGGGGAACCCCCCCTGGATCGCGTTCGTCCTGCTGTTCCTGGGGACGTTCGCGTGGCTGGCGCGGTTGTTCGCGGACCTGGGGTTCTCGCGGCGACCGCTTTTGGAGCCGAACCTGAGCGCCTCGGGGCTGTTGACGCTGTCGATCGGCGTCCTGGGGCTGTTGCTGGTGGAGACGGTGAACCTACCGGTGGAGGAGGGAGCCAAGCGGAACCCGGCGGACCCCTCCGGCCGCGAGGACGTCGCCGCCCGCCCCCCCGCGCCGGCGGAGGACAGCCCGGTCGTCCGCCACGTCATCGACGCCGCCCCCCTGCCGCCGTCGCTGAAGCACGAGCGGCCCCAGGTGATCCTGGGGCGGGTGCTGGCGGTCCTGGGCCACCTGGCCCTGGCGTCGGGACTCTGGCTGATCGGCTGGAAACACTACGAATACGCGCTGACGGGGCTGTCGATGGCCTCATGCTATTTATTGCTGCCGTACACGCGCATGGCGCTGGTGGACAGCGGCCAACTGGTGTCGTCGGCCCTGGTGGTCTACGCGGTCTTCTGGTACGCGAAACCGGCGATCTCCGGGCTGTTGATCGGCCTGGCGGCGGGGTGGATCCCGGCGTGCCTGGGTCTCCTGCCGCTCTGGGCGGGATTTTATCGAGGCCGCGGGCGGGTGGTCTACGTCGCGACCTCGGCGTCGGTGGCGGTCGGCTGCGCGTTGTTGGGGGCGGTCGTGCCGGGCCTGGCGACGTGGGCCCGAGCTCTGGGGGCGCGGAGCGTCGCCGAGGTCGGTCTCCTGCCGCGGTACGAACCCCGGCCGGGGAGCAGCTTCTGGGGCGTCATCGACCCCAGTTTCCGGATGCCGGTGTTGATCGGCTACCTGGCGATGGTCCTGATCGTCGCCTTCTGGCCGGCGCGCAAGGACCTGGCGCAACTGATCGCGCTTTCGGCCGCGCTCCTGGCCGCCAGCCAGTTCTGGTATCTCGACAAGGGGGGAACGTTGGTCCTCCTGTACCTACCGCTGGCCCTCCTGGTTATGTTCCGGCCGACCATGAACGCCCGCCGCCATCATTGGATCCATCCTCGCGACGCCGCCGTGGCGTCGTCGACTTGACCGCCCCGGCGGAATTTGAAGACGGGGCCTGCCCGTACCCGCGTGAAGACGTCAAAATAGACGACGGCCTCAACCTTGTCCGGGAGTCGCGACGCATGGCCGAGAAGTCGCCGAGACGCTTGAAGCTGGAGGAGAGCCTGCGCGCCGACCCCGACGACCCGTTTCTGCGCTACGGGGTGGCGTTGCAGTGTCTCCGCGAGGGGGACGTGGCGGAAGGCCGGGAGCGGCTTTTGGCCTTGCTGGCGGATCGGCCCGACGAGGAGATCGCGTCGTATCTCCAGCTCGGCCAGTCCTACGCCGAAACCGAGGAGTTCGCCGAGGCGTCCCGATGGCTCCGCGCCGGGATCGTCAAGGCGAGGGCGAAGGGGGACGGCCATGCCGCCGCCGAGATGCAAGGGATTCTCGACTCGTTCGACTGACCGTCGCGGGAGGATGGCGGCGTGATCGGCCCGTTGTTTTCGTCGGCGAGTCGCCTCGCCCCCCCGCCGGGGACGACCGCGCTGGCGGTCGCGCCCACCCCGGTTCGCCTGGGCGTCGGCGCCGTCGCCGAGTTGCCGTCGGCGCTGGCGGCGCTTGGCGTGTCGCGGCCGATGATCGCGACGGGCCCCGGCGTCGTCGCGGCCGGGTTGGTCGAACCCGTTCGCGCGACGCTCGCCGACGCGACGGTCTGGGTCCGCGGCGACGAGGTCGACGCCGAGACCCGCTACCGCCGGGACGGCCGCGACGGCCTGGTCGCGCTGGGGGGCGGCTCGACGATCGCCGCGGCAAGGACGGTTCGCGAGGCGGTGGGGAATCCTCCGTCGGTCGCGGTCCCCACGACGGCCGGGCCGGGCGTGGAGATGATCGCGGGCGCCTGTTCGCTGGTGCTTCGCGATCCGGCCTTGGACCGCTCGCTCCCCCCCGACCTCACCGCCGCGACCGGCCTGGACGCCCTTGGGCATTGCATCGAAAGCTTCCTGGCCCTGGGCTTCCAGCCGTTCGCCGACGCCGCCGCCGTGGAGGGGATGCGCTACGTCTTCCGCGGCCTGGAGGCCGCCGTCCAGGACGGCTCGGATCTGGACGCGCGCTCGGCGATGGCCGTCGGCTCGCTCCTGGCGGGGACCGCGGCCAACAAGGGGCTGGGAGTCGCCGACGCCCTGGCCCGCGCCATCGAGGTCGACGCCCCCGGCCGCCACGCGACGATCGCGGCGCTCTTGCTCCCCCACGCCCTGCGGTTCAACCGCCCCGAGTGCGAGCCTCGGATGGCGGAGTTGGCCTCGCGAATGGGCCTGGGCAGGGCCGGCGACGGCCCCGGCCATCTCATCACCCTGGTGGAGTTGCTCCGCGCCACCTCCCCCCTGCCCCGCAAGCTCCGCGACGTCCCCGGCCCCTCCCGCGACCGCCTCGCCGACTACGCCCGCGCCGCCTGTCTCGATCCGGCGCTGGCGGTCAACCCCCGCCCCTGTACGCCCGAGTTGCTGGCGGAGTTGCTCGATAAGGCGTGGTGATGGAGGCGTTCGCCCGATGCCATTCGATGAGCCGTCGCTTTTTCTCTTCCCAGAAAGCGTCATCGACCAAGATGGGGGGACCGGAGTCGATGGCCTCCTGGATCAGTTCCACGAGCTTCGCCGCGGCTTGACGATCCGGATTGAGCGAGTCCATGGCGGCACCTCCTCCTTGACGAGTGTACGCCCCGGCGTCGTCGGGTCAAGGATTCCCCGATTCCCGCTGGAACCGTTCCAACTCTTGTTGCATCTCCGGCGGCAGCGCGCCGGAGTTCGGCGCGGCCGGCGCGGGGACGAAGGACGGCGGCGGCTGATTCGAGGGCGGCGCGGAGGCGGCGGGAGCGGGCGTGGGAGCGGGCGCGGGAGGCTCGTGGACGAGGGCGGCGCCGGCGGGGATCGGAGGCGCGCCGGAGCCGGCGTCCTTGCTGAAGACGGCGAAATACCAGCCGGTCGGGTCGGTCGAGCCCTCGGGGAAGGCGGCGAGGTATTCGTCCCGGTACGTCGTCGCGTTGTCGACGAGTTCCCGCATCGCCTTGCCCGGCGGCGAGTCCGCCGGCGCGGTCATGCGGGCCATGGCGGCGGTCGCGGCGGCGGCGGAGCGGACGACCGCCTCTCGGTAAGGTCCGCCGAACTGGTCGAACAACTTGCGGACCTGATCGCGGGTCGGCAACGGGGTGCTTCGTCCGCGCATGTCCAGCGATCGCGCGTCGCCTTCGATCCAGGCGAAATCGAAGAAGGCGTGGAGGCCCGGCCCGGCGTCGGGATTTCCAAGCCCCTCCAGGGCCTCGGCCAACCGCTTGTGATATCCGACGGCCCCTCGGACCATGTCCTCGTAGACCATCATCGGCACCACTTCCCGATCCGAGAGCCTGGCGTCGAGCGTCCCCAGCCGGCCGCCGGTCAAGGAGCCCAGGGAGCCTCCCAGGTAGAGGTAGGCCACCGCCAGGGAGGCCAGCACGGTCAATCCCCAGCCGACCTGGCCTCCGGTGCTCTCCCCACGGAACGCCGAGCGATTGCCGCGCGCGAAGCTGACGATCGCCCCGACGACGCTGACCAGCGAAAGCGCCGCGGCCAGCAGCGTCAAAACCAACATCCCGGTCTGGATGTACGACCCGACCGCCTGCTCCTGATGCGCCCGATGGACGGCCCGCATCGCGCGGCCGAGGATCAGCACGAACCCCATCAGGCCGATCGCCGCCTGACGGATCGGCAGGCCCCAGGGGCCCTCGTCGACTCCTCGCTTCCTTTTCGTCTGCTTCCCCGCCGCCGGCTTCGTCGCGCCGACGCGAGGCAACGGCGCGTCGCCGCCGTCGTCGGCCAGCATGTCCGGTCGGATCGTCATCGGCGACGTGGACGACGCATCCTCAAGCCCGTAAGGGTCGTCCACGTCGTCGGCGGGCGGCGGGGCGGGGACCGGAGCCGGCTTCGGCTTCGATCCGGCCGACGCGGGCCTCGGCGCCGTCGACGCGGGGCGCGGCTTCGGAGCGGCGGGGGCGGGCGACGCCGCGGCTGATGACGTCTCGCCCCCCCCTGGGATCCGCATCGTGTTGCCGCAGTCCTTGCAGCGCCCCTTCCGGCCCGCCAGCGCGGCATCGACCGAATAGTCCTTGCCGCAGAAGGAGCACGAGAAATGGATCTTCATCGTCCGGCTCGCCCAGGGTCGCGCCGCCGACCGTCGACCGCTCCGCCGGCCCGACGAACGACGAGTTCACGATTCCTATATCGCCTGATCCCATCCCTTGTCCAGTGGGTGCATCATGTTTATCGCCCGTCGTCGCGGATTTCGGGGGACGGGCGTCAATAGGCGTCGGCGCTAAGGACCTCGCCGCCGGCGCGGGTCCAGAGACCCCACCAGGCGGGGCGGGAGACGGAGTCCTTGACGAAGCGGACGGAGCCGTCGGCCATGCAGACGTTGACGCCGCCTGGGTGCCGACTGCGGGCGGCGGTCGCCTTGGCCGACTTGAACATCAAGTCGGGCGCGTCGAAGTTGGGGACGAACCGGCCGTTCAGGATCGGGCCGTCGGGGACGGAGCTGCGCAGCCAGACGTTCTGACGGCCGCCGTCCCAACTGGCGAGCAGGCCGGCCGCCGCCTGGAATCCCCCGGCGTCGACCGAATCGACGGTCGCGATCGTCCAGGAGGAGAGCTTGGCGCGATAAAGCCCCGGATCCTGGGCCGGCTCCGCCGTCGTGGAGCCGGGGTCCGATCCGGGGCCGATCAGCGACTCGGCGAACGCCAGGGTGTTGCTGGTCCCATCGACGATCGCGGCCAGCCGCACCACCCCGCCGACCCAGCATAGGCCGTTGGACGCCTCGCCGTTGCCGGGATGGAAGACCCCGTCGCGGCCGTCGCCCTGGTTCATGGCGTAGCTCGCCGCGGCGTAGGCGGTCACCGTCCCCCCCGGCCCCGCCACGTCGTGGACCGGCGTCGCCGCGTCGCTGGGGCAGAGGAAAAACCCGATCTGCGCGCGGGCGACCGTCAGAAGTTCGGCCGGCAGCGCGACCTGGCCGGGGTGTCCCATGTAAACGTCGAAATTGACGGCCGAGTACAGGTTCCCCTGCTCCATGTACGGCAGCAACCGCGCCAGCGGCGAATGGTCCTGGGGATAGCCGCTTTTCCAGGGGTGGCCGGACATCGGCAGGGCCTCGGAATAGACCGAGGCGTAGTTGTGCATCGCCAACCCGATCTGCTTCAGGTTGTTGACGCATCGCGCTCGCCGCGCCACCTCGCGCGCCGCTTGCACCGCGGGGAGCAAGAGCGCGATCAACACCGCGATGATCGCGATGACCACCAAAAGCTCGATCAACGTGAACGCGGGCCGGAATCTACGTCGCGCCATGGTCGGTTTCTCAAACGTCGGGGTGAAGTCGCGGCGGCCCCGCCCCCGTCTCGTCGCGAGGCGGTGATTCGAGGTCGTCGGATTGTTTGGGATTGAGACGCAATCTCAATACTGTCGCGAGTAGATTAGAAGACCGAGGGGTCGGCTGTCAAGCGGGCGGCGGCGGCGATTCGTCGTTTCAGGGCGCGACGCGGGCGGGGAAACGGGGTTGGCCGGTTCATGGGGATGGGTTAAAGTCCGGCGCGACCTGGGCCGACGGGATTTCGGCTTTGGGCCCGTCCTTGCGCTCGCATCCACGATTCGCGCGGTCTTCCGGATGGATTCGGACGATGGAGGAGACGACATGACGAAGGTCCGCGCGAGGAGCCGGGACGGACGCGGGGCGCTCGCCGCGCTGCTTCTCGGCGGCATTTGCCTTTGCGGTCCGGGCTGCCATCAGCACTACTATTATTACGGTCCCAGCGCCGCCGGCATGCCATGTCCGCCGACGGTCGGGGCGATCAGGTCCAGCGAGGTGGCCGTCGGCCCGATCTGCGACGTCCCGGTCCAGGTCGAGGGGGGCGCGACCGTCGGCCAGCGTTCGACGGTCATCGACGACGGCCGGGGGAGGTCCAAGGTCGTCGTCAGCAAGCCCGAGCGCCGGCCCTCCCGGATCGGCTGGCGCAGCTCCAATCCCGAGGACGTCCCCGCCTTCACCCAGATCGACGGCGCGGTCGGCTCGACCGTGAAATAAGCCGGGGCCGTCGCGAGTTCCGGCGGCTCGACACCATCGGGGCGCGTTCATGGCCTGGCGCCGAGACTGGAAAGACGCGAGGGCGCTCGTCACCGGCGCGTCGTCGGGGTTGGGACGGGCGATCGCCGAGGCCCTGGTCCGCCGGGGCGCGCGGGTGGTGCTGACGGGTCGCTCGGAGGCGAGGCTCGGGGAGGTCGCCGCGGCGCTCCTCCGCGACGGCGCCGACCCGGGGCGGGTGATCGTCGTCCCGGCCGACTTGACCGTCCCGGCCGATCGCGACCGCCTCTTCAAGATCGCCCGCGAGCGGCTCGGCGCGCTTGAGCTTCTGGTCAACAACGCGGGCGTCGGCGCGACCGGGCAGTTCGACACCCACGCCCCCTGGGTGCTTCGCCGGGTCTTCGAGATCAACTTTTTCGCCATGGCCGAGGTCAGCCGCGCCGCCCTGCCGCTATTACGCGAGGGGATCGATCCGGTCATGCTGGCGATGGGCTCGATCAACGCCCGCCGGGGGATTCCCGGCCGGGTCGAGTACTGCGCCAGCAAGTTCGCGGTCTCGGGTTTCGTGGAGGCGCTTCGGATCGAGTGGCGGCGGTTCGGGGTCCACGTCCTTCAGGTGAACCCCGGCTTCTCCGCGACCCCCTTCGGCGAGAACGCGCTCGTGGACACCGCCAGGGTGTCGGTCGCCTCCTGGCGGACGGCGCGTCCGGAGGCCGTCGCGGCGGCGGCGCTTCGGGCCGTGGAGAAGAAGAAGCGCGAGATCACTCTGACCGCCAGGGGGCGGTCGCTCGTGCTGGTCAACCGCTTCCTCCCCGGCCTCGTCGACTGGGGCCTGTCGCGCTGGCTTCTGCGCCAGTATCCCGATTCGCCCGTGCTGACCGGGCGGAGGCCGAATTCCGGTTGACCTTCCGGAATTCCTGAAATTCCGGCGAACCCGCCGCGGACCATACCGATGTTGGGATGGTCTTTGGCAATTCGGTCGGTTCGGAGAGGTCTCCTCCAAGTCCTCGGGTCGAGTTGCTCCCGCCGCGTTCAAGGTCGAAACATCCTGACCGTAACGTTTTTTGGGGGGGGCGGTTCCAACGGCCTTCCCCCCTCGCGGGGGAAGGTGGCCCGAAGGGCCGGATGAGGGGGAGGACGAGCAAGACGGCCGTCGGCAGTCAGAGGCTTTCCGAACGGGCTTTCGCGAATCCCGACGGCTTGTCGCGTGTCGTCCCCCTCATCCGGCCGCTTCGCGGTCTGTCTTCCCCCGCGAGGGGGGAAGGCTCGTCCAGCCCCCAAAAACCGTGACGGTCAGGAAACATCATATCGACTTCGACGAACGAAGCCGATGCGTTCAAGCATTATTCGTGAAAGCAAAAGGACTTGCATCGACGTCGCCGAAGTTCGCGGCGGCGAACGAACCCAGCCGCGGGCGTGTCAGCCCAGGGCTTCGGCGGGGTGCGTCCAGGGGGCGCGGTAGGGGGCGCGCAGGAGCTTGGTCGCCTCGTCGTCGCCGACGACGATCCGCTTCGACGGGTCGTAGACGACCGGCCGGCGCAGTCGCATGGAGGCGTTCGCCAGCAGGCACGAGGCGGTCGAGATATGGCCCTCCTCGATGTCGGCGATCGGCCGGCCGCGGCTGGCGATCGCGTCCAGGAAGTTCCGCATGTGGCCTCGGGTGGCGGGCGCGGCGTTGAGCTCGATCTCGGGCTCGGTCACGTCCTCGGGATATTTCTCGCGTTCGAAGACGCAGTCGAAATGCAGCGGCTTCCCCTCGCCCTGGGGGACGAAGTCGGCGCGCATGGTGCTGGCCTTCAGCGTCCCCTTCTCGCCGTAGATGAAAAGCGCCCAGGGGTAGTCGACGTCGGTCGGCGTTCCCCAGGTGCGGTGCTGCCAGACGACGTCGTACTCGGGGTAGTGGAACGTCGCCGCCTGGGTGTCGGAGATGTTGGACTTGCCCCCCTTCTGCACCAGGATCCCGCCGCTGGATTCGATCTTGTCCGGCCAGCCCAGGCCGAGCATCCAGCGCGCGGTGTCGAGCATATGAACGCACATATCGCCGGTGATGCCGGAGCCGTACTCCATGAACGTCCGCCACCAGCGGACGTGGGGCATGCCGTCGAAGGGGCGCAACGGCGCGGGGCCGGACCAAAGGTCGTAGTCGAAGGTCTCCGGCGGAGTGGAGACCGGCGGGTCGCCGTTGTTCCTCATATGATAGTAGCAACAAAGCTCGACGTGGCCGATCGTCCCGAGCAATCCGGCGTCGACGACCTCCTTCTTGGCCCGGATCAGGTGCGGCGTGCTCTTGCGCTGGGTGCCGACCTGGACGACCCTGGCGTGCTTGCGGGCGGCGGCGACCATCGCCTCGCCTTCGAGGACGTCGTGGCTGATGGGCTTCTGGACGTAGACGTCCGCGCCGGCCTCCACCGCGGCGATCATCGCCAGGGCGTGCCAGTGGTCGGGAGTGGCGACCAGGACGATATCCAGATCCTTGTCCTTGAGCAATTCGCGGTAGTCCCGGAAGGTCCGGGGCTTCTCGCCGGACTTCTGGCGGGAGGCGACCATCTCCGCGGCGTGGCTCGACTGGCGGT
>Ga0209916_1000773_pt1 | contig 40786 bp, 33 predicted proteins | sample ThiBio_1000_plan_FD_183956 | JGI IMG/M metagenome (GOLD analysis project Ga0209916, IMG submission 183956) | Wastewater bioreactor microbial communities from Cape Town, South Africa - Thiocy_solids_2 (SPAdes) | ecosystem: Engineered > Bioreactor > Thiocyanate-remediating > Anaerobic-Aerobic ... | reverse complement strand
CCCTCTCCCGCCGGGCTGACGACCCGACACTTTTTCGGAGGCCGCGGCGATCATCGCCTTCTCCCCTTGAGGGAGAAGGCCGTTAAGCGCCGGCTTGCGTGAGAGTCGCATGCGGGATCCGATAAGTGTCGGGTCGTCAGCCCGCCGGGAGAGGGGACGGAACGGGCGGTTTGGTTCCCGAGCTTCCTCGATCGGACTTTTTTCCCGATCCCGCCGGAATTCTGAAATCCCGAGCCGGCGGCCGCGGATCATCCGAAAGACCGTGGCCTCGCGCGCTCTTTGACAAGCCGACCGAATCGAACAAGAAGAAACCGATGGAGCGGCCTTCGGACCCCGGCCCGCGGTCGCCGCGCCTCGGGTCGGCGGCATGATCGAGACCTTCGTCCCGCGCCCTCTCCGACCGGTCGAAAAACAAATCGATCACGACGAAGAAAGCCAATTCCCGGAGGCGTGAGATCGTCGTAAGTCGTTATTTGTCAGATCAATAAGTCGGACGATCCTCGGCCGCGGCGGGCGCGAACGAAGCCGAGCGGAGCCGATTCCCGCCCGCCGTGGTTTCGGCCGCGGGTTCCTCGCGCATCATACTACTATAAGGAGAGCCCACGGTCCCCGACCGCGAGACCCCCGCATGACCGACGACGACGACATCCCGCTTGTCGACGAGCCCAGGGCGTCGTCGGCTTCCAGTCCCGCGCCCCCGGCCGTTCCGGGCGTTCGTCCCGGCGCGGGGGAGACGAGGGATCGGTGGCGGTGGGCGCGTCGGCTCGTGCCGGTCGCGTTGATCGTCGTCGCGTCGCTGGGCCACGGTTGGGCGGTCTGGCGAGGGCTCGGCGGCCGCGAGGGGATGGCCAACGAATGGGTCCCCTGGCGCGACGACCACCCCCACTACTTCCACTGCGCCCTGATGGGCCGGGCGTTCCTGTCCCAATCGGGGACCACCGCGGGGTACGACCCGTACTTCATGGCGGGATACCCCCAAAGCGTGATGTTCCCGCCGTCGTCCACGTTGCCGGACGTCTGGATGTGGCTCTTCGGCGGGGGCGACCGGCCGGAGGTCGCGTTCAAGTGGTACGTCCTGCTCGCGGCGGCGGTCGCGCCCTGGCTGATCGCGGCGGCGGCGTGGGCGCAGGGGATCGGGAGGATCGGAATCGCGTCGGCCGTGCTCCTGTTTCTGGGATACCTTTGGACCGACTGGTCGATCAACTATGTGGGGATCGGCATGATGCCCTATTTCGTCGCGGCGCCGACGTGCGTGCTGGCGGCGGGGGCGTTCGGGAGGTTCGTGGACGCGGGGGGCTTCGCGCGGTGGCTGGGCGCCGCCCTGCTCTGCTCGGTCGCGTTCCTCATGCACCTGACCGCCGCCATGCTCCTGGCGCCGGCGGGGGCGGTCGCCTACCTGGGGGTCTGGCGGTCGCGGCGACGTCGGGGCGAGGGCCTGCCGTTCGCCCGGCACCTGGGGGTATGGGCCGTGCCGGCGGTCGTGCTGGCGCTCAACGCCTTCTGGTGGGCGCCGATCGTCTGGCTGGCCTCGACCAAGGGGAGCAGCGATTTCGCCTTCGTCCATCCCGAGGGTTCGCTCGCCCGAATCACCCAGATCTTCACCAGCGAGGCGCCCGTGGAGATGATCCTGATCGGTCTGGGCCTGCCGGGGCTGGTCGTGCTGGCGACGAAGGGCCTGGGGAGGGGCCTGGCGCTTGGGGGCCTGGCGGCGGCCGGTTGGTTCTGGGCCTACGCCGCGGCCGACTTCCGGGCGCTCGACTTCCTGCAACCGGGGCGGCACACCTTCGCGTTGTACTCGGCGCTCGCGGTGGCGGCGGGGGCGGGGATCTCGGCGGCGACGGTTCGACTCCGACCCGTGGCCGGGGCCTTCGGGCCCGCGGCCGTTCGCTTGGATCGTTGGGCGCTGCTCGCCGCGGCGCTGATCGGGGCTCGAATCCTGGGGACGCCGACGGTCGCCTCGATCCAGGGTCGGGCGCTGGGGGATTCGACGTTCCTCTCCACCCAGCCGCCGCCGGCGTTCTTCCGGATCCTGGGGTGGATTCGGGAGCACGCGAAGAAGGGGGACCGCGTCCTCTATGAGGAAGGGGGGGTCGACGTTCCCGGCGTCGCCGATCCGTTCGGCGGCGGCCGGTTCAGCGGGCTGATCCCGTGGAGGACGGGGGTGGAGTTGATCGGCGGGCCGTACCTGAAAGTCAACCTCGCCACCAACTTCACCCAGTTCGGCGGCGGCCGGCTGTTCGGGCGCGACGACTGGGACCTCGCCTTCTTCAAGACTTACGCCCGACTCTACCGGCCGGGCTTCATTCTCTGCTGGAGCCCCCACGCGGTACGAATCGTTTCGGAGAATCCCGAGACGTTCACGGTCCTGGGGCGGGAGGGGCCGTTCGTCTTCGCCCGGGTGTCGGGGTTCGAGGGGGACGCGATCCGAGGGTCGGCGAAGGTGGAGGCCGCGGCGGGACGGCTGACGGTCAGGGGGATGGCCCCCGACCTTGACGGCGCGGTCGTCCTGCGGTATCACTCCGTCCCGAGCTTGCGGGCCAGGCCGGCGGTGTCGGTCGACGCGGAGTTCGCGGAGGGGGATCCGGTGGGGTTCATCCGGATCAAGCCCGAGGCGGGGGTCGAGGAGGTGACGCTGGAGATGGCGCCCCCCTTCAAGGCCCCCTGAAACGCCGCGTCGGCCCGGCGAGACGAATCGAGAGTCCGCGACGAAGCGCGCCAGGCCGCGGAATTCGTCACGCGCGGTCTTCTCCAGGGAGGGAGCACGCCGTGCCCGAGATCGACAGCCAGGCCGAGGGCCGCGCCGAGAGGCGCTCCACCAGCGTCTTCTTCTGGGCCCTGTGGGCGGTCATCGTGGTGGTCGCCGCGGCGTTCTACTACCCCAAGGCCGCCGACTCGCGCAGCGCCTTCGTCCGCTGGCAGCCGCAGGTGCTTCAGTTCTGGCATGGGACGAACATCTACGACCGGATGTATTTCCCGAACCCGCCGATCATGCCGATCACCCTCTATCCGCTGATGACCCTGCCCCCGGTGGCCGCGGCCATGAGCTGGTTCTTGATCAAGGTCGCGCTGACGACGCTCGCGTTCATGATCTGCTTCGGCGCGGTTCGGGTCCGAGGGGAGCCGCTGCCGCCGTTCTTTCAGACGGCGGTGCTGCTCTTGGCCCTGCGGCCGATCCTGGGGGACCTGCACCACGGCAACATCAACCTGCTGATCCTCTTCCTCCTGGCCGCGATGTTCCAGGCGTGGCGGAAGGGTCGCGACGACCTGGCCGGGCTGACGCTGGGGCTGGCGATCGCGTACAAGGTGACCCCGGCGTTGTTCGTGCCGTATTATATGTACAAACGATCGTGGCGGGCGGTCGGTTGGACGTTCGCGGGGCTGTTTCTGTTCCTGCTGGTCGTCCCCGGCGCGGTGATCGGGCCCCGGTTCAACGCCCTGTGCTTCTCGACCTGGTGCCAGCGGATCGTGACCCCGTTCATCGTCGAGGGGAACGCCAGCCCGCAGGAGGCGAACCAGTCGATGGTGGGGGTGATGACCCGGATGTTGACCGACATCCAGCCGGGGACCGACCGCTACGACGTCCGACTCGACCTGAACGTCGCGTCGTTGTCGCCGGATCTGGTGGGGCTCTTGGTGAAGGCGGCGAGCCTGGGGATCGTCGGGCTTCTGGCGTTCTTCTGCCGGACCAGGTCTTCCGACCGCCGCGACGTCCGCTATCTGGGCGAGGTGGCGTTGGTGGCGTTGGCGATGCTGTTCCTCTCGGAGCGGAGTTGGAAGCACCACTTCGTCACGTTGGTCTTCCCGTTCACCTATCTGATGTCCGAATTGTTCTCGCCGCGGACCTCGCCGCGGGCGCGGTGGGGGATCCTGGCGGCTCTGGGTTCGTCGTTCTTGCTGATGGCCAGCACGTCCAGCGAGTTCGGCGGGTTGTTCGCCGGCGGCAGGGGGCACGAGATCGCCCAGGGTTACGGCATGTTCATGTGGGCGGCCGTCGTCCTGTTCGCGGCCGTCGCCTGGCGGCTACGGGCGTCGGTCGCCGCGACGTCCCGAACCGAGGGAGCCGCGGCCCCGCCGGTCCCGGCCGCGGTCGCGGCGCCGAAGTTCGGACTGTCGCGGCGGGGTCTGACGGCGAAGTGATCCGGATTCCGACTGGATCGGGTCGAGCCGACCCTCCCCTGACGGGAGGGCCGGCTGCTCGCGTTTGAGGGGGCGTTTTGGGGCGGGATTGCGGATTTTCGCGAATTTCGCGATCGGGCTGAAGACTCGGGGGTCGAGGGCCGATCTAAGAGGACCATGACGATGCGGACCTTGGGCCCCGTTCGGAGCGTGGGGCGGGTCGATCGTCGGGCGACCGCCGGTCCAGGAGGGCCTTCGAATGTTCGTTTTCAAGAAGCAGCCGCGGAACCGTCGCAAGCTCGGCCCGGTCGTCGACGCCCTGGAGGACCGTCGGGTCCTCAGCGCGGGGATGGGGAGCACCTTCGCGATCGTCCCCGGGACGGTGGCCGAGGCGAACAAGGTCTCGACGGTCGACGTGAAGCTGGATCCCACCCACTTCACGGCCGGGCGTCGGGGTCGGATCATGCTGGGGATCGACGTCGCCTCCGACCCGAACGAGGCGGTGAAGCCGGTGATCGTGGCGGTCAAGGCGGCCAACGGGCGGAACGTCCCGATCCAGCACTCCCTCTACACCAGGGCCGTGCTGAAGTCCAACAACCTGGGCTCGCCGCAGAGTTCGGCGGTGACGCTGACGGTCCCGGTCCCGAGGGCCGGCCAGGCGCCGGCGACGTACCACGTGCAGGTGAAGGGGGCGACCGCGGACACCGGCTCGTACCTCCTGGGCTTCTACCTGCCCGGCGACGTCAGCGGCGACGGCGTGGTCACCAACGACGACATCAAGACGATCGCCTCGAAGTTCGGCTCGGTCTCCGGCGACGACGGCTACTCGTTCGACGCCGACGTCAACCGCGACGGCAAGATCGACGCCCGCGACCTGCGGCTGGCCAGCCAGAACGTGGGCGCCAAAACGACGATCAGCCCGGTGACCGGCGTGAACCTCGACCCGGCCAGCGACACGGGCATCCAGGACCGGATCACCGACCAGCGGGTCGTGAAGTTCACCGGGACCGCCTCCCCGGACGCCGCGATCAGCTTCAAGGAGCTCGACGGCAACTCGACCGGCGGCTCGGCGACCGTCGGGCCCGACGGCAACTACAGCGTCGACGTGCCGATCGGCGACGGGTCGAACACCTTCTCGGTGACGACCTCCGACGCCTTCGGCCAGTCGATCACCGGCAACATCGCGCCAGTCTATTACAGCACCAACCCGCCCAGGGTCGTCAACACCGTTCCGACCCAGACGGCTTGATCGGGAGGGGGCGTCAGGCGCGGGCGTGGGCGTCGAGCGCGGTCCGCGCCTCGGGAGTGCCGATGCGGCCCAGCGCCCAGGCGGCGGCGTCGCGGATCGCCGGGTCTTCCCCGGGATCGGCCAGGCGGGCGATCAAGGCGGGGACGGCGTCGGCCCGACCGGCGGCGCCCAGGAGCAAGGCGGCGTTGCGGACCAGGGCGGTTCGGCCGGCCCGTCGCAGGGCCGAGTTGAGGAGCAGCCGCTTCCAGCGCCCCTTGGAACGGGTGAGCCATTCGACCAGGTCGGGGGCCTCCCACTCCGGCCTGGGGGCGAACTCGGGGAGGAGGCCGGGCGGGGCCTTGCGGTTCCAGGGGCAGACGTCCTGGCAGACGTCGCAGCCGAAGGCCCAGCCGTGAAGCGCGGCGGCGGCCTCGTCGGGGATCGACCCTTGATGCTCGATGGTCCAGTAGCTGATGCAGCGGCGGGCGTCCAACTGGTAGGGGCCGACGAAGGCGTCCGTCGGGCAGGCGTCCAGACAACGGGTGCAGGAGCCGCAGTGCGACGTCGCGTGGGGGGCGTCGGGGGGGAGTTCGACGTCGGTCAAAAGCGCGCCCAGGACCGTGAAGCTTCCCAGCTTGCGGTCGATCAGGAGCGTGTTCTTGCCGATCCACCCCAGCCCGGCCAGGCGGGCGAAGTCGCGCTCCATCAAGGGGGCGGTATCGACGACGGCGCGGGTGGAGGCGTCCGGGGCTTGCTCGCGGAGCCAGTCCGCCAGGAGTTCGAGCCGGGCGCGGAGGGTGGTGTGGTAGTCGTCGCCCGGGGCGTAGCGCGCCACCTTGCCGACGTCCGGCCGGTCGGCCTTTCGGCCGTAGACCATGGCGAGCATGACGACCGATCGAGCGCCCTCCAGGACCGCGTCGGGGTGGCGGCGGGCGTCGGCGTATTCGGCGAGGTAGTCCATGCTCCCGGCGCGGCCGGCTTCGAGCCAGTCGAGATACCGCGGGTAGCTCGGCGGGGTCTGGGCGGGGGCGATCCCCACGCGGTCGAAGCCCAGCGCCAGGGCGCGATCCTTGAGTCTTCGCGCGAGGTCGTCCATCCGGTCGCCTCGTCCGTCGGAGTCTGTCTCGGATAAGTGGTAAGGGACGACCGCCACGGTCTTCCCCCCTCGCGGGGGAAGACAGACGCCGAAGGCGTCAGATGAGGGGGACGACGCGCCAGACGACCGTTGGGATTCGCGAAAGCCCGTCCGGGAAACCCTGGACGTCGACGGCGTTTTGGCTCGCCCCCCCTCATCCGGCCCTTCGGGCCACCTTCCCCCGCGAGGGGGGAAGGCCGTTGATCCGACGTCTTCCCCCCTCGCGGGGGAAGACAGACCGCGAAGCGGTCAGATGAGGGGGACGACGCGCGAGACGACCGTTGGGATTCGCGAAAGCCCGTCCGGGAAGCCCTGGACGTCGACGGCCTTCTTGCTCGCCCCCCCCTCATCCGGCCCTTCGGGCCACCTTCCCCCGCGAGGGGGGAAGGCCGTTGTTTCGGCCGCGACGCCCTTATGGGACAGACTCTCAGTCCGGGCGACGGCCGGCGAGGGCCAGCGAGTCCTTCACGCCCAGGTTCTCGTAAATCCGGCGGGTCGCGTCGGAGCGGTTGAGGGTGTAGAAGTGCAGCCCGCGGACCTGGTTGTCCAGCAGGTCGCGGCATTGCTCGGTGGCCCAGTGGACGCCCACCTTGGCGACGGCGTCGTTGTCGGCGCAGCGGTCGACGGCGCGGAGGAGCTTGGCCGGGACGCGGGCGCCGAGGGCCAGCTCGAAGATCCGGATCATGGTCTCGCGCGAGGTGATCGGCATGATCCCGGCGATGATCGGGACCTTCACCCCGGCCAGGTCGCAGCGCTCGCGGAAGTCGTGGAAGTCGTCGTTGGAGAAGAAGAGCTGGGTGCAGACGTAGTCGGCGCCGGCGTCGATCTTGCGCTTGAGGTTGTCCATCTCCTCGCGGCGGTTGGGGGTGCCGGGGTGTCCCTCGGGGAAGCCGGCGACCCCCACGCCGAAGCCGCGGGGGTCGTTCGACGACCGCGAGCGCACGAACCGGACGAGTTGGTCGGCGTACTGGAAGGCGTCTCGGGAGCGGTCGTAGTTCGGTCGGTCGCGAGGGGGATCGCCGCCCAGGGCCAGGATGTTCTCGACGCCCGAGGCGGCGTAGCGGTCGAGGATCGCGGCCAGTTCGTCTTCCCGATGGCAGACGCAGGTCAGGTGCGAGACGGCCGTGAGGTTGGTCTCGCGCTGGATTCGGACGACCAGGTCGTGGGTGCGCTCGCGGGTGGAGCCGCCGGCGCCGTAGGTCACCGAGACGAACGACGGTTGCAACTCCCCGAGCCGGGCGACGTTCTCGAACAGCTCGGCCGACGCCTGATCGGTCCTCGGCGGGAAGAACTCGAAGCTGAAGGTGGTCGGGTTCGCGTCGAAGATGTCGAGTATGTGCATGATTTCGTTCGGTCCTCGCCCCTGCCGCGCCCTCGCCCCCAGCGTCGCGGGCAAATCCCAGGATAGCCGTCGTCGGCGCGCGACGGTAGGGGAAAAGAGGGGGGGAGGTCGGCGCGGCCGGCGAGCCGGCCTCGAACGCGCGGCGGGCTCACGCCGGCGGGGCGCCGAAACCGGTCAGCCGCTTGCACGCCCGCGCGAGCCGCTCGCGCGCCCGCGAAAGCCGAGGGCGTCGCGTCGTCCGGTCGTGGGGGGGACGGCTCGGCGGTTGCTGGACCGCGGATCGCCGGGCGCGGTGGGGGACGCAGTCGTCGCCGCTCGCCGGGGTCTTGAAGGGCCCCAGCAACTCCGGCTCCTCGCCGCGGACGTAGTAGAGGTTGATCCCGTCGAAGGCGGCGGAGAGGTAGCCGGCCTTCAAGAGCAGCGGCTCCCAACGCTCGGGGAAGGTCGCCTCGACCAGGACGACGCGGGGCCGCCAGCGCGACCAGTCGTTGCCGGAGACGACTTCGAACTCGTGGGCCTCGGCGTCGATCTTGAGGAAGTCGATCGTCCGCCCCTCCGCGTGCTCGTCGAGGATCGCGGCGAGCGGTCGGACGGGGACGGATCGGGCGACGAACTCCAGCCCGTCGTCCCGCCGCCAGATTTCGGCCATGGAGGGGGAGAACGTCGAGAGGCCGGAGTTGGAGACGCACTCCAGGAATTCGAGCGTGGCGTGGCGATCCGACGCCCCGACGTTCAGGTTGACGTCGTTGGGGCGGTCGTCGCGAAGCGCGCGGTGGAGCTCGGGATGGGGTTCGATGTTGATTCCCCGCCAGCCGCGCAACGAGAAGTGCTTGGTGACCGAGTCGTGGACCGGGTCGTTGGCCCCGACGTCGATGTAGAATCCCTCGTGGTCTTTCGGGAAGACGCGCTGGAGCAGGACGTCCTCACGGTTTTGCGCGTAAGTGATCATCATCCGCGGAGCCCCCGGCGTCATGGTCGCAACGGCGGTCAAGACCGACTCGCGCGGGAGCTTACCGGCTGTTCCGGAAGTCGTACAGGCGGATGTCGGGCGGTTCGGTTCAGGCCGAGGACGTCACGCCGACCCGCGGGCAGAAGTCGACCATGGGGCAGACGGAGCAGCGGGGCTTGCGCGCCACGCAGATCCGGCGGCCGTGGAGGATCACGCGGTGGCTCAGGTCGACCCATTCCTTGCGGGGGAAGATCGCGGCCAGGTCGCGCTCCACCCGTTCGGGATCCTGGCGGGTCGTCAGGCCGAGCCGATGGGAGACGCGCTTGACGTGGGTGTCGACGACCACGCCGCTCGCCAGGCCGAAGGCCGTCCCCAGCACGACGTTGGCGGTTTTGCGTCCCACGCCGGCGAGCGCGGTGAGCGCGTCGAGGTCTTGCGGGACCCGGCCGCCGTGGTCGGTTTGAAGCGCGGCGGCCATCGCCTGGACGTTTTTGGCCTTGGATCGGAAGAAGCCGGTGGATCGGATGACGTCCTCCACCTCGGCGGCGTCGGCCGCGGCGAGGGCGGCGGCGTCGGGGAAGCGGCGGAACAGTTCGGGGGTGACCATGTTCACCCGCGCGTCGGTGCATTGGGCCGAGAGGATCGTGGCGACGAGGAGTTGGAACGGGCCGTCGTGGACCAGGGCGCAGGTCGCCTCGGGGTAGGTCGCCTTGAGCGCCTTCAGGACCCGGCGCGCCTGGGCCTTCGGATCGATCTCCCCCCGGACTTTCGACTTCGCCATGCCGCTCCTCCGCGCGGCGCGTCGTCGCCGCGGCCGTTGAATGTGGCGTCGAGCGGCGAACCCTGTCAAGATCGAGACATGGACGACATGGACCTGAAAGAGTTCTCGGGACGGGCGCGGCTGTTTCCGCTGCCGGGGGTGACGCTGTTCCCGCGCGCGGTCGCGCCGTTGCACGTCTTCGAGCCCCGCTATCGTCGGATGACCGCGGACGCCCTGGCGGGCGACCGGCTGATCGCCATGGTGCGATTGCTGGACGACGGTTCGCCACGGCCGCCGATCGAGACCGTCGGTTGTCTGGGTCGCGTCATCCGGCATCAGCGGCTCGACGACGGTCGGTTCAACCTCCTGCTGCTGGGCTGCAAGCGGATCCGGCTGGTTCGCGAGGTCCCCGATCCCGAGCTTCCGTACCGGGTCGCCGAGGCCGTGGCGGTCGACGACGTGGTTCCGGACGGCCTCGACGAGGACGCGGCCCGAGCGGCCTTGATCGAGCGGTTCCGTCGGACGATCGGCGCCAGGGTCGATCTCGAGGACGAGTTCTTCCGGCTGTTGGAGGGGGCCGGGTCGCTGGGCGCGCTGGCCGACGTCCTGGCCCACGCGCTGCCGCTGGACGCCGAGGTCAAGCAGCGCCTCCTGGCCGAGCCCGACGTTGGGGCGCGGTTCCGTCGGCTCGACGCCTGGCTGGTCGACCTGACCCCCGCGTCTGCTTCCGGCCGCGACTTTCCGCCTCCCTTCAGCCTGAACTAGGCTGGCCGACCAGTCTTGATTTCGAGCCGGCCCGCGCCTAGAATCCCAGTTGGAAGTCGACTTAAGTCATGTGGTTTTAGAGGTTTGCATTCATCGGTCCCGCCCCTTCGACTTCCTCCCCCCAGGAAAGCCCGCCGCACATGTCCGAGCATGAAACGCCCGCCGACCATCCGATCGACCTTGACCGCATCCGGCGGGCCGTCCGGGAGATCCTCCTGGCGGTCGGCGAGGATCCCGAGCGCGAGGGCTTGCTGGAGACCCCCGCCCGCGTCGCCCGAATGTACGCCGAGATCTTTCGAGGGCTCCACCAGGAGCCTCGCGTCCATCTGAGGAAGTCGTTCACCCAGCGCTGCGACGAGATGGTCCTGATCCGCGACATCCGGCTGGTCAGTTTTTGCGAGCACCATCTGTTGCCGGTCATCGGCAAGGCCCACGTCGCGTACATTCCCAACGGGAAGGTGGTGGGGCTCTCGAAGATTCCCCGGGTCGTCGACGTCCTCTCCAAGCGGCCCCAGCTTCAGGAGCGCCTGACCCAGCAGATCGCCGATCTGTTGATGGACGAGTTGAAGGCGCGCGGGGTGGGAGTCGTGATCGAGGCCAGCCATAGCTGCATGACCATCCGAGGGGTCAAGAAGCCGGGCAGTTCGTTCGTCACAAGCGCCGTGCGCGGCGGCTTCAAGGACAACCCGGCGACCCGCGCCGAGTTCATGTCGCTGGTCTTCGGGGCGCGGCACTGAGCCTTTCCACGAGGCGGCCTCGTCACGATCGACCGAAGCCGGGGTAAGTCCATCAAACGGCGCGGCGTTCGCGTGCGTTCGGGGTTCGACCGTCTCGATCGACGGCGGCGAGCCTGCTCGTCGCGTCGGGGCGGGAAGACGGATCGACCCCGATGGCGGGCCCGGAGGCGAGGCCGGGGGTCGCACGGACCAAGAAAGCGGTGGCGCGCGATGGAATTGACGTTCGAATGTCCTGGGTGCCGGATGATCGACCACACGGCCGAGGTCGAGTCGGCCGAGCGCGCGGTCTGCCGGCATTGCGGGGCGGCGCGCGAACTCAAGGCGGAGGCGTTCGACGCGGAGGGAAGCCCGCGCGCGTGTCCGCTCTGCGTGGGGGGGGACCTGTACGTCCGCAAGGACTTTTCGACGGCGGTGGGGCTGGCGATCGTGATTACGGGGTTCGCCGTCGCGGCGGCGTTCTGGTATTATGGGCGATCGTCGTGGGCGTACTCGGCGCTGGCCGCGTCGGTCCTGTTGGACGCGGCGCTTCATCGCCTGGTTCCGGACGTCGTGGTCTGCTATCGTTGCGCCGGCCAGTTGAGGGGGCCCGGGGTCAACTCCGGGAGGCGGTTCCGCGCGTTCGACCTTGGGACGGGCGAGCGTATCCGCCGGGAGCGATCCGGGGCCTCGGGGTTCCCGGCCCTCGGGGCGTCTCCCGCGGCCGTCGAACCCGACGCGACGGCCGACGCGAGCGCGGCGTGAGCCCTGGCCCCGCCCTCCCCGTCCCCCCATGAGGTCTGATCCCCGACGTGGACGAACGCCGAGCCCGCATCTACGACGACCTTCGCGGGATCGTGGCGGGGGATCTCTACTTCGAGCCCCTGGACCGGGCGGTCTACGCGCTGGGGGCCGGGCCCCATGAGATCGACCCGCTGGGGGCGGTGGCCCCCCGGACGGTCGAGGACGTCGCGGCCCTGGCCCGCTACGCCTCGGAGAACAATCTGACGCTCCACTGTCGCGGCGCGGCGACCGACCACGGGGGCGGCGCGCTGGGCGAGGGCCTGGTGGTGGACTTCAGCCGTCATCTGCGGCGGATCGTCGCCATCGACGAGGACCGGGTGGAGGTCGAGCCCGGCGTGGTGGTCGACGCGCTCAACGCCCGGCTGGCGCTTCGGGGCCGGCGTCTGGAGCCGACGCCGACGACCTCCGAGGCCGCCACGATCGGCGGCGCGATCGGCGTCGACGCCCTGGGGACGCGATCCTGCCGGTTCGGCTCGATCGCCGACCGGGTCGAGCGTCTCGCCGTGGTCTTCGCTCGGGGGGAGACGGCCGATCTCGGCTTCGAGCCCTGGCCGACCTTCGAGGACGAGCCGGCCGACTACAAGGGCCTGGTCGTCCGCAAGCTCCAGCGGATCCACAAACGCCGGCGCGAGCCGCCCGTCGGCGCGCTGCACGCGCGCGCCGGCTACGCGACGGCGGCTTTGAGCGACCGGGGGGTCGACATGGCCCGCCTGGTTTGCGGGTCCGAGGGGACGTTGGCGATGATCGTGGGGGCGACGCTGCGGACGCTCCCGCTGCCGGCGGCGGTCGTCGCGGTCGTCCTGCCGTTTTCGAGGCTGGTCGAGGCCGCCGCCTGGACGCCGACGCTGCTCGGAGCCGTGGCGGCCCCCTCGGCCTGCGACCTGTACGATTGGCGGGCCGTCAGCCTGGCGCGGGACGTCGAGCCGCTGGTGCGCGGTTGCGTCGGCGAGTCGGTCGAATCGCTGATGGTGGTCGAGTTCGAGGCGGACTCGCCGGCGGAGGCCGACGCCTGGGCGCGGCTGGCGGTCGAGCGCGCCAGGCGTTCCGGGTTGCTCTCGGCCGAGCCCGCGACGTTTTCGCGACGGGCCGATTGCGAGCGGCTGGCGGGTCTTCGGCGTCGGATCGAGCCGTCGTTCCTCCGCGGCCGGGGGCGGTCGGCGCCGTCGCCGATCGTGGACGACGTGGCGGTCCCCGTCGACCGCCTGGCGGTGACGATCCGCGCGCTTCGGGACGTGGCGCGGCGTCGCGACCTGTCCTGGACCTTGGACGTCTTCGCGGCCGAGGGACGGATCCGGACGCGGCCGTTTTTGGACCCGGGCGAGACCGACCCGAGGCTTCTCGCCCGGCTCGACGACATGGCGGCGGAGTTCTTCGACGTGGTGCTGCGGGCCGGCGGGACGGTCGCCGCCTCCCGCGGCGCGGGCTGGTCGCGGACGCCTCTTTTGTCCCGTCAACTCGGCGAGGCCGCCCGCGCGTTCCGCGACGTCAAGGACGCCTTCGATCCCGCCCGCCTGCTCAACCCGGGGATCGTCGTGGAGGATTCCCACGTCGGTCGGCCGGCCGTCAAGGCGTTTCCCGAGCCCGCGACCGCGCCGTCGGACGTTCCCGCCTCGCCGCCGCGGCCGATCATGCCGGTCCTGCGCTGGCCGGGGGACGACATGCTGACGGTGGCCTCGGCCTGCAACGGCTGCGGAAGCTGTCGAAGCCGCGAGCCGACCACCCGGATGTGCCCCAGCTTCCGCGCCTACGGCGAGGAGGGGGTCACGCCCAGGGCCCAGGCGAATCTCGTCCGTCAGCTCGCCGCCGGGCTGCTCGATCCCAAGTCGTGGGGGGCGGCGGAGTACCGCGCCAAGGTCGGGTTCTGCATCCACTGCAAGATGTGTCAGCCGGAATGCCCCGCGGGCGTGGACGTCTCCACCCTGGTCATGGAGGCCAAGGCCGCGTTCGTGGATCTTCACGGCCTGCCGCCGGGCGATTGGGTCTTCTCAAGGCTGGAGATGTGGGCCCGGATGGCCAGCCGGTTCCCGCTCGCCTCCAACTTCCTGATGTCCCGTCGTTGGGCGCGCTGGGGCCTGGAGAAGACCCTCGGCGTCTCGCGGCGGCGGGTTCTGCCGCCGGTGAGGCGCGTCCCGTTCACCCGGCGCGCGGCGAGGTTGGGGCTGCATCGGCCCAGGCCGTCGCGGTCGGGTCCGCGGGTCGTCTACTTCGTGGACGTCTACGCCAACTACTACGACCAGGAACTGGCCGAATCGGTGGTGGGCGTGCTTCAACTGGCGGGCGTGAACGTCTACGTCCCGACCGCCCAGCGCGGCTCGGGGATGGCGTCGCTGGTCGTCGGCGACGTCGACCACGCCCGCGAACTGGCCCTGCGGAACCTCCGCGTGTTGGGCGACGCCGTCCGCGACGGCTACACGGTCGTCTGCTCCGAGCCGACCGCCGCCCTGATGCTGCGCCAGGAGTACGTCAAGCTCACCGACGATTTGGACGCCGAGCTGGTCGCCCGAAGCACGATGGACCTGGGCCAGTATCTTCAAGGGCTCGACGCGCGCGGCCAGTTCCCGGCGCCGAGCGAGCCGATCCGGGCCCGGGTCGGCTACCATCAGCCCTGCCATCTGCGGGCGCTGGACGTCGGCCTGCCGAGCTACGACCTGCTGCGGAAGATTCCCGAGTTGGAGGTGGAGTTCATCGACCGGGGATGCTCGGGGATGGGGGGGACGTTCGGTCTGCGTCGCGGCCAGTTCCGCGCCAGCCTGCGCGCCGGCCGGGGCCTTCACCGGCGGTTGATGGACGACGACATCGAGGTCGGGTCGACCGAATGCGGGGCGTGCCGCATCCAGATGGAACAGGGAGTGGTCAAGCGGACGCTCCACCCGATCAAGCTGCTGGCCCTCGCGCACGGCCTGAATCCGCCGCTTCGGCGTCAGTTCAAGGCCCCCAAGCCCCGGCACGCGATGTCGTAAGCGGCCGGCGCGCGGTTTCGTCCGATCCGGGATTGCGGCCCCGGGGGAACTTGAGTAAAAAGCCCTCGCCTGTCACGTCCACGTCGCGCGGGCTTTCACGAACGCCGGGTCGGTCGCGTCCAGGATGGACGCCGGAGCCGACTCGCGCGGCCTCGATAAGAGGCCGGGCCGCGCCGCATCGCTTGAGCAAATGTTCGAATGGGACGAGGGGGTGGTCGTCGCGCCCTCGACTTCGGCCGGGATGATCGACCGGGTCGCCGCCGCCGCCCCACGGGCGTCGCGGCGCGGGAGCCGGGGCGATCGCTCATGACGTATCAAGTAGCCAGACGCCTTCCGGCGCCAGGGACGGATCCGGTGGAGCGAAATCTCATCGAAGCCGACGTCACACATCCGAAGCGGCCCCGGCGGACGCTCGCCGCCGCCGTCGTCGTCGCTCTCGCGGCCTTCCTCGGCCCGGCCTCGGTTCGGGCCCAGGCGGTCCCCAAGGGGACCGTCGTCGAGGTCCGCATCGAGGGGAATTCGAGCATCTCCGCGGAGAAGATCCGCGGCAAGCTGCTCAGCAAGGCCGACGCGCCCTACGACCAGCAGAAGGTCGACGCCGATCTGCGGTCGCTGGTCCGAACCAAGTGGTTCTCCGACGTCCAGCCGTTCTACGAGGAGCAGCCCCTGGGATCCGGCAAGATCGTCCTGATCTTCCGGGTCAAGGAGATGCCCGTCCTGCGGAAGGTCGAGTTCCGCGGCCGGCGGAAAATCTCCCAGAAGGAGATCGAGGAGAACACCGGGCTGAAGGTCGGCAACCGCGCCGACCCCACCCGCAACCGCCTGGCCGTCCAGCAGATCGAGCGGCTCTACATCGAGAAGGGCTACGAGCTGGCCCAGGTCACGCTCGTCAAGGGAGGGGAACCGGGCGACACCGAGGTGGTCATCCAGATCTTCGAGGGGGACTGCTTCAAGCTGGCCTCCATCGACTTCAAGGGGAACGTCTTCGCGACCGACGCCCAGCTGCGGACCAAGATCACCAGCCGAAAGCCGATCATCGCCGGCTTCTTCGGCAAGTACCACCGCGACATGCTTGAGGAAGACGCCCGCAAGCTGATGGACTACTATCAGTCGCAAGGCTTCTTCGAGGTGAAGGTCACGCCCGTCACCCGGCCGGGGGACAACCTGGGCGACATCAACCTGACGTTCGTCGTCTCCGAGGGGGTCCGCTACCACGTCCGCGACCTGGTCTTCGAGGGGAACGAGCGGCTCAAGGAGGACCAACTCCGCGCCGGGCTCGAACTCCACTCCGGCAAGCCGTTCTTGGACGCCGTGCGCGACGCCGACCGCAAGGCCATCTTGAACCGCTACTACGAGCTGGGCTGCATCAAGACCCAGGTGCTCGCCGAGCCTCGGTTCACCAACGAGGCGGGCGTCGTCGACCTGGTCTACAAGATCGAGGAGAGCCAGCCGTTCACCCTGGGCGAGATCAAGATCCGCGGCAACTCCCGAACCAAGAGCGAGGTCATCCTCCGCGAGTTCTGGCAGGCCGGCCTGCTGCCGGGCGAGATCCTCGACCAGAACCGCCTGGCCAACGCGCAGCAACGGCTGGGGAACCTCGGGTACTTCAACACCAACCCCGAGATGGGCCGGATGATCGACGTGAAGATCGTCAATGAGCGCCCCCACGACAAGCCCTACAGCGATCTGATGCCCAGCCTCCTCAGCGAGATGACCGGGGCCCGGATGCAGGGGGACGACGACGCGCCCCGCGCCGGCGGCGCGACGCCCTCCCCCGCGACCGATCCGCCCGTTCGGACGACGGCCCCGGTCAAGACGACGGCGGCCTCGCCCGCGTCCGAGGCGCCGACGATCCGGATGCAGGACGATTCGGACCTGGTCCCCGCGCCGGAGGGGTCGAACCTGGGGGCCGACGACGGTCCCTCGCTTCTGCGGCCGTTCGGTTCCGGCGGCAGCTTCTTCGGCTCGCCGGCGGACACGGTCCCCCCGGCCGTCGCGCCCGCGCCGGCGGGCTCGCCGCTGGTCCCCTCGTCCCCGCCTTTGGATCGCGGCCGCAACCAGCCGCCGGTCGGCTCGGGCGAGCCCGCCGGGTCGTTCCCGAGCATCCCCGGCCTGAACATGACCGACGTCGGCCCCGACCGCAACGACCCGTTTCCGAACCGCTCCTACGCCGACATCGTCACCACGCTTGAAGAGGCCCCCACCGGCCGGTTCATGGTCGGCGTGGCGGCCAGCAGCTTCCAGGGCCTCTTCGGCAACGTCACGATCTACGAGAAGAACTTCGACCTCTTCAACGTCCCGCGCTCGTTCAACGACATCTTCAACGGCACCGCGTTTCGCGGCGGAGGTCAGGAGTTCCGCCTGGACCTTCAGCCGGGCACCGTGATCAACCGCTTCCAGGTCAGCTTGCGCGATCCGTACCTTTTCGGCCTGCCGATCGGCGGGGCCGCGGCCGGCTACCTCTTCAACCGCATGTATCCCAACTGGACCGAGGCCCGCAAGGGGGGCCGGTTCTCGCTCGGCCGCCAGTTCGGCACCGCCACCTACGCCGACGTCGCCGTGCGAACCGAGGACGTCAACTTCTTCGGCTACCGCGATCCGGCCCCGGCGCAATACCTGGCTGCCAGCGGCCACTCGTTCCTGGCCTCGATCCGGCCCAGCCTCCGGTTCGACAACCGCAACAGCCCGTTCATGCCGACGAAGGGCCAGTACGCCGAGTTCTCCTTCGAGCAAGGCTGGGGGACCTACACCTGGTCCAAGTTCGACGCCGAGGGCCGGATGCACTACACCACCGGCAGCCGTCCCGACGGCAGCGGCAAGCGGTTCGTAACCCTCCGCGGCCACTTCGGCATCGCCACCCACTCGCTGCCGGTCTACGAGCGGTTCTTCGCCGGCAACTTCGGCAGCCTCCGCGGCTTCCAGTATCGCACGGTCAGCCCGAAGGCCCTGGGCGTCCCGGTCGGCGGCGTGATGATGGCCCTGGGCTCGTTGGAGTACCAGTTCCCCTGGACGGCCTCCGACACGCTCCACCAGGTCGTCTTCACCGACTTCGGCACCGTCGAGAACGACTACTACTTCACCAAGATCCGCGCCTCCATCGGAACGGGCATCCGGGTGATGATTCCGGCCATGGGTCCCATGCCCTTGGGCTTCGACCTCGCGTTCCCCGTCTCGCACGCCACGGGCGACGCCTTCCGATACTTCAACTTCAGCATGTCCGCCAGCTACTGAGGCCTTGAAATCCGCCGGGGGGACGCGCATACCTGGCATGGACGGTCGATACTCGCTCCTCTCCCCGGCTCGGGTCTTGGAATGGTCGATACGGATCGGATCGCCCGGGACGCGCCCTCGCCGCCGCCGCGGCGTCGCGGGCGCGGCGGGAAGTCGGTCGAGGTTTGGGCCTGGGTCGTCGGGGTCTGCCTGGCGACGGGGACGGCGTCGTACTTCATGTTCGTCGAACCCCCCCCGCCCCGCCGGATCGTGATCGCCGGCGGCGGGCGCGAAGGGGCGTACTTCGCCTTCGCCAACGAGTACGCCCGCGAGTTGAGCAAGGACGGCTTGGCGGTCGAGGTCCGGGAGACCGCCGGATCTCTGGAAAACCTCCGACTGTTGCGCGACGACGACTCCGGGGTGTCGGTCGCCATCGTCCAGAGCGGCACGGCCGGGCCCGACGACGCGGACGAGCTCCGCGCCCTTGGGAGCTTGTATCGCGAGCCGTTGTGGGTCTTCCATCGCGCCGACCGCGAGGTCGCGACCCTTCGCGGGTTGGCCGGGATGCGGATCGGGATCGGAGCGGAAGGGAGCGGCACGCGACCGGTGGCTCGGAGGATGCTCGCCGCCAACGGACTGGCGGACGCGGGCGGTTCGGCGAAGGACTCGCCGACGCGATTCGTCGCCCGGGAGGCGGGCGCGGCGGCCGAGGCGCTGCGGCACGGGGAGTTGGACGCCGCGTTCTTCGTGGCCGCCTTCGAGGCCGAATACGTCCAGGATCTGTTGAACGATCCTCGGACGAAGCTCCTGGACTTCAAGCAACAGGAAGCCTACCGCCGTCGCTTCCGATTCCTCGCCCCGGTGACGCTGCCCAGGGGGATCGTCGACCTGGGCGAGGACCTTCCGCCACGCGACGTCGCGCTCTTGGCCCCCGCGGCGATGCTGGTGGTCCGCGGCGACTTCCACCCGGCGCTGCAATCGGCGCTGCTGGCCGCGGCCTATCGGATTCACGGCGGCGGCGACGTCCTGAACGAGCCTCGCGAGTTCCCGTCGGAGCGCTACTGCGACATCCCGGTGAGCGAGGACGCGCGGCGCTTCCACCGCTCGGGTCGGCCGTGGTTGCAGCGGATCCTGCCGTTCTGGCTCGCCTCCCTGGCCGACCGCGCCAAGTTGATGCTCATCCCCGTCGTGATGTTGATGATGCCCCTGTTCCGCGCCGCCCCGCCGTTGATCCGCTGGCGGACCCGCCGGAAGATCTATCGGTGGTACGGCGCCTTGCGCGACGTCGACCAAAAGCTGGCCGCGGGGCCGTCCGGCCCCGAACTCGACCGCGCGACGGCCCGCTTGAGGTCCATCGAACACAAGGTCGTCTGGGTGGACGTTCCATTAAGCTATATGGAGGAGTTCTATCAATTGCGCATGCATTTGGCGATGATGATGCGGCGCCTCGACGAATTTCGCGGAGACGGGGGGCGGGGCGAGTCGGAGGCCGCGGAGTCCTGACCGCGGCCGACTCCGCCTCGGCCGGTCGCGCGAGGGGCCGCTATTCTCTTCCGGAGTTCGAAATCGAAACCGGCCCCGCCGCCGCGTCTCGTCGAGACGCGGCGGCGGGGCCGGGGGGAGGAATCGGATCGGATGGTTGAGCCGGACGGCTCCGGCGCGGACTCGTCTCGGAGAAGCCGCCGCGGCGCTTCATCATTCGCGGACGAAGACGTATTCCATCGGGTCGACGAAGTCGGGCCGCACCGAGAATCGGAACTCGACCGGCCGTCCGACCGCGTCGATCCGGAACGGGATCGGGCTGGTTCTGAAGAACGGGTCCGCCCAGGTCGCCTCGAACAGGTCGCCGGTCTTGGAGGCGAGATCGGCGTGGAGCCCGGCGTTGCGCTCGACCTTCAATCGCAACTTACCGTCCTCGACCGCGACGCGAGCCTCTCCCAGCGCGGCGTTGCGGTACGCGCCGGCGTATCGGTCAAGATCGAGTGGAGGCCGCGACCGCGAGGCGTCGGCGGCGGGACGCGCCGCCTTCGACCGGGCTTCCTTCTCCCGGCGCGCCTGGAGGAACTCGGCGCTCCAGTCGCGGGGTTCCGCCTTCAGGAAGGCGTCGATCACCCGATAGGGGATCGCCTGATAGAGTTCCTGTTCGTCGAAGTTCGTGAGCACGACGACCCCCAACTTCTCCTCGGGGACGAGCACGGTCAGGGAGAGCATCCCGTCCATGCCCCCGCTGTGAGAGACCATCATCCGGCCGCGATAATCCTGCAGGAACCAGCCCAAGCCGTAAGCGAAGAAGTGCGACGACGGGAAGAGGGCCTTCAGACGCGCGGAGGTCGGTCGGACCAGGTTCTGGGGCGACTGGGCTTCACGGATCACCGCGGAGGGGACGACGCGGACGTCGCCGAGCATGCCGTCGTTCAACTGGATTCTCATCCACTGGCACCAGTCAACGACGCACGAGTTGATGCCTCCCGCCGGCCCGCAGTTGTCGAGGTTGCGATAGGGGACGGCGGCGATCTTTCCGTCGATGAGCGTGTGGGGCCTCGCGACGTCCTCGACGCCCTCGAGCGCCCGGATCGAGGTGCTGCTGCGGGTCATCGCCAGCGGCTGGAAGAACCTTCGCTCGACGAAGGCCCCCCAGGGCTCGCCGGAGACCGTCGCGAGCAATTCCCCGGCGGCGATGAAGGACAGGTTGCAATAGGCGTATCGGTCGCGGAACCCGAAGTAGGGAGTCAGGGTCCGCACTCGCTCCAGGACCTCGGGAGTCGATCGGTCCGAGCCGTACCAGATCAGGTCGCCCTGCCAGGTGCCGAGTCCGACCCGATGGCACAGGAGGTCGCGGACGGTGAGGGCCCGCGTCGCCGCCGGGTCGTGGAGCTGGAAGGACGGCAGCTTTTCGCACACGGCCTCGTCCCATCCGAGCTTCCCCTCCTCGACCAGGAGTCCGACGGCCGCGGCGGTGAAGGCCTTGGAGTTCGAGGCCATCGCGAATCGAGTCTCGGGCGTCACGAGTCCCGGCTTGCCTGATTCGCGAACGCCGAAACCGCGCGCGTAGACCACGGCGTCGTCCTTGACCACGGCGATCGCCAGGCCCGGCGTCCGCCATTCGCGCATGGCCGCCTCTATGTAGACGTCCAGACCCGCGAGCGCTTCCGGAAGGGCCTGCTGAGCCGAGACCGCCGTCGCCGTCGAGAGGACGACGAACGCCGCGCCCACCGTCCGAATCCATCTCCGTCCCGTCATGGGATCGATCCCCCGCTTTTGCAAGTTCCGGCCGCCGCACGATCCCAGCCATCATCCCGGATGGATCGGCTCGTGGCCAGAACGCTCCGCGGGGATTCGTCGGATCGACGGCTCAGGCCGATTTTCGAGAGACGGGCCGCCGGCGATCAAGCGGCAAGATCCGCTCGGGTCCTTCGCCGTCTTCTTTCGGATCGAGGAGTTCGTGGAGTTTGGAGAGCGCGGAGCGCTCGATCGCTCGGATCTGGTGGATTGGCATGCCGATCTCGTCCGAGAGTTGCCGGAACGACCTTCGACGGTTGGACGCCGAGGGGGACGAGGCGGGCGCGTTTTCGCGGCGAGGGGGCTTTCCACGGCCCGTCCCCTTTTTTCCGGCGAAGGACTCGTCAAACCGGTGACGTCGCCTGAGCACCCAGGATTCGATCAACGTAAGCTTGCGCATCGCGGCGTGGAGTCGGCCCATCGATTCCGCGAGTTCGAGCGGTTCTTGGGGAGGGGACGTCCGCGCAAGGGCGGCGTCGTGGGACGGATCGCTGATGGAGACCGTGGGACGGGATTGGAGTTCGCGGCGGACGCCGCGAAGGACTTTGAGTCGTTCGCCCGCGGCGCCCATGCTTTCGACCACGTCGTCGAAGTCCGGCTCGATCGACTCGCCCGCGGCGGCGGTCGCTCCGCGATCCGCGATCATCCGCTCGCGCGCCTTCTCGAACCGACGTCGCAGCAGGACGAGGTAGTAGGGGTATCGGATGGTGGTCGTCTGCTCGGCGAGGACCCTGCGGATTTTATACCGTATCCAGCACGCGGCGTAGTTCGCGAACCGTGCGCCGTGCGTCTCGGGGTCGAAGTCGCTCGCGGCCCTTAGGAGGCCCAGGTTTCCTTCCTGGATCAGGTCGTCGAGGCTGACGATCCGGTCGTGGCCTCGGAACGCCGAGGCGATGCTTCGGACCAGCGGCAGGTTGGCGAGGATCAATTCCTCGCGCGCCGCGGGATCGCCCGCTTTGATTCGAGCGGCGAGTTGACGCTCTCGCTCGGCCGAGAGCGAAGGGGTCGCGTCGGCCGACGCCTGGAGCTTCGGCGAGGCCGAGTCGGGAGGCGCGATTTCCGGGGAAGGCTCGATCGTCATGGCCGGCGCTCCGATGCGTGCGGGATGCGTGGGGTCGTCCTGGTTTCAGTTCGCGGCGTCCGGGGGGTTCCAGATCACGCGGAGACGGGGGGCGTGGCGAGTCCCGACGACGGCCCGATCCTCGGCGCGAGTGACGAGGCGGAGCCGCCACGCGCCGCGCTCGACGGCCTCGACGGCCTCCTTCGCGGTCGAGAAGGCCAGGCTGCTGGGCGCTCCGCCCACGTTCGTCAACGGTCGGACGTACCAACGTCCCGCGCGGTGGCCCGCCTCGAACTGAGTGCGAAACGTCGGCGTGTAGACGAGCACGTCCTCGCCGCTGGGGCGGTCGTGAAGCCTGAACGACCCGCTCGTCTGGCGACGGCCGACGTGCGCCCGCGGGAGCGAAGCGGAGTCGATCGGGGCGATCCGCAGCATCGCCAGGTCGCGCGAGGAGGACGCGATCGTCGATCGTCGTCGAGTGGCGAGAGGATTGGCGGACGGCATCGGGAAGCTCCTGAGGTGGTGGCCGAGGTCGGGGCGCGAATACGAGCGTATCGAGAGGCGGCCGATCCGTTGGTCCATTAAAAGCGCGAGTGGCGGGGAGTCTTCCGGGAGTGGACCGCCCTGGTCCAGTAGAAGCCGGACGCCGGCTCGTCGGGAGCGTCGTCGGCCTGGGACCCGGCGGCCTGGAGCGAGTCCGCCGAGAGCCTGCGCAGGACCTCGGGAACGCCGTCTCCGGGTTGTACGGCGCGGCCGATCACTGAGGCGACCCAGCCGATGAGGGCGGAGCGGCGGGTCACCGTCTCCAACCACGCGTAGGGCCGCTCGTCAGGCGCGAACGCGAGTTCCGTGACGAGACGGTGGGCGCCCTCGCGGTTTCCGGCGTCGCGTCGGAGTAGTTCGAGGACGAACGCGCTCCAGCGCCAGTCGAGCCGGGCGCCTTCGAGTCGGGCCCCGGTCGCGCGGGCGCCGCGAAGATCGGCTCCCGCGAAATCCGCCCCGCGGAGATCGCTTCCGCGGAAGTCGGCGTCGCGAGCGTTCGCGCGGCGGAGGTCGGCGCGTCGCAGCGAGGCGCCCCGGAGGTCGGCGGCGGTCAGCAGGGCCGTGCGGAGGTCGGCCCGATCCAGGGCCGCGCGTGAAAGATTCGCCGCTTCAAGGTCGGCCCCGCGCAGGTCGGCGTCCGGCAGGCGCCGGCGCGGAGCGTCGAGCCCCTTCAGATCGGCGTAGGCGAGCGAGAGGCCGGCCGCGGCGATCCGTTCTACCGCGTGCGCGGGGCTTTCGGCCTCCACCGCGGCCAACTCTCCGGTTCGCCAGCGACGATGTAGCAGATACACGCCCATTGAAGGTGAATCCGTGGTTGGGGAGTGGAGACGTCACGGGTTTCTCTCGAACGAGGTCGAGAAACACGGCGAGGGCGCCCCGCGGCGAGCGAGGCGCCCAAGGGGCGAGGCGCGGCCCTCCGGACTCAGCCGGGGCCGATGGGGCCGCCGATCGGAGGAGGAGGGAAGACGGGAGGAGGCGGGAACCCCGGGAAGTCGCCCGGATCCGGCTCGGGATCGGGAGTGGGATACTCGGGCTGAATCGGCTCGGGGTCGGGGACCACGGGCGGTTTCTCTTCGCTCTTGATCGGAGGGCCGACGGTCGCGGTTCGGATCAGCCCGCTGAGGCTGAGCCTCTGCTCCAGACCTTCGAGGCCGCTCGCGATCGAGAATTCAAAAGATCTCCGGATGCTCATTTGACTTTGTTCCGTGAAGGCGAGTGAGGTGGAGGGGTCGGATCGGGAGGTTCGTCCGGGCCGCCTGGCTCGTCCGTCCTCGCATGCTCACTGGGATGATCCATGTGGCGCGGGTCGACGTTTCAGGATTCCAGGCGAAAAAGCCGGACGTTTCGTCGGTCCCGACGTCGGGGATCCGCGACGCTGGGGGATGCGGTCCTAAGTCGAGCGTCTTCAGAGAGACGGCGGCGCGAGGTCCGAGGAGAGGATGCGGACGGCTCGCTCGCACGTGGCGATCCGCAGCCGGTCGATGGCGAACTGGACGCGAGGGTTGACGTGGGGATCGTCGGGGAGGCATTGGAGGATCGGGATGAGCGCTCGGAGCCAGAGGCGGTCGTTGAGGCCGACCGAGCCGAGTGGGTCGTCCGCGGCGCCCAAGGCCGAGTCGCCTTGATCGTCCAGGGGCGAGGCGGGCTCATCGGAAGTCATGACGACGGTCTCCTGTTTCGCTTTGATCGGGCTCAAGATCAAGCGTCCGGGCCATGCAGGCGAAGCAGTCCCGCAGACTGACGAGGCCGCCGTTCCCTCGCCCGAGCCCGCATTCGGCCCCCCCCGCGCATCCGCAAGCCGGTCGTTCGGAACGGTGAGGGCACGATCGCGCGGCCTTCAGCAGGCGGAGCGATTCGCCGAGAGAACGGAGCGAAGTGGGCGACGCCAGTCCCGCGTCGAGCGTCAAAGCCGCGACGTAAGACGGATCGAACGAGGCGTGCCCCGGATCGACGAGTTGGCAAAGCCTGGGCACGTCGACGCCGGCGCAGCGCGAACCGGCTGGGAGCGGGCATCCGGAGCATCGTCCGGATCCGAATCCAGGTTCTATCATGATGATGTTTGTATTGAATGTCCTGTCGCTTCAGGGCCGGTCGCTCTCGCGGCGCGCGGAGTCCCGCGGTTTGGACGCGCGGTCGCGGACGATGTAGGTGGGGCGTCCCTTGACCTCCAGGAATATCAGGCGGATGTACTCGCCGATGATCCCGAGGCTCAGCAACTGGACCGACCCCATGAAGAGGACGATGACGGCGGTGCTGGCCCATCCGGGGGGGGACTTCCCATAAGCGAAGGCGTCGTGGAAGATCCAGGCTGACAGCCCGGTCGCGACGCCGACCGCGGCCAGGCCCAGGTAGGTCGCCAGGCGGAGGGGACGGCCGCTGAAGCTGATCAGCCCGTCGACCGCCAGGGCGAACAGGCGGCGGAACGTGTATTTCGGCGAACCCGCCTCGCGCGCGGGGCGATCGTATTCAAGGCCGATCTGTCGGAACCCCACGAAGGACCTAAGCCCCCGGACGAACCGCATGCGTTCCGGAAGGTGGTTGAGGACGTCGACGACCTTGCGGTCCATCAAGCAGAAGTCGCCGCTATCGAGCGGAATCTCGATGTCGCTGACCGCGTTCAGGAGCCGATAGAAGGCGAAGTAACCGAGACGTTTCGGCCAGGTCTCCTCGCGACGGCGGCGCACCGCGTAGACGACCTCGAAGCCCCGCCGCCATTGGTCGACCATGCTCGGGATCAGTTCCGGAGGGTCTTGCAGGTCGCCGTCGATGACCACGACGACTTCGCCCCGCGCGTGGTCGAGGCCCGCGGACACCGCCGGCTGATGGCCGAAGTTGCGGCTGAGGTGCAGCGCGACGACTTGACGATCGCGATCCGCCAACTCGTCGATCAACGAGGGGGTCCCGTCGTCGGAGCCGTCGTCGACGAAGACGATCTCGTAGGCTCGCCCCATTGCCGCGAGGGACGCGGTGAGTCGCCCGTACAATTCGTCGAGGCTTTCTTCCTCGTTGTAGAGTGGGACGATCGCGCTGATCATGGCGATGAGGTCGCGGCGAGGGGTCGGCGGCGTGTCGTTCATGAGGCTCGTGGGAGGAAGGGCCGGCCGAACCCCTGTGGTGCGAGCCTCCAGGAAGCGACGCCAAGACTACAAGGCCCGATCGGCCGCGGACAAGCCCAATCGCCGCTTACCGCGTGATGGTGAACCGCGTGTATCCAAGCGATGAAATGGCTGGACAGGAGGTCGGGGCGAACTGAAGCAGGAAGGGGTCGCACGACTGAATCGTCAACGTCATCCCGGGCGAGGGCGATCCCGAACTGGAGCAGGTCGTCGGCTGGCCGGTCGGGCAAGATCCGTCGGCGTACTGGTCGGCCGAGAACGTCGTCGCGTCCGCTCGGCAGGACAGCCGGAAAACGATCTGGTTGATACACCCCGTCTTCCATTCGTCGAGGCCGTTGAACGTCATCGGAGACGATTGGACCCCCTGGATGCCGTTCGTCCAGGTCAGGGTGAGGTTCTGACGAGGCGCCTCGCATCCGCCGCACGCCACGGTCTTCGGCGGGCCGCCGATCTCCGACACCCATCGACCGCCGGATGCGTGGACGATGATCAGATCGCCCGCCTTGGGGGCTCGGGAGCCCACCACGACGACGGGAATCGACCGCGACTCGTCGGTCGAGAGGTCCGCGCCGGATCCCTCGGCGTCGATCCCGTCGAATCTTACCGGGCTCGCGAGGAATACTCGCTCGCCGGCGGGAGGAATCGCCCCCTCGTCTCGAACGCGGCCGATGAAGCCTGGAGCGCCGGGGGACGGGGGCGCGTCCGGGTCGAGACGAGGGATACGGCCGTGCCGAGGGTTGGGCCCCAGAAGGTCGTCCCACCTCAGACGCAGCAGGCGGAGAGGGTCTTTCGGCATCGGACACCCAACGGTAGGGAGGAGAAGTTCCTTGGCGCGGGAGGCTCAACCGTCGTAGCGGAACGTCCAACGACCGCCGCTGGAATGGATGATCAACTTCGTGCCGACCGGCGGGACCTTGGAGCCGACGTTCAACGCCATGATCGTGCGTGAGAGGTCCTCGGTGAACGTCACCGCCGCGCCCTCGGTCTCGGGACCGTCGATTCGCAAGGGGCCGCAGGCGTAGAAGGCGGAGGCGACCGCGGGGTAGGTCCCGCGGACCTTGGTCCGCGCCACCATCGCCTCCGAGCCGTTTTGGCTGGAGGGAGACAGTCGCTGGATCGCGGAGGCCGCGGTTTCCTGCCGCTCGCGCATGATTCGTGCGTCGGACATGAGGGGTCCCCGGGCGAGGAGTCAGGCGCCGCGTTCGACGTCGGCGTCGGTGAGTTCGATGACGGTCGACTGGCGGTCCTCGGAAAAGTCCCATGAGACGGCCGAGATCGTGGGGTAGACCGGGGCTTCGCCCTGGCCCTCGCCGACGTTGGTCTGGAGCGCCACGTCGCGACCGTCGATCCGGGCGACTCGGTCGCCGACCCTGTACGCGGTGACGAGGCCGGGGAGCGTCGCCGAACCGACCGTCGGCGGCATTTCGTGGGCCGCGCGGAGTTGGCGCGCCCAGGCGACGGCCCGGTCGGTGTCGTCCCTCGCGGTCTGAGACTCGGATCCGGGATTGTGCAGCGACCGCGCCGCGACCGTCTCCAGGGCGAAATGGTCGCGGGCGTCCACTCTTCGTCGGCGGGTGAACGAAGTCGGCGACGCCGGTCTCGACTCGACCGAAGCCGGGATCATGAGATCGTCCTCGATCACGGTCGTCAGGCGCAGGACGAAGCGTGCGTTCGGCTCTGACGGATTCGCCTGGCTGGTTACTCCTCGGAGGGTCTTGCTGGGCTCTTGCGGATGGTCGCCGGTGTAGTCGCCGATCGCCCATGCCTCGGGATCTTCGGCCACGACGTGAATGCCGAGCCGATCTTCCAGGAGTCGCCAGCCGCCATCGATCGGCTGCCAGTGGCCCGTCCCGTCCCACAAGCCCGGCGTCGGCCCCGCGTAGTCGCGGGACAGAGCGAGTTGAGCCCGCAGCGGGCGGCCCTCCGCGTCCCGGGTCGCCAGAAGGGTCGAGCCGGGCCGCAGTCTCCTGACGTAAGTGGGGTTGCCTTCCTCGTCGTCCGGGAACAGGGCTCCAAGGTCCAGGGCGGACTCCGACCAGGAGGCCGTCTCTGCGTCCCAATGGCCGTCGCCCGCCTCGTCGGCGACGTAGTATCGATATTTCCGATCGTCTTCCCCGGCGGCCGCGGCGAGGTTGGATCGAAGGAATCGGACCCGTTGGCCGGCCGACTCGTCGCCCGCGGAAGGAGTGAAGCCGGGGGCCAGCACGAACGACGCCTCGACGCGACGCTGGGCCGTTTCGACCGTCACCGCGTTCACGATCGAGCGGAAGTCTCGACGGAGATGCAGAGACGCGACGTTGCAGCGCGCGGGATTGAGGCCGGACCCGGCTTTTGACAGGAGCAAGTCGCGGAGCGGGCCGCCGGCGTCCGCGTCCTTTCGGTAGACCTCCAGGTCGGTGCGCGGCGAGCCGTCGTCGTCCTCGGCCGTGACGAACCGCATTCCGAACCCCGTGAGTTCCAGTTGCTCGGCGAGGGCCTCGGGCCATGGCTTGTTCGTCGCGTCGTAGTCGCGGACGACCACGTCGGCGGCCGTGCCCCGCCCGAGAGGGTTCGCGCCCGGCGCCGGTCCCTTGGACTGGAGGAGGGCGTCCAGGAGATCGAAGTCCGGGTTCTTCACGACGGCCTGATCGTTGTGTACCGCGAGGACGTAGCGGACGAACTTCCCCAGGGTCCAGTAGGTCCTGGGGTCGGGGTCGCGATCAAGGTCCGGATCCAGGAACGCGGGGTGGCGTGCCGAGGCGTCGGATCGTTCGACGTCGGCTCCGTCCGGAGTGCAGTTCGGCCTTCCGTCGGGGTTGAAACGGGCTGGGAGTTGGACTAGGACCGCGTCGCCGTCCTCCGTGGCGTCGGCGTGGCGCTGGAGACGTCCGCCGATCGGTTCGTCCCAGCACCGGATCGCGACTCCCACCGCGAGGAAGGAGACTCGCTGGGAATGAGGTTCCAGATCGATCTGGGACGTCTGTGCGAACCCGTCGAACAGGACGTGGGATTCGCCGTGGGCGCCGCGGACCAGGACGACGAGACGGTCGTCGTTTCTGACGACGTAAGGGCCCGCGGCGCTCTGGGGCCATAACCGACCGAAGTCGAACGGAGCGGGATCGGAGGGGGCGGCGTCGTCGAGGACGTAGCGGAACCAGGCCGTCGGCGGCTCGGGGCCTTCCGCGTGGCGGATCCGCTCGCAGATCACGTTCGGGAGCGCCGCGAACGCGGCCCCGACTTCGACCTCCGGATCGTACCGGCAGACTTGGACCGTCGCGGCCGGACTTGACAATGGGACTTCGTACGGATCGAAATCGAAGCTCGGGGGCATGCCGTGCGTCCTCTCGCGGCGGTCAGCCGATCAGCCCCATCGCCTTCAGGTCGTTGACGAGGGCGTTGAGGAGTTGGGTCGCGTTCTCGGAAAACAGCCTCAGGTTTTCATACGACGTCCTGAGAGTGTTGAGATCGGAGACTTGGGCGTAAGGGGATCCCGTCTGGCCCGGGCCCACGCCCGCGAACGGAGCCGACGCGGGCGCCGGGGTATAGGCCGCCAGGCTTCGAGAGGAGGCGGCGTACCCCTGGGAATAGGTTCCCGGCCGGGCGACGGGGGCGGCGTTCCAGAACCCAAGCTTCTGGGAGGCCGATGTGCCGATCTTGAGGCCGGAGGACGACCCGGCGGCGAAGGCCGCTCCGTCGCTCATCGCGCCGCCGGCGGCGGTCAGGAAGGGTCTGGAATCGTTGCCGACCGTCCCGCACACGACCCGGACGTCCGCGACGCCCGTGACGGCCGAGGCGCCCGTGGTCGCGATGGCGAGCGGCACGTGGGACGTGGCCGGGAATCCGGCGGACGAGGCGGTCAGGTCGCCGGAGTCGGTCAAGTAGACGTATGAATTCGAATCAGCCAGGAGCGCGAACGAGGTCGATCCGTCGAACGTCCCGACCGTGCCGTCTCGACGTTGAAACCGCCCGGCGGCGATCTGGATCCGAAGGGTCGCGCTGGGGGATTCGGCCGGCGAGACGCAGAGGCCTCCGATCGGGGACAGAGCGTCGAGGGCGTCTGAGTTGGCGTTGAGCGGGACGTTCCACTCGCGATCGGCCGGGCCCGGCTTGGCTAGCTTCGCCCGCGGAGTGTATGTGGTCGCCATGAACGGACGGTTTCCTGTATCAGGCGGGGCTGGGGTTCCAGGAGAGCGTCGCCTGGCGCGTCTCCGGGTTGTACGTGCATCGAAGTCGAGTGCCGTCCGAGTCGGCCGCCGGGGGGCGGGGAGGAGCGACGACGGTCGTCGTCATGGTCGTCCCCGGCCCCTGGTTTCCAACCGCGTCGAACGGGACGACCGCGAAGGTCCACGTCCCGGATCCGAGCGCGGCGCTCGTCCAGCGGTAAGTCGACGCGGCCCGGCCGAATCCCCCTTGACCGAAGCCGCCGATTCCGAATCCGTCGATCGGCGACCCGCCGGGATAGGCTGGAATCTCGGCCAGAGGCTCGGTGTAGTCGACGTCCCAGCCGGCGCGCCTGGAACCGAAGACGTGAAAGCCCTGGACGTCGTCGCCGCCCTCCGGGTCCAGGTACGAACCGCCGAGCCAAGTAAGCGTCACGCGGTCTCCGGGGGCCGGCGGAAGCGTCGACGAGAAGTCGACCGTCGCCTCGCCGGGGCCGACCGCGCCGACGTCGATCCGGACTCGGGAGTCCGGCATCGTCAGGGCGACCCAACGGTTCGTCCCGTACCAGGCCAGGCGGCGGCCGACGTAGACCTGGAAGGTCGTTCCGGCGGGCGCGGTCGAGACCCACGACAATTGCAGCGCCGCGCCGTCCCATCTAGGTGGTTTCATTTCGACGATCGATGCTTGGTCGAATGGCATGGAATGGGACTCGCGCGGGGGACGAGGCGGTTCATGTCAGGCCGTGAAACACGGCGCGGTACGGGAGGGCCCAACCGGATCCCGCGGGGACCGCGCCTCGCGGGTCCGGAACGAACTCGCCCCTGAAGACGACGTTCGACCACGCGCGACCGCGGTTGTCGACGAGGACGCGGGCGGTTCCGTCGGCGTAGTCGTGGAACCTGGCCTCCATCGCGTTGAGGCCCTCGAGCGTCGGGGCGGTGAGCACCCCGCGGATGAAGAAGGCCCGCCCCCGGCCGCCGCCGTCCAGGACTTGAGTCCCGCTGACGCCGAAGAAGGCGACGACCTGTTGGGCCCTGGGACGCGCGACGTGCTGGAGCCGCACGGCCGACCCGAATATGTTCTCGCCGTTGAATGTGACCATCGCATCTCTCGTTCGGGGTCAGCCGTCGATCCGGCCGCGGAACGGCCGGGGCCGCGCGCCGAGCGGGGTCGACGGGGGGGCGAATCGCTCCACGGTTCGTTCCAGACGATCCACGATCCGTGACAGTCGCTCTCCGAGCCCGTCGAGGTCGTTCTCGAAATCGGGGCCGTCGACCGGGCCGTCCAGGGGCTTCCCGAAGTCCGTCGGCGCCGAGAAGCCGTCGTCCCAACGAGCGATGGAAGCCATGGAACGGGAGGGAGAGGCCTCCGTCCGACGCCCTGGAATGGTCGAGATGGAGTTCGCCGGTGCGATCGCGCCCCAGTCGACCCGAGTCAAGGGCGACGTCGAGACGAATTCGTCATCGATCCGGCCGACGTCCCCGCTGGAGGGAGGAGGAGCGGAATCCCAGGCCGTCGCGAGGAACTCCCATGACTTTCCCGAGGTCTCGAGGGCCGGGGGGGACGGTCGCGCGTCGCGGGGCTTCGGATCGCCAAGGCGGATCGACTCCGGCCCGGCGGGTTTGACCGTTCCCACGCGCTCCTCGTCCGTGGAAGGCGCGGCGACGATCACGTCCGCCAACGAGGGGGCCGACTCCGAGGCGCGGCTTGGCATCGCGGCCTCGCGTCCGTCGTTCGTGGGCGGCGACTCGATCAGAGCGGTTTTCAAAGGAGCGGCGATCCCCGACCCCGCCGGCTCTTCCGGGGCGTCGAGTCCCATGGGCGGCGCCAGGAGGACTTCGTCAAGATCGCCGAGCGGCCCTGGGTCCGTCGCCGGTGAGGACTCTTGAGGGATGAGAAACTCGTCGAGGCCCATGATTGGAATCTCGCTGTCGGTCAGGTCAGAAGAGGGCTTCGAGGGCGGCTTCCCGGGCCCTGGCTTGCTGGCCGTCCACCCATCGCGAGGGAGGGACGGCTCGACCCAGGGCCACCAGCATTTCCGAGACGCCGATGGCGTCCTCCCAGGGCAGGTCCTGGGCGACCCCGTTCGCGATCAGGGTGCAGCGGAGCCATCGGCTAAACGTTTTGGGGCGCGGCCCGTCATGACCCGGTTGATTTCCCGCCAGCGCTCGCGGCACTCGGGATCCTCGGCGTCGATGACGAGTAGTTCACGGAGGTCGCGATCGGCAAGGTCGTAGTTGCGCGTCAGCAGCATGGCCGCCATCCGGAACTGAATGGTCAAACGACCGGTCGCGTCCTCGGGGTCGCAATCGGCCAGATCGTCCATCAGCGCCTCATATTCGGCGCCGAAGCTGGGGCCGCCGCCGACCGTGATTCGGCCGTCCTCGCCCCTGAGGGGGAACAGGCGCAGGCTCGGCGTCGGGAGCGACCATTTCCCTCCGTCCCCGAGGGTCACCTCCGGCCCCGGGGAGAACTTCGTTCGGCGGAGCGCCCGCTCGTCAAGCATCGCGAGCCTCCTCGACCAGGGATCCGCGTTCCGAGCCGTCGGGGGCCGCGGTCCAGGTGTAGCGGGGACGACCCTCGCGCGGGTGTCCGATCGGAAAGGAGATCGTGTCGCGGGGGTCCGTCGTGATGAAGAGGCGGCCTCCCGGTTGGCGGCGGATGTAGGCCCTTTGCCCGCGCGAGCGGTCCACCCCCAGCAGGGGTTCCGCCACGCGGAGGATCGAGTCGATCCGGTCCAGTTGCGTGCCGCCGCTCTTCCACGACTCGGGAACGATCAACGCGTCGATTGGCATGGCTTCCATATGGGGGCGGGAACTCGTCGCGTAGCCAGGTGGTCGGGGTCCCAGGGCGGCGAGCGATCAAGCCCTGGTGAAGCTGAGCGGGTTGGTGGTTCCGTCGGAGGAGTAGGCCATGAGGGTGAGGGTCGCGGTCCCGAACTCGCCGTGGGCCCCCGAGGTCTCGGAGTTTTCGGCCACCGCGTTGGCCAGGACGTAGAGGATGTCTCCGCCGGCCTCCCCCTTGGCGTCCTTGTGGGTCGCGCTGAAGGTCCCAGAGACCCCGGGCGCGATCGCCATGAGGGCCGCGACGTCGCCGCTGGCGACGGTCGCCTTGGGCTTGCTCATCGTATTGACGATGACCGTGGGGAAATGGTCGCCGTCGGCCGCGTAGGTCGTAAGGGTCCCCCCCTGGGTGAAGCTCACTTGCGTCACCCGAGAGATCGGGGCCGAGTTGAAAGAAACAGCCGTCCAGTTCGACTGGAGCTTGGTCGCGGCCATGAATGGCCTCCTGGTTCGAGTAGAGTGTGTCCGGGGCTTTGCGCGCGATTCATTCCGAGATGTCGAAGTCGTTCCAGCCTTCCAGCAAGTACTGGAACTCCAGGATCGCCTCGATGCGGCGCTCGGGCGGAGTGGCTTTGCGCCACGTCCACGAGCGGAGCCGCGTCGACCCCGGCAGCGTGATTCCGCCCAGGGAACGACCGTTCAAGGCCGCGGCCGCGGTGTTCAAGAGCGTCTCGGCCGCGGCGTCGCGGACGGTGGGATCGTCGTCGCGGGCGAGTAGGACGAGCGTGACGGTGGCGGTCGCTTTCAACGCGCCGCCGACGTCGTCGCCTTGCCCCGCCACGACGGTCCCATTCGGTTCGATCGAGGCGGATCGCCGAGCTCCGGACGATTCGCCGCCGGCGTCGGGCGGGGCGCCGGAATGGATCCGATCAAACGCGCGGGTCGAATCCAAGAGTTCCTGGATCGCGTCGCGGACGTCGCGCTCGCGGTGGGTGGGCGTCATCGTTCGTCCTCACTGCCAGGTTTGAGAGCCGAGGGACGTCCGCCCCAGCTCGATATCGGAAAGGATTCACCTGAATCCGCGTCGAGATCCGCGGAGCGGGACGAAAGGGCGGGGCTTGGCGCGAATCGGCGGGCCGTTCGAGCCCGAACCCGGACCTGGATCCGGCTCCGGGTCGGAACCGCCAGGGTCGGTTGGATCGGGGTCTAGGACGCTCTCTCCCCGCCAGGCGGCCTGGTAGTCCTGCCACGCTTGGAAGCGGACCGACTCGCGGTAGGCGTCTCCGCCGCCCCGAACCCTGTCCGTGAGCCCGGCATAGGCGTAGGACTTGTTGACGACGCCGCCGTCCCGCCCGTCGCCTCGGCCCGGCTTCATCGTCGGACCCCACAGCATCGCCCAGTAGAAAGTGGAGTTGGGCGCGTAGTCCGACAGCACCTGGGACATCACGAACACCATGAACAGGTCGGCCTCCATGGCGCGCTGGACCATCGCGTAGTGGGCCGCCTCGGTGAAGTAGAAGTTCGGGTTGAAGATGATGTCTCGCGTCCGCCGGCGCTCGGGGTCGGGGTCGTTCGGCGTGCCGGCCGCGATGATCGCCTCCAGACCGCCCTCGTAGAGGTACGTCTTGGGTCGCGCGCCCGTCGCCGCCAGGTGCTTCGTCCGGGCCGTCCGAAGCGCATCGCCTATGTAGCGCAGACTTCCGGACTGCGTCTGGTGCATGTACATGAACGCGAGCAGGTCGCATACGGCGTCGTCATCGACGGCGGCGAACGTGGCCACGTAGTCGTCCGCGACCGTCCCCGTTTTCGGTCCGGAGAAGTACGGGGCGCAGCCGATGGCGTCGGGCTCGACGCCCAGGTCCCGGCAACGGGCCAGGACGTCGTCCGTCGTCTGCCAGCAGATCGCCAACTCGAGTTCGCCCTCGCGGCCGACCTCGGCGAAGCAGCGCTTGGCGACGTCGAACGCCGTCTTCGACCGCAGCACGAACGGGTCGCGCGTGTCCGCCGCCCCGCACGTCGTGGCGATCCCCGCGTTGGTCTGCGTCGACGTGAAAAGCGAGACGTTGTTCCAGAGCTCGTTGCTCAACTCGAAAATGACCTTGCGGCCGGGCTCGAGATTGTCGCGCACGGCCTTGGCGATCTCGTAAACGGCCGCGTCGCAGGCCCGGAACGGGATGTTCAGCCAGTGCCAGGTCCCCGGGCTGTCGTTCGTCTCCTTGGCCATGTGCGCGAACGGCCGCTCGAAGCCCGGATATTGCGCCGTGTTGCTCGTGGCGTCGACGTCCTGGTCGAACGGCGGCGAGGCCGACTGGACGAGGTACGAGTTGGATTCGGAGTCGTCGACGATGATGATCGCCCGCTTGGCCCCGATCGGGAACAGGCGCGCGTTGAACGAGGACAGGGCGTTGTACGCGCGCTTCGCGCCGTCCGCGCTTTGCAGCAGGATCCGGGACGACGACGACGTCACGGCGGTCCCGGACGCGTGGGCGGCGGCGCCCGTCGGCCGCGATTTGACCGTGACCTTGCCGGCGCCGACGTCGACGGAGAGCACCGTCAGCGTCTCGCCCTCGACGGTCAGGGTCAGGCCCCGCGCGACGACGTCCCAATCCTCCGGATCGGCGGCGGTCAGGAAGACGTCCAGGGACGTCGCGTCCAGGGCCGCGGCCAGCGTGAACGTCCGCTGGGCCGTGCGGTTCTCGGGGACCACCTTCGACCAGACGCCGTTCATGTTGCGGCCGAACGAGATCGGCGCCGACTGCTCCTCGTCGAAGACCACCTCGTAACAGTGGAGCGCCCGCTTGGAGGAGGCCGCCACGTACGTCGCGGGATCCGCGGTCGGAATCCGGTAGCCGACGGCGATCGCGCCCGCCGGGTGCGTCGCCGGCGTCGTGCCGACCGACCCCCGCTCGACCTGGTGGTCGTCGCCAGAGACCGGCAAGCCGACCACCCGCATGACCTCGTCGCCCGCGAACAGGGATTGCCCGAGCAGGATCGGCGCCGCCGGGTCGCTCGCGATCGTCACCGTCTCGACGGTCCCGGCGGCGGGGGCGGTCGTGATCGGCGCGGACAGGGTCGCCGGGTACGTCTCCGCGGTCGTGAGCCACGACGTCGCCGAATAGAAGTAGGGCATGTCCTCCCAGGCGATCGGCTTGACCCCCTTGATGACGTACCGCTCGGTGATCCGCGGCGTGCCGTAGTGGACCTGGTCCGGCGCCGCGATTTGCTCCGGGTACTCGAAATCGCCGGGCCAGGGGTAGAGCGGCGTATCCGTCATGTACCGCAGCGCGCCCACGCCCTTGGCGAAGTAAGCCTGGAGGTCCGGGGCGACGTCCATGGGGTCGGGCGGCGGCACGACGAGCGGCGTCGGCGTCTCCGGAATGTCGTAAAACCCCGGCGGGTAGATGGCCAGATTGGAATACCGCATGTTGGCGGCGTTCGGGCTGCCGAACGCCACGTGGACCTCGCCATACTTCGCCGGGTACTGCGCGATCCCGGACGCGGCGGCGGCGTGCGCCGCCGCCGTCGTGCCGTTCCAGCCGCGCGTGCAGCCGGTGAACGCCTTCGCCGCGACGTCGTAAGCCCCGATGAGGATCCGCTCGTCGCCGATCGTCAGGTAGCAGGAGTTCCCGCTTACCAACTGCCAGTCGGCCTTCTCCAGGAACGGGATCGTGGTCGCCGTGGCGTCCACGGCCGCCGCCAGGGTGAACGGCCACTTCCTGCCGAGGTCCAGCTCCCAGACCTTGACCTTTCCCCGCCCCTGGTCGTCGCCGGGGTTGGCGTACCCGGGTATCTCCCGCCACCCGTACTTCGAGTACGACATGGGGGTGATGGACACGGGGTTCGCGGGATCGTAGTCGTCCCAGCGGAAGACCCAACGCCCCGCGCGGCCGGGGATGCCGGGCAAGTCCAGCTTGTTGGACGCCCCCGTTGTCAGGAGCAGCACGGTCTGGTTGCCCTTGACCGTGCCGTCCTCCCAACGGTCCCTCGCGTTCCGTCCGAGTAACATGGCCAGGTTCCGGACGGAGCACAACGCCGCCCAGTAGTCCTGGGTGCTCTCGTGGTTGACGCCGAGCCGCATCGTCTTGGGGTCGGGCCAGAGCTGGTCGGTGACGCTTTTCCCCGCGTAGTTGGCGACGACGACCCCGGACTGCGCCTGCGCGACGCCGAAGTCGTCGGGAAACCAACCCTCCGGAACGTCCATGGAGACGGTTTGTCCGGGGGACACGTACGTCCCGGTCGGCAGCGCCAGGTACACGGCGTCCATGGTCCCGCCCGTGAAGCACCCGGCTTGCGGGGCCGTTCCCAGCGTGATCGGGGCCCCGCCGTCGATGCGGATCGTCGGGGCCGCGTTCAGCCGCGAGGTCGACGGGAAGCGCGGGGCTCCGCCGGCCTTGCTCGCGACGGCGACGGTGACGGTCTTGCCGGACGATCCGACGTACGCTCGAACGATCTCGTCGCGCCAGTCATAGACCATCGGCTCGGCGTAGGCGACGTCGGCGGCGTGGTCGGCGCCCCAGCGGGCGACGACGAGGCCGTAGCCGGGGCCGCCTCCGATCGTCGGCAGCAGGCCGGGGTCGCCGGCCTGGGGGACGGTCCCGGCTTCGCCGGCGAGCGAGTAGTACGACGCCGTCACGCCTGGGACGGACGCGAGGGACGTCACGAAGTCGGCCGCCCCGGCCGAGCCGCCGGCGAGGGCCTTGACCTCCTCGTCGCTCGCGGCGTGGCCGTCGACGACCACGGCGTCCTGAAACGTGACCCCGAGACCGTCGGCGTTGCCGATGCCGACGGGGTCGCCGACGTCGATGAACGCGCACGACGACAGGGCCGCGGCGTGGACCGGCGTCGCGACCTTGACTCCGTTGACGGCGAGGAACTGCCGGTTCGGGTCGTCCTTGTCGTAGACCAACGTGATCTGGTATGCCTCGCCGATCGCGCCGCCCGCCTTCGACGTCTCGTAGGTGGTCGCGTCGCCGACGAACCGTTCCGACGCCTGCAACGTGACCGACGGGCGACTTCCGTACGGCTGATACGAGCGAATCGACGCGTACGAACCGAACGCGAGCAAGTTCTGCCAGCGCGAGAAGCGCCAGCCGTTCGTCCGCGCGCAAATCGCCAACGTGACGCGTTCGCCGCCGCCGGCCATTGCCCGGTTGACCGACTTGAGCCCGCAATAACCAGTGAGCGTGATGGCCATACGGCCCTCCGAAGAACCTTGCGCGAATGGGTTGGGTCGCGTCAGGCGACGGACGCGGCGAGGTCGTCGACCCGCGACGGCGGGAAGAGATCGACGGTGAATCGAACGGCGGCGACGTTGTCGTCCTCGCCGAACTCGTTCGCCGCGCGGACGATCACGGCGAAGGATCGGCCCGTCGGCAGGTCGCGAAGTTCTGTCGCGACGACGCCTCCGCGCGACGCCGGCGCCGGGACGACGATCGGCGAGGAAAAGTCCGTGACGACGTCTCGGCCGAGATATGCGTTGAAGTGGGTCGCGGCCGCCTCGAATCTGGACGGGCCGACCGTCGTCCATTCGAGGCGGACGCGACCGCCGCCTTGATCGAGGGCGCGGAGGCCGACGGGCGGGCGGGGTACGCCGGTCGCGTCTCGTCCTCGCGCGTCGACGACCAGCGCGACCGACGCGTCGAGGTTCTCGTCTTGACAATCATCGACGGGTGAATACGTTCTTACCCCGAAACGGAATGACGACCCGGGCGGCAGCGGCTCGCTCGTCCATTCCAGTCCCGACGTTTCGGCGATAGGCGACCCGTAATCGATCGCGCCGCCCAGTCCGCCGTTGGAATAAATCCTGTAGACGAGGGCGAGACGATCGATATGACCGCCGCCGACGGCGAGGCTCCCGCCCGCAGCGGGCTCGCACGTGGCGATCGCGTCGGCGCCTCCGCCGAAGGCCCGGCCGTCGCCCCCGAACCAACCGAGGCCGTGCTCGACGTCCACTCGGGCGGCCGCCCCGAACCGAGTCGTCGACGAGGGCTCGACTTCGATGGCGACGCGCGGGGAGGCGGCCGAATACGTCCCGACGACTGAGATCGCGTCAAAGTCCGCGCCCCGTTCGATCCTCGACGCCCCGCCCGGCCGCGCCACGCCACCCGAACCGGCGACGTGGTCCTGTCGCCCGGCTCCGCCCGCGCCTCCCAGTTCGGCCACCGCGACGCCGGCGCCGCCGCGGTCGATCCAAATCGCTGCGCCGGCGCCGACGCGAAGGCCCGCGCCCGTCGAATCAACACCGTCGACTCTTCCTATCCGACCCGACGAGGGAGCTCCGAACCAACCTCGGTAACCGTGCGCGAAGCCTCCCTCGCGAGGGCCGGCGTCGACGACAGCCTCGCCGCGTCGCCAATACTTGAACGATCGACCGGGCGGACTCGCGGCGTTCGGGCCGACGCCGCCCATCGCCGATCCTCCCGATCCCGAACAGTCGAAACCATGGGCGGCGATCGCTCCCGGGTGGACCGAGACCCCCCCCGAGAAGCCTTCGGCGGCCTCCGCCGCGGCTCGCCATCGCCCCCCCGTCGACCAACCGCCCCCCGGCGCCGGATCCGAAGCAAGCCGTGCGTCGGCTGCGGCCGCGAATCCGGCCCCCCCCGCGCAAGCGGGGCCGTCGACGCGGACGTCCGCGCTCGTGTGGGCCGTTCCGCCCACCGTCACCCTCGTGGGCGCGGCAGCGGAGACGCAAGCCTCGAACTCGCCTCCGCCGCCCGCCCGAAGGCCGCCGACCGCCGCGGCGACCTGGCCGAATCCCCCCCGGATCACGGGCGCGACAAGCGCGCCCCGAATCCCCCACGGCGCCGAGGTCGAGGTACGGGCGGCCGCTTCGACCGATACGCCGCGATACCAGTGTTCAAAGGGTCGTGGGGGCATGACGGTCCATCAAGAAAGGGTGATCGAATCGAAATACGCGACGCCGTTCCCAGCCGCCGACCGCGACTCCAGCCGGAGCATCAAGGCGCCGGCCTTCGTCGGCGTCACCGGCGCGAACGTCAGCGCCTCGTAGGCGTTGGGCGTCGATCCCGAACCGCCGGACGTCGCCGGCTCGACGGATTGGTCGCTCGCGATCCCGATCTCCGGGTTCGCCAGCAGGACCGCCCTCGGCTTGTTCGCGTCGCCGTGGTTCCCGTCCCAACGGACCTTGACGCCGATCGTCGTCGCGGTCGCGTCGACCAGGATCGGCCGTTCCAACGAACTCGGACCCGTCAAAGCCAGACACGCGCTCGAGCCCGCGTCGGCGTATTGCGCGTTCGCTTCGCCGGTGTCGTGCCGTTCCAACGCGCCAGCGGCGGGACGAGCCGCGCCCGATCCCTCCGGGCGGGCCCGCCCCGTCAGGTCGGTCGGCGGGAACGCGCCGCTCCCCACGAACCCCCCCAGGAGCGACCCGGCGGTGGGCGTCCCCATCGGACGCAGGGGCGTCCCGACCAGCAGCCCGTCGTCGAAATCGAAAACCGCGCGTCGGGCGCGGATGGAGTTGGGACCGGCGGGCACGTTGGCGGGATTTCCGCCCACCAGCACGTTCCAATCCTCGGTGACGTGCGTCGCGTTCCCGGCGGTCATGGTGATGGCGGCACGGAAAAAGCAACCGCGAATCGACACGGGCGTCGTCAACGTCGGCGTCGCGACGCCTTCGTAGATCATGGCTCCGCGATACCCGGCGAAACTCGTGCAGTGCTCGACCGTCACCCCCGTCCCGAGCGCGCCAAGTCCGGTCGAAACGTGAGTCATCCGAAAACCGTAGCCGCCCACGAAGCGGCAGTCGCGGATCACGGAGTCCAACGAATACTCGGCGGCCGCCTCGGCGGCGACGACGAGTACGCCCGCCACGGCGGCGTCCGCCAGAAACGAACAGCGTTCGACGAGCAAACCGAGACCGGCGG
>Ga0209916_1000771_pt1 | contig 40973 bp, 38 predicted proteins | sample ThiBio_1000_plan_FD_183956 | JGI IMG/M metagenome (GOLD analysis project Ga0209916, IMG submission 183956) | Wastewater bioreactor microbial communities from Cape Town, South Africa - Thiocy_solids_2 (SPAdes) | ecosystem: Engineered > Bioreactor > Thiocyanate-remediating > Anaerobic-Aerobic ... | reverse complement strand
AATGCGCGAGCCGGCCATGCCCTTGAAGAACAGGCTCGGCGTGTCGAGGATCTCCAGCGTGGCCAGGCGCGCCTCGTACTGTTCGGACGCGTTGCGCAGGAACTTCGGCCAGTGCTGCGCGCCGGGAATGATCTCCTTCAGCTGCGAGAGCATCTGGCAACCGTTGCACACGCCCAGCGCGAACCTGGTCGGGTCGGCGAAGAACGCGGCGAACTCGGCGCGCAGGTAGTCGTTGTACAGGATCGAGGTGGCCCAGCCGCGGCCGGCGCCGAGCACGTCGCCGTAGGAGAAGCCGCCGCAGGCCGCGAAGCCGCGGAAGTCGGCCAGCTTCACCCGGCCGCTGGCCAGGTCGGACATGTGCACGTCCACCGCCTCGAAGCCGGCACGGCTGAACGCGGCCGCCATCTCCACCTGGCCGTTGACGCCCTGCTCGCGCAGGATCGCGATGCGCGGGCGCGGGCCGGTGCCGAGGAACGGTGCGGCGACGTCCTGCGCCGGATCGAAACTGAGCTTCGGCGTGATGCCGGGGTCGGCATCGTCGAGCCGCCACTCCGACTCCGCGTCGGCGCTGAGCGGGTTGTCGCGCAGGCGCTGCATCGCGTGGCTGGTCTCGTTCCACGCCTTGAACAAGGTGCTCCAGTGCCACTTGAACAGCGTCTCGCCGCCGAGGAACAGCTTGATGCCCAGCTTTTCCTTCGGCCGGCCGATGCGGTGGCTGATGCCGGCCAGTTCGTGCTTGACCAGCAGCGCCTCGAACGCCTCGCGGTTGGCCTCGGCCACCTGCACTACCGCGCCGAGCTCCTCGCTGAACAGCGCGCGCAGGGTCGCCTCGGCCCAGCCGTCCAGGCGAATTTCCAGGCCGCAGTGGCCGGCGAACGCCATCTCCAGCAAGGTGGTGACGACGCCGCCGTCGGAGCGGTCGTGATAGGCCAGCAGCAGGCCGTTCGCGTTGGCTTCCTGGATCAGCTCGAACAGCGCCTTCAGCCGCCTTGCGTCGTCCAGGGCCGGCGGCACGCCGCCGGAACGGTTGAATACCTGGGTCAGCGCCGAACCGCCGAGGCGGTCGCGCCCGGCACCCAGGTCGATCAGCCACAGCGCGGAGTCGCCGCGATCGAGCCGCAGCTGCGGCGTGAGCGTGCGGCGCGCGTCGGTGACCCGGGCGAAACCGGTGACCACCAGCGACACCGGCGACACCGTGCGCTGCGCGGTGTCGCCGTCCTGCCACACGGTCTGCATCGACAGCGAATCCTTGCCGACCGGGATCGAGATCTCCAGCTCCGGGCACAGCTCCATGCCGATCGCCTTCACCGCGTCGAACAGCGCGGCGTCCTCGCCCGGGTGGTTGACCGCGGCCATCCAGTTCGCCGACAGGCGGATCTCGCCGAGACTGGCGATCGGCGCGGCGGCCAGGTTGGTGATCGCCTCGCCCACCGTCAGCCGCGCCGCGTCGGCGCTGGAAAGCAGCGCCACCGGCGCGCGCTCGGCCATCGCCATCGCCTCGCCGGCGTAGCCGTCGAAGTCGGCGAGGGTCACCGCGCAGTCGGCCACCGGCACCTGCCACGGGCCGACCATCGGGTCGCGCGCATTGAGGCCGCCGACGGTGCGGTCGCCGATGGTGATCAGGAAACTCTTGCTGCCCACGGCCGGCAGCCGCAGCACGCGCAGCAGCGCCTCGTCCATGCCGATGCCGGTCAGGTCAGGCAACAGGTCCACGCGCGGCTTGAGCCGCTGCGCGTCGCGGTGCATGCGCGGCGGCTTGCCGAACAGCACGTCCATGGGCAGGTCGATGACCGTCAACCCGCGGCGTGGATCGCGCAACACCAGCTGACGCTCGGCCGTGGCGTCGCCGACCACGGCGTAGGGGCAGCGCTCGCGCGCGCACATCGCCTCGAACTCGGCCAGGTTTTCCGGCGCGATCGCCAGCACGTAGCGTTCCTGCGACTCGTTGCTCCACACCTGCATCGGCGACAGCGAGGGGTCGTCGCAGGGAATCGCCGACAGGTCGATCACGCCGCCGACGCCGGCGTCGTTGAGCAGCTCGGGAATCGCATTGGACAGGCCGCCGGCGCCCACGTCGTGGATGCTGACGATCGGGTTGGCCTCGCCGCGGCGCCAGCAGGCGTCGATCACTTCCTGGCAGCGCCGCTCCATCTCGGCGTTGTCGCGCTGCACCGAGGCGAAGTCCAGCTCCGCGCTCGAGGCGCCGCCGGCGACCGACGAGGCCGCGCCGCCGCCCAGCCCGATCAGCATCGCCGGGCCGCCCAGCACGATCACCTTGTGGCCCGGCTGCACCGCGTGCTTCAGCACGTGGCCCGGGCGCAGGTTGGCCAGGCCGCCGGCGAGCATGATCGGCTTGTCGTAGCCGCGGCGCAGGCCGGGTTCGGCGGTCTCGTGCTCGTAGCTGCGGAAATAGCCGCCCAGGCAGGCGCGGCCGAATTCGTTGTTGAACGCGGCGGCACCGAGCGGGCCGTCGCGCATGATCTCGAACGCGCTGGCCATGCGCGGCGGCAGCGGGCGGTCGACTTCCCACGGTCGCGGCAGGCCGGGAATGCGCAGGTCGGACACCGAGAAACCGGTGAGCCCGGCCTTCGGCTTGCCGCCGCGGCCGGTGGCGCCTTCGTCGCGGATCTCGCCGCCGGCGCCAGTGGCCGCACCCGGCCACGGCGCGATCGCGGTGGGATGGTTGTGCGTCTCCACCTTGATCGCGTAGTCGATGCGCTCCTCGTGGGCGCGCCACACGCCGTCGGCCGGGTCGGCGAAGAAGCGCCAGCCGGTGCTGCCTTCGATCACCGCGGCGTTGTCCGAATAGGCGGACAGCGTATGCGCCGGCGAGTGCTGGTGGGTGTGCTTGATCATGCCGAACAGGCTCTTGTCCTGTTCCACGCCGTCGACCGTCCAGCTGGCGTTGAACACCTTGTGCCGGCAGTGCTCGGAATTCGCCTGGGCGAACATGAACAGCTCGGCGTCGGTCGGGTCGCGGCCGAGTTCGGCGTAGCGCTCGGCGAGGTACTCGATCTCGTCGTCGGCCAGCGCCAGGCCCAGGCGCGCGTTCGCCGCGGCCAGCGCGGCCTGCGCCTCCGCGCCGAGCACCACGTGCACCAGCTCGCCGGGCGTGCCGCCAAGGAACAGGCCCTGCGCGTCCTCGATGCGGGTCAGCACCGACTGCGTCATCGCGTCGTGCAGCAGCGCCATGATCGGCGCGTGATCCGGCGCATCCGCCGCCGGCAGCCCGGCGACCTGCCAGGCCTGGCCGCGCTCGACCCGGCGCACGTCGAAGCCGGCGCCATGCAGGATGTCGGTGGCCTTGCTCGACCACGGCGAGATCGTGCCCAGCCGCGGCACCACCCACAGCGTGGCCGGCTCCGGCGCCGCGTCCTTGGCCTCCAGCACGGCCAGCAGGCGCTGACGCAGCACGCCCTCGGGCGTCACCGCGGCGTCGATGAAGTAGACGAACCACGCAGCCTGCACCCGCACGCCGCGATGCAGGGCATCCAGGCGGGCATTGAGGCGTTCGAGTCGGAACGGCGAAAGGGCGTTCTGCCCGTCGAGGACGATCATGCGGGGAACGGGACCGTGGCGGGGAAAACGCCCATTCTACCTCATGCTGCAATACGGCATCGCCGGGCGCCATTCCGCCGGACAGGGGGCGTCGCCCCCCTCTTCCGTCGGCTGCCCGGGAAGCGCGAGCGGCCTCAGCCGCCCTGCTTGAGCGCCTGCAACAACTGCTCCGGCGTGACGTAGCCGCCCAGCATGCGCCCATCCGGGCCGTAGATCGCCGGGGTGCCGCTGACGCCGAGCTTCACGCCGAGGTTGAACTGATCCTTGACCGGATTGGCGCAGGTGGCCGGTGCCGGCGCATGACCTTCCTTCGCGGCGGTGAACGCGGCCTTGCGGTCCTTGGCGCACCACACCGAAACCATCTCGGTGTAGGTCGGCGTGGGTCGGCCGGCAGTGGTCACCAGGCCTTCGCGCGGCCACGCCAGATACTCCACCGCGATGCCTTCCTTGTTGAACGCGGCCACGTGTTCGTGCAGCGCGCGGCAGAAACCGCAGTTGACGTCGGTGAACACGCTGATCGTGTACTTCGGGTTCGGTGGCGCGAACACGATGCGCTCGGAGGCCGGCACCCTGGCCAGCTCGGCCTTGCGGAAGCGTGCCCAGGCGTCGTCGCCGAGGTTGCGCTTGCTCTGCAGGTCGAGCACGTCGCCGTGCATCGCGTACTTGCCGTCGGTGCTGACGTAGAGCATCTGGCCGGCGGCGATGACCTGATAGAAGCCCGGCATCGGCGCCGGCTCGATCGAATCGACCTGCACGTTCGCCGCCAGGCTCCTGATCGCCTGCCGCACCATCTGCTGCGCCGCCGGCGGCACCGCCGAGCCGGCCACCGGCGCCGCGTCGTTGTCCGCCGCACAGGCACTCAGGGAAAGCCCGCCGATGCACAGCGCCAGCAACAGTTTCTTCAACATCGTCAACCTCGTTCGAGCCCGTGGCCGGCGCGCTCGCCGGCAGCTGTCACGCATTCTCGCACAGGCAGCTGAACGCCATTCGCTGCACGATGCCGCAGAAGACCGGTGATCGACGCTCCGGTCGCGGCAGTGGTTTCCACGGCACGCCGCGCCAGCTGCCTGGACTGGGAAGCCGAACCCGCTTACCCCCGCGGATGATGCTGCGCATGGAGCCGCTTCAGGCCTTCCTTCGCCACCAGCGTATAGATCTGCGTGGTGCTGAGCGAGCTGTGGCCGAGCAGCATCTGCAGCGCGCGCAGGTCGGCGCCGTGGTTGAGCAGGTGGGTGGCGAAGGAGTGGCGCAGCACGTGCGGCGAGATGCGCTTCGGGTTGATGCCCACGCGCAGGGCGTAGCGTTTCACCAGGGTCCAGAACATCTGCCGGGTCATGCCTTCGCCGCGCTTGCTCAGGAACAGCGCCGCCGGCTGGCGGCCTTTGGCCAGCGCCGGCCGCGCCTCGGCCAGGTAGGCACCGATGCGTGCCAGCGCTTCCTCGCCCACCGGCACCAGGCGGTCCTTCCCGCCCTTGCCGGTGACCCGCAGCACGCCCTGGCGCGGGTTCAGCGCAGCCAGCGGCAGCTCCACCAGCTCGGATACGCGCAGGCCGGAGGCGTACATCAGCTCCAGCATCGCGCGGTCGCGCAGGCCCAGCGTGGCACCGGTGTCGGGCGCGGTCAGCAGGCCCTCGATCTCGCGTTCGGCCAGCGCCTTGGGCAGGCTGCGCGGCAGCTTCGGCCGCTCGATCAGCAAGGTGGGGTCGGCGAAGCCAGGCTCGTTGCGGGCGAGGAAGGCGTAGTAGCGGCGGAACGCCGATTGCCGCCGCGCCACCGAGCGCACCGCCGCCGGCTGCGCGCCGTGGTAGGCGGCGATGTCCTCGCGCCGCGCGCTGCGCAGGTCGCGCCCGCGCGCGGCGAGCCAGCCGGCCAGCGCCTCCAGGTCGCGCCGGTAGGCCTCCAGCGTGCGCTCGGCCAAGCCGTCTTCCGACCAGACCCGCTCCACGAACATGCTGATGTCCCGCCGGTCGGCTTCGGCGATACTGGCGCGGTTTTCGTCCTTCTTCATGCGCACGATGCTGGGCATTGCGCGCGCGCTACGCAAGCGACCGAGCCACCATGCCACCGAACCCCGCCGTCACCGATACCCCCTGCCCGCTGTGGCGCCGCCTGCTGGCGCTGGTCTACGACCTGCTGATCGTGCTGGCGATCGTGATGGTGGTGGGCCTCCTATGCCAACTGGCCACCGGCGGCCAGCTGATCCGCACCGGCGCGCGGACGGTGGTACCGGCGTGGTATCCGGCGCTGCAGGGTGCGGTGGTGGCGGCGTACTTCGTCAGCTCGTGGCGACGCGGCGGGCAGACGCTGGGCATGCGGCCGTGGCGCATCCAGGTCACCCGCGACGACGGTGGCAGGCCGACCATGCAACAGGCGCTGATCCGCGTGCTGGTGGCGGCCGCGCCGCTGGTGCTGCTGTTGCTGGAACCGGTGATCGGCCTGCGCGCGACGCTGTGGACGCTGCTGGCGGCGTGGGCCGGCTGGTTCGCGGTGGCCGTGGCCGACCCGCACCGGCGCGCATTGCACGACATCGCCGCCGGCACCGAGGTGCGCCGGCTGCGCTGAGCTTCATGCTGCGCTCAGCGCCCTCGCCGCCCAATCCGCCGATGCCCGCCCCACGCCCCGCCGCAAACCGCAACGGCGCCGAACTGACCCGCGCCAACCGCGACTTCTACGACTCGCTGTGGGCCGGCGCGAAACTGATCGCACCGCAGCGCTTCAACACCTGGCCGCTGCTGCGCGAACTGGCCGCGGCCGCGCCGCGCCGGCTGGAAGTGGCGCCCGGCCTGCGTCCACGGCTGCCACTGCACGGCAGCTGTTTCGTCGATCTCAGCCCTGTCGCGCTGCGCCGCCTGCAGGCCGGCGGGGCCGACGCGGTGCACGGCACGATCGGCGCGCTGCCGTGCGCCGATGCCAGTTTCGACCTGGTCTGCGCGCTCGACATCCTCGAACACGTGGCCGACGACGAGCACGCCCTGGCCGAACTGGCGCGCGTGACCGCACCGGGCGCCAGCGTGCTGCTGTCGGTGCCGCTGCATCCGGCGGCGTGGACGGCGTTCGACGATTTCGTCGGCCACTGCCGCCGCTACGAGCCGGAGCAGATCGTGGCCCTGCTCGCGCGGCACGGCTTCAGCATCGAACGCAGCGCGGTATACGGCATGCAGCCGAAGTCCTCGCGTCTGCTCGAACTCGGCCAGTGGTTCCTCACCCATCACCGCGAGCACGCGATGTGGTGGTACAACCGCGTGCTGATGCCGCTTGGCCTGCGCTTCCAGAAGCCGCTGCGCTGGCGCGCCGGACTGGGCGACACCGGCGGCGTCGACGAGCTGCTGCTGCGCTGCCGCCGACCGGTTCCCGCGCCAAGTCGCTGATCGGATTGGCATCGACGCTTGCGGCAATGCAACACATCGAAAGCCGATCGGCGCTAAGATGGTTTTTTCGCCTGCAAAAAATTCGTCCCGATGCTCTATCAGATCCATGAGTGGCAGCGCGCGTTTCTCGGTCCGCTGAGTCATTTCGCCCAGGCCGGCGCGCGCATGCTCAACGATGCCAGCAATCCGTTCGCGCAGTTGCCCGGCGCGCAGCGCATGGCCGCCGGCTATGAACTGATGCATCGCATCGGCAAGGCCTACGAGAAACCCGCCTTCGGCATCCATACCGCCACCGCGCACGGGCACGAGATCGCGGTGATCGAACGGGTCGCGCTGGACCAGCCGTTCTGCCAGCTGAAGCGCTTCAAGCGTTTCAGCGACGATCCGTCGACCATCGAGAAGATGAAGAGCGACCCGGTGGTGCTGGTGGTGGCGCCGCTGTCCGGCCACCACGCCACGCTGCTGCGCGACACCGTGCGTACGCTGCTGCGCGACCACAAGGTCTACATCACCGACTGGGTCGATGCGCGCATGGTGCCGGCCGCGGTCGGTCCGTTCGGGCTGGACGACTACATCGCCTATGTGCAGGCCTTCATCCGCCATATCGGCGCCGCCAGCCTGCACGTGATCTCGGTGTGCCAGCCGACCGTGCCGGTGCTGGCGGCGGTGTCGCTGATGGCCGCGCGCGGCGAGGACACCCCGCGCAGCCTGACCATGATGGGCGGCCCGATCGACACCCGGCGCAGTCCCACCAGCGTGGACAACCTGGCCACCACCCAGCCGCTGTCCTGGTTCAAGGGCAACGTGATCCACACCGTGCCGCCGAACTACCCCGGCCGCGGCCGCGAGGTCTACCCCGGTTTCCTGCAGCACGCCGGCTTCATCGCGATGAATCCGGGCCGCCACCTCAACTCGCACTGGGATTTCTACCAGGACCTGCTGCGCGGCGACCTCGACGACGCCGAGTCGCACCGCAAGTTCTACGACGAATACAACGCCGTGCTCGACATGCCGGCCGAGTTCTACCTCGACACCATCGACAAGGTGTTCCAGCAGTTCCTGCTGCCGCGCGGACTGTGGGACGTGGCCGGCGAACGGGTGAATCCGGCGGCGATCACGCACAGCGCGCTGCTCACCGTCGAGGGCGAGCTGGACGACATCTCCGGCCTCGGCCAGACCGAAGCGGCGCACGACCTGTGCAGCAGCATTCCGGCCGCACGCCGCGCGCACCGGGTGATCGAAGGCGCCGGCCACTACGGCATCTTCAGCGGCCGCCGCTGGCGCGAGACGGTGTACCCGCAGGTGCGCGACTTCATCCGCCAGTTCGACCACGCCGCCAGCTAGGCGTCCGGCCGGCCGTCACTCCGAGATCGCCAGCACGCAGTCGTCCGCGCCATAGCTGCGGCAGCACACGGAAAAGATCGACAAGCTGCCCGGCGCGATGGCCGGCCCGAGCAGTCCCTGCAGAAACCCACTGAAAAAGGCGCAGCCGGAGTGGCCGCTTTCCGTGCACAGCGGGCTGGCGTGGATGCGCAACTGGTCGCCCTGCTGATCGACCTCGGCCAGCGCACGCAGCGCAGGCGCGCCGATGTGCTCGATGGCCGTACCCAGGTCCTGCCCGACGTCCAGCGCGTACTCGCGTTCGAACAGCCATGCGCCGGTGCGCTGCCCCGCCAGCGTGAGCGAGGATTCGCGCGCGCCCTCGGCGACTGCCCGCGTCAAGGCCAGCAAGCGCGGCACGATCCGTGGATATTCCGACGGCAGCTCAAGCAGCGCCCGTGTGACCGCCGCCTCGTCCGGCGGCAGCGGCACCAATTCGACGAAGGGCTCCGCGGCCAGGCGCGGCGGGACCGATGCCGGCAGCATGGGCAGGATGAATTCGAACGGCGACTCGTCCGCCGCGATCGGTGCCGGAGCCGGTGCCGGTACAGGTACGAGCAGCGGAGCCGGTGCAGGCCTCGGTGGCGGCCTGGTGGCCGCCGCGGTCGTTGCGACCGGCGCCGCGGCCCCACCCGCCATGCCGGCACGATTGGCCATTGCGGGAGCGGGAGCCGGTGCAGGCGCGGGAGCAGGCACGGCGGGCGCGGCGACCGGCGCGCCCTTCGACGCAGGAGCCGTCGCCCGGGGACGGGCAACGGGCGGAACCGTGCGTGCCGGCTCCATCGGTTCGCGCGATGCCGCGAAATGCTCCCGCGTCTCGCCTTCGACGAAGGGAAACGTCTTCACGCTGATGAAGCGCTCGCAGGCGTCCAGCGCCGCCTCCAGCGCGCGCAGCTTGCGCGACGGTCCCTGCACCACCATGGTCAGCAGGATGCCGTGGTGATCCTGCACCAGGCGTTGCCGTTGCAGGCTGAAGCCGCCGGCCAGGACCAGCCGGCCAACCTCTACCAGCAGGCCCTCGCGGCGTGCCGAGAGGCCCTGGATTTCCAGCTCGATCATCATGCCCCCTGCATGCGATGCCGGTGATGTATGTCGTGCCGCATGCTACGTCAGCCATGGCGACAAAACCCGGACGCACGGCCGGAAATGGCGCTTGCGCGAAACGCGCCTGGTGGTGCCTGCGCCGCCAAACGAAAAGCCCCGCCGCAGCGGGGCTTTCCATGCGGACGGCGCGTCGGCCTCAGCGCAGGATCGCGGCCGGGTCCTGCTTCGCCTTCAGCGCGCTGCACAGCTGGATCGACTCGCTGGTCTGCGCCAGGCCGCGGCTGATGCCGGCGGCGTCCTTCTCGCGGGTCTTGAAGAACGCCTGCAGGCGGTCGTACTCCGCGGGCGAGCAGCCACCGGCCGCCGCCAGCGCCGGCAGCCGGCCGCCGGAGAAGCTGCCGGTGCGAGCGAGGATCTGTGCGTAGTGCGCAGTGAACCACGACCACATCGCATCGCGCTGCGCCTGGGTGTCGCGCACGCCGCGCAGCAGCATGCCCATCTCGCCGACCTTCACCGGCTTGGTCAGCGCGAAGTTGCGTACCTGCTCGGCCAGCGCCGGATCCTCCACGCTGGCCAGGCCGCCGAGGATGCCATTGCGCAAGGCCGGGTCGCTGGTCTTGGGCAATTCGGCGATCAAGGCATCCACCGCGCTCTTGCCGTGCTGCTGCACCGCCACGCCCAGCGCGTCGCCGAGCAGGTCGGGATCGGCCGCGGCCAGGTCGAGGCGGCCGTCCGCCTTCGGCTTGAGCGCCGCCTCGCCCTGCTTGAGCAGCGCCGCGCGCACTTGCGGCAGCTTGAAGTCGAACGCCAGCGCGCTGGCCAGGCTGCTGCGCAGCAGCGCGTCATCCTCCGACTCGCCGGCCTTGCGCTGGTAGCCGAGCTGCTCCAGCCGCGGCAGATAGGCGGCCTTGGCCCAGGCGGCCAGGCGCGTGCGCTGGGCGTCGGTGACGGCGATGCGCCGGTACAGGCCGCTGGCCGCGTCCAGTGGGGCCACCGCCACTTCGCGGATCTTCGAGCCGGTCAGCGGCTGCAGCGCGGCCAGCACCTGGCCGGCGTCGAGGTCGCCGCGACGGAAGCTGGCGTTGATCGCGTCGGCATAGGCCAGCTGCTCGGCGTCGCTGAGCTTGCCGACCTGCTTGACCAGGCGGTCGAGTCCGGCCTGGTCGAGGCTGAAGCGGTAGTAGCCGCTGGCGTTCGCGTTCGGCATCACCCAGGTCGGCGTGCTGGCGCCGGGCAACTCCATCGAGCCGGTGGCCTGGTCGAGCATTTCGCAGGCGACCTTGCTGGACGGTGCTCCATTCTTGCCGTTGGCGGCTGTGCCGTAGCGCACGCACACCGGCACGCCCCAGATACGCTGCGGGTCGCCGTGGCTGCCGAGCGGCAGGTAGCGGCTCTGGCTCAGCTCGAGCACGGTCTTGCCGTCCTTCTGCTCAAGCTTCGTCGCCACGTACGGCACGCCGGACTGGTCGAGGAAGCTCTTGAATGCATGCTTGAACGCGTCGCCCTTGTCGGCCGCGGTGGCGATCGCGCCGACCAGGTCGTCGGCGGTGGCGTTGCCGAACTTCTGCTGCTGGATATAGGCGCGCATGCCCTTCTGGAAGGTCGGCTCGCCCACGTAGCTCTCGAACATGCCGATGACGCTGGCGCCCTTCTGGTAGGTGATGCCGTCGAACGCGGTCATGATGTCGCCGTTGCCGGTGATCGGCTGGCGGATGCTGCGCGCGCTCATCAGGCTGTCGTTGCTCATCGCGCCCTGCGCGCCGCGCACGCGGTCGAGGTCGGCGCGGTACTCCGGATGCACCTGCATGGTGACCTTCTGCTGCATCCAGGTGGCGAACGCCTCGTTGAGCCAGATGTCGTTCCACCACTCGGTGGTCACCGTGTCGCCGGTCCACTGGTGCGCCAGCTCATGCGCGTTGACGTTGAACGAGCCGCGCACGTTGCGCGCCGGCGAATCCTTGTCGAGCAGCAGCAGCCAGTCGCGGAACGTGACCAGGCCCGGGTTCTCCATGGCGCCGGCCTCGAAGTCCGGCGCCGCCAGCAGGTCGAGCTTGCCGAACGGGTAGCCGAAGCCGTAGTAGTTCTCCAGCGCGTGGATGATGCTCGGCGTCTCGCTCAGCACGTGCTGCATGCGGTGGCCTTCGCCCTTGGCGGCGATGCCGCGCAGCTTGAGCGGCTCGCTGCGGTAGGCATCGGGCGAGATGTCCGGGCCGTCGACGATGTCCCACGGGCCGACCGCGAATGCGACCAGGTAGGTCGGCAGCGGCTGCGTCTGCGCAAAGGTCACCGTCTTCCAGCCCTTGCCGGCCGGCGCCTGTTTCACCTGCTCGGTATTCGCCACCACGTTTTCGTGCTCCGGCACGGTGATGGAGATGTCGAACGGGGTCTTGAAGCCAGGCTCGTCGAAACCGGGGAAGGCGAAGCGCGCGCTGATCGGCTCCATCTGCGTCATCGCGTACGGCTGGCCCTTGGCGATGACCTTGTACAGGCCCTGCAGCTGCTGGTTGAGCGGCGCGCTGTACTCGAATTTCAAGGTCAGCTGCTGCGGCTTCAGCGTGCGGCCGAAATCCACCCGCGCCACACCGGCCTTCGGATCCACCGCGACGTACTTGCCCGCGTGCACCTTGCCGGCGGCATCGGTGACGGTCACCTTCGACACTTTCAGCTCGGCGCCGTCCAGCCACAGGTGGTCGGAGGCCCGGGTCAGCTTCAGCTTGATCGTGGTGGTGCCGGAGAAATCGGCCTGCGCCGGATCGACCTTGAACGCCAGCTGGTACGACTGCGGCACCGCCCAGCCGGGCAGCCGGCCCTGCGGCGCCTGGTCAGCGCTGGCGGCGAACGCGGCCCCGCAACAGGCGGCCAGCGCGGTGAACAGGAGAGGACGGGCAAAACGGCGCATGAGGGTCTTCTCTAGGTTGGCGAGGGAAGACCCCACGCTAGGGCGGCCATGACTATTGACCCAGTGCCAGAAGGCATGGCGCCTGCCGGCCGGATCACGGCACGAAAAAACCGGCGGCAAGGCAGGCCTTGTCGCCGGTGGGGGAAACCCGCGCGCCTGCGGGGGGAGCTGGAGGGAGGGACTCCGACGCGCGGGGTGCTGCAGAACGTGGGCGCAGCATAGGCCACGCACTTGCATCGCTCCAATTGATTGTTACCATCCATGCCATAGCGTACGTCTATTGCCTGCCGGACCCGCCATGAACCTGCGCGATCTGCACTATCTGGTGGCCCTGGCCGAGCACCGGCATTTCGGCCGCGCCGCCGAAGCCTGCTTCGTCAGCCAGCCCACCCTGTCCACCCAGATCAAGAAGCTGGAGGACGAACTGGGCGTGCCGCTGGTCGAACGCACGCCGCGCAAGGTGCTGCTGACCGAGGTCGGCCGCGACATCGCCACGCGGGCGCGCGACGTGCTCAACGAGATCGAGCAGATCCGCAGCGTGGCCCGCCGCACGCTGGACCCGGAATCCGGCACGGTGCGGCTGGGCATCTTCCCCACGCTGGGTCCGTACCTGCTGCCGCATGCGCTGCCGCTGGTGCGCGCGGCGTTTCCCCGGCTGGAACTGCTGCTGGTCGAGGAGAAGACCGAGGTGGTGCTGCGCATGTTGCGCGAAGGCAAGCTGGATGCCGGCATCCTGGCGCTGCCGCTGCACGAGGACAGCCTGCACAGCGAGTTCCTGTTCGAGGAACCGTTCCTGCTGGCGGTGTCCGACGCGCACCCGCTGGCGCAGCATCGGGGCCAGCTGAAACTGGGCGAGCTGTCTAGCCATAACCTGCTGCTGCTGGAAGACGGCCACTGCCTGCGCGATCAGGCGCTGGAGGTCTGCCATCTGACCGGCGCCGGCGAGCACAGCGGCTTTCGCGCCACCAGCCTGGAGACGCTGCGGCAAATGGTGGCGGCGAACGTGGGCATCACCCTGCTGCCGGTCACCGCGGTGAAGCCGCCGGTGGCGCCGGTGGAGAACCTGCACCTGATCGAGTTCCGCGGCCACCCGCCGAGCCGGCGCATCGCCATGGTCTGGCGCAAGAGCTCGGCCATGGACGGTTTCCTGCGGCGGCTGGCGGACGTGTTCCGGCAATTGCCGGCGGACCTGCTCGACGCGCACACCGCGGCCACGCCGGCGCCGACAGCGCGCAAGGCGGCGCGCCGATAGCCGCCGGCTATCCACACGATCCAGACAATCAATTTCATTGCGCGCCGGGCCGGCGCTAGGCTCGGCCACACCGGCCGTCAAGACCGCAAGTCACAACCCCTCCCAGCCCAACGCCACGAGGTGATGTCATGAGCAACTTGAAAGGATCGCGCACCGAGCAGAACCTGAAAGACGCCTTCGCCGGCGAGTCGATGGCCAACCGCCGCTACCTGTATTTCGCCGCCAAGGCCGACGTCGAGGGCTACAACGACGTTTCCGCGGTGTTCCGTTCCACCGCCGAAGGCGAGACCGGCCACGCCCACGGCCACCTGGAATACCTCGAAGCGGTGGGCGACCCGGCCACCGGCCTGCCGTTCGGCGGCACCCAGCTGAACCTCAAGAGCGCCATCGCCGGCGAGACTCACGAGTACACCGACATGTACCCGGGCATGGCCAAGGCCGCGCGCGAGGAAGGCTTCGAGGAGATCGCCGACTGGTTCGAAACGCTGGCCAAGGCCGAGCGCTCGCACGCGAACCGCTTCGTCAAGGCGCTGGGCGACATGGCCTGAGCCCGCCCCGTCATCCCGGCCAAGGCCGGGATGACGGTTGTTCGCCGTTCGCCACGCGGGAGACGCCGATGGACCCCATCCACGAAACGCGCGAAGGCAACCTCGACGCGCCCACGCGCCACCCGCTGGGTCAGGACGACCCGGCCTTCTGGGACGCCGCGGCGCTGGAAGCGGAAATGGAGCGCGTGTTCAACATCTGCCACGGCTGCCGCCGCTGCGTCAGCCTGTGCCACGCCTTCCCCACCCTGTTCGACCTGATCGACGAATCGAAGACGATGGAGATCGACGGCGTCGACAAGGCCGACTACCCGAAGGTCACCGAGCAGTGCTACCTGTGCGACCTGTGCTACCAGACCAAGTGCCCGTACACGCCGCCGCACCCGTGGAACGTGGATTTCCCGCACCTGATGCTGCGCGCCAAGGCGGTGGCGTTCGAGCGTGACGGCGCGCCGCTGTCGGCGAAGATCCTGTCCAGCACGCGCGCCGTCGGCAAGCTCGCCTCGATCCCGGTGGTGGTGCAGGTGGTCAACGCCGCCAACCGCAACCCGGCCGCGCGCCAGCTGCTGGAAAAGACCCTGGGCGTCGACGCGAACGCGCGCGTGCCCGAGTACCACGCGCCCGCCGCGCGCAAGCGCCTGCGCGGTCTCGACGGCGCGGGCGAAGCGGTGCCCGCCGGGCGCACCCGCGGCAGGCTCGCGCTGTTCGCCACCTGCTATTGCGACCACTCCGACCCGGTGGTGGTCGAGGACCTTGCCGCGGTACTGCAGCACAACGCGATCCCGACCCGACTGGTCGAGCAGGAAAGCTGCTGCGGCATGCCCAAGCTGGAACTGGGTGACCTCAAGACGGTGACCAGGTACAAGGAACGCAACATCCCGGTGCTGGCGAAGATGGCGCGCGAAGGCTGGGACTTCACCGCGGCGATCCCGTCCTGCGTGCTGATGTTCAAGCAGGAACTGCCGCTGATGTTCCCCGACGACGCCGACGTCGCGCTGGTACGCGAGCGCTTCTTCGACCCGTTCGAATACCTGGCCGAACGGCACAAGGCCGGCCTGCTCAGGACCGACTTCAAGACCTCGCTGGGCAAGGTCGCGTGGCAGGTGCCGTGCCACCAGCGCGTGCAGAAGATCGGCCCGAAGACGCGCGAGATCCTGCAACTGGTGCCGGATACCGAGATCGCCACCATCGAGCGCTGCTCCGGCCACGACGGCACCTACGGCGTGAAGCACAAGACCTACGCGCTCTCGCGCAAACTGGCCAAGCCGGTCGAGAGCCGCGTGCAGCAGGCCGCACCCGACCACTTCACCAGCGATTGCCCGATGGCCGGCGGCCACATCGCCCACGGCCTCGGCGACCGGCCGGCGGCGGAGCATCCGCTGAGCCTGCTGCGCAAGGCCTACGGCATTTGAACGGCGGATGGGGAAATGCCCCGCGCAGGGCGGGCACTGCCCGCCCCACTTTGCCCCTTGCCACTCACCTCCGAGCTCCCATGCACAAACTCATCCGCGCCGATCTGCTCTCCCTCGAAGCCTACGCGCAGCAGCGCGCCGAGTTCCGCGCCCGCGCGATGGCGCACAAGCGGCGGCGCACGGTGCACCTGGGCGAGCACCTCACGCTGGTCTTCGAGGATCGCCTGAGCATCCAGTACCAGGTGCAGGAGATGCTGCGCATCGAGCGCATCTTCGAGGCCGCCGGCATCCAGGACGAGCTGGACGCCTACAATCCGTTGCTCCCCGACGGCAGCAACCTCAAGGCCACCATGCTCATCGAGTACCCCGACGCCGAACAGCGCAAGCGCGAGCTGGTGCGCCTGCGCCACCTCGAGCACGCGATCACGCTGACCGTGCATGGCCATGCGCCGGTCACCGCGATTGCCGACGAGGACATGGAGCGCAGCAACGCGGAGAAGACCGCCGCGGTGCACTTCCTGCGCTTCGAGCTGGACCCGGCGATGATCGCCGACTGGCGCGCCGGCGCGGGGGTCGCGCTGGCCTCGACGCTGCCGGCGATGGCGGTCGAAACCACCCTCAGTGCCGGACAGTCGCGTGCGTTGGCGGAGGACTTCGCCTGAGCATGCGCAAGCTCGTGGTCGCCGCCGCAGTGCTGCTGGTGCTGCTGGGCGTGCTGCTGCACCGCCAGCACCGCCCGCTGCAGCCGGAACCCGGTGTGCTCGCCGCCGAGGCGCCGGTGCAGGTCGATCTCGACCACGGCGCGCAGCTGCAGCGCGGCGACGTCACCCTGACCACCCGCGCCCATTTCGACATCACCGCGCGCGTGCTGTCGCGCAAGGACTATTCGCAGGGTACCGATGGCGAGCTGGTGCCGCTCGACCTGGCGCTGGGCTGGGGCCGCATGTCCGACAGCGCGGTGCTGGACCGGATCGACATCCGCCAGTCCGGTCGCTTCTATTACTGGCACGTCGAGAACTTCCCGATCCCGCGTCGCGAGATCGAGACTTCCAGCGCGAACATGCACATGATTCCCGCCGACCCCGACGTGAAGCGCCAGCTTGAACAGGTACGCACCGGCGAGCTGGTACACCTCGAAGGCTTCCTGGTCGACGCCAGCCGCCCCGGCGGCTGGCACTGGAACAGTTCACTGAGTCGCGACGACACCGGCGCGGGCGCCTGCGAGCTGGTCTATGTCGAACGGGTCGACGCCGCCGCGCCGTGAGCGGCCCGATTCAATAGCGCAGCAGGCTGTGCAGCGGCTTGCCGGTCGGCCAGCGGCTGCGCCCCTGCAGTGCGGGCAACTCGATCACCACGCTGGCGCCGAGCAGTTCGGCGCCCAGCCCGCCGACCAGGGCCGCGGCCGCCGCCAGCGTGCCGCCGGTGGCCAGCACGTCATCGGCCAGCAACGCGCGCTCGCCGGGGCGGAACGCGTCGCGCTGCACCTGCAACTGGTCGCTGCCGTATTCCAGCTGGTAGTCCACGGTGGCCACCGGCGGCGGCAGCTTGCCGGGCTTGCGCAGCGGCACGAAGCCGGCGTGCAGCTTCTGCGCCAGCGCCGCGCCAAAGATGAAGCCGCGCGCCTCGATCCCGCACACCGCCTGCACGCCGCTGCCGTGCCACGGTTCGGCCAGCGCGTCGATGCAGCGGGCGAAGCGGCCGGCATCGGCCAGCAGCGGGGCGACGTCGCGGAACATCACGCCGGGGCGGGGGAAGTCGGGCACGGCGCGGATCAGGGCGGCGAGGTCTTGCATGGGGTTTCCTTGAGCGCGCGCAGCCGCGCGGCTCAGCAGGGCGCGGCCAGCGGATCGTCCGGCAGCTCGTCGCCGATCGCCTGGCGCGCCTCGGCCAGCCGGGCTTCGACTTCGGCCACGATGCCGCCGGCCTCGGCCAGGCTCGATGCCGGCACCATCACCGCGATGTAATCCATGGCCGGCAACTGGCCGACCCCGCCGGTGAGGTACTCCCCGGCAATGAACGCCGGGATGCCGCCCGCCTCCAGCGCATCCTTGACCAGATGGGCATCGAACAGGTTTTCGGCGCGGTAGACGGTGTGCATGTCCGCACGCTAACCCGCCCCGGCGCGCGGGGCAAGGCACCCGGCGGCGCTGGCGGCGACAGGGTAAACTTGCGTGTTTCCGCTACCGCTTGCGAGCCCGCGCCGATGCCGACCGAGAATCCCGCCAACGCACCTGCCCATCCGACGGCCGCCGTGCCGCAGGCGGCGGCGCCGCAGGACTTCATCCGCCAGATCGTGCGCGACGACCTGGCCGCCGGCAGGCACGTGGCCATCCACACCCGCTTCCCGCCGGAACCGAACGGCTACCTGCACATCGGCCATGCCAAGGCGATCTGCCTGTCCTTCGGCATCGCGCAGGAGTTCAACGGCTGGTGCAACCTGCGCCTGGACGACACCAATCCGGGCAAGGAGGACCCCGAGTTCGTGCAGGGCATCAAGGACGACGTGCGCTGGCTGGGCTACGACTGGCACGAGCTGCGCCACGCCTCGGACTACTTCGACGTGTTCTATCGCGGCGCGCTCAAGCTGATCGAGGACGGCCTGGCCTACGTGGACGACCTTTCCGCCGACGAGATGCGCGAGTACCGCGGCACGCTGACCGAGCCGGGCCGCCACTCACCGTACCGCGAGCGCAGCGTGGAGGAAAACCTCGACCTGTTCCGCCGCATGCGCGAGGGCGAGTTCGCCGACGGCAGCCGCACGCTGCGCGCGAAGATCGACATGGCGTCGGGCAACATCAACCTGCGCGACCCGGCGCTGTACCGCATTCGCAAGGTCGCCCACCAGAACACCGGCGACGCCTGGCCGATCTACCCGATGTACGACTACGCGCACGCGCTGTCCGACGCGATGGAAGGCATCACCCATTCGCTGTGCACGCTGGAGTTCGAGGACCACCGCCCGCTGTACGACTGGTGCGTGGACAAGGTGGACCTGCCCAATCACCCGGAGTTGTGGCAGTCGGTGGTCGCCGCGGGCCTGGAGGCGAAGCCGGCCAAGCCGCGCCAGATCGAGTTCTCGCGGCTCAACCTCTCCTACTGCATCACCAGCAAGCGCAAGCTGGCGCAGCTGGTCGGCGAACACCATGTGGACGGCTGGGACGACCCGCGCATGAACACCCTGCGCGGCCTGCGCCGGCGCGGCTTCACCCCGGCCGGCATCCGCCTGCTGATCGAGCGCGTGGGTGTCAGCAAGCAGAACAGCGTGATCGACTACGCGATCTTCGAGAACTGCATCCGCGAGGACCTGGACGCCACCGCGGCGCGCCGCATGGCCGTGCTCGACCCGCTGAAGCTGGTGATCACCAACCTGCCCGAAGGCCACGAGGAAACGCTGGTCTTCCCGAACCACCCGAAGGACGAGAGCTTCGGCACGCGCGAAGTGCCGTTCGCGCGCGAGCTGTGGATCGAGCGCGAGGATTTCGCCGAGGTACCGCCGAAGGGCTTCCACCGACTGAAGCCGGACGGCGAGGTGCGCCTGCGCGGGGTCGGCATCGTGAAATGCGTCGAGGTCGTCAAGGACGCCGCCGGCCAGGTGGTCGAGCTGCGCTGCACGCTCGACCCGGAAACCCGCCACGGCCTGCCCGGCGCCGACCGCAAGGTGAAGGGCACCATCCACTGGGTCAGCGCGCAGCATGCGGTGGCCGCCGAGGTGCGCCTGTACGACCGCCTGTTCAGCGTGCCCGCGCCGGACAGCGAGGAAGGTGGCAAGAGCTGGCTCGACCACCTCAACCCCGCCGCCAAGCGTGTGGTGCAGGCATGGCTGGAGCCGGCCGCCGCCCGCGTCGCGCCGGAGCAGCGTTTCCAGTTCGAGCGGCTCGGCTACTTCGTCGCCGACCGCGTCGACCACCGCGCCGACGCCCCGGTGTTCAACCGCACGGTGACCCTGCGTGACGTCTGGGCCAGGCCGGCCGGCCAGTAGAAGGGCCTATCCACAAAACGGAGCGAGGCATGCTGCCGCTGCAAATCCACCTCACCTTGCCGCCGTGGATCGGCGACGTGGCCGACACCAACCGGCGCTACCACAGCGACGAGGAGCGCGTGGGCCTGGCGATCGAGCTGTCGCGGCACAACGTCGAGCGCGGCGGCGGCGGCCCATTCGGCGCGGCCGTGTTCAACAGCCACAGCGGCCGGCTGGTCGCCGTCGGCGTCAATCGCGTGCTGCCGCAGAGCTGCTCCGTGGCGCACGCCGAGATGATGGTGATCATGATCGCGCAGCAGCGCCTGAGCCGGCACCGGATGAACGAGGACGGCGGCCACTACGTGCTGGCCAGCAGCTCGCAGCCGTGCTGCCAGTGCTACGGCGCCACCGTGTGGGCCGGCGTCGACGAACTGCTGATCGGTGCGCGCTCGGAGGACGTGGAGGAACTCACCGAGTTCGACGAAGGCCCGCTGCCGGCCGACTGGATCGGCGAGCTGGCCCGCCGCAACATCGCCGTGCGCCGTGACATCCTGCGCGAACGCGCGCGCGAGGTGCTGGCCGCCTACGGCGCCGGCGGCGCGCCGTATTGAGCCGCTGGCGCGCCGCGCTGCCGCTGATCCTGCTGGTGTTGGCCGGCATCGTGCTGTTCGCTTCCGGTTCGCTGCACCAGTTGGCCCCGCAGCGGCTGGTGGCGCACCAGGCCGAGCTGCACGCGCAGATCGCCAGCCATCCGTGGCTGAGCCGGCTGGCCTACGTCGGGCTGCTGACGTTGACCGTGGCCACCGGCATCCCCGGCACCATCGTGGTGATCCTGGCCGGCGGCTTCGCCTTCGGCGTGGTGGACGCCACCCTTTACTCGTCGATCGGCCTGACCTTGGGCTCGCTGGTGCTGTACCTGGCCAGCCGCTACGCCTTTGGCGCCGGCAGCCGGCAGCCGCCGGCGATGGTGGCCAGGCTGCGCCATGGCTTCGAACGCCATCCGGTGAGCTACACCCTGTTCCTGCGCTTCGTGCCGGTGGCGCCGTTCGGCCTGGTCACCATCTGCCTGGCCTGGTTGCGCTGTCCGCTATGGCTGTTCCTCGGCGCCAGCTGGCTGGGCGGCACCGTCTCGCTGATTTTCGAAACCTCGATCGGCGCCGGCCTCGGCGACGCTATCGCCACCAGCCATGGCGGCGCGCTCGGCATCGGCCTGTTCCTGCACCGCGAAGTGCTGCTGCCGCTGGGTGCGATCGCCCTGCTCGCCCTGCTGCCGCTGCTGCTCGAACGCCTGACCCGGCGGCGCCGGCAGGGAACCCGGCGCAGCGACTGAGCATCGCGCAGCCCAGCCCTGACGCGGGGTGCGCCCGGCACCCGGATGCCCGCAAGCAATCGACATTCATTGGCCCGAAGGCTGTGCCAGCGCATGGACGAGCCGCTTCCCGGTCCGACCGAAAGTTCGTACGCAGGGTCGGCAACAGCGCCGCGCGCACGCCTGTCGGCAAATTGACTTTGATGGGGCAACATTCCATATTCCCGTCAGGGCATTGCGTCAGCCCGTGATCCAGTACACGGACGAGCTTGTCGGTCAACTGAAACAATGCCGGCGACCCTAGGGGGGAATATGCCAGTTGCGATCCACACCGGCCGACGGCTTGCGTCACCGCCGCGCGGCCATCTGCGCCAGGCGCTTGGGGGGCCGTACGCCCGCGGCTTCACCCTGATCGAGCTGATGATCACGGTGGCGGTCATCGCCATCCTGGCGGCCATCGCCGTGCCCAGCTACTTCCAGTACACGCTGCGCTCCAACCGCTCGGCGGCCGAAAGCGTGATGCAGGAAATCGCCAGCGCCCAGGAGCGCTACATGGTCGACAGCCGGGCGTTCGCCGCCGACCTGGGCACGCTCGGCTATACCGTGCCGAACACGGTGGCATCCAGCTACAGCGTTGGAATGGTGGCCACAGCTGCCTCCGCCTCCGGCGGCACGCCGCCGGGTTACACCATTACCGCCAAGCCGATCGGCACCCAGGTCCGCGACACCGCCTGCGGCACGCTCACCCTCAAGGGCGACGGCAGCAAATTGCCCGATCCCGGTGCCACGAAGTGCTGGAAATGAGCCATGCGCACATCGCGTAGCCACGGCTTCACGCTGGTCGAGATGCTGGTCACCCTGGCCATCTTCGCCGTGCTGCTGATGATCGCGCTCCCCTCGATGCGGCCGTTCCTGCAATCGCAAAGCGTCAAGAACGCCTCGATGGATATCGTCTCCACGGTGGCGCTGGCGCGCAGCGAGGCGATCAAGCGCAACGCCACGGTCGACGTCACGGCCAGCAATGCCGCCGACTGGAGCCAGGGCTGGGTGGTCAGCCAGGGCACCCGCGTGATCCGCAAGCAGGGCGCCCTCGGCAACATCGCCATCACACCGTCCAGCGCGAGTTTCAGCTTCGACGGCAACGGCCGGATGACCAGCACGGGCGCCACCTTCGCCATCGCGCCGGTCAACAAGACCTCGCAGCCGCTGTGCCTCAGCGTCACCGTGGGCGCCACCGGCCGCACCGAGTCCACCAAGGTCAGCTGCCCATGAAGAACCAGACCGGCATGATGTTGATCGAGGCGCTGGTGTCGCTGGTCATCGCCGCCATCGCCCTGCTTGGCACCGTCACCCTGATGGCGAAATCCACGCGCAGCGAGATGGAGTCCTACCAGCGGGTGCAGGCGCTGACCCTGGTGCAGGACATGGCCTCGCGCATCAACGCCAACCGGCAGGTGGCCGCGTGCTACTCGAACGGCGCCGGCGGCCTCAGCACGACCGCCGCCCCGCTGCCGGTCTGCGCCACCGGTTCGGCCGTGCAGATCGCCACCGCCAACGCCGACCTCGCCGCGTGGAAGAACGCCCTGCTCGGCTCCAGCGAAGTCTCCGGCGCCTCCCGCGTCGGCGCCATGATCGGCGCCGTGGGCTGCGTCGACCAGGTTGCCCCCTTCGATCCCAACAATCCGGTCTACCGCGTCAGCGTCGCCTGGCAGGGCCTGATGCCCACCGCCATACCCGCCCTGGACTGCGGCAAGGCCTCGCTCGGCGACAACAACCTGCGGCGCGTGATCAGCGTCAACATCCAGATCGGCAACCTCACCACGACATGACGACTCCCCGCGCCCACAGCCAGCCCATGTCGCATGCCCGCCTGCAGGCGGGCATGTCCCTGATCGAGCTGATGATCGCCGTCGCCATCGGCCTGGCGCTGCTGGCCGGGCTCAGTTCGCTCTACGTCTCCACCAGCAAGGCACGCACGGAGTTCAACAAGACCTCCGAGCAGGTCGAGAACGGCCGCTTCGCCCTGCAGTCCATCACCCGCGACATCGAGATGGCCGGCTTCTACGGGCGCGCCAGTCAGTCGCTCACCACCTCCAGCTACGTCCTGTCCGACCCCTGCGCCGCAGCGCCGGCCTCGATGGGTTTCAGCACCACGCCGGCGCTCACCTTCCCGCTCCCGGTCTACGGGCCATCGCTGCCCCCCGCTCCGCCCTGCCTGGCGACCACGCTGCCGAACATGCGCACGGGCGCGGAAGTCCTGACCGTCAGCTACGCCGCCGGCGACGTCACTGCCACGCCCAGCGGCACCGAGTACTACCTGCAGCGTTCCGGCTGCGAGACCGACCCGGTCTCGATGGTCTACAGCAAGACCGCCAGCGCCTTCACTTTGCACAACAAGGCAGCTGTTGCCGGCGGCGCCTGCAGCACCAGCACCACCGCCGAACTGCGCAAGTACGTCCTGCGCAGCTACTACGTGGCCACCTGCGACGTATGCAGCGGCGCGGGGGCCGACGCCACACCCACGCTGAAGGTGGCCGAGTTCGTCAACGGCGTGGTTCAGCAGCCGCCGGCATCGCTGGTCACCGGCATCGAAGACGTGCACTACAGCTATGGCGTGGACCTCGACAACAACGGCTCGCCGGACTGCTACGTCGACAATCCCTCCGACACCAGCGCCGTGCCGGCGGCCTGCGCCGCCGCCGTGACGGCCGCCAGCTACGTCTGGACCGCGTCGGCCACCGCCAACTGGGCCAATGTCACCGCCGTGCGCATCAGTCTGCTGGCGCGCAATCTCGAGCAGACCGCCAGCTGGACCGACACCCGCACCTACGACTTGGGCCGCGCCGCGGTGAACGGCCCCTACGGCGATCATTACAAGCGGCACGTCTACGGCACCGTGGCGCGCGTCTGGAACACCGGCGGCGTGAGGGAGAACCAGTAATGAAGAGCTCTCCGTCCCGCACATCGCAGCGCGGCTTCACCCTGGTGATGACGCTGATCTTCCTGGTCATCTTCATGCTGTTCGCCATTTCCATGGTCAGCTCCAGCATGATCAACACGCGGGTCGCCGCCAACCAGCAGTACCGGCTGGAAGCCGGCACGGTGGCGCAGCAAGGCATCGAACAGGTGATAAGCCAGCCGTTCATCCGCGTGCCGATCACCGCCGTCACCCCGGTGCCGGTCGACGTCAACGGCGACGGCGCCCCCGATTTCACGGCGCAGGTCACCCCGCCCGCCTGCCTCGACAGCAAGATCATCCCGAACGCATCCCTGCCGGTGGGCGACGTATGCAAGGTGCCGAACAATCCCAACGGCAACCTGACCCTGCCCGGCCCGGCTTCCTCGGTATCCCCGCCTCCGGCGGCGCCCTCGATGTGCTCGGCGACGCAGTGGGACATCCAGTCCACCGTCACCGATCCAAGCAACACCGCCGTCGCGGTCACCGTGCACCAGGGCGCCTCCGTGCAGGTGCCGATCGGCACGCCCTGCCCTTAACCTCGCATCCGTCCCCGCGGAGTAGCCGCCATGTCACACCTACGCCCCCCTCTGAACCGCCGGCTGCGCATCCTGGTCCTGATCGCCGCGGCCCTGGCGCTGCCGGGCATGGCCAGCGGCGAGGACATCGACCTGTATACCGGCACGCCGATCAACGGCGGCCAGCCGAACGTGCTGCTCATCATGGACAACGCGGCGAACGGCAACTCGGCCGTCACCGTCGCCCCCGGCAGCAGGTGCCCCCCGTGGATGGCCACCAGCCCCACCAAGGCGCATGACTTCGAGGCATGCGCGCTCTACAACATGGTCGGCTCCATCGGGGCGCCGACCAGCGCGCTGAACGGCCAGGTCAACATGGGCCTGATGATGTTCAACCCGGCCGACGGCGGGTTGTTCTTCTATCCGAACCCCTCGCCGACGCCGCCCGGCCCCCTGCCGCTGCTGGACACCACCGGTGCCACCGCGTTCCAGAGCGCAATCGCCGGGACGCCTGGCGGCGGAACCGGCCCAGGCACGGCGGCCACCAGCACCAACTCGAACAATCTCGACGAGTCGATGGAGGAGGCCTGGGCTTTCTTCACCGGCACCACCGGCCTGTCCGGGACCAGGTACACCAATCCGATCAGCAACAACTGCCAGAAGAACTTCATCATCTACCTGGCCAACGTGAGCGGCAGCAACGCCCCCAAGACCGCCAACAGCGTCTCCTTGGCGCAATCGACCCTGGCCACCGCCATGGGTGTGCCCGCCAGCTCCAAACCCTGGTCGCCGTCGATAATCCCGCTGAACCCCGCGGGCTACCAGCAGAACTGGGGCGACGAGTGGGCGAAGTTCATGTACCAGGCCGACCTGTCGGGCATCCCTGCCTCGGTCGCGCACACCCCGCAAAACATCATCACCTACACCATTGCCGTGTCGAACGGCTGCGAGGCCACCCAGCAGAAGTGCGCCGATCACATCAACCTGATCAAGAGCATGGCCTCGAACGGCGGCGGCAAGTACTTCTACGTCGCGGCAGGCGATGTGAGCGGTCTGGTCAAGGCGCTGACCACGATCCTGACCGAAGTGCAGGCCACCAACAGCGTGTTCGCCTCGGTGAGCCTGCCGGTCAGCGTGAACGCTCAGGGTACTTCGCTCAACCAGGTCTACGTCGGCATGTTCCGCCCGGATGCCACTGCCGCGCCGCGCTGGGCGGGCAATCTCAAGCAATACCAGATCGGTTACGACTCCAGCGGCAACGTGGTGCTGGACGACTCGCTGGGCAACCCGGCGATCAGCAATGCCGGCACCGGCTTCATCTCGCCCAGCGCGCTCAGCTTCTGGACCGCGGACCACCAGGCCGGCACCCCGCGCGACGGCCCGTTCACCGTCACTGCCAGCGGCTACACCAGCACCATCGTCGCCAACTGGCCGACCAATGGTTTCTGGATCAATCGCGCCGCCGGCGCGGGCGGCGCCTTCGAGGCCCCCGACGGCGAGGTCGTCGACAAGGGCGGCGTCGCCGAAATGATCCGCGCGGACTATCTCACCGACCAGTCGACGCGGGTGATCTACACCTGCACCAGCGTGGGCGGCTGCCCCACGACCGGCACCCTGCCCAAGTTTGATGCCACCACTCTGGGCAGCAACGCCGGCTTCGGCACCAGCTCGACCACCACGCCCACCACCGCCAACCTGATCAACTGGGTCCGCGGCACCGACAACAACACCGGCACCGGCGCCGAGAGCCCGGCAGGGCCCGGCTCGCCGGTCACCATCCGCCCCTCCATCCACGGCGACGTGCTGCATTCGCGGCCGGCGGTGGTCAATTACGGCGGTTCCATCGGCATCGTGGCGTTCTACGGCTCCAACGACGGCTTCCTCCATGCAGTCAACGGCAACAAGGACGCCACCGCTCCCGGGGTCATCACGATGGCCAGCGGACGCGTGGTGCGCCCCGGTGGCGAGCTGTGGTCGTTCATCGCCCCGGACTTCTTCAGCAGGTTCCTTCGCCTGTACAACAACAGCCCGCTGCTGACGCTGGGTGCCGCCAGCAGCGGCAAACCCTACTTCTTCGACGGCACCACCACGGTCTACCAGGACCTGCGCGACGCCAGCAACCCGAAGACTTACATCTACGTCACGGCGCGCCGTGGCGGCCGGCTGATCTATGCATTCGACGTCAGCGACCCGACCAGCCCGCCGAAATTCCTGTGGAGCAAGACCAACGCCGACATCCCCGAATTGGGCCAGACCTGGTCGCAGCCGAAGCTGGCCCTGGTCAAGGGTCACACCGACCTCAGCGGCAACCCCATCCCGGTGCTCATCATGGGCGGCGGCTATGACCCCGCCGAGGACGTCGATCCGGTGGCCACCGCCGACAGCATGGGCCGCGCGATCGTGGTGCTGGATGCCTACAACGGCAACACGGTGTGGACCGCCTGTGCCTCCGGCTGCACGGCCACGGTTTCCGGCATGACCTATGCGATCCCGTCCGACGTCACCCTGCTCGACCGCAACGGCGACGGCTACACCGACCGCCTCTATACCGGCGACCTCGGCGGCAACATCTGGCGCGTCGACGTCGACGACACGTCCCCCGCCAACTGGCAGGTGACCAGGCTTGCCAGCCTGCGCACGGCTGGCACCGGCAGCGGCACCGCCTGCGCCAGCAACCCCACTGGCACCCGCAAGTTCTTCTACCCCCCGGACGTCACGCCGACCCCCAGCTTCGACGCCGTAGTGGCCGCCAGCGGCGATCGCGAGCACCCGCTGATGTCGAATGCGTCCTCCTGCGTGGTCAACCGCTTCTACATGCTGAAGGACACCAACACCGGCACCAGCGTGGACGGCAGCTGGACCACGATCACCGAATCCATGCTCACCGATGAAACCGGGGCTGCCTCCGGAGCGACCGCGCCCTACGCCTCCACCAGCACTACCTCGGGTTTCTACGTCACCCTGACCCATGCCGGCGAGAAGGCGGTGAACGCGCCGCTGACGGTGGCCGGCTACACCTACTTCGGCACCAACACGCCGGCCGATCCGGCGCTCAACCCCAACATGTGCTACCCGAACCTGGGTATCGCACGCGGTTACTCGATCAACTTCCTGACCGGGCAGGGCCAGAACAGCAATGGCTACATCGTCTTCGACGGTGGCGGCCTGCCGCCCTCGCCGGTATTCGGTCTGGTCGAAGTCAACCCCGGCAGCGGCGTATACACCCCGGTACTCATCGGCGGCGGCAACCAGACCGGCACCGGCGGCGGCAACAACAGCTCGGCGCTGGGCGCGCAGAAGGTAACGCCGCCCAACACGGGCAAGCGCAAGCGCACGTACTGGTTCACCGAAGGTCTGAAATAAGCTCCGCGGGCGCGGCCGCCAAGCCGCGCCCGCGCCACGGCACGATCGGATTTGTCCGGGCTGGACGGACAACCGGTCTACCGGGCTCACCGACAAGCGCTTGCTGATCGTGCACGGCGATCCAGGTATCGGAAGCCAGCCACGGTCGCTGTCGCAGGAACAAAAAAAAGAGCGTCCGTCCGGACGCTCTGGAAACTGGTGGGTCGTCCGGGACTCGAACCCGGGACCAATAGATTAAAAGTCTACTGCTCTACCAACTGAGCTAACGACCCATCACTGCAAAACTCAAGCGGTCGATTTTACGGGCTGGGTGACGGCCGTACAAGCAAACGCGCCGACCCGCTTCAGACGTAGCGGGTGGGATCGACCAGGCCCGCATCGCGGAAGCCCTGTGCGCGCAGTCGACAGGCATCGCAATGGCCACAGGCACGGCCTTCCTGGTCGGCCTGGTAGCAGCTGACCGTGGCCGAGAAATCCACGCCGAGGCGCTGGCCTTCGCGCGCGATGTCGGCCTTGCTCAGGTGCATCAGCGGCGCATGGATGCGAATGCCGGCACCTTCCACGCCAGCCTTGGTGGCGACATTCGCCAGCTGCTCGAACGCCGTGACGAAGGCAGGACGGCAGTCCGGATAGCCGGAGTAGTCGACCGCGTTGACGCCGCACCAGATGTCGCTTGAGCCGAGCACCTCGGCCCAGCCCAGCGCGATCGACAGCATGATGGTGTTGCGCGCCGGCACGTAGGTCACCGGGATCGCGCTGCTGTCGGCCGCATCCAGCGGCACGTCGATGTCGGCGGTGAGCGCGGAACCGCCGATGCTGCGCAGGTCGATGACGACCGTCTTGTGCTCGACCGCGCCGAGCATCCGCGCCACGCGGTCGGAGGCGGCCAGCTCCGAGCTGTGGCGCTGGCCGTAAGCCACGCTGAGCGCGTGCACCTGGTAGCCCTGCTCGCGCGCGATGGCGACGGTGACGGCCGAATCCATGCCACCGGAGACGAGCACGACGGCCTTGCGGAGTTGCGTTTCGGACATGGGTTTCATCCACTGGGATACGGCCGATCACCGGCCGGAAAGCGCACGCGGCGACACAGGCCACGGCGCGTGAAACAGGAGCTAATGGGCGCCGCACGCTCCCACTCCTCCTCGCCTACTTTCCTCGCGCGTCGTTCCACAGCAGCTTGTGCAGCTGCAGCTGGAAGCGCACGGGCAACTTGTCGGCAATGATCCAGTCGGCCAGCTCGCGCGGCTCGACCTTGCCCCATACCGGCGAGAACAGCACCATGCAGCGGTCCGCCAGCGCATGTTCGGCCAGCATCGCGCACGCCCACTCGTAGTCCGCGCGACTGGCGACGACGATCTTGACCTGGTCGTGCGGCAGCAGGTGGTCGAGATTCGACCACAGGTTGCGCGCGCTCTCGCCCGAGCCTGGCGCCTTCAGATCCATCACTTTGTGCACGCGCGGGTCAACCGCGGAAACGTCCAATGCGCCGGAGGTCTCCAGCGAGACCTCGTAACCGGCATCGCACAGCTTGCGCAGCAGGATCAGGCAGCGCTTCTGTGCCAGCGGCTCGCCGCCGGTCACGCAGACGTGCTTCGCGCCATGCGTGGCGACCTCGGCGAGGATGTCGTCGATCGCGCGCCAGCCGCCGCCATGGAACGCATATTCGGTGTCGCACCAGACGCAGCGCAACGGGCAACCGGTGAGGCGCACGAACACGCTGCGCCAGCCGGCTGCATCGGCTTCGCCCTGGATCGAGTGGAAGATCTCGGTGATGCGCAGGCGCTCGGCGACCGCCGCGGCAGGCGCGCCGGACGCCTCGCGCGCGTCATGGCCGCTCATAGCGCTACCCGCTCAGTTGCCCGACTGCAGTTGCAGGCGCTGCAGGCGTTCCTGGGCCAGGCTGGCCGCCTTGGTGCCCGGGTACTTGCTGGCGACCTGGGCCAGCGTGGCCTTCGCCGCCGCGGTCTGCTTGAGTTCCAGTTGGCTGTAGCCGACCTTGAGCAGCGCGTCCGGCGCCTTGTCGCTCTGCGGAAACTGGCTGAGCAATTGCTGAAACGATTCCAGCGCGACGGGATAGTTGGTGGTGGCGTAGTACGACTCGCCGAGCCAGTACCAGGCATTCGGCGCCAGCGCATGGTTCGGATACTGCTGGATGAAGCTGCGGAACTCGCGCGAGGCTTCCACGTAGTTGCCCGCGCGGATCGCCTTGAAGGCCACGTCGTAGGCAGCCTGCGCCGCAGCCGGATCGCCGGCGGCGGTACCCGTGTTGTCGACCTTCGCGGCGGACTGGGCCGCCGTGGAGTTGCCGGCGGCAGCGGTCTTCGCCGCCGCAGCCTGGCCACCGGCCTGCGCCTGCGGGTTGTTGCCCGCCGCTGCGGCAGCGCCCGCCGCGCCGCCCTCGAGCCGCCCGAGGCGAGCGTCGAGATCGGTGTACTGGGCCTTGTTCTTGTCGTCGAGCGTCTGCAGCTGGTGCTGCAGCTCCTCGACCTGCCCTTGCAACTGCTGCAACTGTGCCTGCAACTGCTGCATCTGGTTGACCAACCCGGTGCCGGACTGGTCCTTGTTCTGTGCCTGCTGTTCCAGCCGCGCGACGCGATCGGCGAGACTCAACCGTGAATCCTGCGCGAAGGCCGGGAACGCGAACAGCATGGCGGACGCGAGTGCGCCCGCCATGCTGAACCTGGCTGCAAAGCTGTTAGCCAGTCGCTCCATCATTACTGCGCCGTGTAGACGATCTCGACGCGGCGGTTCTTGCTCCAGCAATCCTCGTTGTGCTCACGGCACACCGGCTTTTCCTTGCCGTAGCTGATCACTTCCAGCTGGCTGGCCGAGCCACCGTTGGCCTGCAGCGCGTCGGAGACGGCATTGCCACGACGCTCGCCGAGGCCGAGGTTGTACTCGCGCGAACCGCGCTCGTCGGCATTGCCTTCGAGACGGATGTGCGAGGTCGGGCGATCCTGCAGGTACTTGGCGTGGCACGCCATGATCTGCTGGAACTCCGGCTTGATCTCGGTCTTGTCGAAGTCGAAGTACACGACGCGCTGACGCAGGCAGGCATCGGTATCGAGGTCGGCAGGGGTGTACTTGCCGTCGGAGACGGGAGCCTGGGCCGGAGCAGCCTGCTCCGGGGCGGGCTGGGGCTTGACTTCCTGCTTCTTGGAGCAAGCGGCCGCGCCCACGCAGAGCAGGGCGACCAGGGCGACGCGAACGGTCTTATTCATGGTGACGTTCCTTACGGGTTGAGTTCCGACAAACGATGACGACTGGATTACGGGACAGCTGACGCCGGTTGTCCGGCTGTTATTTTGACACTTGAAAGGTCGACTGTGCATGGCTCTGCACGGTCGCCCTGACTGGCTCCTGGCGCGGCGAAGCGCCATGGCCGGAAACCGAAACGCGCCTCGCGGCGCCGTTCGGGCCCACTCCCTGGGCATCAGGCTGCCGCACTCGCGCGCGGCCACCTGGAAAATCAACGTTGCCGATAGGGCCCCCAGGCAGGCTCGCGCACGTCGCCATCGGAAAGCACGAGGCGCTGGCGAACCAGACCGTCAGCCGATACGGCATACAACACGCCGCGACGTCCTTCGGTAGCGGCGTAAAGCAGCATGCTGGCATTCGGAGCAAAACTCGGGGACTCGTCGATCGGGCCCGGCGAGAGGAAACGCACCTGGTCGCCCAGGCTGCGGTCCATGATGGCAATACGATACACGTTCCCGTTGCCCTGCACCATGGCGATCTGCTTGCCGTCGTAGCTCACGTCGGCATTCAGATTGCTCTGGCCCTGGAAGCTGATTCGCTGCGGCGTACCGCCACTGGCCGACACCTGGTAGATCTGCGGCCGGCCGGAACGGTCGGAGGTGAAATAGATGCTCTGGCCATCGGGCGCCCAGACCGGCTCGGTGTCGATCGACAGGCTGTTGGTCAGGCGCGTTTCGCGCCGGCTGGCCAGATCCAGCACGAACAGCTCCAGGTTGCCGACATAGGACAACGCCACCGCCAGCTTGCTGCCGTCGGGGGACCACGCCGGCGCGCCGTTGATGCCCCGCGGATGGGATTCCACCAGCTGACGCGAACCGGTGGTGATGTCCTGCACGTAGATCGACGAATTGCCGCTCTCGAACGAGACGTAGGCAAGCTTGCGCCCGTCCGGCGACCACGCCGGCGTCAGCAGCGACTCCCTCGAGCGCGCCACCACCTGCGGGTTGTAGCCGTCCGAGTCGGCCACGATCAGCGAATAGGTGGTGTGGTTGCCCAGGCCCACCGCAGTGATGTAGGCGATGCGGGTCCAGAACGCGCCGCGCACGCCGGTGATCTTCTGGTAGATGATGTCCGCGATCTGGTGCGCCACGCCACGCAGGTCGCCTACCGGAGCCGGCGGCATCTGCTGGTGCAACAGGCTTTGCTGCTTGTTGACGTCCCACAGTTCGTATTCGACCTGGACCATGCCGTTGCCGACGTCGGCGACGTTGCCGACCACGATGTAGTCCTGCTTGAGCAACCGCCAGGTGGCGAACTTGATGTCCGAGCCCCTGGACGGAAACTCCACGATGTCGCTCTTGGCCAGCGAGCGGAATTTGCCGGAGCGGTTGAAGTCGTTGCGCATCACGTCGGCCACGTCGGTCGACAGCGGCGCGCCGCCGGCCTGCGCGAACGGCACCACCACGATCGGGGTGGCGGTCTTGACGCCGCCGACGATGTCGACATTCAGCGACTGGGCCGCGGCCGGGCCGGCGACGAACAACGCCACCACGGCCAGCAGGAGGGCGGCGAAGCTGGGGCTGGATTTGCGCATGGACTTGATCATTGCGGCCTGAAGGTGAAGGTGAGGTTGCGCTGGAACACGCTTTCAAAGCCCTTGTAGGGCAAGGTCTTGGTGCGCAGCACCGCATTCTCGACCGAACGCCGGCCCGCATCGTCGTACGGGCAGCTGGAATCGACGGTGGCACTCATCACGTCACCGCCGGGCGACTGCACGATATGAACCTGACACGGAACAGACGGTATGTTATCCGGCCTTAACCAGTTCGGCGTGACCGCATTCTGAATGGCCGCTGCATATTCGTCGGCGAGATTGCTGTTCTGGCTGTTGTTGCCGGTCTGGCGCTGCGCCGCGTCGGGCAGGTCGGGAGCGCCGTTGTCCTGGGCGTTCTTCAGATCCTCCAGCTGCTGCTTGGCCTGCTTGGCCCGGCTGTCGAGCTTGCGGGTCTGCTGCGCGGCGGCGTCCATCTTGGCGAACAGGTCGTCGATCTGCTTCTGTTTCTCCTGCTTCTGCTTGGCCGCCTGCGCATCCAGCTCGGCCTGGCGCTGGCGCTGCTTTTCTTCCTGCAGCTGCTTGGCTTCCTCGGCCTTCAGCGCCGCCTCCTCCACCACCCGCTCCTGGTCCTTGATGTCGGGCTGCTTGGGCGGCGGCGGCAGGGTCTTGACCTCCGGCGCCTCGATCTTGGGCGGCGTCGGCGGCGGCACGGTCGGCGGCGGCGGCGTGGAGTCGGGTACCGGCTTGGCCTTCACCGCCTTCGGCGGCGGGCTGCCGGTGGGGCCGATCAGGGTGGCCTCGATGACCGGGCCCTGCAGCTCCAGCGGCTTCGAGCAGGTAATCGGGTTCATCCACGCCGGCAGGTGCAGCGCGTTGAACAGGTTCTCGTAGGTCGAACACGGCAGCACCGCGAGGAACAAAAACCCCACGATGCCGATGTGCAGGACGGCGGAAAGTACGACCGCCTTCGGCGTCGCCTTACTTTCGTCCATCGGAGGCGCTCTTGCCCTGGCCGCCCGGCTGGCCCGGCTGACCCATCAGGCCGACCTTGGCCACGCCGGCCTGCTGCAGGTCGGCCAGCACCTTGAACACGCCGCCGTAGCTGCCGCGCTCGTCGCCGCCGACCAGCACGCTGACTTCGGGGTTCTCGCGCACGAAGGCGCCCACCTTGAGCTTGAGCGTGTCGGCGTCGACCAGCTCCTTCTTCGCCCCGCTCAGGGTCAGGTAGAGCTGGCCGTCCTGCAGCACCGAGACCAGTACCGGGTCCTTCTTTTGCTGCAGCGACTTGGCGTCGGCCTGCGGCAGCTGCACGTCGACGCTGGAGTTCATCATCGGCGTGGTGACCATGAAGATGATCAGCAGCACCAGCATCACGTCGATGTACGGCACCACGTTGATCTCGGATTTGAGCTTGTAGCGCCGCTGGCGCCCGGAGGTTCGCATGGCTGCTCTCCGCTCAGGCGACGTCGTCGGTCTGGATCTGCCGCTGCAGCACCGAGGAGAACTCTTCCTGGAACACGTCGTAGCGCGAGGCGATGCGCTCGACCTTGGTGGCGTAGCGGTTGTACGCCCACTGCGCCGGGATCGCGGCGAACAGGCCCATCGCGGTGGCGATCAACGCCTCGGAAATGTGCGGCGCGACCACCGCGATGGTCACGTCCTTCATGTCGCCCAGGCCCTGGAACGCGCCCATGATGCCCCACACGGTGCCGAACAGGCCCACGTACGGGCTGATCGAGCCGACGTTGGCGAGGAACTCCAGGTTGCGCTCGAGCAGGCCGATCTCGCGCGTGCCGGCCACCTGCATGGCGCGTTCCGAGCCCTCGATCGCGCTGCGCGGGTCGTGCGTCTTGCGCTGGCGCTGGCGGGCGAACTCGCGGAAGCCCGACTCGAAGATGTTCTCGATGCCGCCGGTACCGCCGTGGCGGTTGCTGACCTCGCGGAACAGCTGGGCCAGGTCGCCGCCGGACCAGAAGCGTTCCTCGAACTCCTCGGCATTCTCCATCGCCGCCTTGGTCTGCGAGTACTTGCGGATGATGATGACCCAGGACAGGAACGAGAACACCAGCAGGATCAGCAGCACCAGCTTTACCGGCACGCTCGAATCCGCGATCAGCGTGAAAACATTCAGTCCACTGTTCATTGCTTGCAGGTGCTCCGCCTATCGGCTTGGGTTGTCTTGAAGTGCGCTTTGCGGGATCAGGTCGGCGGGAATCGGCGCCGGCCGCATGCGCTCCAGGTCGACGCAGGCCACCCGCACGCTGGCGCGGACCAGGCAGCTGCCGTCCTTTCCCGTGATCGTCTGGGCGAACAGGATACTGGCTGCGCGCCGTTCTTCGACGTCGACCGTTACCGACAGTTCATCATCCAGCAGGGCGGGCCTGAGGAAGTCGATGCGCATGTCGCGCACCATGAAGGTCAGCCCGGTTGCCTGCTTGAACGCCATCTGGTCGACGCCGAGCGCGCGCATCCACTCGCTGCGGGCGCGCTCCATGAAACGCAGGTAGCCGGCGTGGTAGACCACCCCGCCGGCGTCGGTGTCCTCCCAGTAGACCCGCACGTTCCAGCGGAAGGACGGCTTCGCGGCAGGCTCAGGCATCGTCGGCCCCGCTCTCGAACAGGTCGGCGGCCTGCGCCTGGCGCGGCGGCGGCACCAGCCCCAGGTGGCGCCAGCCCCTGGCGCTGACCATGCGGCCGCGGGCGGTGCGCACCAGGTAGCCCTGCTGGATCAAATATGGTTCCACCACGTCCTCCAGCGTGCCGCGGTCCTCGCTCAGTGCGGCCGCCAGCGACTCCACCCCGACCGGGCCACCGCCGAAATTCTCGATGATCAGGCCGAGCAGGCGCCGGTCCAGCTCGTCGAAGCCCTGCGGGTCGATCTTCAGCATGTCCAGCGCGGCGCGGGCCGCCGCCAGGGTGATCTCGCCGCCGGCGCGTACCTCGGCGTAGTCGCGCACCCGGCGCAGCAGGCGGTTGGCGATGCGCGGCGTGCCGCGCGAACGGCGGGCGATTTCCTGCGCCCCTTCCGCCGCGCAGGCGATGCCGAGAATCTTCGCCGCGCGGCGCACGATCGCGGTGAGCTCGTCGGTGGTATAGAACTCCAGCCGCTGCACGATGCCGAAGCGGTCGCGCAGCGGTGCGGTGAGCATGCCGGCGCGGGTGGTGGCGCCGATCAGGGTGAACGGCGGCAGGTCCAGCTTGATCGAACGCGCGGCCGGGCCTTCGCCGATCATGATGTCGATCTGGAAATCCTCCATCGCCGGGTACAGCACCTCCTCGACCAGCGGCGACAGGCGATGGATCTCGTCGACGAACAGCACGTCGTTCGCCTCCAGGTTGGTCAGCAGCGCGGCCAGGTCGCCGGCGCGCTCCAGCACCGGGCCGGAGGTGGTGCGCAGGTTGACGCCCAGCTCGTTGGCGATCACGTGGCTGAGCGTGGTCTTGCCCAGCCCCGGCGGGCCGAACACCAGCACGTGGTCCAGCGCGCCGCCGCGTTTCTTCGCCGCCTCGATGTAGATCGACAGCTGCTCGCGCACCGCCTGCTGGCCCAGGTACTCGGCCAGCCGCTTCGGCCGGATGGTGGCTTCCAGCGCCTCGTCGTCGAGCTGGGCAGCGGCGGTGATGATGCGGTGGTCGGTCATGGGACGGATTATGACGGCTTGGGCGCTTGAGTGGGGCTGAAATCGACAGCAAGAGCACCCGTGCCCATGAGTCAAAGAAGTGCTTTCCTGCACTTCTTTGACTCGCCCCGGTCGGGCTTCGCCCGACCGGGGCTCCGCATACCGATCGCGTCCGCGACCGGCATGCGTGCGGCCCATCCGTGGGCCGCAGTGGAGATCTGATCCGCTGCGCGGATCAGATCTCCACCTGCGCGCCCAGCTCGATCAGCCGGTTGCCGGGAATCTGGAAGAACGCGGTGGCCGGCATCGCGTTGCGCGACAGGAAGGCGAACAGCTTGTCGCGCCACAGCGCCATGCCGGGGCGGCGCGCATCGGCCACGATGGTCTCGCGCGACAGGAAGAAGGTGGTGTCCATCATGTCGAAGCCGAGCCCCTCGCGCGTGCACTGGGTCAGCGCCAGCGGGATGTTCGGATCCTCGGCGAAACCGAAGCGCAGCTCCAGTCCGAAGAAGTTGCCGGCCATCGGCGTGATCACGATGCGCTCCTCGGCCTCGGCTACCGGGGTCTCCAGCGTCTCCACCGTGAGCAGCACGTTGCGCTCGTGCAGCACCTTGTTGTGCTTGAGGTTGTGCAGCAGCGCATGCGGCACGGCATGCTGGTTCGCGGTGAGGAAGATCGCCGTGCCCGGCACGCGCAGCGGCGGATGGTCGGCGATGTTTTCGATGAACGGCTCCAGCGCCAGTCCGCCCTGCTTGATCTCGCGCACCACCAGTTCGCGGCCGCGGCGCCAGGTGGTCATCACGCTGAACAGCACCACGCCCAGCACCAGCGGGAACCAGCCGCCGTGCGCCACCTTCAGCAGGTTCGCGCCGAAGAACGACAGGTCGATGATCAGGAACAGCACGCCCACCAGCACCACCGTCAACCAGCTCCAGTGCCAGCGCTTGCGCGCCACCACCAGCGCCAGCAGGGTGGTCATGGTCATGGTGCCGGTCACCGCGATGCCGTAGGCGGCGCCCAGGTTGTCCGAACTGCGGAAGCCGAGCACTGCCAGGATCACCAGCACCATCAGCATGCGGTTGACCCATGGCACGAAGATCTGCCCGGACATCTCGCGCGAGGTGTGCACCACCGCCAGCCGCGGCGAATAGCCCAGCGACATCGCCTCGCGGGTCATCGAGAACGCGCCGGAGATCACCGCCTGCGACGCGATCACCGCGGCGCAGGCCGACAGCACGATCATCGGGTACAGCAGCGCCGGCGGCACCATCAGGTAGAACGGGCTGGAGATCGCCAGCGGGTCGCCCAGCAGCAGCGCGCCCTGGCCGAAGTAGTTGAGCAGCAGCGCCGGCAGCACGAAGCCGAACCAGGCCAGCCGGATCGGTTTCTTGCCGAAATGGCCCATGTCCGCGTACAGCGCCTCGGCGCCGGTCAGTGCCAGCACCACGCCGCCGAGGGCGATGAACGAGGTGTCGCCGTGGCTGATGAAGAAGCGCACCGCGTGCAGCGGATTGACCGCGTACAGGACCTGCGGATTGGCGATGATCTGGCGCGCACCGAGCACCGCCAGCACCACGAACCACAGCGTCATCACCGGCGCAAACGCCCGGCCGACCTTGTGCGTGCCGTGCCGCTGCACCGCGAACATGCCCAGCAGGATCGCCAGCGCAATCCATACCACGTAGCGGCCCAGGCCGGGTGCGGCCACCTGCAGGCCCTCGACCGCGCCGAGCACCGAGATCGCCGGGGTGATCACGCCGTCGCCGTAGAACAGCGCCGCGCCGAAGATGCCGAAGCCGGCCAGCACCCAGCGCGCGCGCGCCGAGCCGCTCATCGAGCGCTGCGCCAGCGCCATCAGCGCCATGATGCCGCCCTCGCCCTTGTTGTCCGCGCGCATCACGAAGGTGACGTATTTCAGCGACACCACGATGACCAGCGCCCAGAACACCAGCGACAGCACGCCCAGCACCGCCGGCTCGGTCGGCGTCATGCCGTGCGTGCCGAGGGTTTCCTTCATGGTGTACAGCGGGCTGGTGCCGATGTCGCCGAACACCACGCCGACCGCGCCCAGTGCCAGCGTCCGCAACCGGCGCCGGGTCTCCGCCGGCAATTCGCCCTGCACGGTATGCCGTCCCACGATCAGCTCCCCAGCGCCGCGCGCAGGGCCTTGCGGATGATCGCTTCGGCGCTGTCGCCTTCGGCGGCCACTTTCTGCACCAGCCGGCTCACCTCGACCGGCTTGTAGCCCAGCTGCTGCAACGCCACGCTCGCCTCGCCCGCGGCATCCAGCGGCGCGCCGGCCGCCTGCAGCGTGGCGCCGGGCACGCCGGACATGCTGTCGAGGCGGTCGCGCAGTTCCACCACGATGCGCTCGGCGGTCTTCTTGCCGATGCCGGGGATCTTGGTCAGCGCGACCACGTCGCCGGCCTGCACCAGCCGCGCGAAATGGTCGGTGGACACGCCGGACAGCACCGCCAGCGCGATCTTCGCGCCGATCCCGCTGACCTTCAGCAGGTTGCGGAACAGCACGCGCTCGGCCTCGTGCAGGAAGCCGTACAGCGTGATGCTGTCTTCCTTCACCGCATGATGGATGAGCAGCACTACTTCCTGACCCAGGCCCGGCAGGTCGTAGATCGTCGACATCGGCGCCTCGACCTCGTAGCCGACGCCGCCCACCTCGACCAGCAACGAGGGCGGCTGCTTGCTTATCAGGGTGCCGCGCAGACGGCCGATCACCGGCGCCGCCTCCAGGCCGTGCGCGGAATGCCGACGCGGGCCAGGCTGGCGCGGGTATGCGCATGCGCCACCGCCACCGCCAGTGCATCGGCGGCATCGGCCTGCAGCGGTCCCTTGAGGCCGAGCAGCACGCCGATCATGTGCTGTACCTGGGTCTTGTCGCCGCGGCCACTGCCGACCACGGCCTGCTTCACTTCGGTGGCTGCGTATTCGTGCACCTCGATCCCCTGGCTGACCACGGCGCAGATCGCGGCGCCGCGCGCCTGTCCGAGCTTCAACGCCGAATCCGGGTTGCGCGCCATGAACACGCGCTCGATCCCGCACTCGGCGGGCCGATGCGCGACGATGATGTCACACAGTTCGTCAAAGATGCGTTTCAGGCGCAGCGGGAAGCTGGCCTCGCCAGCCACCGCCAGCGCGCCGTGGAAGACGTGGGCGAGCCTGCCCGCCTCGTCCACGTCGATGATGCCCACGCCGGTGCGCTGGCTGCCGGGGTCGATGCCGATGATGCGGGTCATCACGATGCGATGCGAAGGCGCGTGGCCTCCGGCTTATTCGACCGTCCCGGAGGGCAGCAAGGCGTTGTGCGACACCTCGCTCACGTCGTCCAGCGCATCGAGCTTCTCGAGCAGGTCGAGCAGTTGTTCCAGCGCCTCCTCCGGCACCTCGACGCGGTTGTTCGGACGCATCACCACGCCCGCGTGCTGCGCGTTCAACCCGGCCGCGATCAGCCCCTGCTGCACCGCCTCGAAGCTCTCCGGCGAACACAGCACGGTGCTCTCGCCGTGCTCGTTGAGCACGTCGTCGGCGCCGGCATCCAGCGCCGCTTCCAGTACCTTCTCCTCGGCCGCCGGGTCGCCGCCGGTGGCGAACACCAACTCGCCGCAGCGGGTGAACTGGAACGCCACCGAGCCGGAGGTGCCGAGGTTGCCGCCGTGCTTGGTCAGCGCATAGCGCACGTCGGCCACGGTGCGGGTGGGGTTGTCGGTGAAGCACTCGATGATCAGCGCGATGCCGGCCGGGCCGTAGCCTTCGTAGCGCAGCTCCTGCATGTCGGCGCCGCCATCGGCGCCGGAGCCGCGCTTGATCGCGCGCTCGATGGTGTCCTTGGTCATGTTCGCCGCCAGCGCCTTGTCCACCGCGGCGCGCAGGCGCGGGTTGCCGCCAGGGTCGGCCACGCCGGAACGGGTGGCGACGGTGATCTCGCGGATCAACTTGGTGAACACCTTGGCGCGCCTGGCGTCTTCGGCGTTCTTGCGACCTTCGATGGACGGGCCTCTACCCATGACGATTCCTGCACGAAGCGAGTGGACAAGCGGGCAATTTTACCCAAATTCGGCCCGCGTGCCGGGCGTGCCGACGCGGCCGGCCGCGACATGACGCCTCAGGCCGCGGCGCCCGGGAACCGGCCGTGGCGCAGGAATTCCGCCACCCGCCGAGCCACTTCCGGCGAAAACAGCAAGCCGGTGTGGCTGACCTCCACCACGCAGTGGTCGGTCAGGCCCGGCAGCCGGGTTTCCGCCACCGCCACGGTGCCGTCGTGCTCGCCGGCGAAATGGCCCAGCACCGCGCCCAGGCCCAGCGGCAGGCGGCCGGCGATCACGCCCACCTCGCGAGTGCCGTCCCAGCGCTCGAAGCCCTGCTCCAGCAGTTCGCGGTTGTGCCCCAGCAGCACTTCGCCGCCTCGTCCCCACGCGGCGAAACCGCGCGCGGCGGCGCTGCCTTTCAACGGCGAACCCAGGCACACGATGCGCCCCGGCGGCGGCGTGCCGTCGAGACAGGCGCGCAGGGCCAGCAGGCCGCCCAGGCTGTGCCCGACCAGGTGCACCGTGTCGGACTGTCCGGCCAGCTCGGCCATCCGCGCCCGCAGCCGGTCCAGGATGCGTTGCTGGGTGGCCGCCACGCTGAGATAGTCGAAGCGATGCACGCGGAAGCCCGCCTCCATCAGCCGACGATGCAGCATGGACAACGCGAAGCCGCGCATCCACAGGCCATGCAGCAGGATCACCTGGTCGGGGAGCCGGGATTCGGGAGCAGGGATGGGGGATGCGGTCATCGCGCGTCTCGCCACCATCGGCCGTCGGCAGGGAGGCGCGCCCCGAGGCTCAGGGCTTGCCCTCGACGGTCGCTATCGACAGTTCCTTCAGCTGCGCGGCGGATACCGGCGATGGCGCGTCGGTCATCAGGTCCTGCGCGCTGGTGGTCTTGGGGAAGGCGATCACGTCGCGGATCGATTCGGTGCCGGCCATCAGCGCGGCGATGCGGTCGATGCCGAAGGCCAGGCCGCCGTGCGGCGGCGCGC